>Ga0255052_10001001_pt1 | contig 21885 bp, 18 predicted proteins | sample JV7_2_21_MG_FD_188632 | JGI IMG/M metagenome (GOLD analysis project Ga0255052, IMG submission 188632) | Seawater microbial communities from Jervis Inlet, British Columbia, Canada - JV7_2_21 | ecosystem: Environmental > Aquatic > Marine > Inlet | place: Canada: British Columbia | collected... | reverse complement strand
AACTACAATCGCGCGATTTCCCGTCGTGACGATTTCTTCTACTACCACCTGCAACGTGGCATTGCGAAACAAGAGCTTGGCCAAACAGATTCCGCGGTGGTCGACCTCGAGCGCAGCCTGGAATTCATGCCAACGGCTCCGGCGCATTTCACCCTGGGTGAGATCAAAGAGCAGCGCGGGCAAATCGACGAGGCGATCGAGCACTACAAGATCGTGGCCAAGAGCGGTAGCGGAGAGACTGCAAAGGCGGCCTACGAGGCATTGCTAAGGCTCGAGTTGCCGACGCAGCCTGCGTCGTATATTTCCTCGGCCTGCGGCAGCGATAACAGTGGCCAGGTCGTCGTTCAGGTACGCAACGATACGCCTGTGCCGGTGACCGGCGTGCAGGTACAATTTCAGTATGTCGATAGTTCGGGCACACAGCGACAAAAGGTACAAAGCTTTAGCGGCGAACTGGCGCCGGGCAAGACTGTAACTGCAGGCACCGGGCTGACGCCGTATCCGTCAACCCGATGCGATGCTGCGGTTATTCAAGCTCGTCCAGCAACGACTCCATCTCGTCCATGATCGCGTTCATCTTGGCGACGATAGCCAGGTAAGGCTCAGGCTTGGCGAGATCCACTCCCGCCTCGACGAGCAACAGGTACGGATAATTGGATCCACCGGCACGCAGCAGGTTCTTGTAGTTCTCGATGCCTGCTTCTCCGTCTTCGACGATCTTGGCGTACAACGCTGTACCCGCCGTTTTTGAGGTGGCGTACTGGTACACGTACATGTTGCGATAGAAGTGCGGTACGAACATCCATTCATTCGTGTACAGATCGTCGATGACGACGAGGCCTTCATCATGTCCGTGGTAGCGACGCAAAATATCGCCATAGATTTCAGAAATGCGCTGTCCTGACAACGCCTCACCGCGCTCTGCGGATTCATACAGCGCCAGCTCAAACTCGGCGAACATCGTCTGACGGAAGAACGTGCCACGCATGCCTTCCAGTGCGTGGCCGAGGTAGAACAGTCGTTCGTCGACGGATTCCGCGTTCTTCGTCATGTAATCCTGCAGGATCAGCTCAAGCGATGTCGAGGGGATTTCAGCGATGAAGGTTGCATAACTGGCAGTTTCGAACGGTTGTGCTTCGCGCGCATACAGCGTGTGCATCGCATGACCCCATTCATGTGCCAGGGTCGACAACCCCGCGTAGTTGTCGTTGTGGTTGAGCAGCAGGTAAGGGTGCACGTCATAGGCGAAGGGCTGCATGTAGGCACCGGGGCGCTTGCCTTGTTGCGGATAGACATGCATCCAGCGTTCGTCCATTGCTGCCCTTTGCCGTGAGACCCAGTCATCGCCGAGAACGCTCATGGCTTCCAGGGTGATCTCCTTGCTCGTTTCAATATCGAATTCCTTGTCGAGCGAGACCAGCGGCGGGTAGATATCGTAGTAGTGCATTTGCTCGATACCGAGCATGCGTGCGCGCAGCCGGAAATAGCGGTGTAACGTCGGCAGCGCTTTGTTTACTTCTTCGACGAGTGTGTGATAGACGGCCGGTGGAATGTTGTCCTGGTGCAGTTCGCGGTGCAGCACGCCGTCGTAGTTTCTTGCCTTGGCCAGCCCGACCTGTGTCTGCACATGCGAATTCAGCACCATGCCGACCGAATTGCGATATTCGAGCCACTTGTTCCAGAAGGTGTCGAACGCCAGCTTGCGATCGTCACGATTCTCGCTGCCTCGAACCCGGCCATATCCCTGCGAGTCGATGCGTACTTCCTCACCGTCCGACGTTGTAATCGTCGGCCACGGTATGTCCGAGTTGGCGATCAGGCTGTACGTGCTCGACGGGCCACCAAATGACTGCGACAGGTAGGACAGTGCCTGTTCGGCCTCCTGGCCCAGCGTGTGTGGGGCATTTCTAAGACTGTCGTCCAGCTGGAAGGCAAACGATTCGAGCCGTTCGTCTTCCTTGACATAGGACTCGACAACCTCTCGGCCGACTTCGACCAGTTCGGGCGCCATCCAGGCTGTGGCTTCATTAAATTGTGCGAACATGATTCGCGCGAGCTGCAGTCTTTCCTGTGTTTCGCTGACGCGCAGGTCCTCGTCACCATTTAGCGAAGCATAAACAAACACACGGCCGCCCTTGCGCAACGTGTCAGTGACGTGCCGATAGGTCTCGTACAGAGATTCGGCGCTGTCGCCAAGGGTACCGCGGTGCACTTCGATATTCGGCAGCTCTGCAAGGACTTCTTCGCGAGCCTGGTCCCAGGCTTCAACAGTCGGGTATAGCTCAGTCAGGTCCCAGGTGTATTTCGGGTCAACCGCAGGCTCTTCCTGTGCAAACAATATGGCTGGGGACGCGACCAGCAGCGCGACCGCGAGAGTGATGATTTTGCGCATTTCGGGATCTCCCAGGATTCTCGTTTCGGGATTAGACAGGCGATTTTAGTATTGTTCCGGTCGCCTGCGATGTACGTGTCAACCGTTAGATGCATGAAGCGTTAGAATAGGTTGCAAGCTCGCAGACTGGCACGCCATGAACAAAAACGTCCTCGCCATTGCTTTCGGCCTGCTCGCGGCCCTCGCCGCGCTGGCGATCGTGCTGTTTGCACGGGAACCGCAAGCGCCAGTCACCACGGTCGAGCCGATGGATTACTTCGACCAAAGTGCTGCGACCGAAGATCGGATACGGGCCCTGGAGGCGGCAGTCGCCGAGGAACGAGATGCTCGCCTCCTGCTCGAGGACGAGCTGCTGGCGCTTTATGGCGAGCTGGACCAGATTCGTAGCGGCTCAGATGAGCTGTCTGAAGAACGGGTTGCGGAAATACAGCAGCAACGCGAGGCAATGCGCGATCGTGCGGATCGCTTTCGCGCCGGCAATACGACGCAAGGCAGATCAGACAGGTTGATCGAAGCAGGTTTCGCACCCGATCGCGCCGAGTGGCTCGTGCAGCGCGAATCGGAGTTGCAGATGGATGCGATGCAGGCGGTGTTTGAGGCGCGTCAGGCCGGCGAACGGCTCGACCGCTCGGACAGTCGACTGGACCCCGACGCGACGTTGCGCGCCGAGATCGGCGATACCGAATACGAGCAGTACCTGGAAGCCGACGGTCGTTCGACGTCGGTGGCCGTCGGCACTGTGCTGGAATCGTCACCAGGGCAACGTGCAGGATTGCAGGCTGGTGACCAGATTGTCGGTTACGGTGGCCAGCGGGTCTTTTCATATGGCGAGCTCAGCGAACAAACGATGACAGCGGAGCCAGGCCGGTCGGTGGTCGTGGATATCGTTCGCGACGGCGTTCCGATGCAGGTCGTTGTCGATGCCGGGCCGATAGGGATTTCGAACAGGAGCACCCGCGGGCGCAGGTAACTCGCTGCAAATTCAGGCAGAATAAGCCCTGCCATGGGCAGACTCCGATACTCGATTCCGAATAGCTTCACCGCACTGAGCCTTTTACTCGGCCTTGGTTCGATTGTTACGACGCAAGTCGGCGATCTTGAATTCGCGGCATGGCTGATTGTCTGGTGCGGGCTGCTCGACACGATGGACGGGGTTTCAGCTCGCGTTCTCAAGGCGACATCTGATTTCGGCGCCGAGTTCGACTCGATGGCAGACCTCGTCTCGTTTGGCGTTGCGCCAGGGGTACTCGTGTTCAACGCCGGCCTGCAGATAGCCGGCGTCGAGGTGGAGTCAGGACAGTTCTGGGTGCTACTCGTCGCTTGCGGCGTCTTCGTGCTAGCAGGTGCGATGCGGCTCGCACGTTTCAATGTGGGAACCGGCCAGCCTGGCAGAGGCTGGTTTACGGGGATTCCCATAACGGCGGCAGGTGGCGGCCTGTTATCGTCGATGGTTCTGGTGTTGTTGTACCACCCGGACGCCGCCAGTGTGCTACCGCTGCATCTTTACCTGCCAATCGTCATGTTCGTTCTGGCGATTCTGATGATTTCTCGACTGCGATTCCCGAAAGCAGTGGTTCGCAAGAGCATGCTCATCAATATTTTCCAGTTTGCGAATATTGCCGGAATCTTCGTTTGCGGTATCTTGCGGGTATTTCCCGAGTACCTGTTCAGCATCGGAGTTTTCCTGCTCGTCGCCGGCATCATCGCCGGACGAATCACGCGGGACGAACAAGGCTAGAAAAATCTCATGAATTCGATCGTCGTTGTACTCATCGTATATCTCGGCTTGCTTGCGGCGTTTGCCGCCTGGAGCCGCCGCGAAACCGGGACGCTCAGTGGGTTCTATCTCGCCGGCAAAAAGCTGCCATTCTGGGTAGTTGCCTTCAGCACCAATGCGACCGGTGAAAGCGGCTGGCTGTTGCTCGGTCTCACCGGTATGGGGTACGCCGTCGGTGCCCAGGCCTACTGGGTAGTAGTCGGTGAAATTGTCGGCATTGCACTGTCGTGGGGGTTGATATCCCGGCGTCTGAAGCGGCTTGGCGATGACCACGATTCGATCACGGTGCCGGACGTGCTTGCCTCAAAATTTGAGGACAAAGGACATCTGATTCGCGCTATCGCCGTGGTCATTATCCTGACAATGGTCACGACCTATATGACGGCGCAGATGGTCGCCTCGGGTAAGGCGCTCAGCACTTTCATGGGCATGGACTACGCGACCGGCGTTGTAGTTGGTGGCGTGATTATCATCGCTTACACATTTATCGGTGGCTACAAGGCGGTGTCCTATACCGACGTCCTGCAAGGCGTGCTAATGCTGGTTGGTCTGATTATCGTGCCTGTCGCCGCAATTTATGCAGGTGGTGGCTGGAGCAGTGTCTCGTCAAATCTCACTGCCCAGGATCCCAATTTCACCAATATGTTTGCGTTGACCGACAGCGGTGGCATCAAGGGCTGGGTTGCCGTAGTCAGCTTCGTGGCAATTGGGTTGCCATTCCTTGGCGTGCCGCAGTTGCTGGTGCGTTACATGTCAGCGCGTGACGACAATGAGCTCAAGAAGGCACGCATTGTGTCTGTGCTCGTTCTGCTCGTGTTTACGTTCGGTGCGGTAACAGCAGGCATCGCCGGCCGGGCATTGTTCCCGGGGCTCGAGGATCAGGAAACCATTTTCCCGACGATTGCCAATCAACTGTTTCCACCGGTGGTCGCTGGCGTGCTAATGGTCATTGTCCTGTCAGCCATCATGTCGACTGCCGACTCGTTGTTGTTGCTGGCGTCTTCTGCGGTGGTACGCGACACGATGCAGAAGATCCTGGGTAGCACGAAGAGCGATCATCAGCTGGCGGGGTACGGCAAAATCGTGACCATCCTGATCGGCATACTCGCGATCGCGCTCGCCATTCCTGAGGCGAAGTTCATCTTCTGGTTCGTGTTATTCGCCTGGTCGGGGCTTGGAGCAGCATTTGGGCCTGTTGTCATTTGCCTGCTGTATTACAAGAAGACAACACGCGAAGGCGTTATTGCCGGCATGCTCGGTGGTTTCCTGACCAGCGTCGCATGGGTGCTGTTGTTCAAGGAGCAGACCTACGATCTGTATGAGGCCGTCCCCGGGTTTATCGTAGGCATGGTATTGACCTATGCGGTCAGTGCGATGACCTTCAAGCCGGCCGCCCGGGAGAGCGGTGGCTGACAAGCTCGAAATATCGCGTCGCGACTTTCTCAACGGTGTTGCGCTAAGTCTTGCGGCTGGCACGTCGTTGTCACCGCTTGAGGCGCTCGCGCAAGGTAGTCCATTAAAGCCCTTTTATCCGCCGGGACTGACAGGTCTGCGCGGGAGTCACGTTGGTTCATTCGAAATCGCACACGCCGCGGCAATGGCGGGCGCGAAGTTTGGCCACCCGGACGAGCAAACCGATGCAACCTACGACCTCGTTGTCGTCGGTGGCGGAATTTCCGGGCTCGCCGCGGTGTACTTCTACCTGCAGCAGGAGGGAACCGACAAGAAAGTCCTCGTCATAGACAATCACGATGACTTCGGCGGTCACGCGAGACGTAACGAATTTGAGGTCGATGGTCAGGAGCTAATCGGGCATGGCGGCAGCCAGTCGCTGGAATCGCCTGGGCAATACTCGAAGCAGGCGGCGCAGCTGCTCAGAGATGTCGGCATCGACGTCGATCGTTTCTACGACTACTTTGATCGCGATTACTTTCAACGCCAGGGCCTCGGACCTGCGATCTACTTCAGTCGTGAGGAGTATGGGAAGGACCAGACGCTGCCGAACGTGATGGGCGACTTCACGGGTGGGTTCGATTCGAGCGGTCTGAAGAAAGTGATCGAGACGTACCCGATATCGGACGAGTCGAAAGCATCACTTGCCGCTCTGTTGCAGAGCGAGGAAGACTACCTGGCGGGCAGGAGCAACAGCGAAAAAATCGAGTTGCTGAACAGCATCAGCTACACAGATTTTCTGCGTGATCACATCGGTGTAACCGAAGAAGTAATCACGATCGTTCGGGACAGGGTGAACAGTTACTGGGGCTTCGGCCTGGATGCGCTTTCGGCGCTGGAGGGCTGGCGCATGGACCAGCCGGGCACATTCGGGCTCGATCTCAAACTCGATCAGGAAAGTCTCTGGTCTAGTGAAGAGCCGTATATTTTCCATTTTCCGGATGGCAACGCCGGGGTTGCCCGGGCGCTGGTTCGAGCGCTGATTCCCGGCGCTTTGCCCGGGACAACAATGCCGGAACTTGCCCTTGGCAAGGTGGATTACTCAAAGCTGGACCGTGCATCGAATGGTGTCAGAGTACGCCTCAATTCGACGGCAGTTGATGTGCGCCATACAGCAGACCAGTCAGATGTTGACGTCACTTACATCCGCAACGGCAAACCCGAACGGGTTCGCGGTAAGCATGTTGTCATGGCTTGCTACAACTCGATTATTCCGCACATCGTTCCGGAGGTTTCGGCCGACCAACGTGAGGCCATCGAGTACGCGCAGAAAACTCCGCTCGTCTATATCAGCGTAGCGATTCGCAACTGGCGAGCGATGGCGAAACTCGGTTGCAACAACATCTACATCCCGAAACCGTCGCTGATGTACTCCGTCGGCCTCGATTTTCCGGTCAGTGTTGGTGACTACTCGTACACACCCTCGCCGGATCATCCTGCGGTGCTGCATGGTATGTTTCTTCCAACGACGCCCGACCAGGGGTTGACGCAGAAGGAGCAGAATCACCTGGGTCAGAAACGCATCTTCGGCATGAGTTTCAATGACTACGAGTCGCAGGTAGTCCGCCAACTGGATGGCGCACTGGGTCGGGCCGGCTTCGACGTCGAGCGCGATATAGCGGGCCTGACCGTCAATCGCTGGCCGCACGGCTACGCCTACGAGTACAACGAACTGTTTGATCCACCTGAATACAGCCCGGATAACGGCCCGCATATCGCGGGGAGGGCGCAGATCGGTCGTATCTCGATCGCCAACTCGGACTCCAGCGCCTATGCCTACGTCGACGGTGCGATCGACGCGGCTTACCGGGCCATTAATGAGCAACGGAATTTGTAACCTTTCCTGTCGCCCGAGACTACAAGCAGGTAAGACAAACACACTCTGAGGTCACGCTCATGCGTAATTTTCGTTATCTGGTCATTTTCTTCCTGTTTGCCGCGCCGGCAGCCGCGCTTTCGGCGCTGGGCCCGGGAGACCTCCCGGGCACGTCCAAATGGTATTTCCATGCGGACTTCAAGCAGATGCGTTCGACCGAGGCTGGACAGCACCTGTATGGCTGGCTGCAAAAAGAGGTTTTCGAGGACGTGCGTGAAGACGCAGGCGTCGATCTCGACAAGGAAGCTGACTACCTGACGGCGTTTGCCACTGAGGATGATGGTCTCATCGTCATCATCGAGGGCGATATCAGCCAGGATACCGAGGATAAGGTTATGGCGATGGGTGCTGCGTCCGGCTCCCTCGACAAGTTCGGCTCGGGAAACAAGACCTTCTTCCACATCAAGGACGACGATATCGACATCGACAATGGCAACATCGAGATTGATATGGACTCCTTCGACGATGGCGCATTTTTCAGCTTTGCCATCGAGAACAAGTTGCTGGTTACCTCGACGCAGGAGCGTATGGAGGCTCTTCTCGCGGACAAGGGCAAGGTAACGGGCGTACGCGGCGAGAAGGGTCAGCTGTTCATTCTCAGTGCAGAGCGCAACCTGATGCAGGCCGGTGCACGCACCGACGACTTCGACGATGATGGTGATTGGGATTCCAATATTCTGCGGAATACCGAACAAGCTGCCCTGCTGATCGCAGACCAGGCCGGCAAGATCGCTATCGAAGCACAACTCGTGACGACCGAAGCGGAGATGGCTGAGTCGCTCGCGAGCATCGTGCGCGGGTTGATCAGCTTGCAGGTGTTCAATGACGACATGGATCCGGAGGTTGCCGGTTTCCTGCAGGCCACAGACGTGAATGTCGACGGCAACAAGCTGACGATCAGCGTCGCACTGGATCCCGAGGTGGTCGTCGCAGCGATCGAATGATGTGAGTAACGAAGCGGCACTGATCGAAGCAGCCAGGAACGGGTCGGCCGCGGCCTTTACCGATCTCGTAAGCGCGTATCGCGAGGGGCTGCTGCGCTTCCTGTTGACGCGCTCATCGAGTTTCGCTGATGCCGAAGATGCGCTGCAGGATACGCTGATCAACGCCTACCGCTACCTGCACAGCTACGATGCGCGCTGGCGCTTCAGTACCTGGCTATACAGGATTGCTATTAACAACGCGGCCCGGATGAAGTCAGTTGATACGGTCGAGTTGGGCGATCTCAGTGATGACGGGGACGGTCCATTGCGGCAGTGCATCGCGGCCTCCGAGCGGGAGAACCTGTGGCTGTCGGCACGCCGTAGCCTGACAGACGAGGTCTATGCCGCCATGTGGCTGCGGTACGTCGAGGACATGTCGATCAAGGACATTTCGGCTGTCCTTGAAAGGTCCGTTTCCTGGACCAAAGTAAACCTGATGAGAGGGCGTAAGACCCTCGATGCAGAATTCAACAAAGTCGCTACTGACGAAAAGAGTAAGGCCTATGGATAAGCTCGCCAAACAATTGCGTGATGACGCGCACAGGATTGAATGTTCTGTTTCCGAAGAACTTGATGATCGCATTCGCGCGTCACTCGAAAGCACTCAGCCCGAAGCGGGGCAGCGCATTCGCCGCGAATCGAAATCATTCTCGTTCTGGTGGGCGAGCAGCCTGACCGGTGTGGCGGCAGCGATCGCCATGATTGCGTTCATTAATTTGCAGGTGCCGGACCCCGGCCTGGTTGCGACCGAGTCTAATCCGCAGCCGCTTGTTATCCCTACCGTTCAGTGGCACACCGAAACGGCGGTATTGACGAGTCCTCTCGAGCAGGAGTTCGAAGATTTACAGGCTGATCTGAAAAAAGCAGAGGAGGCTGTCAAGCAAGACATCGACCGTCTGTTTTAGTATCCTTCGGTTTATACGTATAAAAAGACTGGCGGCGGGGGCAATGCCGTCAGCGAAAAATCCGCGTTGACCAACCAAAGGATGCATGAAGTATGCCTTTAGCTGTAGTTTTGATCCTGCTTGTTGTCGGTTCCCTCGTATTTCACGTTCTCAGCCCCTGGACTTTTACCGAGTTGGCTTCCAACTGGGCGATGATCGACTTCACAATCGACATTACGTTCTGGGTAACTGGTGCCGTGTTCGTGGCGGTCAACCTGTTTATGGCGTACTGCATCATCAAGTTTCGCCACAAGAAAGGGGCACGGGCGACTTACGAGCCCGAGAACAAGAAACTCGAAACCTGGCTGACCGTTCTGACGGCTGTTGGCGTTGCTGCAATGCTGACGCCGGGGCTTTTCGTCTGGGCCAAGTTCGTTGACGTTCCCGAAGATGCACATGTGGTTGAGGCAGTGGGCCAGCAATGGCACTGGACCTACCGCTATCCTGGAGAGGATGCCAAATTCGGCGAGGTTGATGCCGAGCGCATCAGTGCCGACAACCCGTTCGGTATGGACCCGGATGACCCGAACGGTCAGGACGACGTCCTGGTTTACCATCCTGAAGCACACATTCCAGTGGACCAACCCGTCAAGTGGTTGCTGCGCTCGAAAGACGTGCTGCACAATTTCACCGTCGCCGAATTTCGCGTCAAGATGGACCTGGTGCCGGGAATGCAGACCTTCCTGTGGCTAACGCCAACTCGCGCCGGTCGCTTCGAAGTGCTGTGTGAGGAGCTCTGCGGAATCGCACATTTTGCGATGCGCGGCGCCGTCATTGTCGACGAACAGGACGATTTCGATGCATGGCTCGCCGGCCAGTCGACGTTTGCCGAGATTAATGCCAGGCCTGCAGGAAACGCTGCAATCGGTGCAGCACAGTACGCCGTATGTGCAGCCTGCCATGGTCAGCAAGGCGAGGGTCTTGCTGCTCTCAACGCCCCGAAGATTGCCGGGCAGAGTGGCTGGTACCTGACGACACAACTCAACGGCTACAAGACCGGCGCTCGAGGCGTCCAACCGGATGATACTTACGGCAAGCAAATGGCGCCGATGGCCGCGACGCTTGTCGATGATGCGGCAATCGCCAACGTCATAGCTTATATACAAACCCTGCCTGATGAACCTGCACCGGCGACGATCGAAGGCAATGTGGAAAATGGTGCGCATGCTTACCGGGTATGTGCTTACTGCCACGCGGGTGATGGCAGCGGCATCCAGGCGCTCAACGCACCTCGCCTCGCAGGCATGACCGACTGGTACCTGGCGCGGCAGCTACAGAATTTCAAAGACGGAGTTCGTGGGACGCACCCTTCGGATTTCTACGGATTTCAGATGGGATTGATGGCCAATACCGTGCACGACGAACAGGCCATCAAAGACATCATCGCTTACATCAACACGCTCTAAATAGGATAGCCGCATGGGATACGTTGCAATCGCCGATCGCGATCACGAAGTCGAACATCACGATCCGCAGACGTTCATAAGCAAGTATGTCTGGAGCCAGGACCACAAGGTCATCGCGATCCAGTATGGCTGTACGGCCATCTTTGTTGGCATTGTCGCACTCGTTCTGTCGGCCATAATGCGGCTGCAGCTGGGTTTTCCGGATACTTTCTCGTTCATTAATCCCGAGAACTATTACCAGTTCGTGACAATGCACGGCATGATCATGGTGATCTACCTGCTGACGGCGCTGTTCCTGGGCGGCTTCGGCAATTACCTGATTCCATTGATGGTTGGCTCGCGTGACATGGTGTTCCCGTACCTGAACATGCTCAGCTACTGGGTCTACCTGGTGTCAGTCATTATCCTGTTGATCAGCTTCTTCGTGCCGGGTGGCTCAACGGGTGCGGGCTGGACCTTGTATCCACCGCAGGCCATATCGCAGGGCACGCCAGGTATGGAATGGGGCATTTTGCTGATGCTGCTGTCGCTTGTCACATTCATCGTCGCGTTTACGATGGGTGGCTTGAACTACGTTACGACAGTGCTGCAAGCTCGCTGCCGCGGAATGACACTGATGCGCATGCCGCTGTCGGTCTGGGGTATTTTCATTGCGACGATCCTGGGTCTGCTCGCGTTCCCGGCCTTGCTCGTCAGCGGCATCATGATGTTGCTCGACAAAACGATTGCCACGAGTTTCTTCATGCCGGCGATCAGTTCGATGGGCGTCGATCCGGGCCACTCCGGTGGCAGCCCGATCCTGTTCCAGCACCTGTTCTGGTTCTTCGGCCATCCTGAGGTCTATATCGTTGCGTTGCCAGCTTTCGGCATTGTTTCTGATCTCCTGAGTACGCACGCACGCAAGAACATCTTTGGTTACCGCATGATGGTCTGGGCCATTATTGCCATCGGCGGCCTGAGCTTCATTGTCTGGGCGCACCACATGTACGTCAGCGGCATGAACCCGTATTTCGGATTCTTCTTCGCAACAACGACGCTGATCATCGCGGTACCAACAGCTCTCAAGGTCTACAACTGGGTACTGACGCTCTGGGAGGGAAATATCCATCTCAGGGTCCCGATGCTGTTTGCGATCGGTTTTGTCTTCACGTTTATACATGGCGGCCTGACCGGTCTGTTCCTGGGTAACGTGACAATCGATTTGCCGCTATCTGATACTTATTTCGTGGTTGCACATTTTCACATGGTGATGGGTGTGTCGCCGGTACTCGTCGTATTTGGCGCCATTTACCACTGGTGGCCGAAGATCACCGGCAAGATGTACAACGAAACACTCGGCAAGTGGCATTTCTGGATGACATTCCTTGGAACGTATTCCATCTACCTGCCAATGCACTACCTTGGTTTCCAGGGTGTGCCCCGGCGCTACTTCGCAATGGGCAATACGGATTTCATGCCGGCTTCGGCCCAGGACCTCAATGCCTTCATAACGATGGCGGCGCTGTTCGTCGCGGTCACGCAGATCCTGTTCTTCCTCAATGTGTTCATCAGTCTCAAGAGCGGCAAGAAAGCGGATCCGAATCCCTGGGATGCAACGACGCTCGAATGGCAGACACCGGATACTCCGCCGAAGCACGGCAACTGGGGACACGACCTGCCCGAGTGCCATCGCTGGGCGTATGACTACAGCGTGCCGGGTTACAAGGACGACTTCATTCCGCAGAATGTTCCGGCGTCCGACGAGGCCCCGGCGGGTCGTCAGCATGGCGTAGAGGAACACTAGGAAAACGAGATGGAAATAGGACTCATCGTACTGGCGACCATGCTCGCCGCACTGCTCGGATGGTTGCTCAGGCAATCATTCAACACGCAGCCGTGGGTAGCGGGAGTGGTAGCGGAGGTCGATTATCAGGCGCCATTCAATGCACGACCAAAGCTTGTTGCTCTAACGACCTTTCTCGCCGTCGCCACGTCGTTTTTCGCCCTGATCCTTAGTGCGTACTCGTTGCGCATGGAGCTCGGTGACTGGGTTCCGATGACAGAGCCGTCGGTGCTGTGGATCAATACCGGGGTTCTGGTGCTGGCGAGTGTCGTGTTTCAGTGGACGCGCAACCACGCCGTGAGCGGCAATGTCGCCCGCATCAAGCCGGGCCTGTTGCTGGCCGGAGCGCTCACGACGGCGTTTCTTGCGGGTCAATGGCTTGCCTGGCAGGAACTCAACGCCAGCGGCCAGTACATCACCGTGAATCCGTCGAATGCGTTTTTCTTCCTGCTCACAGGCGTGCACGGTCTGCACATACTCGGCGGCATGTACGTCTGGGCGCGGGCAACGATCAGGACCTTTGGCGGCCAGGAAATGGATGCCGTCAAACACAGTGTCGAGCTCTGCACTATTTACTGGCATTTCCTGTTGCTGGTGTGGCTCGTACTATTCGGGTTGATGTTATCAACCTGAGCCTTGCTCATTTTTCTTGGGGTTATCTATGTCAGAAGCGGTAGTGGAACCAACAGGCGGATCAGGCTTTGTAGAGGACTGGTCCCGGGACAAGCAGGTCTTCGGCGTGCCCTGGGGCAAGGCGATGATGTGGATCTTCCTGCTCAGCGACACATTCATCTTCAGCTGCTTCCTGGTCGGCTACATGTCTGTGCGTATTTCGACGACGGACCCGTGGCCGAACCCCAGCGAAGTGTTCGCGCTGACCATGTTTGGCAAGAACATTCCGCTAATCCTTATTGCGATCATGACGTTCATCCTGATTACTTCTTCGGGCACGATGGCTCTCGCCGTGAACATGGGCTATCGCAAAAATCGAAAGGCGACATTCTGGCTTATGGTTGCGACCGCAGTTCTCGGTGCGTCATTTGTCGGTATGCAGGCGTTCGAGTGGACCAAGCTGATTCTTGAAGGTGTACGCCCGTGGGAGAATCCGTTCGGCGCTGCACAGTTCGGTTCCAGCTTCTTTATGATCACCGGCTTCCACGGCATGCATGTATCGGCAGGCGTCATTTACCTGCTCGTCATCGCCAACCGGGTTCGTAACGGGTTTTACGAGAAGCGCGGCGGTAACTACGAAATCGTTGAGATCACGGGCCTCTACTGGCACTTTGTTGATCTCGTCTGGGTATTCATCTTCGCATTATTTTATCTCTGGTAGGGGGCGTCCATATGGCAGCTGACGGACAACAACATCCGCTGAAGATTTACTACATCATGTGGGCAGCTCTGTTCGTGTTGAGTGGCTTCTCGTATTGGACCGACTTCTGGGACGACGGGCCCTTTCGTACGGGGGCCATTCTGTTATTCATGATGTTGAAAGCCGGTGGTATCGTATTGATCTTCATGCACATGGGTTGGGAACGGCCCGCACTGAAGGTCGCGATATTGGGGCCGCCCGTTGCGATCCTCGTGCTGATCTGGCTTATGTCCTTTGAGGGCTTCTACATCGAGGACACACGCACTGAATACTATGGTGAAAGCACTTTCGAACCGGAGCCCGTGCATCATTAGACCGTGAAACTGGTAAAGTCGGAGGGCTCGATATTCAGGATATCGGGCCCTTTTTGATTGGGGGAAGGTAGTGATGCAGTCACTGATAAGCCTGGCAGGAGTTCTGGCGATGCTAGCCCTCGGCTACCTGTTGTCGTCGAATCGCAAGCTGATCAACCGGCGTACGGTTGTTATCGCTGTGGCGCTGCAGGCCAGCATTGCAGCGCTCGTGTTCTACGTTCCGCAAGGGAGTGCTGTACTCGACACGATTGTTACCGGTGTGCAGTACGTCATCAACTATGCCAACGATGGAATCGTCTTCTTGTTTGGCGACAAGATGAAAGAGAGTCTCGGCTTCACGGTCGCATTCAATGTCTTGCCGGTCATCGTGTTCATCGGTGCGCTAATGTCGGTGCTGTACTACCTCGGCATCATGCAGAAGGTCGTCGGCACCGCTGGAGGCTGGTTGCACAAATTGCTCGGGACGAGCCACCCCGAGTCGATTTCCGCAGTTTCAAATATCTTCGTCGGTCACACCGACGCGCCGCTGGTTGTACGGCCCTACCTCAAAGACATGACCCAGTCAGAGTTGTTCGCGGTGATGGTTGGGGGTTGTGCGACGATCGCGGGCGCCGTAATGATGGGCTATGCGGCCATGGGTATTGATCTCAAGTACCTGGTTACGGCGAGCTTTATGGCAGCGCCCGGCGGCCTGCTGATGGCCAAGATCATGATGCCCGAAACTGAAACGCGGCAGGTTGAGTTCGACCCGAATCACACGGGCGACGTCGAGCAACCTGTGAATATATTCGAGGCCATTGGTAATGGCGCGATGACCGGTATGCAGGTCGCGTTCAGTGTTGGGGCGATGTTGGTAGCCTTCGTTGCATTGGTGGCGCTGGTGAACGGCGTGCTAACAGGCGTCGGCAACTGGTTCGGCATTGATGGCCTTACCTTGCAGTGGCTGCTGGGCAAGCTGTTCTTCCCGATCGCGCTGGTGTTGGGCGTGCCCTGGGCGGAGGCGGCCCAGGCCGGCAGCCTGATCGGCCAGAAACTCGTCATTAACGAGTTTTATGCCTACATCTCGTTCATGGGCATCAAGGAGACCCTGTCCGCCCACACGCAGCTCGTTGTCACTTTCGCGCTATGCGGATTCGCAAACCTGTCGTCGATTGCGATATTGCTCGGTGGGCTCGGCGCGGTCGTCCCTGAGCGCCGTCACGATATTGCGAGACTTGGTCTAAAGGCGGTCATTGGCGGTACACTCGTCAACCTTATGAATGCCTCGCTTGCCGGGCTGTTTTTCTCCCTGCAGGCCCTTTAGGAAGGAACCATGGGAAGAGCCATCATTCTCGTACTGGACTCATTCGGTATCGGCGCTACGGCAGATGCCGACCGCTTTGGCGATGTGGGGTCCGACACGTTCGGGCACATTGCGCGCGATCGACTGGCGTCAGGCAAGCCGTTGAGCCTGCCGAATCTCGCCCGGCTCGGGCTTTACCATGCGGGGCGCGATAGCACGGGCGAATTTGCTGCTGGCGCGATTACTGACACGGAAATCGTCGGTGCCTACGGTTACGCCGAGGAACTCTCCAGCGGCAAGGACACACCGAGCGGGCACTGGGAGATCGCGGGTGTTCCGGTGTTATTCGACTGGGGTTACTTCACGGAGCGCGAGAACACCTTTCCACCGGAGTTGCTCGATCAACTCGTCGAAAGGGCAGGGCTTCCGGGATATCTCGGTAACTGCCACGCATCCGGAACGACGATCATCGCGGAGCTGGGTGACGAGCACGTCAAAACCGGCAAGCCGATTTTCTACACGTCTGCGGATAGCGTGTTCCAGATCGCATGCCACGAAGAAGCGTTCGGTCTTGATCGATTGTATGAGCTCTGCGACATCGCGAGAGAACTCGTCGACAAATACGACATCGGCCGCATCATCGCCAGGCCGTTCATCGGCGACGGCCCGGATACCTATGCGCGCACCGGCAATCGCCGCGACCTGACCACGCCGCCACACGCAGACACGGTGCTCGACAAACTGGTTGCGGCCGGTGGTGACGTCATCAGCATCGGCAAGATAGCCGACATTTATGCACACCAGGGCATTACCAAAAAAGTCAAAGCCTCAGGCAATGCTGCGCTGTTCGACGCAACACTCGAAGCAATACGCGATGCGAATGACCGTTCAATCGTGTTCACGAACTTCGTCGACTTCGACATGCTCTACGGGCACCGGCGAGATGTCGAAGGTTACGCGGCGGCTTTGGAGTATTTCGACCAGCGGTTACCTGAATTGCTCGAATCGATGAAGGACGACGATGTTGTGTTTCTCTGTGCCGATCACGGTTGTGACCCGACCTGGGAAGGCAGCGATCACACGCGCGAACACATTCCGGTCCTGGCATATGGTCACGGCATTACGCCGGGTGCTATCGGCAAGCGGAGCACGTTCGCTGATATTGGGCAGAGCATTGCATCGTTTTTCAATCTCGCACCGATGGATTACGGTACGAGTTTCCTGAATGAGTAATTTCTTCGGCGAGATGAAGCGCCGCAACGTCTTCCGGGTTGCGGGCGTGTACGCGGTCGTCGGTTGGGTGCTTGCACAGATCGCGACCACGCTTGAGGAGACGATGGGCCTACCGGCATGGTTCGACGGCCTGATCGTCGCGTTGCTGCTGATCGGTTTCCCGATCGCTATCGTATTTGCCTGGGCATTCGAACTGACTCCACAAGGCGTGGTCAGGACCGACGACGTTCCTGAGGGAGAGAGTATTACCGGGGACACCGGTCACAAGCTCGACTATGCGATCGTTGCCGGTCTCATTTTGCTGGCAGCCATGATCGTCTGGCAGAAGTCGGGCGAAGCACCCGAGGTGATCGAATACGCAGCCATCGCTGTGGTTGATGATGATGTAAAAGCAGAGATAGATGCGGCGTCTATCGCCGTCCTGCCATTCGCTGATCTCTCGCCGGGTGGTGACCAGGAGTATTTTTCTGACGGTATCTCCGAGGAAATACTCAACGTGCTCGTCGGTGTTGATGGTCTCGACGTGACGTCCAGGACGTCGTCCTTTCAGTTCAAAGGCCGCGGACTCGGTATTCCCGAGATTGCCGCCGAACTCAAGGTTCGTCACGTCGTGGAAGGCAGCGTTCGCAAGTCGGGCGACACGATCCGGGTTACGGCGCAGCTCATTGATTCAACGAATGACAAACACCTTTGGTCGGATACGTTTGATAGACCTCTGACGACTGAGAATATTTTCGAAATCCAGGATGAGATCGCCAAGGCAATCGTCACGGCGCTCAGCGAAACACTGGGCGTCGGTGAACTCGAGCCCATTGAAGTCGCCGCGACAACGCGCAACCTCGATGCCTACGAGCTTTATCTGCAGGCCAGGCCGATGTTTCATGCGCGCGAGAGTCTTGATGTCGCTGATGCCTTGCTCGAGCGCGCCGTCATGCAGGATCCCGAATTCGCAGAGGCTTGGGAGATTCGGGCGGCACTGCAAACACTGACCGTCGAGTACGGCTTTGTGGATACACCTATCGAAGTCGCAGAGGAACGCGGTGCGGAATTCGCAAAACGTGCCCTCGACCTCGAGCCCAGGAGCGCTACAGCACTGGCCGTGATCGCGAGAATGGCGCGTGAGAAAACCATGGACCTGCGAAGCATGGGAGATTTTGTACAGATTCTCGCCGACTTTGAAAGTGCTCTCGAGATCCAGCCGAGAAATGCATCGGCACTGAATTGGCGCGGGTTGGCTTACCTGCAAGTTGGCGATTTGCCTGCGGCCTTGCATGATTTTGACAATTGCATTGAGTACGAGCCGTTTTACCGGCCCTGTGTCGAGAACCACTACACAGTACTCGGCGCGATGGCCAAAGACGGCGAGGCGATTGCTGCCTACCTGCAAGCGCTCAACACAAGTTCCGCGAAAGTGGAGTTTGCATACCTGCCGTCCCTGGTTCGCCGCGGCGAAGAATTGGCGTTCAAGATGGCGACCAACGACTATTTTCTGTTACGAGGTTGGCGCCACCATGATGAGTTGTGGCAAGCCTACAATAATCCGGGGCAGGATCATTCAGGCCTGATTGAATCGATTCGACTTTACCTGGATGAGCAGGAAGGTGGCTACGCGGAAGATTTCCAGTACATCACCAACCCAATAGGAATGGGTTGGCGCATTCCCGACGTCCTCGTCGTATGGGATCCGATGATGCATACCTACCGGCAGAGCGCTGAGTTCAAGTCATTTATTCGCGACTCAGGTGTGTTCGACTACTGGCAGCAGGCAGGTGTTCCGCCGCAATGCCGGCCTGTCGGTGACGACGACTTCGAGTGCGACTAATCGTTTGCAGGCATTTGACGAGCCGGCCCTGAAGACACACGCGCGGCAATCCAGGCGCTTGCGATAATCGCTATCAGTGACAGTAACGAGAACCAAAGTGGGTGCTTGATTACTATCAGATTCGCGATGGTGCCTGCCAGTACCAGGCCTCCGACAACGGCGGCAAATGCCAATGGATTCGCCGTGCCGATCTTGCAGGCCAGGGCTGTTCCTGCAAATGTGGCAACCACCCACGCAATCATCGGGAACAGTAGCGCCAGGAACGGCAAAGTTGCAATGTAAGGACGCATAACTTCGGGATCGCTGAAGTCGAGGTTAGGTGGTGGCGGGTAGATGATGTGACCGAGTTTTTCGATCAGCATGATCATAACGAAAGCCGTAATAATTCCGGCAATCGCCGCTGCGACATTTCTAGCCATTACTGATTCCTCTCCTGCAGGGCGTGCTGGATCCTGGCTGCGACCTCGGTCGCTTCTGCGGCAACGCGTGCAGTATCTATAGTCAGCATTTCTCGCTCGTGCATCAATACCCGGCCATCGACCACCACCGATGCTACATCCTGTTCGTCATTCACGTAAACAAGATGTGAAATAACATCGTAGGTGGGCACGTGATGCACATCCTCGAACGCGACCTGTATAAGGTCGGCACGCTTGCCAACCTCGAGTGAACCAATCTTGTCACCGAGCCCTATTGCCGTCGCACCACCACTTGTCGCCATTCGTAACACCGTTTCGGCCGGCAGAACCTCGGGATTCATTTGTTCAACTTTTTGCAGGAGGGAGGCGAGGCGCATCTCTTCCCACATGTCGAGATCATTGTTGCTCGCAGCGCCATCCGTACCCAGGCCCACTCGAACGCCGGCTTTTAGCATATCGGTAATAGGTGCGATGCCCGATGCGATTTTCATATTCGATGTGGGATTGTGAATGACGCCGACTTTGCGCTCGGCGAGTATTGGAATCTCGGCTTCGGTCGGCCAGACGACATGCGCGGCGATCGTTGGACCTTCGAAAAAGCCAATCGATTCGAAGAACTCGATGCTCGTCATGCCGAAGGTGTCTTTCGAGTACTGCACTTCAAATGGCGACTCAGACATGTGGATACTGATAGGAACGCCATACTTCATTGCTGCCGCGCGCGTAGCCTGCAGTTGTTTGGCGTTCAGTGTGTAGTTTGCGTGTGGCCCGAAGATCGGTGTGATGCGGCTGTTCTTTCCTTGCCAACGTTCGACGAAGCTGTTGCCCTTCTCAATCGAGTCAACGGCGCTTTCGGCATCAGGGCTGCGCTGGTCGATGACAGTCGCAGAGACCAACGCACGCATGCCACAGGCATCGACTACGTCGGCGATGACGTCGGGGTAGTAATACATGTCGACAAACGTCGTCGTGCCGCCGCGGATCATTTCCCAGCAGGCCAGTTCGGTGCCTATGCGTACAAACTCTGCGTCGACAAATTCGACCTCGGCTGGAAAAATGTAGTTGTTGAGCCAGTCCATCAACGCGAGATCATCGGCAACGCCGCGCAGCAAGGTCATCGCGGCATGCGAGTGACCGTTGACGAGCCCGGGCATGATGATCCGGTTATCGCCGGCAAGCGTTTGTTCAGCCTGCATGCTGGCAGTAATTTGGTCGGCGCGGCCTATGGCGAGAATGACGCCGTCGTCGATCGCTATCGCGCCATTCTCGATAACGGTCGCCGCGGCGTCCATGGTCACGATGTAATCACCCAGCACAATCAGGTCGATACGGCCGTCACCCGTCGCATCTGCGCTCGGAGCGGTCTGCTCGGATTCGCAGGCCATCAAGCAAGAAAGCGCAAAAAGAAATATAAAACAGCGAGTTAAGGTTGTCATGGATACTCCTGGATGGGGCAATTGTAGCATCGTGGTGGCGATTGCCACGCGCAAAAAAAAGCCGGCCAAAAGGCCGGCTCTTCATCATTGCCTCGAGCTGAACTAGAAGCTCTTGCTGAAATGTACGCCGAACTCGCTGGCGTCATTGCTCAGGATATGCAGGATGTAGTCATCAACATAGAGCGCAGCGTTGGTGTAACGCTCGTCGGTGATGTTCCTGCCATAGATCGCGGCTGACCAGCTGTCGTCAGGTGCAATGTAAGCGATATTGGCGTTGAGGAGGCTGCGGTCTTCGATCTTGGTAAAGCGAGCAGGATCATCTGTCGGTTCGCCCCACATTTCGTCGCGATAGGAGTAGTCGGCCCGAAGCCTGATGGTCGCGCCATTCGCCATCGGAATGCTGAACTCGGGGCTCAGTGACCAGGTCAGCTCCGGTGTCAGTGGTGCTACACCCTGGGCACCGGATACGGGGTCACGATCGACATCGACGTCGAGAAAACCGAGTGTTGCGTGCAACATGAAGTTGTCGCCGAACAGCATCGTGCTCTCCCACTCAAATCCTGTCGAGGTCTGGTCGACTACCACTGCGAAGGTCGAGAAGCCTCCGGCGCTGGACTCACTAACCTGGTAGGGCAGATCGGAGTAATCGGTCATGAACACCGCTGCGCTCATTTGCAACCAGTCGGTTGGCTGTCCCTTGATGCCGACTTCGTAATTCACGGCCGTGATGTTGTCGGTCGCTTCGAAGCAATTCGGATCACCGAACAAGCAGAAAGGACGTGCCGGGAACTGGCCAGACTGGTAGCCGCTCTGGACAGCACCATAGAGGTGCATGCCATTGCCCATAGTCCAGTTGGCAGAAAGGTCCCAGCTCACTTCATCAAAACTGGCTTTGCCGTCAACCGGGCCAATGCAGCACTGCGTGAATGCGTCTTTGTCATCCTCGGTATAGCGGGCACCCGCTGCGACACGCAACGTGTCGGAGATGTTGAAGCCGAAATTGGCGAAAATAGCCTGGCTCGTAACTTCGCCTTCGGTCAGGAAGTCGGCAGCGCCGAAGCCGGCGAAGTTGTAGCCGTTCTGGAAGTTGTGGCCATCTTCTTCAAAGAGAAACAAGCCGGAGACGAAATCCCAGCCGCCAAAGTCGCCGTTCACCTGGAATTCGACTGACGTCTGGTCGGCTTCACCTTCTTCCGGATAAGAGAATATATCCTCCGGGAGGCTGTCGTCGTCGAGGCCAGCTTTGTATTCGGAGCTACGAGTACTCGCAATGACCTTGCCCGACAGATTTTCGTTGAAGGCCCAATCGGCCGTTATCGAAATACCCGATGCATTGTTGCTGACGCGTGTCTGGC
>Ga0255052_10001000_pt1 | contig 21901 bp, 16 predicted proteins | sample JV7_2_21_MG_FD_188632 | JGI IMG/M metagenome (GOLD analysis project Ga0255052, IMG submission 188632) | Seawater microbial communities from Jervis Inlet, British Columbia, Canada - JV7_2_21 | ecosystem: Environmental > Aquatic > Marine > Inlet | place: Canada: British Columbia | collected... | reverse complement strand
ATGGGGACGAAGTCTCCAACGGTCTGTACCAACAGGTCAGAAGCGCCTTTGTAGTCCCTCCCATCCCGGCACCTTCCATCATCCAGATTTCGGGCACGAGTTACCATACAAGCGCTCCGTGAGCGCGATTACCACCGGCTTGGGCATTGGTTTAGTGGCTATCGCGGGCACGGCCCGCTCCCACAGTGGATTGTAGGAGCGCCCCATGGGCGCGATTCCACGTATTTGAACTCCGGTGGCTATCGCGGGCGTGGCCCGCTCCTACATGCGCCCCATGGGCGCGATTACCACCCGTAGGAGCGCCCCACGGGCGCGATTCCACGTATTTGAACTCCGTGGCTATCGCGGGCACGGCCCGCTCCCACAGATTCCGATCAATCTTCCTTGGCGGGCAAAGCAATAACGGTTTCGCCATCTGCGTCGGTGACGCGCTCACCATTTGGCTGCAGCTCGCGCGGCGCATTGCCGACCTGAATCGGAATCGCCGTAACGCTGGTTACAGAACCGTTGTCCGTTTCGATTTGTGCAGAGACATTCAGGTACAGGCGGCCCTCACGCAATGGAATGACGGTCACCTGTTGCGATCTGCTTGCGTCGCCGACAGACAGAGCCATCAGGACGCTTGCCGGTTGCGATTCAGGAAACCGCATCGCGGTTGCGTCATTGATCCGGTAAGAAACACTGATTGGTGCAGGACCAAGCGCCGATGCAATTTGCAATTCAATAGCAAGCGGCTGGCCGATGACCGGCTGGCCGATTATCCGGTAGCTGATCGTAACCGGCCCACTTAGTTTTGCGGTTGTCGCACTCGCAGCACCTGGTTTGACGCTGTCCTCCGGCGTAATGGTCTTGGCCGCAACTTCTTCTGCAACAATTTTCTCATCGACGCTGCCGTCACCGCAGGCATTCAAAGCAAACGCCAGCATCAGCAAGTCTGCGGGACCTAATACTCTTTTCATGCGTGCCACCTGGTTGGTCATGATTAGGGAGTCGGGCTAAACGATACGTCGAAACACATACGATCGGGGTACGCCGCCGGGGTTTCGAAGTCGGCGAATCGCCAGTCCTGCAGGTCCGCAACGTAGGTGTCAGGCCCCTGCAAGGATTGCGTCGTAAACGTTTCCGTATTCGCAACACCGCTGTTGCCAAACGCCACGAGTTGACCATTGCGATAGATAAACATGTCGGGATCGCTCTGGTCGCGTTCATCGAGCGGATCGTCGGGCGGCAACGCGGTTGTAGCCGTTATACTGACGGCGTACGCATCGGTTGCCGGCACACTTACGCGCAGCAAGCGATACTCCGTCAACTTGTTGCCATCACGTACACGATTGCCCGATGAGTCAACCCGGGTGTCAAATTGGCTGTTCGTACACAGGTTAGTCACCGACCCATCGGCCGTGATGTCGGTATAGATAGGGAGCACATCAGGCGACCCGCCGATGTCATTTGTTTCGTCGGTACCCCAGATATCAAGTCCGATGAAATCGATATCCTCACGATCGAGTTGTGCATCAAGAAACGCCTGGTCGGCCGGCGCAAGGGAAGACCTGAGCTCCGCGGCAAACGAGAAAATAGTTGTAAACGCTTCGCTGTTTGCCTGCGGCCCGATCATCGTGTCGTAAATCGGCCCGAAACCGATGCTGCCCGTATCGACACCGTCGGTGTCTGTATCCCAAAGGTCGTACAGTAATGTCGTTATCGAGATTTCGTTAAACCAGCCTTGCGTACCAAAGCCATCGTTTTCTGTATTGATGCCAAACCCGGCGCTGCTTCCCGGCGTGCCGGTGTCGCAATAAACTGGATCATCCAGCGCCATCGACGCAAGTGCTGTCGCCCAGCCTTCGCCAAAGGCAAGTCGCGCATCGATTCGCTGGCCGAGCGAATGAGATCCGCCGACCGAATCGGAGCGCGAGAAATTGTCCTCAAAATAGTGGCCCCACTCGTGCACGATGACGTGGTCATCGAATTCTTCGGTGTCGTCGTTGGCATCGCCCAATAGAAACAGCGAATCAATATCGCCGCGATAAAATGACGATTGCAGCTCGCCCGCATCAATGTCGCTCGGACTGGTGAGCGTATTGTTGACACTCCAGAAGGCATCGAGCGGTGCAAAAACGGCGCCGGGATCGGCCGCCAGCACAAACCGCATCCCGGAGTAGATTGCATCGAGAATGGCAAATGGCGCCGCAGCGCGTGGATTGGCGTAGCTGCTGCCGACCCACCCCGTTTCCGCGGTCAGGTTTCTGGTGACGCTCGAGGTCCCCGTGTCAAAGTTACTGCCCTCAATGACATAGATGGGACGAGAGGCAAGTGGCGGCGGATTGGGCTTCGTATCAACGTTGTTGCGAACTTCGACGTCCCAACCCGGCGTGCCTTGCCGCTTGAGCTCGGCCCGAGCCCGCACTCGAACGATCGTATTTTTCTCGACGCCGCTAAACGAGTAGTCACCAAGATCACTCGACACGGTCGAGTCGATGATCGTATCGTCGCTCGCTTTTATCAGCTGTACTGTCGCGCTACGTACGGGTCGATCCATCGTGGCGCCAAAATTGAGTCCGTTGCAATTCGGGTTTGGCGGTACAAACTCGTAACTGACCGTCCCGGACACAGTCACCGTGGCGCCCGGTTCCTCGACCGTGATCGCTACAGAATCCGTGGCGCTCGCGGTGCCATCGGACACCCTGAGCTCAAAAGTCAGGGTCTCGGGACTGCCGGCGGCCACGTCGGGGGCGGTGAAACTGGCCTGCGCCGCGGCGGCGTTACTGATCGTCACCGTAGTCCCGCCGGTCTGCAACCAGGCGAAGCTCAGGACATCGCCAGTATTGGCATCGGTACCGCTGCCATTGAGCTGTACGACAGCCAGCTCGGCCACAGTCTGGTCGGCACCGGCATTGGCTGTCGGCGGCGAATTCACCGGGACACCTGGAGTATTGTCAGTATCGCCACTACCGCCACCGCTGCAAGCGGCCAGGGTGAGCAGCGAAAGCGCGATCAAGGCGGCGCGCAGGCATCTGCATGGATGTGTCAAAGCGGACAAGAAATCTCTCACAAAGCGTTCCGTTGTCGTGGCAGTCTGGCTGTCATGGCGTGTACCTGGCCGATAATAACCATGGAGGCTCAGGGAAAACAGCGTCCCGGCGTCCGTTTTCGGCGACATATCGGAAATTGGCCGCCGATAATTTTGTGCGAGCCAGATCCAAACTTATGGCTCGAAGTATTGCTAAACTTCGTCTTTTGAACGAGCAGGCGGGTCACAGTTCCGCGCTCCTGAACTTTTTTTGACAGGCGACGCATGGCAAATAACAAGATTCTGGTGACGGGCGGCGCGGGCTACATCGGCAGCCATGTGGTACGGCAGCTAAGTAATGCGGGCGAATCGGTCGTCACGCTCGATAATCTCTCGACCGGTTTTAGCCAGGCGGTAACCACCGGCGAACTGGTCATCGGTGATACCGGCGATGCCGCCCTGCTCGACCGGGTATTCGCCGCGCATGACATCGATACGGTCATGCATTTTGCAGCACATACGATCGTGCCTGAATCGGTTGCCGATCCGCTGAAGTATTACGGCAACAACACGGCGAGCAGCCGTACCTTGTTCGAACGCGCAACCTGCGCCGGCGTCAAGCATATTGTGTTTTCATCGACGGCCGCCGTGTACGGCATATTGCAGGATGGCAAGGCATCCGAGACGACACCGACCAGGCCGATCAATCCCTACGGCAGCTCCAAACTCATGACCGAATGGATGCTGCGCGACCTTGCTGCAGCGGGCGGACCCGGTTACGTCGCACTACGCTACTTTAACGTGGCCGGTTGTGAGCCGACCGGCACGATCGGTCAGTCAACGCCCAATGCGACCTTGCTGGTCAAAGTCGCCTGCGAGGTCGCCGTGGGTCTGCGATCGAAAGTCCTGATCTTCGGCACAGACTACCCGACTCCGGACGGCACCGGCCTGCGCGACTACATTCACGTCGAAGACCTCGCCACCGCGCATCTCGATGCACTCACCTACTTGAGGAACGGCGGCAAGCCAGTGACACTGAATTGCGGTTACGGTCACGGCTACAGCGTGCGCGAAGTCCTGGCCGCAGTGGAAAGTGCCAACGGTGAGGCGCTGTGCAGCAGCGAAGAGCCGCGCCGAGCGGGCGACCCGCCCGAACTGATCGCCGTGGCGGACAAGATTCGCCAGGTGCTCGACTGGCAGCCACAATTTGACGACCTCGATGTCATTGTGCGCTCAAGCCTCGAGTGGGAGCGTAAAATTGCGGCGCAGGACCCAGGCGCCTACTGGGCAACGTGAGCACAGCCCTTATTCTTCAGGTGCTACACTGCCAGCATGAAATTTCGCCGCCCACGATCGCTTAATCACATGATTCTGGTCGGCTTCGGCCTCGTCGCACTGCCACTGCTGGTCGCAGTGATCTGGGCGCTGGTCAATCTTGACCGCCTCGCCGAGCAGAGTGAGCGCCTGGTCGTCACCGGCGTTGCGGCCGCTGAAAACAACCGGCTACTGACTGAGAACCTGGGCTCGCTGGAGCGAGTCGCGCGCCAGTATCAGGTACTGCAAAATCCAGACAGCCTGCAGTTACTGCAGCAGGACCTTGGCACGATCGAAGCTCAACTCGCAGAGATGGCCGTCCTGATTGAACAGGCCACCGCATCGGACCTGTCACGATCGGTTGGAACTGACGTTCGCGGAATTGTTGCGAGACTCGCAAACAGTAATCTGAGCGACGACGACGCGCGGGCAGCGATCGCCGCATTCGGCCCGCTGCGCCAGCAAGTGACACAGCTGACCGGCATCCTGTCGGACTACACGGCGACTGAGCTTGAGAATTTGCAGGACAGTACTCGCAGAGCTCAACGCATATCCGCCTGGCAGGTAGCTGCACTCGTTCCCGGGACCATTGTTCTGGTGCTGTTTTTCACACTGCTGGTCGCCAGGCCGATCCGGCAGATTGACGCGGCGATAGATCAGCTCGGCCAAAGCGGTTTCTCGACGCCCATCGCAATCAAGGGGCCAACCGACCTTGAGCGCCTCGGCCGGCAACTGGAATGGCTGCGCTTGCGGCTACTCGATCTCGCGCAGGAGAAAAACCGCTTTTTGCGGCATATGTCGCACGAGCTCAAAACCCCGTTGGCCAACATCCGCGAAGGCACGGAGTTGTTGCTCGATGGAACCGTTGGTGAGCTCGAAAAGCCGCAGCGTGAGGTCGCTGGCATCTTGCGCAGCAACGGCCTCAAGTTGCAGCAGCTGATCGAGAACCTGTTGAGTTTCAGCGCCTGGCAAACCAGGAATGAGGTGCTGACCCTGACCGATTTCCCGATGCGGGCATTGATTATCTCGGTGGCCAAAACGCAGCGACTGGCGCTCAAGGCAGCCGATATCCAGCTAAAACTCGATGTCGACGACGGTATCGTGACCGCGGATCGGGAAAAAATACGCACAGTACTGGATAATCTGTTGTCCAATGCGATCAAATTCACGCCCAAAGGCGGATTCGTCATGCTACGGGCAAAACGGACGGCCAGCAGTTTCGTGCTGGAGTTTGCGGACACCGGACCGGGCATACCTGAAGAAGAAAGCCCGCGCATTTTCGAGGCCTTCTTCCAGGGCCGCCAGGAACAGGGAGGCCAGGTTGCCGGCACAGGTATTGGCCTGTCGGTGGTTCTGGAGTGCATCCAGGCCCACAATGGTTCGGTTGAGCTGGTCAACACGGAGGAGTATTCAGGCGCGCACTTCAGGATTTCCATCCCGCAAAAGCGCGCAGCAGAGCAGCAGAAAATGGCCGCCAATGCGTAAGCAAATACTGATAACACGGGCATGGCAGATTGCGCTGACGATGCTGGTCGTCACTACGGTAGCCGGCTGTGCGCAATCCAGGGCCTGGTGGTCAGGACTCAGAGGGCCGTCATCGAACGAGCATGTAATCCTCGGCGCACCCGAGGCGAGTGATTATCTCGGTGAACTCCACCAACTGGTGGCCGGCGATCCGGCAACGCAGGCCGAGATTTTCGCTGACGCAAAGTCGGCAGCAACGCTTACTCCTAACCGATCGACGCAGCTGAGATACGCACTGGTGCTCGCGACACCGGGCCACACCGAGTCTGACCCACAGCAGGCACAGAGCCTGTTGCGTGATCTGCTAACCCAAACCGAATTGCTTACGCCAGTGGAGATTTCCCTGGCGATGGTCCACTTGAGGACAGCCGAAGAGTTGATTGTTCTGCGGTCCGAGACACGCCGGTTGAGAGCCACCACTTCGCGTGCATCTCAAACCGAGGAAGCAGCGGCGAGCCAACGCCTGGCTACCGTTGAAGCAGAAAGCCGCCGCCTTCGCCGGGAGCTCGAAGAAGCCGAATCCAAATTGGAAGCGATCACGTCGATCGAGCGCTCCATCCGCGCACAGGACCAGGCGAACAACAACCCGTAGGATCGCCCCGTGGGAGCGCCCCATGGGCGCGATTACCACGGTGGTTATCGCGGGCGCGGCCCGCTCCTACGAGAGCTGCGCGGATGCCACGTATTGTAGGAGCGCCCCGTGGGCGCGATTGCCACGGTGTCCAAGCCCCGTGGTTATCGCGGGCGCGGCCCGCTCCTACGAGAGCTGCGCGAGTGCCACGTATTGTAGGAGCGCCCCGTGGGCGCGATTGCCACGGTGTCCAAGCCCCGTGGATATCGCGGGCGTGGCCCGCTCCTACGAGAGCTGCGCGAGTGCCACGTATTGTAGGAGCGCCCCATGGGCGCGATTGCCACGGTGTCCAAGCCCCGTGGTTATCGCGGGCACGGCCCGCTCCTACAATCGGAGCGCCTCCAGCCTTGCCCGTTCCCTCAATTCGCACTAACCTGTTCGGTCCGCAACCACAACCGTGCCGAACCACCCAATGTCGATCACTAAAACAAAATCCAAAGGCAGAATCCTGCTCGTCGATGACGACCCGGGCCTGTTGCGCCTGCTGAGCATTCGACTGCGCGCCGAGGGCTATGATGTCGAAGCTGTCGCAAGTGCTCACAACGCACTCACGATCCTGAATCGATTCACCCCTGACCTTGTCATCACCGACCTGCGTATGGACAAGATGGACGGTATCGGCCTGCTCAAGGAACTGCAGACACGTTCACCCGGACTTCGTGTCGTTATTATCACCGCGCATGGCACGATTCCCGATGCGGTCGTCGCCACCCAAAGTGGGGCATTCGGCTTCCTGACCAAGCCAATCGACAAAGATGAACTGATGACGACGGTCGAACGAGCGCTCAGGGTATCGGGTTCAGTCGAAGTCGATGAGGGCTGGGCAGCAGGAATTACCACGCGCAATCAGGCCATGAAAGAAATTCTGCAACAGGCCAGGATGGTTGCAGCAACCGATGCACGCGTCCTCATTACCGGTGAGAGTGGCACTGGCAAGGAACTGCTCGCCAATGCCATTCACAAGGCGAGCCCGCGACACGACCAACCGTTCGTCGCCCTCAACTGCAGTGCCATGGCAGAAAACCTGCTGGAATCCGAACTCTTCGGCCATGAGAAAGGGTCTTTCACCGGTGCAACCCGCAGCCACAAGGGTTTGTTCCAGTCGGCTGATGGCGGCGCGCTGTTACTCGATGAAATCGGTGATATGCCCATGCGCCTGCAAGTAAAGTTGCTGCGCGTGTTACAGGAAAACCAGGTGCGCCCGGTCGGCAGTACCGAGGCAATAAATGTCGACGTTCGCGTTATTTCAGCCACACACCAGGATCTTCAGGACCTGATGCGCCAGGGCCGTTTCCGCGAGGACCTGTATTACCGCTTAAACGTCGTCAACATCAGAATTCCGACACTGGATGATCGACGCGAAGATATTCCCCTGCTGGTTGCCGATTTCCTGCAACTCATAGCCAGGGAAGCCGGACAGGAACGGAAAGTGTATGCGCCAGAGGCTGTTGAAATGCTGGTCACGGCCGAATGGCCCGGCAACGTGCGACAGCTCCACAACATCGTAAGACAAAATGTCGCGCTATCACGCTCGCCGGTAATCAGTGGCGAACTCGTACAACAATCACTCGGCGAACACGCCGGCAAACTGGCATCATTTTCCGATGCTCGTGATGAATTCACGCGCAACTATTTGTCACAAATACTGCAAATCACGACCGGAAACGTCAGCCAGGCCGCGCGCCTGGCAAAACGAAATCGCACCGACTTCTATAAACTGCTCGCACGCCACGACCTGAATCCGGATCAATTCAAGACCCGCTAAGCTGCATATATCAACACGAATCGCCGATCCTGGGTGCGGGCTGATCAGACCGGCAAAGCGGGTGCGACCCAGGCTTTCTGGTTACTCTTGCAGTAGCTCGCGGTTTAGCCAGGCGGCCACAACAAGCATCGGCGGGATCGTAACCAGCGTGGCCAGCGAGACCGTGACTCCCGGATTGGCGAACGTCAGCGTCGAGTCCGGGAACATCGCATCGCCCTGAAAGAACAATACAAAGTGAACAAGCAGAGCAATGGCTGAACCTGCCCAGACGAACGCGATCGGTAGCTTTCTAAACATCACGCCCAACAACAAGGGCGGCGCCGCCGCTGCCGTCAGACCGTAGACACCGGTCTGACCGAATATGCCGAGCAATTTCGGCGGCTGCAGGTTGATCAGAAACGCGGCAATAGCAATTACGACCAACACGACATGACTCGCCCTGAGCGCGTATGCCATCTGTTGCTCATGACTGAGGTGCTCGCGGCGACGTTTGCCAATGACATTGAGCACCAGATCGTTCGCCGTGATGGTCGAAATCGAAACCAGCAGACCATCGAGAGTTGACATCGCCGCAGCGAGCAAAACGATGCTGACAAACGTGAATACGGCCTCAGGGAAAATCGACTTCAGGTACATCGTCATGACGAGGTCCTGACGAAATTGACCGCTGGCCGCATCGACTAATGCTGTATCCGGTACAACGAAGTGGGCGAAGAAACCGACAACCATCAGCATCTGAAACATGGAGAAGATGATCGCGAACACGATCAAATAATTTCTGACGGCGCGATCGTCTTTCACGTACAGCGCCTTGGTCAGAATATGCGGCTGGCAAACGAGGATTGCACCAACGACAAAGCCGGCAACGTAGATTGAAAAGAAATCGTTGAAGAGTTTGCCGTCAGCATTGACAGGTGCGACCAGACCGGGATCGATCGCTCGCAATGCATCGACGGTGGAACCGGGCTGCTGCCATGCCACCCAGATACAGGAGCCTAAAACGATCACGGTCACGATGATCATCAAGCTCCCTTGCAACAGGTTGGTTAACACGTGTGCATAGGTACCGCCGATGAAGACGTAGCCGGTGACAAAGATCAGCGTGATGGCGAGTGCCATCTGATTCGAAATACCGAGCAGCGACTGCATGACGATCGAAATGCCGCCCACGAGCAGCACGACGAACGCAAAGGACAGGAGATTGAGAAACGAAAAGTAGATCGCAAAGCCCCGCGACGAATAACGCTTGCCTATCCAGTCCGGAATCGTCAGCGCAGACGAATCCGCACCTATGCGGCGAAAGCGAAACGACAGCAAGCAAAGCATGCCTATAAAACCGACACCCACGGCGATCGAGAAATGGAAAAACGCGCTGAAACCGTCAACGTAGATGAAACCGGGATTGATGATGAACGTCGATGCCGACGAGACGCTGGCGGCGAGGATGATGCCGACAACAAACGGATGCATGTCGCGATTACCAACCGCAAACGTACCGAACCCGGTTGTCTTGCGATAGCCCTGCCAGCCAAGCCAGGCCGTGCCGGCCAGGTAGGCGACAAACAGAGACCAGGCGAGCGTCAAAGTGTGGACCCGGCCAGCGCGTCGATCATGCCCTTGATAACAGCAATCTGCGGACCGCCTTTGGTCGCGTAATCTGCATTGGTGTAACCCCACCAGTCCCAGCAACCGTAAGGGTTCATCGGCATCACTTTGCTTGCTGCAACCTGTGGATACAGGATCAGCAAGTTGTTCGATTCGGCCCACTCATTCAAGCCACTGCCTGCCGCAAATGCGTCGCCGACAAACTCAGCCGACTGTGTGCAGCCATGCATGGCAACATGCAATCCGCAGCTTTCGCCGGCGGCACAGGACTCGGGAACATACAGGAACGCATGCTCGAGCATCTCGGCATCGTCGCCGCCAACCTGGGTAACGCTGCGAAGTTCGCCACTGGCCGCGACGCGTTCGTTCAACATGCCGTATATGGCATTGAGCCAAACGCCGGCCGCATCGTAATCGCACGCATTAATGAACGGCGTGCTGAATGTGTCACACGGCGCCCCGATCTCCAGCGTCGGCAGTCCGTGAACGACTTCGACATCGGTCACGTAGGTAACCGCATGCGCGCTTGCAAGTCGCGTATACAACGATACCGCGGCATCCGATGGCTCTATGCTGACGAGGCCATCGAGCGCACCGTGAAAAATCCAGACGGAGTCGTCAGTGAGGTTTGCAAGAGCATCGATCTTTCCGCTTGCCGCCATTTCTCGCGCGTAGGCCAGTAATCGATCCACACCGACATCGCCGCCTTTGACGCATGGACCAATGCCCTTGTTCGGTGACCCCTCGGCGCAGTAGTACGGGCCGCCGGCCACGATCGCTACACCGTTGAACAGCTTCGAGTGCGCCAGGTGCAATTGCGTGGCCATGTGAGCACCTGACGACAGCCCCGAGGCCGTGATACGGGCTGAATCGATGTTGTAACTCACCGTTTCGGCTTCCGGTGCCGGCTTCTCGCCGCAGGCAATGAGCACGGTGAGGATTGGCAGCAACAAAACACTCTTTCGCATCACGGTACTCTCCCAAGGAAATCGTCAATCGCCGCCAGACATTCGGCTTCATCGAGCAGCGGCACGTGGCCACGATTCGGCACCGGCACGACTTCGAGGTCGGGTTTGCGTACCTGCATCCTGGCGATAATGTCTTCGGTAAGGATGTCGGACAGGACGCCCCACAGGAGCGTCGTCGGGATGTCCCTGAGCGCATCAAACAATTTCCAGGGATCGTCTTCTTGCGGTCCGATCTTGCGCACGGCCCTGCCGATGTTCGTGTCGATATCGAGCTGCGGCACGCCTTCTTCATTCTCACGGTAGCCGCGGCGCGCCAGGGTCTCGAATTCCTCATCGGTCAGTCCGGGCAGCCAGTGACCGTAAATCTCCTGCGTCTGCTCAGCCGCCTCTGCCCAGCTGCCGACCGGCGGCAAGCGACCCGTGTATTCCAGTATGCGCGCCATCCCCGCAGGATTGATCTCGGGTCCGATATCGTTCATGACAACACCTGCAATCCGTGTGCCGTCTTGTGCCGCCATTCCCATCGCGCACAGGCCGCCAAGCGAGGTGCCGACAACGATGATCCTGTCGATATCAAGCACATTGAGCAGCGTCCATACGTCGTCGACATAGGTTCCGGGATGGTAGTTCTGCCAGTTCGGGTCGTGAGCGGAAAAACCCCGCCCGCGAAAATCGACCGTGAGTACACGCCGCCGATCACTCAGATAGATCGCGAGGTCTTCGAAGTCGCGACAATTTCGCGTGAGACCTGGCAGGCAAATGATGGGCGTGCCCTCGTTCTGGCCGCCGAAGACACGGTAGAAAAGATCCAGGCCATCCGTGCTCTGGTAATAGTGCGTATTCGCGTCTCGGGACACGCGGCATCTCCTCCTAAAATTCCATCTCGGCAAACTGCTTGCGCAACTCACGTTTCAACACTTTACCATTCGGGTTGCGCGGCAATTCATCAATGAAGACCGTCGCTGCAATGCGCTGTTGTTTACCAAGCCGGCCATTCGCCCAATTCGTGAGTTCGACATCCTCAACGATGGCGCCATCGACAAGTACAACGACAGCCAGAGGTGTCTCGCCCCACTTCTTGTGCGCAACACCGACAACGGCGACTTCGCTGACCGCATCGTGTTCGACGATAGTCGCCTCAATGTCGGCCGGATAGATGTTCTGCCCCCCCGAGAGAATCATGTCTTTCTTGCGATCAACGAGATACAGGAAACCATTCTCATCGAGCATGCCGATATCGCCCGTACGCAGCCATTTCGTGCCCGACGGATCCACCCAGGTGGACTCCTCGTCCGCCTCGGCATTGTTGTGGTAACCCGCCATCAGGAAGCGGCAGTGACCGACAATTTCGCCGGCCTCGCCGGTCGCCAACAGCTTGCCATCATCGTCGAGAATGGCGAGGTGCTGGCCCGGGCAGGCGCGCCCGACCGATTCGATCTTGTCGAGCATGTCTTCGGGACCGAGAATCGTAACCAGGCCCTCGGTTAGTCCATAGAGTTCGATAAATTCACCCGGCATGCGCTCGACAATTTCACGCTTGAGACCCACGGCAAGCGGCGACCCGCAACACATGTAAGCATCGAGACTCGAAATGTCGTAGTCGTCGTAATGCTCGTACTCGAGCAGCTTCTGGTATTGCAGCGGCACCATCACGGTATGGGTAATTTTCTCACGCTGTATCAACTCGAGGCAGGCGGCAGCATCGAAGCGCCGTTGCACGACGAGCGTGCCGCCGGCAAAAAGAGTTGCGAGCATCGCCACCCAGTTAATGTTGGAGAACAGGCCGAGGTTGCACAAAGTGCGCGCACCCGAGTGGTAGCGCAACGCCACCGCCATATCCGAACCCCAGGCCTCGCGACAGGCGTGATCATGCACGATGCCCTTCGGCAAACCGGTGGTTCCGGAGCTGTAAATGATATTGCACTCATCACCGGGCTCGATTGTGACATCGGGCGCTGCCGCGTCCGCGGCATCGCGCAGCTCATGGTAGTCAAGCCACCCATGCTCGGCGGGCTTGATGCCGATCAGGCGATCCCGCACATCGGCCGAAAGGCGATCGCGCAAGCCCTCGACGCGTGCCATGTGCTCACCGGAAGCGACCACGGCCTTTGCCTCGCTGTTGGCGATCATTCCCGCCACAGCATCGTCGGCAATCGCGCAGTTCAGTGGTACGGCCACGAGCCCGCCCCGTATGACACCGAACATCGCCTCGGTCATCTCATAACTGTTGGTCATGAGTATGACGACACGATCGCGGTGGCCGAGCCCGAGCCCGTAGAGCGCATTCGCAAATCTTGCAGTACCGCTGCCGAAGTCTGACCAACTCACGATAAAGTCGCCATCGACGACCGCATCCTTGGCTCCAAGCGAGGTCGCGTTGAGGGCAATAATGTCCGGTATCAACAGAGGTTTTGGCGCAAACCAGGCCATTGAATGGCTCCCAATCCCTTACAGGCCCGCCGGTAAAAGCACTTGGCCGATTTCAACGAGCGTTGAATATTAGTTGAACGAGTGTTGAATTTCAAATATGGTATCGGCAGCATGCCCCAAGACAGACAAACCACTCGAACCCGCATCCTCGATGCCGCCGAACAACTGTTTGCCCAAAAGGGTTTCGCAGCCGTGTCGGTCCGGCAGATCATGTCGCAGGCCGCGGCCGATGTCTCGCTGGCCTATTACCACTTCAAGTCGAAACGGGATCTGTTCGACCAGGTCATGTTGCGGCGCGCGGAGATCCTGAACGACGTCCGCCTGAAAGCACTCGAGGCCGTTGAAGAGCGTCATCCGGATGATGCGCCAACGGTTGAAGAGATAATCGATGCGTTTACGCATCCGTTGCTCGACCTGCTGGCTCAGGACCACGACGAGTGGAAGTACTATTTTCAGCTGATTGCGCAGATCAATAACTCGCCGGAGTGGGGTGGCGAACTCATGACACGCTACTTCGACCCGCTTGTGAAGAGATTCATCCAGGCATTGCGCACCGCCCTGCCCGGCTGTGACGATGCCGATCTTTTCTGGAGCTACCACTTCTTGTCCGGCGCTTTGACGCTGACGTTCGCCGAGACCGGTCGCATTGACAATCTTTCCGATGGCGTTGCGAAATCATCGGATATGGCCAGCGTTGTCGGGCGTATGCCGAAGTTCCTGGCCGCGGGATTCGAGCGACTCTGCAAAAAATAACCGCTATTCCACATTTGCAATTCAACGAGCGTTGAACTAACCTCCCTTCAACGTTCGTTGAAACAGCTGGGTCACCGTGCCCGGTTGACCCTGGGGGGGACAGAAATGCAAATCGCCTGGAATTCACTGGTTCGCACCGCCGTATATGGCGTAGTCGCGAGCACTTTCACCCTTTTTGTGGCGCCTGATGAGGCCTCGGCGCAGGACGCTTCGGCCGCCGCGGTGGACGAAATCACAGTCACGGCCCGCCGCCGCGAGGAATCGCTGCACGAAGTGCCACTCTCCATCTCCGTCATGTCGGGTACCGATCTCGAGCGCATCGGCGCACAGGACATCATTGAGGTCGGGCAATCCAGCCCGAACGTGACGCTGGAGGTTTCGCGCGGCACCAACACAACACTGACCGCATTCATTCGCGGTGTCGGCCAACAGGACCCTGTTGCCGGCTTCGAGTCCGGGGTCGGCCTGTACGTCGATGACATCTACTTCAACAGACCCCACGCAGCTGTCCTGGATCTGTACGAGGTGGAGCGCATTGAAATTCTGCGTGGTCCACAAGGCACGCTTTATGGCCGCAACACCATTGGTGGTGCGATCAAGTACGTCACACGGCCGCTGGCGGACGAAACACGCAGGAATTTCCGGGTCTCGCTGGGTAGCTACAACCAATTGGACGCACTTTTTACAGCCTCGGCAGCGCTCTCCGATTCTGTCCGGCTCGGCGGCACGATCGCCAAATTCACGCGCGACGGATTCGGCGACAATCTGACTCAAAGTGACTGGGAAAATTACAACAAAGACATCCTTGGCGCGCGGCTCACGCTCGAATTGGATGCGTCCGAGAACCTGCTCTTCCGCCTGTCGACTGACTACACCGACGACAAATCCGATCCCAAGGCCGGACATCGCGTGCAGGTTGGCGCCGTCTCCGGAGCACCGATTCTCAGCGACGTCTTTGATACGCGAGCAGGTCTCAGTGTCCCAAAACAAAGCGTTGAAGCAAAAGGCACATCGCTGCTGGCCGAATGGACCGTCAATGACAACTGGACGGTAAAGAACATTCTTGCCTTCCGGGATGACGAAACATGGTCACCGATCGACTTTGACAGTCTCGCAGTCGATGACCTCGATGTACCGGTGTTGTATACGAATGAGCAGTTTTCCGAAGAACTGCAACTGCTGTATTCGGGCGACCGCTGGAACGGCGTTGCCGGCTTTTACATGCTCGATGCGAATGCGTTTAACGAGTTTGACGTGGTGTTGGGTCCGTTGGGAGCACTGATCGGTGTTCCGGGCCTGAACGCGAATACGCTGGGTGACGTCGACACGGATACCTGGTCGGTGTTTGCAGACTTCACCTACGACTTCTCGGATGCTCTTAGCCTGTCGTTCGGCGGCCGGTACACGTCGGACGAGCGTACCTCGCAAGTGCTGCGCAGGACTTTTGCCGGCGGCATTTCGCCGAGATTCGGCGGCACCGGTGTGGTGATCGCAACGACGTCCGATTTCAACGGCAGCAAAAAGTGGACCGAATTTTCACCAAGAGTTTCGCTAAGCTGGCGACCGACCGACCAACAGCACCTGTACTTCTCTTACAGCGAAGGCTTCAAGGGCGGCAGTTTTGATCCAAGAGCGCAAACGTCCACCGCGCCTGACCTCGACAACGATGGGACCGTTACCGCGGCCGAGATTTTTGACTTCATGATGTACGAACCCGAGACCGTCAAGTCCTACGAATTCGGCCTCAAGTCAAGCGTTTTGGATGGCCGCCTGAACACCAGTCTCGCCGTGTTTTTCGGCGACTACGAGGACGTACAGATTCCGGGCTCCATTGGCTACGACACTGACGGTGATGGTATCAACGACACGTTTGCAGGCGTAACGTCGAATGCGGCTAAAGCTGAGCTGCCTGGAATCGAATTCGAAGGCTTGTTCCGTGCAAATGACAACTGGTCGTTCGGCTGGGCGATCGGCTATCTCGATGCGGAGTACAAGGAGTTCATCAACGCCTTAAACGTCGATGTTGCCGCCGATGCTGTATTCCAGAATACGCCGGAGTTGACGGCCAGCGGGACCGTGACTTTCGAAACACCGATGCAACTGTTTGGTCACGGTGGCAGCTTCGCAGTCATTACCGCAGCATCCTTCCGCGACGACGCAAGCCAGTTCGAAACCCGGAACCCGCTACTGGACCAGGAAGCGTTCACGCTGTGGAATCTCAGTCTCGTATGGGAAGACGATGGCGGCCGTTACCGTCTGGGCCTGCATGCCAAGAACCTTGGCGACGAGGAATACAAAGTCGCAGGTTACCCGTTCCCGGCACTCGGGCTTGAAGGCAACACGACGGCCTTTTACGGACCACCAATGACGGTGACGGGCAGCGTCAGCGTAAACTTCTGAGGAATCGGGGTCGCGCCGAAGTACTCGGTTCGACCCCTTTTTTGTGGGAGCGCGCCATGCGCGCGATCACCTCGTCGCTTCAATTACCCACCTGTGGGAGCGGGCTCCCGTCGAGCGGGATCGAGACACGCCCGCGATTTCCACATCACTTCGATTACCCTCCTGTAGGAGCGCGCCGTGCGCGCGATCACCTCGTCGCTTAGATTACCCACCTGTGGGAGCGGGCCACGCCCGCGATTTCCACATCGCTTCAACCACGCTCCTGTAGATCCTATGAGGGCTGCTTGCCCCGATCCTCTAAAATCGGTTTTCCACAACTGAGATAAGAGGACAGGACAATGCAAGCAGCCCAGATTCAAGCATACGAAGTTGGAACGGTTCTGTACATGGCCATGGAGCTATCGAACAGCAAATGGAAGTTGGGGTTTGGCAACGGCACGAAGTTACGCCGCAAGAGTATTGCGGCACGGGATCGCAAGTGCCTGCTCGCAGAAGTGGCTTTGGCCAAGGCCAGGCTAAAGCTGCCCGAGGAAGCACCGGTGGTGTGCTGCTTTGAGGCGGGCCGGGACGGACACTGGATTTATCGCTGGTTGGAGTCGGCAGGCTTTGAGGTGCTGGAGATTGATTCCTCGAGCATTGAGACGGCACGCGGTCGCAAGCACGTGAAGACGGATCGGGTGGATGTGGAGCGGGCCACGCCCGCGATTTCCACATCGCTTCAACCACCCTCCTGTAGGAGCGGGCCACGCCCGCGATTTCCACTTCGCTTCAACCACCCACCTGTGGAAGCGGGCCACGCCCGCGATTTCCACATCGCTTCAACCACGCTCCTGTAGGAGCGCGCCATGCGCGCGATTTCTACAGACTTTGCCGAAAAAGAGGCTTTTCTGCTGCCATCTTCGGCACGCAGAATCCATCGCATGCCGAATATCCGCGACTACCGGCGCAAGGGAAGCGCGCAGCTGCGTAAGGGACGCCATTCCAGCCTCAACCAGATCTATCACATCAATGCTGCAACCCACAGACGCGTACCTATCTTCCAATCGCTCACAAACGGTCGATTCCTTACGCGAGCAATGATGCGGGCACAGCATGAAGGACATGCTGAGTCCCTGGCGTTCGTCATCATGCCGGACCATCTGCATTGGCTGCTGCGACTCACAGGCAAGCGTTCACTCTCTGCATGTGTAGGCGTCGTGAAATCCGAAGCGTCTCGCAGAATCAACAAGTTCGGCAAATACAAGAGCCCGGTTTGGCAGCGAGGATTCCACGACCGTGCGATTCGCAGGGAAGAGGATATTGCCGATGTGGCCAGATATATCGTCGCGAACCCGGTTCGGGCCCGGCTGGTTGCTTCAGTCAGGCAGTACGCATTGTGGGATGCGGTTTGGGTTTAAGTATTGTGGAAATCGCGCGCATGGCGCGCTCCTACGGTTGATCGATATCGGTATATTCGCTCACGCCGTTCCAGGAACGCATTTGCTGTAGGAGCGCGCCATGCGCGCGATCACCTCGTCGCTTCAACCACCCACCTGTGGGAGCGGGCCACGCCCGCGATTTCCACTTCGCCTCGATTACCCACCTGTGGGAGCGCGCCATGCGCGCGATCACCTCGTCGCTTCAACCACCCACCTGTGGGAGCGGGCCACGCCCGCGATTTCCACATCGCTTCAACCACCCACCTGTGGGAGCGCGCCATGCGCGCGATCACCGCCGTGATCTTAGTCGCCCGCGCCTGCCGCTTTCTTCGCATACCCTTCCGCGGACATGCCGTACTTGTTCAACAAGTCGTAAAACGTCGGCCGGGTAATGCCGAGCAACTCGGCCGCTTTGGAAATATTGCCGTAGCATCGCGTCAACGCCACACGAATTGCTTTCGACTCCGCGTACTGTCGCACTTCGCGAAGATTCAGTGACTCCCCAATAGCGTCTTCGGCGGACACTCCGAGATCCGCGGCCGAAACGAACTTCCCATCCGCCATGATGACCGCGCCTTTGATCTTGTTTTCCAGCTCGCGCACATTGCCGGGCCACGAGTACGATTCGATCGCCTCAACCGCATCGTCGGTAAAACCATTCAACGCCCTGTTCTGTTGCTGGCTGTATTTGTGCAGCAGATGACGTGCCAGAATTAATCGCCCTTCTTCACGATCACGAAACGGCGGAATATTAATCGTGATCTCACTGACGCGATAATACAGATCCTCGCGGAACAGGTTTTGCTTGATCAGTTCTTCGGGGACCTGATTGGTCGCACAAATGACGCGCACGTCAACCGAGATTTCCTCGCGTCCGCCGACTCGTTCGATAACACGCTCCTGCAAAAAACGCAGCATCTTGGCTTGCAACGCGAGCGGCATGTCGCCTATCTCATCGAGAAACAACGTGCCGCCATTGGCGAGTTCTATCTTGCCAAGCGTCTGTTTGTGCGCACCGGTGAAAGCACCCTTTTCGTGGCCGAACAGTTCGGACTCGAGCAGGTTTTCAGGAATCGCCGCACAGTTGATCGCGACGAAGTTGTTTTCGGTGCGCGTACTCAAACGATGTAACGCGCGTGCGAGTAATTCCTTACCCGTGCCGCTCTCACCTAGCAGCAATGCCGTGACATCGGTCGGCGCTACTTTCTCGATCATGCGACAAACAGCGAGCATGCCCTCGCTCGCGGCAATGATGCCGTCGAGCGGTGACTCTCTGACCGTACTTTGCAGTCTGCGGTTTTCGGTTTCGAGCTCGGAAATATTAAACGCCCGGTCGACAAGCAGTTTGAGGGTGTCGGTATCGACAGGCTTTTGATAGAAATCGTAGGCGCCTTGCGCAACTGCATGCAGGGCATTTTTCTGATCGCCGTGACCCGTAACGACGATCACCTTGGTGTGCCGGGCGAGCTTCAGTATTTCCGCCAGTGTTGCGAAACCTTCCTCGACGCCTTCGGGTTTTGGCGGTAATCCCAGGTCTTGCAACACAACGGTTGGTTCGTTGCGCCGAAGCTCGACAATCGCTGACTCGCGATCCTCGGCCGTGAACACGTCATAGCCTTCGAAACACCAGCGCAACTGATTCAACAGACCCGGGTCGTCCTCGACAATCAGCAGCTTGCGGCTTGGCTCGTTCATGGTGTCCTTTGCGGCGATCAGGCGAGGCGCAATGGTGCCACGTTGTGCGATGGGTGTGGAGGGTTTAGGTCGTGGAAATCGCGGGCGTGGCCCGCTCCAACAGGATTCTCCTGAAACCTGGTGGGAGCTCGCCTGTGGGAGCTCGCCTGTGGGAGCTCGCCTGTGGGAGCGCCCCATGGGCGCGATGACCGCGTTGTGGGAGCGCCCCGTGGGCGCGATGGCCGCGTTGCCGAAGCCGGGTGGAAATCGCGGGCACGGCCCGCTCCAACAAGGCACAATACCAGCATAGGTAATTACCGCAATTGCGAATCATTCTCATTTACATTATCGTTCAGGTCATTAATGAACCACCCCTGTCAGGACCAAGCAATGCAACACCCGAATACCCGCCAGGCCTTTGTTGGCGCCACCGCCATTTGCCTCTTGTCGCTGGCGGCTCATGCCCAACAGGCTGATGACGACCGCGACGAAGCTCTCACACCGATCGACACCGTCACCATTATCGGCCGCAAGAGCGATGTTGCCGACGTGCCCGGCTCGGCGCATGTCATCGACAGCGAGGAACTCGAGGTATTCAATCAAAGCGATATCCTGCAGGTGCTGCGCTCGGTCCCGGGCGTCTACCTGCAAGAAGAGGAAGGCTTCGGACTGCGACCCAACATCGGCATCCGGGGCTCGGGCCTAGACAGAAGCGCGCGCATCGCATTGCTCGAGGACGGTGTACTGATCGCTCCGGCGCCCTACTCCGCGCCGTCAGCGTACTACTTCCCGACACAGCGGCGCATGCATTCGCTGGAGGTGCTGAAGGGACCGGCAGCTGTCGTGGTCGGACCGCGTACCACCGGCGGTGCGATCAACATGATTTCCACGCCGATCCCTGAGGCGACCGGCGGCATGCTCGACATTCGTGTTGGTGAACATCAGACCAGCGACGCGCATCTGAATTTCGGCGGTCAAGGCGAACGCGTGTCCTGGCTGCTGGAAACGGTACAAAGCGCAAGCGACGGCTTCAAGCACATCGAAGGTCCCGTCGGTGGCACCACAGGCTATGACCTGAAGGACTATGTCGCGAAGCTGCAAATCGACAGCGACCCATCCGCTGCCCTGTACCAGAGTTTGCGTTTCAAGGCGGGATACACCGACCAGACCTCCGACGCGACGTATCTGGGTCTTACCGATGCCGACTTCGCCCTTGATCCAAACCAGCGCTACGCTGCATCGGCAGGCGATGAATTTGTCAGTGAGCACGAGCAGTACCGGCTGAGTTATGTGATCGATCCGGGCAACAGCTGGCGTGGCGAAGTCACCGCGTATCGCAATGACTTCCTGCGCAACTGGTACAAGCTGCGCTCGGTCAATGGCACCAGCATCGGCAATGTGCTCGACAACCCGGAGGTCTTTGCGGCCGAGCTTGCCTATCTGCAAGGTAGCACCAGCGAGGATGACGCATTGACCAAGCGCGCAAACAATCGCAGCTATTTCTCGCAGGGTGTGCAGGCCAAGCTCGAGTGGGACTTCGGATTCGGTGACGCCGAAGCTGCCGTAACAACAGGTTTTCGACTTCACGAGGATGAGGAAGATCGCTTTCAGCACCAGGACGATTACCGCATGGAAGACGGAGCACTGGTGTTGACGACTGCCGGCGCGCCGGGCTCGACGACCAATCGTGTCAGTTCCGCTGATGTCCGCTCCATGTTTATTGATACCGAAATTCGTGCCGGCGACTGGATACTGACACCGGGCCTGCGCTTCGAAGACGTTGACATGCAGCGACTCGATTATTCGATCGCCGACCCAACCCGCGCCCTTGGCGCGACCAGGGTGCGCGCGAACTCCGTGTCCGTGCTGATACCGGGCATGGGCGCCTTGTATCGCCTCAACAGCGAATGGCGCTTGCTGGCCGGTATTCACAAGGGCTTTAATCCGCCGTCACCGGGCAGCACAGCGCAGGAAGAAGACAGCATCAATATTGAAATCGGTACGCGCTACGACAACAGCCGGCTGAGTTTCGAGTCGATTTACTTCATCAATGACTACGACAACCTGGTCGGTACGGTGACGGATTCAACCGGTGGCGGCGGCGATATCGGCGATCAATTCGATGGCGGCAAAGTGACCGTCAGTGGACTGGAAGTGAGCGCGGCTTACGCCTGGCGCTTCGGCAACATCGATGTGCCACTGAGCCTCAAGTACACGTGGACGAATGAAGCTGAATTCAAGAGCGCCTTCGACAGCGGGTTCGGCCCCTGGGGTGAAGTCGAGACAGGTGATGAGTTGCCCTACATACCCGAACACCTGCTCAGTGCAAGTACGGGACTTGTAACCGACCATTGGCGAGTGAATGTCGCTGCAAACTACGTCGGCAAGCTGCGCACTCGGGCCGGCCAA
>Ga0255052_10000999_pt1 | contig 21902 bp, 18 predicted proteins | sample JV7_2_21_MG_FD_188632 | JGI IMG/M metagenome (GOLD analysis project Ga0255052, IMG submission 188632) | Seawater microbial communities from Jervis Inlet, British Columbia, Canada - JV7_2_21 | ecosystem: Environmental > Aquatic > Marine > Inlet | place: Canada: British Columbia | collected... | reverse complement strand
CGAGAATTCTCTCGCGAATATCATCAGGCAGGTCTTTTAGCTCGGGGACCGGGAATCGACTGATTCTTTTGTCCGTCATCCCAGGTACCTGCTCAGACCCATCGGCGAACTTTGGAACGATAGTCTTCGTATGCCTCGCCGAAGAGGGCAGACAGTGCCTTTTCTTCCGGTTTGATCTGATAAGCGGTTATACAAGTGACGAAGAAGATCAGCAATATGATGTTGACCGGGCTGCCAAGCCAGATTGTCCAGCCGGTGAGTATCAGCAGCAAACTGATGTACATCGGATTTCTGCTGTAACTGAAGACACCATGTACAACGAGTTCCGAGGCTTCTTCGGGACGAAATGGGTCCACCGTGGTACTCGCCCTGCGGAAAGTGAGCATCGCTGTCACCACGAGCGCGACGGCTGCGACAACGAAGAATATTGCCAGCGGTAACTTGAAGGACAAATCGATTTGCCAGATCGGAAACCGCTTGTCGACCACCCACATCAGGAATCCGAAAATCAATACCTGTACGGGCGGTGGCACTTTGAGCTCGAGATTCATATCTGCATATTAGCCCAATATTCTGCGCTTGCTCCATAGCTGCCAATAACAGACTGTTTTGCAGCTCTGTTTACCAATAAGGGAGTATTGGCATGTTGAAATTACTGGCAGCGCTGCTGGTCCTGCTGCCTGCAGCCACTTACGGGCACACTTCCTGTCCGAAAGCCGAGTGCGAGGAGGCAAAGCAAAAAATCCGCAAGATCGAGTCAAAAATGCGCCAGGGATATACGCGGGCGCAGGGAGAGAAAATGGAGGCCGAACTCAGGAGCCTGCGGGCGATCCGATCGAAACGATGCCGTTAGCCTTCAAATTTTCTTTGTAAGCTGTTCCAGCATTCGCGATAGTCTTTTTGCAGTGTTTCGGACGCCATCGCGAATTGCGTTGGCTGGATCAGGTAACGGGACTCGAACATGAACGCCATCGTGTCGTCTAGTTTTTGTGGTTCCAGTTCCGCGTTGCTCGCATTCTCGAATGCATCCGCATCGGGCCCGTGCGCGGACATGCAGTTATGCAGGCTCGAACCACCCGGCACAAAGCCGCCTCCCGTCTTGGCGTCGTAGTCGCCGTAAATCAGGCCCATGTATTCCGACATGATATTTCGGTGATACCAGGGCGGCCTGAACGTGCCCTCCATGACGAGCCAGCGCGGTGGAAATATGACGAAATCGACATTCGCTGTGCCCGCTGTGTCCGACTGTGAAGTGAGTACCGTGAATATTGAGGGATCCGGATGATCGTAGCTGATCGAACCCATCGTATCGAATCGCCTGAGATCGTATTTATAAGGAGTCAGATTGCCGTGCCAGGCGACGACGTCCAGTGGTGAGTGCCCGATATTGCAGGCAAATAGTCTGCCGGCCAGCTTGGTAACGAGCTCGAAGTCGCCTTCCCGGTCTTCGAATGCTGCAACCGGCGCTTCGAAGTCCCGGCTGTTGGCCAGGCCATCGCTGCCAATCGGGCCGCGCTCCGGTAAATCGAGTTTCACGCCGTAGTTCTCACAGATGTAACCGCGCGCAGCGCCATCGGCAAGTACGACACGAAATTTGATGCCGCGTGGCATCACGATAATCTCGCCCGGTACAGCGGCCAGTACGCCGCACTCGCTGTGAACGATCAGGCCTCCCTGCTCCGGCACGATCAGCAATTCGCCGTCGGAGTTATAAAAGAATCGGTCATCCATCGACTTGTTGGCGCGATAGACATGTATGCCTATCCCGACCTGTGCCCGTGCATCACCATTTGTCGCGACCGTCACCAGCCCATCGATAAAGTCGGCCGGCTCATCCGGTACAGGCAATGGATCCCAGCGCAATTGATTCGGCGTCGTTGCGACCTCATCGCAGGGACTCGTACGAATCAGGCCGACATCTATAGGCTTGAAGTCTCTGTGAACTACGGAGGGCCTGATGCGATACAGCCAGCTGCGAAAATTCTGCGCGCGAGGGGCCGTGAACGCGGTGGCGCTGAATTTCTCGGCATACAGGCCGAGTGGCGCACGCTGCGGAGAATTCATGCCTTCGGGCAACGCGCCCTCTTCGGCCTCGGTCGCAAACTCGTTGCCGAATCCCGTCATGTAATTAAATTTTTTGCTTGCGGCCAAATTCGATTCCTCCGCCAGCAATCAGGCTGAGACCACTTTTTGATCGATCGCACCAAAGATGCTGTTGCCGTCTGAATCAAGCATCTCGATCCGGACCGTATCGCCGAAACTCATAAACGGCGTTGTCGGCTTGCCGCCTTCGATCGTCTCGAGCATGCGCTTTTCCGCGATACAGCTCGACCCTTTGGAGCGGTCGTAGTTCGAAATCGTACCCGAGCCGATGATCGCACCGGCACGGAGCCGGCGCGTCTTTGTGACGTGCGCGATGAGTTGATTGAAATTGAACGTCATGTCGGTGCCGCAGTCGGGCTGACCGAACAACTCGCCGTTCAGGTGCGTAATGAGCGGGAGATTAAACCTGCCGTCGCTGTATGCATCGCCCAGATCGTCCGGCGTTACGGCGACCGGCGAGAAAGCCGTTGACGGTTTTGACTGGTAGAAACCGAATCCCTTCGCGAGTTCGCCGGGAATCAGATTTCGCAAGGAAACGTCGTTGACAATCATAAGGAGCTTGATATGGGTGCCCGCTTCTTCGGCCGACGTTCCAATCGGAACATCGCCGGTAATGACCGCCGTTTCGGCTTCCATATCGATGCCGAATTCCTCGCTCGGCACGGGAACGTCATCCAGCGGCCCGAGGAAATCATCCGAGCCACCCTGGTAGACCAGCGGATCGTGCCAGAAACTCTCCGGCATTTCGGCACCACGCGCCTTGCGGACGAGTTCTACATGATTCACATAGGCGCTGCCGTCGACCCAGTGATAGGCGCGCGGCAACGGGGACGAAACGGCCGCCGGATCAAACGGCATTTCTCCGCCGACCGGTCCGGCCTCGAGGCTTGAGGCAACTTCCTGAAGCGCCGCCGACGCCGCGTCCCAATCATCGAGTGCAGCCTGCAACGTGCCGGCAATCTCCAGCACCCGAACTGCCCTGCCGAGATCCCTGCTAACGACAACAAGTGTGCCATCACGGCCGCCGGCTTTAAGACTTGCCAGTTTCAAACACGAACTCCTTAAGCTTAGTTGTTGATTCGAACGACTTTTTTGTTATTTAGTTTCATTTGAAATGATAAATGAGTCCACGTCGACGGCGCGAGTCCTCATTTCCTGCGCTGATCAGTGCGCATAATGCTGAATTAGCCGGGAGATTGCATCAGCCTACACACCGGCACCCCGGATTCGCCTGTCGTGCCGGCCAGATATTGCGGCTATCATGGAATGAAAATACAGTCTTGTGTTGGGAGAACACCATGCTGAGATCATTGGTTTCAAGTCTGAATTACTTTCAATAGAAATATCAAAAGAATAAGAAATCCCGAGGTAACTAAAATGACCAGGTACTCTTTGCGACAGCTATTTGTCACTGCGATCGGCGCGCTCGTCGTATCCGGAGTCGCGGTTGCAGATGACGTTGATGCGCTCGTTGGGGCAATGCTCGGCCATACACCCGTAATTGACGACCTAAAGTCACTCACCGATTCAATCGGTGGACGAGTTACAGGATCTCCGTCAAATTCGGCCGCCGTCGCCTGGGCGCTCGAGCGATTTGAGCAAGCCGGCGTCATGGCAACGGCGGAGGAATTTGAAATGCCGTCCCAATGGCGGGAGCTCGAAGCATCGGCCCGCGTAATTGGTAATGTTTCGTTTTCAACCCGCGTCGTCGCTAAACCCTTTTCCGCCGGAACTGGCGGCCCCTTACAAGCTCCACTGCTTGACGGCGGTCCGGGTACCGCAGACGATTTCGAGCGGCTTGCAGAGACGGCTGATGGTGCATGGGTACTCGTTGAGACGCCCGTGCTCGACGACGAGATCGGCCTAGCTGGATTGTTCGCAGAATACAACGATGCGGCGGCAACGGCGCGGCTGGCGATCGATGCAGGCGCGGCAGGCATCGTCTTCATGTCGTCGCGTCCCAGGAACCTCCTGTATCGACTGCCGATCTTGTCAAGCAGGGGCAGGTTGCCAATGCTCGTGATGGAAAGGGAAAACGCCAAGCGTGCCGTGCGACTGCTTCGCAGCGGAGAATCGCTGGCTTTGCAGGCCACTATCAGGATTGACGACCGTTACACGAAGCTGCCGTCGAACGTCATCGGCGAGATCCGCGGCAGCAGCCGGCCGGAGGAGATCGTGCTGATCGGCGCTCATCTCGATTCGCATGATCTGGGTACGGGCGCGCTGGACAACGGCGCCAATGTCACGATGCTGATCGACATTGCGCGACAGATTATGCGTCTTAAGCTGCGGCCCGAACGCACTATCCGCTTTGCGTTATGGAATGGTGAAGAACAGGCCATGGTGGGATCCTGGCGCTATACGGAGCATCATGAAGAGGAACTCGACAATCACATTATGGCTGCCTCGTTCGACATCGGTACCGGCAAAATTGGGGGATTCTTTACCGGTGGCAGGGATGGCTTGCCGGTAATGGTCGACGAATATCTGGCACCGGTTGGAGGCTTGGGTCCGTTCCAGCAGGTCAACATCCCGCTTGTCGGCACGGATAACTTCGATTTCATGATCGAAGGCGTACCCAACCTGATCGCAGCCCAGGCGGATGCCAATTATGCGTCGAATTATCACGCCGCATCAGATACCTTTGACAAAGTCGATCAGCGGCAGCTGAAACTCAATTCGGCGATTACGGCAGCGCTCGTGTGGGGTTTTGCGAACGCCGAAGATCGGCTACCCCGTCAGACACATGACGACGTCGAAGCATTAATAAGCAGCACCGACCTGGAGCATCAGATGCGCAACTTCGGCGTGTGGGAGGACTGGGCGTCAGGAATCCGGGGCCGGCACGACTGAAAGAATTTGCTCCATGAGCTCCGGGTCGTCTGGAAGCAGGCCGGATGCCGGCAGCCGTTGCACTAATTCGCGCCACAATGGCCACAAATCGAATGCTTTTTTGAATAGTGGCAAAGATTCATCGACGCGACCGTCGGCAGCCAACGTGGCTGCATGCCAGAAAATCATTTCATGGCTGTCGGGTACAAGCGCTTCTGCGCCGCTGTAGGCCGCGACCGCTTTCTCGACTTCGCCGTTGGTCATGTGCTCATCGCCCTCGTTCATAAGCTGATAGGCACGCGACATGTTGAGCAATCTGCGCAATTCAACAAGCGGATCTGCGTGGTCTTCTATCCTCAGATCGAACAGTCGCCCGCCCCATGCAGGCTCCGAATTGTCACCGCTAACGACCAGAAGCGCTGCCGATTGCCTGCCGCGCATGTCGCCGCCCTCGCCTTCCGCCGCCTCCAGCGCAATCATCATCCGTTCGGCGAGGTCCCCGTCGGCACTCTCGAACGCCGCCACCATTGCCATACAGACAGTCGGTTTCCACATCAGATTAGCCTGTACCGCAAAATTGTCACCTTTGAGATTGCAGTATTCGCTGATCGCGTTTGCACCGGTGTGATTGGCAACATTGCCGTTGGCATCGACCATACCGACCTGCCGGACATCTTCGTGTTCGTCGGCTGCCAGTAAAGCGCGTAATGCCTGGTCTGAATCCTTCCCCGCACGCATCAGTTGCAGGCCCAGGGGACCATAGCTCGGTTCAATAAATGACTGCGTCGCAACAGCGCCAATGCCAGGTTCAGCCCAGATGACATCCGAACCCACAGAGAACCAGTGGGACTGGACCGCCGCGCCAAGCTGTCCCGTCCCTGGATCGCGCGCCACGATCGAGTAAGTGTGCACCGGCCTGAGCGGCTTCGCCGAATCGTCCGCCCAGGTAACCGGCGGCGAGACGATAAGGGTGGCAACAAGAATCGTTATTGTCTTTTTCATTTTTTCCCCCTTGGCACGCATAATAGCCGTACCGGATCGGAAACGGAGCAGAATTATGCCTGTATCGCAATACAGGAACGCCATGTACGGGACGCTGTTTGTTCTCCTGTGCGGCTCGCTGGCGTATGCGGACAATGAAGATGCCATTGCCACTTGCGCCAGGATAGCCGCTGTGGGCGATCGAATACTTTGCCTCGAAAACGCACTGCGACAGCCATCGAGTGAGGTAGGCGAAAGCCACGCGGAGGCTGCCGTGTTGCCGGCATCGGCAAAGCAGACCGATGAATCACCAAATCCCGAAACTGAGGCTCCCGAAAGCCACATGGATGAGGACGTGTTGCCAGCATCGGCGACGCAATCCGTAACGTCACCGCCGCCTGAAGCTGCGGTATCTTCATCCGCCGCTGCCGTCACGGCCACGGCGATCGTAACGGATGATGCCCCTGTGGCCGCTGAAAATTACGGCCTGAAAGAACCGCAGCCGCCACAGGAAGCGAATACTCTTCAGGTCATTGTGACTTCCGTGAGAAAGAATCTCAGCAACAGGTTCGTTTTCGAGACCGAGGACGATCAAGTCTGGCTGCAAACAGACCAACGCACAGTGCGCTATGAGGAGACGCCGTTCAAAGCCGAGATTCGCCCTGCTTCAATGGGCAGCTTTTTCTTGAAGCCCGATTCAGGCGGTGCGTCAATCAGGGTCCGAAGAGAGAAATAAGTGCCCGGGCACGGCTAGCCAAAAAGACAACTACAAAAAGCGACGGCAGGAACGGTATTTCCTCCGATCCGGCCGCCACTATTACGCGTAAATGCCACTAATCACTGAATCGATTTGGCATTCCTGTAGTACCTCCTAGAAGCCAAACGTCGCGGTCACGAACAACGTCCGACCGAACTGGTCATACCCGGATGAAGTCACGCGACCCAGGCGGTTCGAGCCTGCATCCATGTCGACAAGCGGGGGCTGTTCGTCCGCCACATTGTTGACGCCGACAGAAACCGTCCAGCTATCAGCCTGGTATGTCGCTGAAAGATCGTTATACCAGGCTTCCTCGGCGACACAGAAGCTCGCGGTTGGATTGATAAGATCAAAGTGTGTCTGGTCAACGAAGTCATCGCATTCTGCGTCGATGGAAGCGACCCTGCTGGCATGGGTTCCCGCTAGGTAACGAAGCGCCCAGACGAACTCCCAATTATTGCTCGCTACCGAAACGATCGAGTTCCAACGCACGTCCGGAATACCAAAGTCGTCAATAAGATCTTCAACAGGATCATCCGAGAAGATCTGTTCGTCTCTTTCGGTCTGGAATGTGACTGCATTCGACCAGGTAAGGTTCCAGCCACCGACATCGAAGCCAAGACGAGTATTGAGGTCGATTCCCTGCGCAGTTTCCAGTCCGATATTCACGAACGAAGCATCGATGGTTGTGATGAAGTTGAACGATGGGTCAGCAGCGGCCCCACTTCTCTCGAGACGTGAGCAAAACGGACTTTCAAGGTTCGGCGCATCTTCGAAACAGCGCGTCATGATCGTCGTCGGATTAATTGATCGGACCGTGTCCTCGATTTCGATATCGAAGTAGCTCACTGCAATATCCAGATCGAAGCTATCACTGATCTGCGGGGTGAATTGCAGCGTCGCGGTCAACGATTCCGAAGTTTCGGCAACCAGATCTTCCGGGTTGCCACCGACCGCGAACGGAATTGTTGTCGACGCGATGATCCCCAGGATAGTGGGATCCGCCCCATGCTGGACGCAGTTGTCGAGCACCGTCTGGCTGCGGGTATCCAACGCCGGGTCGTATACGCCGCCGACATTTGCTGCATCCGGAATCGCACAGGGATCCGAATCACCGCCAACGCCGCCGAACTGGTCAGCAAGAAACTGTTCGCGGAGATTTGGCGCCCTGAACGACGTTCCAAATGACGTACTGGCCGCAATCCAGTCGGATGGTCGCCAGGTAGCGCGGAGCCGGTAGGTTGACTCGCTGCCAAAGTTCGATTCGTCGGTGAAACGAACAGCTGCTTCGACCCCAAACGATTCGAACAGCGGGACGTTGACCTCGGCATATGCGTCGAACAGATCCCGGGATCCCTTGGACTCGCCTTCCGACAGTGGGTTCTCTGCCGCTACAGCCCCGGTAGCGCCCAGGAAATCTGCGGCAGAATCGATTTTGTCGTCACGGAACTCAAGACCAAACGCAAATCCGAGTGGACCGGCAGGTAGCTCAGCGAGATTCCCTGTGATATAGGCAGAGTACAGCGTTTGCTCTACCACCGTCCGATTGGTGCGCGTACCCATCAGAAATTCACGTTCTGCATCCGATGAAAATGTGCCTTCACCGGCAGCACCAGTCGCATAGAGCGATGCAGCGAACCAGTCGACAGGCACACAGGAGGGCGGTGTTACAAAACCGAACGCGTCCACACTGGGAATTCCGCAAATTGGCTCGCCCGCCGCATTCAAACGTAATGTGTCGTTCGACAAGGAAACATTCGCCTCGTTCATAATCCTTCGCGATTCGAAACCGGTTCCGCGATCGTAGGATACGGAAACGTCATATCCGATTTCGTGGTCAACGAACCATTGACTCCCTGTAATATCGCCACGTATCCCACCGACAAAGCGAAAGTGCTGCAATTCCACGGAATTCCGTTGCGGACTATCATCCAACGTGACGATCGGGATCGTATCAGCAGCGAACGGGCTGAGCGGATTGTCGACCAGGACAGGCGCACCGGTTGCATCGACGATGATGTTGCCATTGGCATCTTCCTCGGGAATCAAGGCCGAAATTGTCGGGAAAACTTGCTCGTGGGTGGCAATTTTCACCGAGCGACGGTTCAGATAATAGTTTTCAAAGAAAATTTCACTGTCGCCGCCAAGATCATAAGAGCCAAGTCCCACGACCGAGAAACGCTCGACCGGCACAACCAGATCGGATGCCATCCGTTCATCCCAGTCACTGTATTCCGGTAGGAAAAATACCCGGTCACGATCATCGCCACGCTCAGAGGCACCGGGGGAAGCAGGGTCCGGTGCAGCGGCGGTTGAACTGCTCCAGTTTGGTATGCCGATGTCCGTTGTGCCTGGCGTATACCATATCCACGGGCTTCCATTTGTTCCCGGTCCCGAGGTTTCGAAGGCCGAGTTATCAAAAAAGCCGTTAAAACATTGGCTGGTAACAACGCCGCTCTGGTCCACCTGGGTGTCCCGTGGGCAATCGTAACGGCTCCCTGCGGTCACCCGATCCCGATCGAAGTACTCCCCCGAAAGCACGAATCTGGCACGATCAGACGAGGTTCCCGTTATGAACGAAGCCTGGGTGATTTCGCCGCCTTCGTCATTCGGCACTTCGCCGTTTATCGTAATCTCGAAGCCTTCAAACTGATCACGGAGTATGATATTGACCACGCCTGCTACGGCGTCGGCGCCGTATACTGAGGAAGCGCCTTCCGTGATAACCTCAACTCTTTCGACCAGATTTAGTGGCAGAAGATTGATATCCGGCTGTGCGGGTGCCCCACGGACTCCCGATGACCCCATCCGTCGATTGTTTACCAGTACAAGAGTTCGTTCCGGACCAAGACCACGGAGCGAGATGTTTGCCGATCCAACACCGCCGATCGCCGGCGCCTCACTGGCGTTGGAAGTGCCGGCGTTCGTATTCAGTTCGCCGTTGAGCTGCTGACCGTTTGCGATGGTCGAACGCTGCAGAAGTTCGGATATCGATGTGATACCGACCTGCCTCGCTGACGAGATATCAAATGTCTGCAAAGGAGCGGCGGACGAGAACTCATCACGTGCGATTCGCGATCCGGTTACGACGACTTCTTCTAACACTTCATCGTCAACGGCATCCTGCGCCTGTGCCGGTCCCAAAATAAGCGTGCCCGCTATCAATAGTGGCCACGCCGATAAATCGCGCTTAGAGCGCTTTAGCTTTACAATAGTCATGATTTGCCCCCATTTAGGTAAGGAATCCCAAATGCATTTCTGTAGCGTTTGTCCTGTATTCAGCTACGCCAGTTCCGTCTGCAGAAATGCTCTTGGTGCTTGCTGAAACCAACCTGTCCCCGGTCCAAATCGTTCAACGTCAATTGAAAACGAATTAGCCGGGATCAAAAGGTGATTTCGCGCACCCATCATCTGCGCTTATATTGGAATTTTCAAACGATTGTGGCTTTTTGCCGTCTATTTTGAATTTTCGTCTAGTTATGTTACAAAATAGACTTACAATCAATTAGTTATGAATGCAAAATATTGTCTCTAAATTACAACATATTGTAAGCGACAAGGAAGAACAGAGCCATCGCGCAGGCTTCACGCAATGATTCGGCAATTCCATACGTTGGAATGAATCGATAGACAGGACCATGACCGTCGCCCAGGCTCCCGAACCCCGAGCATTACACACTGCTCATCGCAGAATTCCTCGCCTGCGTCTTGCTCTGATCGATCTCGGCGACTTGTGACCGAAATCCTCTATGCAGCAAATTGCTCTTCTTCGGTGCTGCCGTCGAGTGCGGTCGTCGATGAGGCCCCGGCCATGATGGTGTTCTGCACAGCGTCGAAGTAGCCGGCGCCAACGAAGGACTGATGCTTGGCGGCGCGGAATCCGTACTCCTCGTCCGCAAACTCCTGCTCCTGCAGTTTCGAATAGGCATACATACCGTCTGCCTTGTAGGCGCGGCTGAGATTGAACATGCTCGAGTTCAGCGCATGCCAGCCCGCCAGCGTGATGAACTGGAACTTGTAGCCCATCTGGCCCAGTTCCTCGCGGAAGTGCCGCATCGTTTCGTCGTCGAGATTTGCTTTCCAGTTGAAAGACGGCGAGCAGTTGTAGGCGAGCAGCTGATCAGGATACTCGGCGTGTATCGCATCGGCGAAACGTTTGGCCTGATCGAGATCGGGCTTCGAGGTTTCACACCACAGCATGTCAGCGTACGGCGCGTAGGCCAGGCCGCGCGCGATTGCCTGATCGGGACCCGGCTTGGTTCTGAAAAATCCTTCGGGCGTCCGCTCACCGGTAATAAACTCATGGTCACGCTCGTCGGTATTCGAAGTGATCAGGTTCGCTGCGTCCGCGTCTGTGCGCGCAAGCAGCACGGTCGGTACACCCAGTACGTCTGCGGCGAGTCTCGCCGCCGATAATTTCGCGACGGCTTCCTGTGTCGGCACGAGTACCTTGCCGCCCATGTGGCCGCATTTCTTGGCAGAGGACAACTGATCTTCGAAATGCACGCCGGCCGCGCCGGCACGAATCATGTGTTTCATTAGCTCGAAGGCATTGAGATTGCCGCCGAATCCGGCTTCGGCATCGGCCACGATCGGTGCGATCCAGTCGATGCTGTCATCGCCATTCAGGGCATGAATCTCGTCCGTTCGAAGAAAGGCGTTGTTGATTCTCTCAACCATCTTCGGCACGGAATCCACCGGATACAGGCTCTGATCGGGATACATCTGCCCGGAGCTGTTGCCATCGCCCGCGACCTGCCAACCCGAGCAATAGATCGCCTTGAGACCCGCCTGCACTTCCTGAATTGCCTGGTTGCCGGTCAGGGCACCGAGCGCGCAGACAGCTTGTTCCTGATTGACGAGACGCCACAGTTTCTCGGCGCCGATACGCGCCAGCGTATGCTCGACGATCACGGAGCCGCGCAACTTGACGACGTCGGCAGCACTGTAGTCCCGCTTTACGCCCTTCCATCGTGGGCTGTCTGCCCATTCGGAGGTCAACGCAACGATCTGTTCGGCACGATTCATAGTTCTCTCCCGCACAAAATTCAGTGTTCAGCGCGCATCATAGCGAGCAGTGAGATATAATTTCACACTGAAAAATTTACACTGTTAATTTCACAGGACAGATTATGTCTTCAACCCATGGACTGCTTCGCAAGGCTCACTTTTTGGGTACAAAAATCAAGCGCTTACGCAAGCGTAACCACCTTACGCTCGAGGACCTTTCGGTACGCTGTATCCAGGTCGACCGTGATGCCGGGCCATCGGTGTCTTACCTCTCGATGATAGAGAATGGCAAACGCGTGCCGTCTGAACGATTGTTGAAGATCATCGCCGATATCTTCCAAAAAGAGGTCAGCTGGTTTTACGACGAGACGCTGGAGGAGGAAGCCATAGAACCGGAGCCGAAGTCCGGCGGCATAGTAGGCATACCGCTCGAGCCCGGATTCTTGTTTTCAAACGATCTACTACAAACAGCAATTCCGGAATTGCTGGCTCAGACCGGCACGACCGGACGGCAGTTTGCTCACCTTCTCATTCGCGCCCACCAGGAAGCTCATCAGAATCGTTTTCCCGATCTGGAGCGTGCCGCGGAGGACATTGGTCGAAAGCAGTTTCCGCAAAATACCGACAATCTCTTCAAGCTTGCGAAACAGGTGGGACTGAAGATCGAGTGGTTTGACGAGAGTCCGTTCACCGAAAAGGGCGACAAGGCGAATTCGCTCAAGACGCTGGTGCGCTCATTTTACGAGGCGCCAAATGTCGTGTTCCTCAACAGAAAGCTGGAAGGACTCCCCCAACGGATCAAGTACGACCTCGCAAACCATATTGCTCATCGCGTATTGCACGATGGTGATGGTGCGCGTGCCCCCCGGGTTGCGGGTGGTCAGGTAGAAGGACAACGTCAGGAGTCCGAGTCGGCCAGCATGGATGCGAAAGACATCCTGTATGCGTGGCGCGACTTTGAATGCAGCTACTTTGCCGGTGCGCTGCTTTGTCCGAAGACGCCGTTCCGACAGTTTTTGACACGTCATTCATATTCAATAGACCTCGGAAGAAAAGTCGAGCTTTCGACAGCTCTGATGATGAGGCGCATGCCGAGCGTGTCACCCTATCCGCACTGGCATTACTTCGACGCCTATCCCCCCGGCAACCTTCGGGCTGTTTACAGAGGCAACGGTATTCCCCTGCCCTGGGGCAACATGAAAATGGTTCTCGATCCGTGCCAGCACTGGGCAGTGTTCAAGATGCTGAATTCCCGATCGAACAAACCATCGGCACAGATATCGGTCCTCCGAAACGGCGATGATGCGAGACTCTATTGCTGCGAGTCGATACGCGAAAAAGACCCGGCCGGCAATTCGCATGTCATGTGCGCCGGAGTCGATCTGTCGCCGGCCCTGCGCTCACAGGGCTTTGAAGCGGATGATGTTATCGGACAAATCGAAGCGAGCTGCAATCGCGGCGGTGGCGTTGGCAGTATCCCGACTGAGGCTCGCCAGAAAATAGAAAGCGTGGGAAAAATCCTGAACATCGGATGGATCGTTGATGGCGCAGCAAAGGATGCCACCATCATCTGCCCGCGCAGCTCATCCTGCCCGCGCGAAAAGCACTGCCTCGGCAAAGCCGGCATGCGCTCGAAACCACAAGTCGAAGAGATTCGTGAGAACATTTTGAGTAACGCGTTTCATTAATGTGCGCCACGGCACTTTTCGATCAAATCCTTGCCCAGCTCTTTCGGATCGTTGATGGTTACGAAAAAAGCGTCGAGATAATTCAGCGCCGACTTCTTGTTCCTTTCCGACAGCTCCCGTGGTGCGAGTGCCGCCTCGATCTCACTCCGCTTCTCATTAAGCAAGGCGATCGTCTTATCCAGTTGCTCGTTATGCTTGCAACGCCCCCTATAAAGGCGTTGCTTGACACTCCTGATTGGAAAGCCTTTTGCAGGCAACGCGTAATCGGTATTGATGATCCCGGCCTGGTCGAAGTCATAAGGCAACACAAGCAGGTTTTCCCCGGATCCGGGGAAGCCGATGACTTTTCCGTTGTGACAGCAATCCTCCTCGCCGGGCCCTTTCAAGATCGCCCAGTCCGTGTTGCCAATCATGTATTGAAACAGTTCGAACTTGTTGATTTCCGCAACGTCGAATTGCTTCGGTGAGATTTTCTTTGTCTTTACAGTCGCCATGTTAAGACGCTCGGCGACCTCCCGATCGGCCTCGATAAAAAATGCCGCCACGACATCGTCCTTGCGCTTTTGATCCTCGTCTCGAAAAGTGATGTTGAGCATACGAACCCGAAAGGAGTGATCACTTACGACGTTGTAAGCCCTGTAAATGCTGTATTCCTGATAAAAGTAACGCTGGTATTTCGAACCGGTCTTGCAAGGGGAAACGATCTTCAGCCTGCGTTGGCCAGCGAATAATGTGCCGTCTGTCTGGTCCTTGTTTAGCGAGATAGACAATGGCGGGAACGAACACAGTTCCAGGCGTGAATGGCCGCGTGTAGTGATCGTGATGTCGATCGTGACATCAGCGCCTTCCGAATCGGTGTACGTCAATCGTCCATTCAACTCAGGATTTTTTTCAGCTTGCCGGAGCAGAGTCCTCATCGGCGCCTCGATGACAAGCTCAAGCGTGTCATCTGAAGCAAAAAACGGGTAATCGCCGGCGTATATGTCGGGCGCGGTGAAGATGGCAAAGCATGCCAGGAGAAGTCGTTCAGCGAGTCGCGGCATAACACCAACCGAATTTCTCAGCCGGTGTTTAGATTACCACTAAACAGTATTCAGGCCGGGAAGAAGTCGATCGGCTTTGTGGTCGTGATCGCTTCGACGTCCCTCGCCTCGAAACGGAACAGTTTTATGCGTTGCACGAGCTTGCGCTCGAGTTCCGAATCGTCCAGCTCGCTCGAGATGATCTCGCAGAACGTGACTTCGCCGGAGGGCGCGATGGTCAAGCGTAAGACGAGCTTGCCCTCGAGGCTCGGATCCATGCGCAATGCACGGTTGTAAAGTGCGAAGATCGCGCCCTTGTTCTTGTCGAATACAAGTTCAATTTCCTCGCGGCTTCGCGATGCCCTGCCGCTCGTTCCCGTGCGGCGCGCACCGCCGGCATTTTGTCCGAGGCCGGCAACAGGGCTATCTACCTGCGTGGTCGAACGCCCGCCCAGGCCCGTACCGCCCGTATTCCGGCTCATGCTGGCTGTGTTGATGCCGCCGCTCGCAGTGCCCGCCTTCGATGTAATCATCGAACGCTCGTTACGCGCAGCCTGACCGACAGATGATGTCAGAGGCCGGCTGTCGACGACTTTCTCCAGAACATTGCTGTCCGCCAGGTCCGCGAGATCCTCGGCGAACGGCAACAGCGCGGCCTGCGCTTTCTCACGGGCAATCTTCTCGTAATCGATTGGCGGCGGTTCCGGTTCGGGCTCAGGCTCGGGCTCTTTCTCTACCACCTGCTCGGGCTCTGGTTCCTTTATCGGATCCGGCTCCTCGATCTCCGGCTCTTTGGGTTTCGGCGGAGGCGGTGGTGGCGGTTTCTCCTGTAGCAGCAGCTTGGCGATACGCGGCGGAATCTCCACGATTTCATCAGGGTCCGGCTCCATGGTCGGAATCCATGGCCAGATGATGCCGAGTACGAATGTGGCGGCAAATATAATGCCGAGCAGGCGCCGGAATTTCCGTTCCTGACTGGAACTGTTTGTCCAAGGTAGCTCGTACTCTCTGTAAAAAGGTAAGTCCAAACCGTTTCTCCTAACGCGACGCCGTAATCTGCTCGAGCTGGTCCGAGCTCTTCTGCAGAACCGCCAGGGAAATCTGGCCGTAATCGGACTCCGTACAGGTCGCCATGACCTTCTTGAGAAGCCTGTAGGGAATGTCCTTGTCTCCCATGATTGTGACTTCGCGCCCAACGATATCCTCCTGTGCTTCCCGTCTCAGCACGCGATCGTTTTGCGACATGAGCGCCTGCCGGAGCTGCGGAATATCGTTGCCTTTGAGTCTCAACACTTCATCGACTCTGGCGATCGCTGTTCCCTGTACGAGGATGTCCTCCTCGCCGATCAGTATGACAACAGTCTCCCTGGCCTTCTGTTCAGCGATCGACTGCGGCAACTGGATATCTTTTGCATTCGGCAGTGTCTGCACGTCCGAGGAGTTGACCAGCAGAAAGAACACCAGGATCGTGAAAATGTCCATGAGAGAGACGAGATTCAGCGAACCGAGTTTCTTGCCACGATCGTGGCGCTGCTCCATCCGTTGTGCGCGTTTTGATTTACGCATGCCTATGCTCCTCCGTCCAAGACCGGCGCATCACCGATCGATATGTCAGGGAACAAGTCGGTTCGATTGATCGTTGCTTCAATCTCGTCGACTTCTTCAGCGACTCGAACACGATCCATCACCTGCACCAGCGTGTCGTAGGGGATTTCTGACTCCAGCAGAATCGCCACGTCGGTCTTTTCCGGATATCTCTCCTTTATCTCGGAGAGTTTTTTGCTGAGCGCTTCGTAGTCGTAGCCGTCTTCGGAATTGGGATACACTCCCAGCGCGCCGAGATTACGATCGCCAACCTCGATTTGGCTCTGGCGAACAGTGACTTCCAATTGGAAAGTCTGCTCCTGCGGATCCACGGGCTCGTTTGAGGAGCCTGGCAAGTACAGTTCGAGAACTGCCAGTCGCGAGAACACCGCTGTAATCAGCAGGAACGGAACCAGAATGACCATCAGGTTCATGAAGGCCGTAATGTTGAGATCGGCCGTATCGGAATTTCTACGGCTTTCTCGGCGGCTACGAATCATGTCTTAGGCTCCGACCGGCTTCAACTGACGCTCTGTAACCGCGTTGAGGAACTTGACGCTTGCCATCTCGAGACTGTCGACGATCTGATTCGTCTTGGTCTGCAACAGTGCGTGGATCAGGAGCAGCGGAATCGCCACCATCAATCCGAACGCCGTCGTGTTCATCGCGATCGAAATACTTGCCGACAGCATGTCTGCCTTGTCCGCCGGATTCGCGTTCGCAACAGCCGTAAAGGCGCGGATCAGGCCGATAATAGTACCAAGCAGTCCAAGCAACGTTGCAATATTCGCGAGCGTCGCGAGATAGTGCGTCCGCTTTTCGAGCCTTGGCAGTACCTCCATCAGGCTCTCTTCCATGGCTTTCTCCACGTCATCGCGGCGTCTCGCCGACTTAACGCGGTAAAGACCATAGGTCAGGATCGAGCCGATGGCTGCTTTCGACTTGCCAGTAACAGTCGCTGCTTCCTGGAAGTTACCCGCCTTAAGGAAAGGCACGATTTTTTTCCAAAGTGCGCGATTGCTTGCGCCCGACACGGTCAGATACGTCCAACGCTCGACCGCAATTGCCAGCCCAAGCGCGAACACGATCAGGATCGGGTACATGAACAGCCCGCCCTGTTGGAAAAAACGGACTAAGCCGCTTAAAACGTCCATTTGATTACTCCTCTTTTAAATCAAACTTTTACTCTTCTGCCTCTTTGTACAGGTCGTCGTAATAATCGACCCGACGTATAAACTCTTCGCGGTCCAGTGGCGCCAGGACCTCATCGAGAAGCGTATTCACCGGCTTGCCCATCAGGTCGCCCGGATCCGACTTCTTCCAGGGCACGATGTACAACACCTTCGGCAGCTCCTGGTTGCCGGTGATCTCGGTCCGTCCGAGATCCATTTCGTCCATCACGGCGCCACCGTCGGTTGCGCGTCGCCGTACGTCCTGCGCCAGCACGGCCGACGGAACCCCGGGCTCCAGCGCCTCGCGCTCGGCGGCCTGATCGGCGGCCGCTTCGACCTCAGTCGCCTGAGCAGCGGTGTCGCCCGGATCCTCGCCCTGATCCTGGGCAAACAGCGAAAAACTCACGAATATGAGCACTAATACGGATTTTCTGATCAAGCTGCTCATATCGTCATTCCGTCACTTTCGCGGCTCTTTGCTCGGCGTCCAGCCGGCGCTTGAGATCCGCGATCCATTTGGTGACCTGTTTGTCCTCGCCTTCAATCTCCTGATAGCGCTCGAAGTGCTGCAGTGCGGCATCGAGTCGCTGCATATAGAGTTCATTGAGGACGCCCAGGTTGTAGTGTGCCAAGGCATAGTCCGGGCTCGCTGTGACGGCCTTCAAATAAGCGGACTCTGCTTCAATAAATTTACCCTGGCGCCTCAGGAGCATTCCGAGCTGGTTCAGGGCCGCCGCATGCCCCGGATCGACCATCAGGGCATCCGTGATAAATCCTTCTGCCGCCTGGTCGTCACCGGCCTGTGCGCTCAGAATCGCGAGATTCACTAAGGCGCCGGGATAGCCGGGGTACTGCAGGATGAACTCCTTGAAGCGAAGCTCGGCATCAACGGTGTCTCCCGCGGCCATGATAGCCGCCGCCTGCTCGAAAAGCGTGAGCGCCTTGGTCGGCACATTGCTGAGGCGTTCTTCGGCGGTCACCTGTTCCGCGTCCTCGCCACTTTTCACGGCTTTCGGTCCGGATGCGCAAGCGCCCAGGATCAGTGCGCACAGGATAAGCAGCGTCTGCGCCCGCATCGAGACTCTGGTCCGGAGCGAATTAGAAAAGTGCCGTAACAACATCTTCTCCACGCTCCACTTTCGCGTATCTGGCCGGCATCAGGCTCGCCATTGCTTCGAAACTTCTCTGCACCCACTCGTCGTAAACGCCCTCAGCCGCGCGATTGGTGTTCGCCTTAAACAGCTCGATCGCCTTTTCCTCAAAGGGGTAGGCCTGCTCTTCGAGCAGAATGTCGTACTGCTCCAGCGCATCGGTGTCCAGGTCGGCCGGGCGTTCGGAGTCCATCAGGTCCGCACTGAACTGCTGATAGACCTCGCCGAGGCGGAATGTCGCGGCGGTCGTTACTTCCGCGACGCCATAATCCGCGGTATCGCCGTAAACCTTGAGGACGTCCTCCATAAGAGCTTTCTTGAGCTTGAGACTTTCGGCCAGCGGTTGCGAAAACTTCACCACGAGGAATTTCTGGCGAACCGGCTCGGCCAGTTCGAGAGATGCCTTGGCCGCAAGGTATTTGGTGCGATCCGAGCGCTGTGCCCCGGCCGTCGCATCGATCCGCACGAGGTCCTCGAGACGCGCGCTGCGTGCCTGCTGGTCTCCGCTGGCCTCTGCGAGCTGCAGCAATCGATATCGTGCTTCGATCGACTCTGAAAGCGGGTCCGGATATTGCGCGACAATATCCTCCAGGACTTTTTGCTCGCGGCCGCTGTGACCGCTGTCCTTATACAGCTCGGATGCTTTCCAGAGCGCTTCGCGACGAACATCGTCGGTACTGCCCGGCGCAGCTGCTATGCGTTCGAATTCCCCGGCGGCCTTCGCCTTGTCGCCGGATTCGAGATAGGTGACCGCAAGCTTCTGGGTAATGTCATCCGTAAACTCGCTGTCGGGATAATCGCGCCGGAAATTTTCGAGCGCGCCCGATGCGCGATCCCAGGCCGCCAGGTTTATAAGTGCAGCGGCGGCATCGTAGTCGGCCGTCGCCCGGATTTCGGAATTGGGCACGACCTGCCCTACTCGCTGAAAATGCACGACGGCCGTCTCCAGATCGCCGGCATCTCTTGCCTGCTCGGCCTGCTTATATATAGAGGAGGCGATGCGCTCATCGATCTCAACATGCGCCTGCGTGTCTTCCGCAGGCGTGAACGGCTGCAGACGGTAGTAGGCGGCTTCGGCTTCGACGAAGTTGTTGAGTTCGAATTGAGAGTGTGCGATCACCGTCCACGCGGTGCGCGCCAGTGGCCGCTTGACCGGCGGTTGTTTGCCAACCACGGTCTGACCGACTGCGATGGCGAGATCGTACTGGCGTTGTTTGAAAAGATCCTCGGAGACCGTGGTCAATACGGCGCCGGACTCCGGATGTTCGGGATAGGTATCGGCGAATTTCAGGCCACCATCCAGATACTGTTGGTGCCAAGCGGTTCTCTCGGCACCCTCGAGACCCTCCTCGTGCTTGCGATATGAAAGGATTGCGGCATAGGCCGCTTCGCTCGAGTGCTCGTGCAGCGGATACTCGTAGGCCGTGCGCTCGTACTCGACCGTCGCCTCGAAGAAATCCTGGCTCTCGAACAGAATCTCGGCCAGCAGGAAGTTGGTGTTGGCACTATCGGCCTGGCCGGGGAAGTAAGCCAGGTACTTACGATACCAGTTGGCCGCCTGCTGGTAGTCGCTGCGCTTGCCGTTCTTCTGCGCCTCGGCATGGTAGTACTGCGCGAGATCGGTCAGGTTGGCTTTGAGGTGAACTGCAACGGTTGCGTTCTGCTCGGGCGGGTTGCGAACCCAGAACGGGCTGTCCATGCCGTAACGTTCCACATAGCGCTGCTTACCCTCGAGGACGAGGGTCGGAAACCCGCCGCGCTTGTAAGCCTCAATGACCTCGACCTGCAGGAGTGGCGATTTCGGGTGATAAGGATCGGCATCGACAAAAGCTTCGTATGTCTCTGCCGCGTCGACGAATCGTTCCTTTTCGAGATACAGGTCGCCGAGGTTTATATAGATGACGTAGCCATATTCCGGATAGCCGCGCTTGCCGAGGTAGGCATCAATGCTTTCCGCGCCTTCCATGTAGGAGAAGCTGATGCTCAGCACACGAAACGTGTCTCCGATGAGCTCTCTCTCCGCACGACTCAGATCTTCGAGGCGATTGTCGCCATCTTTCAATTCGATACCTGTGATCTTGCGATCCAGTAATTCGAAAAAAGGATCGAGACTATCTTCGTGTGACGCAAGTTTGAACTGGGACCAGCCGAGTTTGTACAGGGACTGCTCGTAGAACCTTGATTCCTCGCCGTAGTCAACGACAGCCTGATAAGCGGCTTCCGACTCGACGTACTGTTTCCTGAGAAAAAGCATCTCACCGCGGCGGAACTCCACCTCGTCAATAATTTTGGTTTCAGGATATTTGACGATGAGTTCGTTGAGTACGCGCAATGCCTCGTCATTCTGTGTCGAGATTTCGTAGGCTCGCGCGAGTTGGTACATGACCGTGTCGTTGCGCTGGTATTCAGGGTACGTCTCCAGCAGCCGTTGAAACAACTGGACCGCATCTCTGTAGCCCGACACGTCCATGGCGTCGACATTGTCGGCGAGCTGCTCCCTCTCCGTTTCCTCCAACTGAAGGTCCCCAAGCCGTCTCATCGCCTCGGCCCGGAGGTCCGGATCGTCCGACACCAGTTCGAGAAAAGCCTCGTAGTTTTCCCGAGCCAGGTCGGTGCTGTTGACAATGACTTTGCCGGGCCGTACCTCATAGGTTTTTTTGTCGAGACTCTTGATCGTGTCCCGCTTCTTGATGTCTGCGTCGGCAACGCCTGCCAGGAGACAGACGCAAAGAAGCATCCAAAGTCGGTGCGCCATGCTCATTCCGACGCATCCCCGACCGTGGCCGACAGGTCGTAAATCGCTGCCAATGCGAATCTGGCCTGCACTGAGTAAGTGCTGAGGCGCTGTTGCTGAGCACGCAATTCATCGACGGCAATTGTCTGCAGGAATGCTCTTTGTCTGCCCATCGCAGAATTGACCTGCAGTTTGAGTGCGTCGATCCGGGGATTCAGGCCGTCCACCCGTGCGTTGAAGCTTTCGAACATTTGTGGTTCGTTGCGCATCGTCTCATCGACGTTGCGCCTCGAGCGCTGTGTCTCGACGAGGGCCTGCCCGGTCTCCTGCACATCCCGGCGAATTTTCCAGAGGCGCGACTTGTATTCCTTGTCGAGGTCCCACCGCAACACGCCTTTCAACAAGCGTATTTTGTCGTGAACCTCCTCCGCCTCCGGGATATCTGCCGTGAGGGCCGGATTACGTTCGAGCGCGGTGATTTCTCCCCACAATTCGAATTCCCTGTCGGTAGCGAGTGCGAGAGAGTCACCACTCTGCTCGATGCTGTTGAGCCTCGCGTCGAACTCCAGTTTTCGGGCCACCATGCCGTCGAGATCTGCTCTGTCCAGACTGTCCTGAATCCTCGGCAGCCGCTGGTGGTATGCCTGCTCGCGCGTGTCGAGCATGTTTCGATAGACGCCGATATTGTTTTGCCAGTCTTCGAGATTCCGCTGCAGGTAGTTCAGGTCGCGGTAGTTCTTCAATCCTTCCTGAAACGCGTGTGTCGCCAGCAGCTGGAACAGGTACCTGGATTCGGGACCTTCCGGCAGCTGGTCCAGCGTCCAGTACCAGCCCGTCGTCACCAGGGGCTCCTGCTCCAGAGCGTCGT
>Ga0255052_10000998_pt1 | contig 21944 bp, 19 predicted proteins | sample JV7_2_21_MG_FD_188632 | JGI IMG/M metagenome (GOLD analysis project Ga0255052, IMG submission 188632) | Seawater microbial communities from Jervis Inlet, British Columbia, Canada - JV7_2_21 | ecosystem: Environmental > Aquatic > Marine > Inlet | place: Canada: British Columbia | collected... | reverse complement strand
AGGTAACTGTGAATTCGGTAACCAGATACAGACTTATTATTATTATTGGATCTGGATCTTATTGTTGTTGTAATTATTGTTCTTCTGGCGTCTAAATCCTGTATGTATCGATTTTCCGGTTTCCGAGCCCAGTTACACTTCGCTTGGGCATCGTATTAAAAGCAAGTCCTATGCCAACAGCCCGTAAACCAATATAATTCAGTGGCTTATAACAATTCCCGGAAAGAGTCCCTTAAGACCCTGATACTGGTTGTAAAGAATTTCGACATAATGCTGCAGCCGCACATTTTTTGGTTGAAAAACAACAAGTTATAACTAACTGAATTATCTGTTATTTTCCAGGCGAGTCCTTTGCCAGCGCCCTTTATCATTGCCCGGGATTTGGCGATATTATGTCTTGTTCGGCATCTGAAGGAATACAGCGCGTCCAAACTGCACAGTTTGTCAAATTATTCGACGTGCGATACGTCGCGGGCTCGCTCGAGAAGGCTTAGCAGGCTGTAGAAACGACCGTTTCTGACGACGGCCACGATATTCAGCGCGTCCGCAACCCTGGCTAAGGGGTCACCCGACACCAGCACCATATCTGCGAGGGCCCCCTCGGCAATCCGTCCGATCTGGTTCTCGAGTCCCAGCACGACGGCCGGATTGGCGCCCGTGGCCCGCAACACCTCGTCGCCGCGCAAACCGGCAGCGGCAAGCGCCAGCATCTCCGCGTGGAGCGCAAGTCCGGGCGGCAGGCCGCTCGGTTTGCTGCCCAGCATGATCGTCGATGCAGAGTCAGCGATGTTGGGAATTGACGAGAAGCGCCGCAGGGCTGACTTGCGTTCCTGTAAAAGTTTGGCCTGTCGCGAGTGAAACAGAGCGGAAAGTCCGGGTGTGCCCGCATCGGCAAGCCCGGACACGAGTGCGATAGCGCCGGCCGCAGCCGGAATGTCCTGGTAGCGATTACCCTTGGGCGAGCTTGGCAGGGCGTCCGTGCCGAGCAGCAGGTCTGCTCCCACGCTGAGACCGACTCTCCAGCTTTCGGCGAGTATCGGGATACCTTGTGCCTGCCACTCGGAGACAGCGGAGCGCCGGTCGGCGTCCGTCAGACCCGAGGACGGAATCGTCACAAATTGAAAGTCCTTGTCGCCATCAGGTTGACTTTGTGCAATATCGCCGGCCCACAATAATCTCGGTCCCGGAGTCTCTTCGCCTTCCCACAACAGAGGATCGTAATGCGGTCGGTAATCACTCGTGATCAGCGTTGTCACGCCGTAACTGAGTAACTCAGCCCCATGGCTTTTCTGATCTCGGGAAGAGAGAGATGAGTAACTGTCGACAAAACCCGGAAGTATCGTCACGTTGCCGAGGTCGAGTACGGTCGCATCGGGCCATTCGCGACGGGCTGTCAATGCCGCGATACGAGGCCCGTCGATGAGCACATCGAGGTCGTGCCTGTATTCACTGCCTGTTCCGTCGAAGATGCGGGCCGCGCGAATGACGAGTTTCGCGCTTGGTGGATTCATGAGCGGCAACTCATTTTTCTTTGCCTGTCTGGCAGGCCGTGACTCGGGTTGCCCAACGGCCGCATAAAATACGACAGACGTCGCCTGCCGGTCGTCAAAGTCACGCGTTTTGATGACGCCATCTGAAGTATAAAAAAGCCGTTTTCTGTCAAGCCAGCTGACCGGAGAGGCGAAAAAGTCTTCTCCTGATACGAAATGTCTGATGAGCGGTGGGTCGGAGAGAATCGCAATCTCGATATACAGGTCGCTGCCGGTTTGCCGAAGGAACGTGAGGATGCTGCCATCCGGCCGCCACGATGGCGCCGACAAGGGTTCGGCCGAGACCACGATTTCATTCGCCGGCTGACCGTGGCGCCGCAGGACCAGCGACCAATGATTGTCGTATCGCCGAATATAGGCCAGATGCCGGCCGTCGGCCGACCAGACCGGCTCTGTTTCATCTCCGGGGTCGTTCGAAATCCTCCAGCTCAGGCCGGTCGGGAGGTCGGTTTCCCAGATATCGAAGCCACTTGTTCCCCTGGCCGAGGAAAACACGATCCTTTCTCCGTCCGGATGCCACTCCGGATGCTGATCGAAATACATCGCGCCACTGATCTTTGATGACTTTGCGCCGTCCAGGTCGATTGCCCAGATCTTGCTCTTGCTGGCACTTTGGGTCTGATACAGGATCTGGCCCCCATCCGGGGACCAACGCGGGCGCCCGGCCGGCAGCAGGTTGTCGCTCAAGATCTTCGCCTGACCGCCGTCGGCCGGCACAATCCAGATACTGCCAAGCAGGTCGATGGCCAGGCGGCCGTCGAAGGCAGAGACGTCCGCGGCGAGATTGGTGCCTTGCGACAAAACAATTTCCGCCTCGGCAGGTGCAGCGCAAACGATCAGCAACAGCAGGCTTCGCCAATTTCGGCGGGCGAAAAAATCAGCCACTACGTTCAACCCTCAAGTCCAGGAGTTCTGCGTCGCTAAGCTCGAAACCGATCTGCATGGGCTGACAGCAAATCTGACAGTCTTCAATGTACGTCTGTTCGCCGGCCGACAGATCGAGAACGATACTCATTGATTCCCCACAATAGGGGCATTTGATCGTGCATTCCGGAAGCCACTTGAACATGAGTTTGCGCAATTCAGGGTTGCAGGCGCGTGCCCACCCATGGTGTCACATTGAACTTGTGTTCGGACGCCCTGACGAGTTCCCGTTTCCAAGCGCCACGGTCATGAATTCTGTCCTTGCCTTCAATCCACAGCTCGATCGCCGATGCCCAAAAACGGATACCGCCCCAGTGTGGCGGGCGCTCGATCGTCGGTTGCTCTGTACCTCTAAGCGACAGCAAATCATCAGACAGCGACAAGCCAAGTCGGGCGGCCCGTTCTCTTAGTTGTGCAATTAAATCCTCGCGTGATGCCAGCACCTCGCTTTGGTCACTACCCCATGCGCCGAGTTGGCTGCCCCAGTCGCGGCTCGCGAAGTAAGTGTCACTTTCTGCTTCCGGAGAACGAACGGCAAGCCCCTCGATGCGAATTTGTCGGCCAAGCGCATCCCAATGAAACACCGCTGCGACCTTGGCGCTTTGCTCCAGGTCTTTCACTTTTTTTGAGTTGTAATTGGTGTAGAAGACAAGGTAGCCGGGATCTGGCACGAATTCCTTGCAGAGCACGACGCGCGCAGACGGATTGGCATCGGCATCCACGGTGACCAAAGTCATGGAATTCGGATTCCGCTGTATTTCGCTCGCCGTCGCTTCCTTGATCCAGGCGTCGGCCCAATGCATTGGATCAGCCGGCAGCTCGTCAGGAAGACGGTCCGCATACTTTGGGTTAGTCAAGACCTACTCCAGGTGATTTAGTCATGCAATTCGCAGGATCGCCGCAGACTATCAGACCGGATCTCGTGTATCACGCCGAAATAAAGGTGCCTCCTTCGCGCCTCGGATCGGCAGCGACTTCGAATCCCGATTGCGCATCGAAATGAGCCGCGCCGACGCCGCCAAAGTACATGCCGATGGAAGGATAAAGCGTGACTGGAATGTCGAGTTGCGGCATATCGAGGCCCGGTTCCACGGCGAGATTCATACCATCGTCCGAAATCTCAAGATGAACACGCGGGTGTGCCACGGCGTCCGCGAGTGGCAGGCCGATTTGCACGAAGTTGACGAGGAATTGGTGCAGGGCCGTCGTAATACGATCGGCGCCGGGCGAACCCATGGCCAGTACCTGGTGACCGGTCCGGGCGACCCCGGGCGCCATGTTGGAAGGCAGGCGCTTACCCGGCGGCCCGGCTTCGAGCCCCTTGCGGTTCAGCTCGAGTTCGCCGAGGCAGTTGTTCAGCCACAACCCTGTGCATGCCGGCATTTCACCAGAACCATAGCCGGACGATGCCGTTATGGCGCAGGCCATGCCCGTGTCATCGACAACGGATGTGTGCACTGTCGAGGCGGATGAATAGCGGTTCAGCAATTGACCCGACCTCGTTTGCTCGAGCAGCTTTGCCACTTCCCCGGCCACGTCTTCGACAAGGTCCAAGTGGATTTTTCGGTAGGAAAGCGTCGCGGTTTGAACGGATACCAGGAATCGCAAGGCCTCGTCGTTCCACTGACTTACCGGCTTGTCCTGAAATGCAAGCAGCATGGCTGCCAATACCGCGCCGCCAATTGCAGGCGGTGGATTGGTCGCGATGCGCCAGGCACCGAGGTCAGTACAAAGAGATGGTCGCATTATTGGCTCATAGCTTTGCAGGTCCTCAAGCGTTAGCGCACCTCCTGAATTCCGGACGTGATCGGCGATCCGCGTCGCGATCTCGCCCTCGTAAAAAATGCGGCTCCCTTCGCTCGCGATCGCGCTCAGGCTGTCGGCGAGGTGAGGAACGACAATGTTGCTTCGCACATCGCGAAGCGAACCGTCTGCTTCATGCAGCGCTGTATCACCGTCTTCGCTCCTGCCGAAGACAACGTCGCCGGAATATTGCAGGTAGTAATGACAGGCGGCCGACAACGGAAACCCCGTTCTGGCTGCGCGTATGGCGGGATCGAGCAGGCGCTGCCAGCCTACGTTGCCGAATTCCTGCCAGGCCCGGTCCAATGCAGCAAGTGATCCGGGCACGGCGATCGATCCCGGCCCAACGAGCGTCTCGATGCCGCCGCCATAGTCCATGGAAACGGGCACGGCGCCAGTGATCGTATACCCGGGCGTCAGTCCCTTGCCTGGCACTGTGACATTGCCGTCGATGGTGATCGGATCGGAATCGGGCGGCCAGACGGTGACATAGGCGCTGCCGGCCAGGGCACATACGCCCGGCTCGGTGTTGACGGAAAATATTGCTGCGGCGACAGCACAATCCACTGCATTGCCGCCGGCATCGGCGACTTCGGCTGCGGCGTCAGCGGCAAGCTGCGAAGTCGTTGCGACAGCGACTCTAGGCATCGCGGTTACCGAAACTTGCTTGCAGCAACGGTAGCTCGCGGCTAAAAGTGCACAACAGAGCGAATACTTTTGCCCTCATGCATCAGGTCAAACGCGGTGTTGATGTCCTCGAGCGGCATCGTGTGGGTAATGAACTCGTCGACCTTGATTTCGCCGTTCATGTACTGGTCGACCATTCCCGGTAGTTGCGAGCGGCCTTTGCAACCGCCAAAAGCTGTTCCCCGCCAGACGCGACCGGTGACCAGTTGAAACGGACGTGTCGATATCTCCTGGCCGGCACCTGCAACGCCGATAATCACGGACTCGCCCCAACCTTTATGACAGCATTCCAGTGCGGAACGCATCAGGTTGACGTTGCCGATGCATTCGAACGAGTAATCCACGCCGCCGTCTGTCATGTCGACAATGACTTCCTGAATCGAAGCGTCGTGATCTTTCGGATTGACCGTGTCCGTAGCGCCCATTTGTGTGGCGAGTTCAAACTTGTCCGGATTAATGTCGACGGCGAGGATGCGGCTGGCTTTCGCCATCGTCGCGCCCTGAATGGCGCTTAAGCCCACGCCGCCAAGCCCAAACACGGCGACCGTCGCACCGGGCTCGACTTTGGCCGTGTTTAATACGGCGCCGATGCCGGTTGTGATGCCGCAGCCGAGCAGACAGATTTTTTCCAGCGGTGCATTCTCGTTGATCCTGGCAACAGCGATCTCCGGCAAAACGGTGTACTCGCTGAATGTCGAGGTACCCATGTAGTGAAATATCTGTTTGTCGCCATGGGAAAAGCGTGACGTGCCGTCCGGCATAAGGCCCTGTCCCTGAGTGACCCTGATTGCCTGGCACAGATTGGTCTTGCCCGATGTGCAGAAACTGCATTCGCCGCATTCGGGTGTATAAAGCGGGATGACATGATCGCCGGCCTTCAAACTCTTAACACCGGCGCCGACTTCCTCGACGATTGCTCCGCCCTCATGGCCGAGAACCGCGGGAAATATTCCCTCCGGGTCCTCGCCGGACAACGTGAACGCATCCGTATGGCAAACACCGCTTGCGATATTGCGCAGCAACACTTCACCTTCTTTCGGCCCATCGATTTCGATCGTTTCAATTTCAAGCGGTTTGCCGGCTTCCCAGGCGACAGCGGCACGGGTCTTCATTCTTGTCTGTTCCTCCCTTCAGAGATTGTTATTGGCTCACTCGCCGATATTCGCATGATGTGCGCCGATAGTCGCATTGTTGGCAAGCAAGTAGTAGTGGTCTCCGCAGGGACTTTGATCCGGTCCGCATTCTGCGCGCCACGGGGATCCGGCCGGGCGATCCATGACCCGTTCAGCCGACGTTCATATAATCAATAAAAACAAGGGCTTGAATTCAGGCTCGATTCATCTCCGGGGCAGTAATCTGTGCCTGTACTGTCAGAAAAGGAGTCAGTCATGAAACGCTTGGTCTGGTCATTGGTTCTTACGAGCGCCTTGTTCGTTGCCGGGGTGCCTGAGGCTTCAGCACATAGAAGTCATATTGGAGCTTATGGCGGTTACGACAGGTACTACGTTGTCAGGCACGGCCACCATTATCCCGTGTGGCTGCGTCGACATAATGATTTTCATCGCTGGTATCGGCGGAGCCACTACCGCTACGATTCTTATCTGAGCTGGCCCCGGCTTTTCGATATTTATCAGTACGAACGAAAGTATCATCGGCCTTATCGATACCAGGATCATCATCGCGACCGCCATCGCGGACACCATCGTCATCGGTAGCCGGGATTTCGCCAGCAATGCGGGCTCCTGCAAGGCATCTGACGCCTGCCGTTGGCGCCCGCAGCGCGAGCGAGTGATGGTTAGTCTTCTGTTGTCCGCCCGTCTCCTGTAAAACGTCACTCATCGCCTGATTCAGGCTTTACGGACTCAAGACGGGCAATGAACCTCGACGAATTACGCAGCAATATTTCATCAATCGACCAACGTCTGCTCGAGCTGATTGCTGAACGGCAACAGTTAGTAGGCGAGATCGGACGGAGCAAGCAAGCCACGGGTCGCGCAACCCGCGACTTCGAGCGGGAGAAAGATGTTCTCGACTTGGCGCGGCAAAAGGCAGAAGCTATCTCGATAGACCCGAATATTGCCGAGGAAATTATGCGGACGCTGATTCGGTCATCGCTCACGAGTCAGGAGCGAGATCGCGTCGTCGCGGAAGGGAAAGGTAACGGCCGGCGGGTGCTGGTCATTGGCGGTGCTGGCAAGATGGGTGCCTGGTTCGTTGACTTCTTTGCTTCACAGGGATTCGCAACAATTATCGCTGACCCCGGCAGTGAACCCGGCCCGGGCCGATTCTCCGACTGGCAGGAAGCCGGTATCGACTATGACGTTATCGTCGTTGCGACGCCGTTGGCAGCGAGCGGTCAGATACTGGCGGAATTGGCGGAGCGCAAACCCGAGGGTCTAATCTTCGACATAGGGTCGCTGAAGACGCCATTGCGCAACGGGCTCGAGCGCTTGAAAGACGCCGGCTGCCGTGTAGCGTCGCTACATCCGATGTTCGGTCCGGAAACAGAGTTGTTATCCGGGCGCCACCTCATCTTCGTTGATGCAGGCTCCGAAGAAGCAACCGCCGCTGCCAAAGAACTGTTTTCGGCGACAATGTTGGATGAACTTGATATGGATCTGGACGATCACGACCGCCTCATCGCTTATGTGCTCGGCTTGTCTCACGCCCTCAATATCGCCTTTTTCTCGGCGCTTGCCGATAGTGGTGAGGCCGCACCGAAGCTGGCACAGATTTCATCGACGACGTTCGACGCTCAGCTTCTGGTATCCGAACTCGTGGCGCAGGACAACCCCTATCTGTATTTCGAGATCCAGAGCCTGAACGAATTCGGTCTCGGATCCCTGGATGCCCTCTGCGAATCCGCCAACAAGATACGGCAACTTGTTGCAGACGGTGACGAGGCGGGCTTTGCCGAGCTGATGAATAAAGGGCGTGAATACCTCGCGATGCGCCGATAAGCAAAAAATGCGGACTCAGCCAATTAATCCCATTTCCGATTCGCCGCAGCTTTTGCTGCAAGCTGTGGGCCGGAACAGCGACTTGCGCTCAGCTTTTTGGTAAAAGGCCTAGCTTGGGGAGACTACAAGCGAATCGGCTAACATGGGAAACAACAAAGACCAGTCAGCAGAGCTGCAACAGTTACGCAGGCAGCTAGCCGACCTGCATGACGAAGTCGCCAGGAACGAAGGGATTCTGCGCAAGTCCCAGGATCGCGAGCTTGCGCTTCTACAAGCTGGCGATCTTCGCGCTCTGTTTCGGACGATGGTTATTGGACTTGCCGACAGTTGTGGCCTTGCACAGGTCACCGTCGTGGTTTGCGATCCGGACCACGACATTCGCCACCTGCTGGTTGCCGGTGGCACTCAGCCGGGGGATCTGCCGGGGTTGTTGTTTGTCGACGCCCTGGCAGGGCTGGCCCCGCAATACGCTTCACTGCAAAAACCGTGGCTCGGGCGGTACTCGGCCTCGGATCACCAGCTCATTTTTCCGGCGAGGAATGACATTGCGAGTATCGCGATGATTCCGCTGGCACATAAGGAGAGCGTGGTGGGCAGCCTGAATTTTGGCAGTGATGTCGGTTCCCGGTTTACGCGCGAGCATGCCACGGACTTTTTCAGCCACTTGGGCGTCATCGCATCATTTGCACTCGAAAACGCCGTCAACAGGGCGCGACTTCGCCGCAGCGGATTCACGGACGTACTGACCGGTTGGAATAACCGGCGATATCTGCAGGTCCGACTAAGAGAAGAACTCGCACGTGCAAGGCGGGACGGCAGCAATCTCGTTTGCCTGATGATCGATATTGATCACTTTAAGCGGGTCAATGATACCTACGGCCATGTTGCCGGCGACGAAGTGCTTTGCGAAATTGCGCAGAGAATTGAGTCGGAAGTACGGGCCAGCGATGTGGCCGCAAGATACGGTGGCGAGGAGTTTGTCGTCTTGTTACCGAACACGAACACCGATTCGGGTGTCTTGCTCGCGGAACGCGTCCGCCGCGCCATTTCTTCAGCGCCGATCATGCTTCGGTACGACGGGCCTGTGACGATCACTGCGTCTATCGGCATCGCGGGTATCGCGCCGGACCAGGCAGTTGACGAACTCAAAACGATCGGCGAGGCGTTGATAGCCCGTGCTGATGTTGCATTGTACGCGGCAAAGGCCGCAGGGCGGGACCAGGTCGCCGTTGACGTTGTCAGCGCAGCGGTCGCCTGAGATTTTATCCGTGCGCTGCTAGCCTGCTCGTCGGCTGCGGCTCATGAGTACCAGGAACAACGGCACGCCGAGCGCTGCCGTCAGTGCGCCAACGGGCAACTGCCGCGGTGCCATCACGGTTCTGGCCAGCGTATCGGCGATCACGAGCAAACTTCCGCCCGCCAGTGCCGATGCAGGTACTACGATTCGGTGATCGCTGCCCGCCACGAGTCTGATCAGGTGGGGAACGACCAGGCCGATAAAGCCGATCACACCGACTGTGGTTACTGAGACGGCTGTTGCAAGCGCGGTAATGGCAAAAATAATCAGTCGAAATGCGGCTACCGGCAAACCGACGATCGCCGCCTGTAGCTCGCCGCGCGCCAGCACGTTCAAATGTCTTGCGACAAGAACGCCCGCGGCGGTTATTGCGGCCAATAACCACAGACTACGGGCCGGCGAATAGGCAAAACTCAGGTCACCCATCAACCAGAACAGCATGCCGCGCAGGTTCTGGTCCGGGCTCAATGCCAGCAGGAGGGTCGTTGCCGCGCTGAATCCGGCTGCCAGAACCACACCGGTCAACAGCAGCCGGCTGGGCGTCCAGCTACCGGTACCCTGCGCGATCGAAAATACCAGGAGCATTGCCGCCATTGCGCCGCCGAAAGCAGCCAGATCGATCATCGCGCTGCCCCAGCCAAGCAGCATACCAAGCAAGGCAGCAACTGCCGCTCCACCGGAACTGCCCAGGATATAGGGTTCCGCCAGCGGGTTACGAAGAAGGACCTGCATCAGGACGCCTGCCACCGCGAGCAATCCGCCGACGCTGAAGGCAGTCAGTGCTCTTGGCAGGCGCAAATCCATGACCAGCGCGCGGATATGGTCGGGAGCGTCGCCGGCGATAGCCCTAATAGCCTGCTCTACACTGATTGTCGCGCTGCCAGACGCCATGGCAGCGAAGATAGCCGATACGGCGAGCGCCACCAGTCCGCAAAACAGCAGGCTTTGACGCTTGGTGATCAAAATCATGTCTCCTGGACAGGCTGGCGGTTTAGTGGAATATTCATTAGATCATATGAGCAGCGATGACATCGATTCGGACGGCTTTCGGGCAAATGTCGGCATCATTCTGTCGAATGACGCCGGCAAGCTTTTGCTTGCCGGACGTATTGGCAGCAAGGGGTGGCAATTTCCGCAGGGCGGGATGCACGTCGGCGAAAGCCCGGAGGAGGCCATGTATCGCGAACTTCATGAAGAAGTCGGCCTGGGTGCAAAGGATGTCGAAATACTCGGCTCAACCCGCGACTGGTTAAAATACAGATTGCCGGAAAAATATTTGCGACGGGACAGCGAACCACTTTGTATCGGTCAAAAGCAACGCTGGTTCATTCTGAAGCTGGTTAGCGCGGAAGACAGACTGCGGTTCGATCGTGGTGAAAGTCCCGAGTTCGACCGGTGGCGATGGGTAGACTTTTGGCGGCCTGTCAATGAAGTCATTTATTTTAAACGGCGTGTTTACGCGAGTGCATTGCATGAACTCGGACCGTTTGTTTATCCGTCGGGTTTACCGCCGAGGCCAAAGTGGTGGCCAAAGCGCTGGGGCGTTGAAATTGATAAAGATCTCGCGGCCGCTCGGCGCGACTGAAAAAGCTCGCGAGTTGCACGGGCCTGCAACACCTGCAAGTAAGGGTCTGGAACAGGCTTCGTCAGGACGACTCGCCCCGAATCGGGGCAAATTGTCACGAAATAAGTGATCTACTGCACTTCTGTTTACCGGAGCGTCTGCGTAAAATGAGGGTTTCGGACAGTGTCGGGGACGGATGTGGTAGGCAGCAGGTCACCTTCAAATAGGTACAACAGCGGATACATGTGGGCCATGCGGACCGCTGTTGCTGTCGCGTTGGCTGTCGGCGGCTACCTGACGTTTGAGTTTGGCCGAATTCAGGCTGATTACAATGTGGTCGATGCAGCACAGGAACGGCACGATGACGAGAATCGGATCGCGGGACTCGAGAAGCAAATCAGCACACTTAAACAAGAAATCTCTCTTCTCGAGACGCACCGAAACATTGATCGGGAAGCCTACAAAGATGTAGAAACGAGCTTGTCGAATCTTCAGGAAAAAATTCAGGAACAAGGTGATGCTATTGCGTTTTATCGCGGCATCATTTCTCCGTCCGACGGACAACGCGGCCTTCGGGTTCAGGACCTGCGATTGAGCAAGGGCAAAGACGACAGGCAATACCACGTCAAGCTCGTTCTCGTTCAGGTCATGCAACACGATCGCAGCGTAAAAGGCGAAGTAAATTTCAGTCTGGAGGGCGCACAGGACGGGGTAGCGACTTCTTATAATCTTGAACAGCTTGTACCGGCCGACGAAGCCAGCAACTGGCCGTTTTCGTTTCGATACTTTCAGAATTTCAAGCGGCAACTGATTTTGCCTGAAGGGTTCCTGCCGGAACGAATCAATATAGAAGTGCATTCGCGGACAAAATCGATTGCGAGTGTCAAGCAAAGTTTCCTCTGGAAAACCGGCCAGAGTTAATTCAGGGAGTAGTTCATGTTCGGGCGACAACATCGTCGACACAGCGTTATTGACACGCTTGTCGGGAAAAATTCAAGAGTAAACGGAGATTTGTTTTTTGAGGGTGGTTGTCATATCGACGGCACGGTCAAAGGCAATGTCACTGGGGATCCGGATAGCAATTCGGCGTTGAGCATCAGTGAAGATGCCCTTGTCGAAGGCGGTGTTGCAGTACCGTTTGTCACGCTCAACGGGATTGTCCGCGGCGATGTGTTCGCGAATCAACGAGTTGAACTGGGGCCTACGGCAAGGGTCATAGGTAATGTGTATTATAATTTGATCGACATGGCGATCGGCGCCGAGATCAATGGCAAACTTATTCATCAACCGGATGGACAGGTGCCGTTGCTGGAGCAGACCAGTGACGATATTGAGGTACCGGTGAGTGCAACTGCTGTCGTCGGCACATAAGCCGGGCATTGAAGGAAACAGGTGACTTGAGAGAATGGACACTGCTAAACCCGTAATCGGCTCCGCAGCCGCCCCACCGCCTCTGTTATTTACCGACGCGGCTGCCAGGAAAGTCAGTGAATTGATTCAGGAGGAAGAGAATCCTGATCTGATGCTTCGCGTGTTCGTCTCCGGCGGCGGCTGCTCCGGGTTTCAATATGGCTTCACATTCGATGAAAAAATTGAAGAAGGCGACTCGAGTGTCGAGAATCAGGGCGTGACGCTCATTGTAGATCCGATGAGTGTGCAATATCTCCTTGGTGCCGAGATTGACTATAAGGAAGATCTGCAGGGCGCCCAGTTTGTCATTCGCAATCCCAATGCAGTCACGACCTGTGGTTGCGGGTCATCGTTCACTGCATAGGTACACGACGCCAGGCGCCATCGGAACGGAAAATCAAGTAATCACGACTCCCGCAGAGACCCCGGAAAATCAACCTGGTCGTGATGTTGTACCAGCAGTTATCGCGGCGGTCGATCTGGGATCCAACAGCTTTCACATGATCGTCGGCGAGCTTCGCCACGGTCAACTCACCATCATCGATCGATTACGAGAGCCAATAAGGCTGGCGGAAGGGCTTGCAGAAGATGGCCAGCTCGCGAAAGCCGCAAGACAACGCGCAGTAGCCTGTCTGTCCCGTTTCGGTGAGCGCTTACGCGACATGCATGCCGCGAGCGTTCGGGCCGCGGCAACAAACGCACTGAGACGGGCTCGTGACAGCCAGAAATTCATGGCCGAAGCGGAAGCTGCGCTAGGTCACCCGATTGAAGTCATCTCAGGCATCGAAGAAGCGCGCCTGATATACAACGGCGTCGCGCACAGCCTGCCGCCGAACGAAGGCCTGCGGCTTGTTCTGGATATAGGGGGCGGCAGCACCGAGTTGATTCTGGGACGAGGACCGAAACCGAAGGAGCTCGAAAGCCTGGCTCTGGGTTGTGTAGCCATGACCGAACAGCACTTCGAAAACGGCAAGATATCAAAACGTGCATTTGAGGAGGCCAGGCTCGCAGCCAGTCTGGAGCTTCGACCCGTCAAAGCGTTTTTTCGCGACTCATCCAATATCCAGGCGATTGGCACGTCCGGAACGATTATTGCGACGGCGGCTGTCGCCCACGAACTGGGCATCATGGAGTCAAATGAGCTGACATCCGAAGTCGTCGAGACATTGATTCAAAAGGTTCTCGATTTCAAAAATATGTCTGCGCTGTCTTTGCCAGGCCTGTCCGAGTCCCGCGCGCAGGTCTGGCCAGGCGGGCTTTCGATACTGGTCGAACTACTCAAAGACTTGCGTATCGACAAATTAGAAATATCCGACGGTGCGTTGCGTGAGGGTCTTCTTTATGACCATCTCGGCAGGCTGCAACATGAAGATGCCCGCGAACGAAGCGTTCGGGCAATGATGTCCCGGTACAACGTCGATGAGGCTCAGGCGAAGCGCGTAGCACAGTCGGCAGCCGAATTACTCAGTCAGTGTGCCAGGTCCTGGAAGCTGAAGTCTCCGCTCGCGGCTCGCCTGCTCGATTGGGCTTCGCGGTTACATGAGATTGGTCTCGACATCTCGCACGATGGCTACCAGCGACACGGCGCCTACATTGCCGAAAATGCCGACCTGCCCGGTTTTCCTCGCGCAGAGCAAAGTATCCTCGCGTTTCTGATTGCGAATCAGAGAAGACAGATCGACACGGGCAGTTGCCCCAAAATCCCGAGCGCATGGCGGGATCGTTCATTGCGACTGGCATTGCTGTTGCGTCTCGCAGTATTGCTCAATCGCAGCCGCACAACTGTCGAGCTGCCGGCTATCGTGCTTGAAGTCGCCCAGGACGATATTCGGCTGAAATTTCCTGATGTTTGGCTTGCGCGCAACGCGCTAACCGTGGCGGACCTTGAGCGCGAGCAGAAATATCTGGGATACGCTGGCTTCAATCTTGCTTTTGACTAGACAGCAACGGGGTCAGACTGCCGAAGCCAGGCGATTGAGCAACGTCTGCTGCGCCGACACCGGCTTGTCCTTGCCCGGACTCAGACGAACGTAGCTGCCATCGCCCTGCATTACCCACGCCTGGCAGTTGTCGGCGAGAAAGAGATTGAGGTCTTTCATCATCTTTTTCTTGAGCGGTTTTTGCCGAATCGGAAAGCAGGTCTCTGTTCGGTGGAAGAAGTTACGATCCATCCAATCAGCGCTCGAGCAGAAGTACTCCTCGTCGCCGTCATTCCTAAAATAATAGACGCGTGAGTGTTCGAGAAACCGGCCAATGATCGAGCGCACCTGAATATTATCGGACAGACCGGGTACCCCTGGTCGCAAAGAACAGATGCCCCTCACGATCAGGTCGATCGTGACGCCTGCGGAAGACGCTTTGTATAGCGCGTCTATGATTTTCGGCTCAGTCAGTGAATTTATTTTGACGATGATATATGTTTTCTTGCCCGCTTTTGCGAATTCAATTTCACGTTCAATTCGCATGATAAGTTCGTCGAACAGATGGAACGGGGCCGTAAATATTTTAACCAGGTTCTCCGCCTCAGTAAGGCTGGTTATCTGCATAAAGACTTTATGTACGTCTTCGCCCAGATTCCTGTTACTACTGAGATAACCGTAGTCGGTATATATGCGCGTCGTTCCGCGGTGATAGTTACCCGTACCCAGGTGAACGTATCGTTTTAGCTTGCCCGCTTCGCGACGAACGACCAGGGCCATCTTCGCGTGTGTCTTGTAGCCGACAAGTCCATAAACGACGTGCGCCCCCGCTTCCTGCAGGCGATTGGCAAGAGCAATATTTTGAGCTTCATCAAATCGCGCCATCAACTCGATCACAACAGAAATTTCTTTGCCGGATTTCGCCGCCCGAACCAGGTGATCCACAATGGGTGAGTCAGCGCCCGTCCGGTACAGGGTTTGCTTGATGGCCAATACGTCAGGATCTGATGCCGCCGTCGCAATAAAATCGATTACCGGTTGGAACGACTGATAGGGATGGTGCAGTAATACATTCTTCTTCTTGAGAATCTCGAAGATATTTTCGTCGGTAAGAAGTTCCCTCGCCATACCGGGGGAAAACGGCGGGTAACAAAGGTCAGGCCGGCGCCCGTTATCGCACACAGTAGCGAGACGATTCAGGTTGACGGGTCCGTCTACCGAGAAAAGGTCCGGGCGTTCGAGAGAAAAGTGATCGAGCAGGAATTTGCAAAGATCTGCCGGACATTCTTTTATGACTTCGAGACGAACTGCCGCGCCGTAACGACTGGCAGCAAGCTGGCCTTCCAGAGCCCGAACGAGATCATCGACTTCTTCGTCATCGAAATAAAGGTTGCTATTTCGCGTCACCCGAAATTGATAACAACCCTCGACCGTCATCCCGGGAAACAGGTCCTCCACGTGAGCATGAATGATCGACGATAAAAAGACATAGGCATCACAGCCCTGGTCGGTCAGTCTTGCGGGCAGCCGAATAATTCTCGGCAGTGACCGGGGCGCCTGTACAATTGCACGGTGCCGGCGACGGCCGAATGCGTCCTTACCCTGCAGTCGCACGATGAAGTTAAGGCTCTTGTTCAGGATCCTGGGAAACGGTCGTGACGGATCCAGTGTGATGGGTGTCAACACAGGCACAACTTCGTCTCTAAAATAGTGACTGAGCCAGTTTTTCTTCGCTTCGGACCATTCGGATCGTTGTGGGAATCGAATCTGCTCAGCGGCCAGCTCGGGCAGGATTGTCTTATTCAGGACCTCATACTGGTCACGCACGAGATTGATGGCACGATGTCGAATCTCGTCCAGTAACCGTTGGGGCGTCATCTTGTCCGGGCCCGCTGCGCGTGCGCCGATTTCCAGCCGTTGCTTCAGAGCCGCAACTCGAACTTCGAAGAACTCGTCCAGGTTGGTGCAGGAAATGCAGAGAAAGCGGAGGCGCTCAAGAAGCGGGATTTCGCTGTCGCGGGCCTGTTCCAATACGCGATGGTGGAACTCAAGCAGGCTGAGCTCGCGGTTTATGTACAGTTCGGCCGGCGGTAAGACAGGAGCGTCCACGAGAGAATCCTGGTCTGGTCGGCTCCTGAGTATATCAACGACTTTGTTGCGAAACCTTGAAATGGCGCAGGATTTCAGGCCGGGTAAATCCCGCCCAGAATGCCCGCGTGGTCTGCTCCTGTGACGGCGGGCAGATTCCCCGGCTTCTTGTCAAGACAACGCTTGGCGAGCCAGGCGAACGCGGCCGCTTCGACCCAGTCCGGCTCGAGACCGAATTCGGCTGTAGAGTGAATCTCGACTGAGGATAGTGCTGAGGCTATCCAGCTAATCAGTTCGTTGTTGTCTATCCCACCGCCACATATGAGCAACTCCGTGGTGTCGGGCGCGTAAGTTCCAATCGCGTCGGCAATGCTCCTGGCGGTGAGCGCACACAAGGTAGCCTGGATGTCCGCCTCGTCTGCGTCGCCGGTATCCGACAGCGCTTGTCGTAGCCACATGAGATTGAAATATTCGAAACCGGTACTTTTCGGCGGCGGTTCGGCGAAGTACGGGTCCCGCAATAGCAGGGCCAGTAATTGGGACGAGATCTTTCCGCTGCTCGCCCAATTACCGTCCTCGTCAAATTTCTCCCCCTTGCTGGTTTGAATCCATGCATCCAGAAGTGTGTTGCCCGGTCCGGTATCGAACCCCGTCACGCTATCGCTGCCTGCCGGCAGAATCGTGACATTCGCGATACCGCCGATATTCAGGACTACACGATTTATCTCCTTGCTGGAAAACAACCAGTGATGAAACGGAGGAAGTAGCGGCGCACCTTCTCCACCCAGAGCTACGTCGCGCCGCCGGAAATCCGCAACGGTCGTGATGCCGGTTCCCGCCGCAATAATATTGGGATCCCCGATCTGCAGCGTAAAAGGCCGTTCGACGCGAGGTTGATGACGAAGCGTCTGTCCATGACTGCCAATCGCAACAATTTGTTCAACGTCAGTCTTCGATTCAGATATAAGTTTCAGGGCTGCATCGCGAAACGATTCGCCTACCCAGTTATCGAGGCGGCCGAACGTGTCGATCGTGCATTGCTCCGGCTCGCGAGTCGCGGCAACAAGTGCGGTGTGTAGTTCGTCGGAATATTCATGACTTAGTGTAGCGACAATCTGACAGCGTCGATTACCGAACTCGACCAGCACGGCGTCGATACCGTCCATGCTGGTACCCGACATCAGGCCGATATACAGACTGTTCATTCAAGGCATGCGCAATGTCAGATTAGTCGAATGTAGCAGCGGCGATCTGTGTTCTTTTGTAGCGATCGAGTTCTTCCAGTATCGGGGCTGCAGCGGTCAGGAAGTCCTCACGGTACTCTTCCTTGATCGGGGCTGCCTGCGGTAGCTTCACCGTGCGCGGGTTGCGGTGTACGCCGTTTAGCCGATATTCATAGTGCAGATGTGCGGCTGTCGCCAGGCCGGTGCTGCCTACGTAGCCAATTATCTGGCCCTGTTCGACACGCTTCCCAACACGCACGGTATTAGCGAACTTCGACATGTGGGCGTAAAGCGTTGTAATGTTGCCACCGTGCTGCAGAATGATGGCGTTACCGTAACCGCCTTTGCGTCCACGGAATATCACTTTCCCATCGCCCGCGGCCTTTATTGGGGTCCCACGAGGCGCGGAGTAGTCGACACCACGATGTGCACGGATTGTACTTAGGATTGGATGTGTGCGGCGTGGATTGAAGCTTGAACTGATCCGCATAAAGTCGACGGGTGCTCTAATAAATGCTTTTCGAACGCTACGGCCGTCCGGTGTGAAGTAGTCCGACCGGCCACTCTTGTCGATGTAACGCACCGCTTGAAACGTCCGGCCATTGTTGTTGAACTCGGCCGCGATGATTTCGCCGTCGGTAATGTACTTGTCGTTCTGATAAATCTCCTCAAACAATATGTGGTAGTCGTCGCCACTACGAATATCGAAAACAAAATCTATGTCCCAGGCAAAAATACCTGCGAGGTTCATTATCAGCTTGTCCGGCATGCCGGCTTCCGCGGCGCTTTCGAACAGTGAAGTTTTAATTTGGCCATACGCGAGCCGGCGCCGGAGTTCGATTGGCCGCTCAACGATCTCGGCTCTGAATCCGGACCCGGATGTCGAGACGAGGAGAGCGCTTGTCAGGTCAAGCTCACGGTGGAGACTGATCAACCGTCCCTGGTCGTGTCGAATTTCAAATTCGTCTCCGGGACGCAGCATACGAATATATTTTCCGGCCTCCGGCAATCGGACCACGCTTGCGAGATGACCGAGGTCCAGTTTGTTTTGTCTGAAAATTCGCTCCATCGTGTCGCCGGAGCGGACAGTCACCTTTATTGAATCATACTGTGGCTCCGGCTCAATTTCGGGCAGCCTCGCGATGTGGCTCAGATCGATTGGTGTCAGCTCTTCCGTCAGGTTGCCGATAACGATCGGAATATCCGACGCCAGTTGCGGTAGTGGCTCAGTTAATTCCTTGTTGTCGAGAAGAGAGCTAGTGCCTGACGCGTTTTTGAGAGACAGAAGTAATGCCAATCCGACAAACGGCAGTCCAAGGCCGAGTACAAACCAGTGGATTGCTGTGGATTTCTTTACCTGTGTCCTGGCAGACGGTTTGTAGTCGTGCAACAGTGGACTGACGGGACGATGCAAGTCTGCGTCTCCCCAAAACGCGTGAAGCTGCTACTCTACAGTGGCAGGACTGGGACGTCAAAGAAATCTGTTATAAGTCATGGCCTTAAAACCTATTCGCAGACCTTTTCCCAAACAGCATATGTTTTGGATTTCGTGCGCTGTCTCGCCACTGTTTCAATAGCGGCGGAGGATGCTACAGTTCTTCCGGTGAAGAATGGAATTGGATGATTGAGAGTCAATGGCCAGCACCAAAGATCAGCTGAGCGAACTTACCCGCGGGATTGACGAAATTCTTCCGGCAGGCGGTCTTGCGGAAAAGCTCGAAAAAAACAGACCTCTTATTGTAAAGGCGGGCTTCGATCCGACCGCGCCGGACCTGCACGTCGGTCACACAGTCCTGATCAACAAGATGCGCCAGTTTCAGGAGTTTGGTCACGAAATAGTCTTCCTCATCGGCGACTTCACCGGCATGATCGGAGACCCAAGCGGTAAAAACGCGACACGTCCGCCGTTGTCCAGGGATGAGATCAAGGCCAACGCTGCGACGTACGAGGCACAGATATACAAGATTCTGGACCCCGAGAAGACGCGTATAGATTTTAATTCTCGTTGGATGTCCCCGATGAGTGCAGCGGATCTCATAAAGTTGGCGTCTCATCACACGGTCGCCCGCATGCTCGAACGTGATGACTTCAATCAACGCTATAAATCCGGCCAGTCGATATCCATACACGAGTTTCTGTATCCGATAGTTCAGGGCTACGATTCGGTTGCGCTCAAAGCCGACGTCGAACTGGGCGGGACAGATCAGAAGTTTAACCTTCTGGTAGGCCGGCAGTTGCAGCAGGATTTTGGCCAGGAACCGCAGGTCGTGATGACGACGCCGTTGCTTGAAGGGCTCGATGGCGTGCAGAAAATGTCGAAGTCGCTGGATAATTACATCGGCATTACCGATGAGCCTGATGAGATGTTCGGCAAGATCATGTCTATTTCGGACGAACTGATGTGGCGCTACTTCGAAGTTTTGAGCTTTCGCAAACTCGATGACATTGCATCACTGAGGTCTCGAGTTGCTGCCGGTGGAAATCCGCGAGATGCAAAATTCGAGCTTGCATCGGAATTGGTCGAGCGTTTTCACGACCGAAAATCGGCAGAAGCGGCAAGAAAGGAGTTCGTAGCGCGATTCCAGAAAGGTGCTTTGCCCGACAAGATAAAAGAAGTGTCGATTTCGAGCCAGGGTGGGAGCCTGGGCATCGCGCACCTGCTAAAGGAGGCCGGTCTCGTTAGCAGCACATCGGAAGCATTTCGAATGATCAAGCAGGGCGCCGTGAAGATCGACGGAGAACGCATCGAAGACAAGTCGCTTCGAGTATCAGCGGGCAGCACAAGCGTATATCAAGTAGGCAAACGCCGTTTCTCGCGCGTCAGTCTGACATGAGATAAGGAAGAGAGTAATGATTAGAGACAAGTTTCGATCGCTCTTGTTGCTTTCACTCCTGCTTTGCCTCACGCCTGGAATCAGGGTAGCGTTGGCGGCGGATCAGTCGTTCCAAGCAAGATTCGAGAGCATTGTGGAACAGCTCAATCAGGGCTCAAAGGAAGCGTTCATAGAAGACCTTGATATTGACGCGATTTTGCAACGCGCGTTCGATGGTCTCGATCTGGATCCTGGCGTCAAATCAAGGTTTGCGAACAATGTCATCAGAGGCAAGAAAAACATCGTTTCGTCGTTTGTCAGGCGCACGCCGGAGGGCTCGTATACGAAATTGCTCAATGTCAGGGCTAACGGTGACAAAGCGACGGCATTGGTGCGATACGATTTGGGCCGATTAGGATACGGATATCACCAATATGAAATGGTCAGAGATGACGCAGGGAATATAAGGATCGTCGACTGGCTCGATTATACGGCTGGTCGCACCTATTCGGACATGCTGCGTCAAAGTGTCGTTACATACGATCCGACGGAGTCATCTGTTCGGGGCCTGGTCAAATCTTATGATGGAAGCGACAAGAGTTACGCCAGGCTGGCCGAACTGATGCAAGCTGTCAGCGACAAAGACTTCAGCTCCTACAAAAGAATTGAGCCGTCGCTGGACAGGTCGCTAAGGTATTCGCTCTTTATACACCTGCTGAATTGTGATGTTGGCAAGATGTCCCGCGACCAGAACCAATACAACGACGCATACAGAAAATTGGAGAGCAACTTTGGCGATAACCCTGCGCTGGCGCTGATGTTGATGAACTACCGCATCTCAAAGGGCGATTTCGATGATCTCGGTGAATCACTTCGCCAATTGCAGCAAGCCTTCGGTGTCAGGGATGCGGCAGTGCTGTTGTTGATGTCACGGGCGGCATTAGGTTCAAGACATACCGATGACGCTGCCGTGCTCGCAGACGAGGCGATCTCTATCGAGCCACAACTTGAATCGGCGTACTGGGCGGCGATCAACGCACATGTTTTGCTTCAGCACTACTCGTTCGCAGTATCTACCGCAAGGTCATTTGAAGACCAATTCGACAAGTCACTCGAGCGCGAATTGTTCGAGAAGAACGGCAGGTACGCGAACTTCGTCAAGTCTCCGCAATACGAGCAGTGGCAGGCAGAAAAAGAATAGCCAGCAGCCCCCTGTTGCCGCCCGTGGCGATCTGATTGCGCAACCAGGTGGCCAAAACACAGCGCCGCGAGAGAACCGCGCACAGGCGGGTTTGTGCGGGAAGCGGGCGAATCCAGAGCAAGTGCCTGTGTTTTCAGGGAAAATCAGGCTTTTCTGCGCTGCATCCTGAAATGCTGTGCGGCCCGCATCGACGCTCGTCACAACATCGCAAACATTTGGTTGACTGGGCCAGTTTGGCGGCTATAATGCCCCGCTCGCTGAGGGCACGGTGTCCCTCGGCCAGACCCCAATAAGCAAGGCATACAGGCACGCGAGGGCTGTTCAATGGCCCAGGTTCGCCTGTATAATTATGGGTCTGGTCGAAAAAGGGGTCTGACCCCTTTTTCGACACGTTCTTTAACAATGAAATCAGATAATTTGTGTGGGTGCTCGCGTTGGAGTTTGCCTTAAGGCTGACATCAAACGTGAGAACCAAGTTCATTTCTTAGTAATTTGGGGATCCGTT
>Ga0255052_10000997_pt1 | contig 21956 bp, 18 predicted proteins | sample JV7_2_21_MG_FD_188632 | JGI IMG/M metagenome (GOLD analysis project Ga0255052, IMG submission 188632) | Seawater microbial communities from Jervis Inlet, British Columbia, Canada - JV7_2_21 | ecosystem: Environmental > Aquatic > Marine > Inlet | place: Canada: British Columbia | collected... | reverse complement strand
CAGCCTTTAATACGCGGTCGCGTTGTTGCTCAAAACGGCTCTCATCGGGATTTCGGCCCATAATGCGCGAACTCTGTACTTGTGATTTCCTCGAATCTGCATTATTTTAATCTAGATTAAAATTTTTGCAAGTGCAGAACCGATTGATTTTCAAGGGATTCCCGCCTTCAAGGCGGACGTTCCCACTGTAGTCTGCCCGGAGAATCCAGCCAAATGAGTACAGCAGCCTCAGATTTGCCACGCGCACCCGATAGCCGGGAAAAGGCGCCTTTGCGATTTGTGACGGCGGCCTCGTTGTTCGACGGCCATGATGCGGCGATCAACATCATGCGCCGGCTGATTCAGGCGCAGGGTGCCGAGGTCATCCATCTTGGCCACAACCGCAGCGTCGACGATATCGTGAGAGCGGCTATTCAGGAAGACGCAGACGGGATCGCCGTGAGCTCCTATCAGGGTGGCCACAACGAGTTTTTCCGCTACATGGTGGATCGGCTACGCGATCTGGGTGCGCCACACATCAAAGTATTCGGCGGCGGCGGCGGCACGATTACTCCCGAGGAAATAGAAGAGCTCATGGGCTACGGTGTGGAGCGAATCTACCACCCGCATGACGGTATGGAACTCGGTCTGGAGGCGATGATCCAGGACCTGGTCGAGAGGACCGACGCCGGGCGCCGGCAAACTGTGAGCCCGGACGATGTCGGCCCCGATCAGGCAACCGATATCGCTGCGATGATTTCGGCGCTCGAGGAGTCCGCATTCAGCGAGGCACAACTCGCGACATTAAGAAAAGAATGGCAGATGAAGGCTGGCCAGGTGCCTGTTGTCGGCATTACCGGTACGGGCGGCGCGGGCAAGAGCAGCGTAACCGATGAGATTCTGAATCGATTTCTGACTTGCTTCCCCGACATTCGGATCGCGGTACTCGCTGTAGACCCCACCCGGCGTCGTACGGGCGGCGCCTTGCTTGGTGACCGCATCCGTATGAATTCGCTGCGCTCGGAGCAGGTCTTTATGCGCTCGATGGCTACACGCCGGCAACATCTTGCGACCAGTGAGATGCTCGGTGACCATATCCTGTTCCTGAAGTCGCTAGGCTTCGACCTCGTGATCGTCGAGACGGCGGGCATTGGCCAGAGCGACAGCGAGATCGTCGATCTCGTCGATTTCTCGGTCTACGTCATGACCAGCGAATACGGTGCGGCCAGCCAACTCGAAAAAATCGATATGCTCGATTTCGCCAATCTCATCGTACTCAATAAATACGACAAGCGAGGTGCCGAAGACGCGCTGCGAGATATTCGAAAGCAGTGGAAACGCAATCACACGGCATTTCATACTGCCGATGAGGACATCCCGGTCTACCCGACGATCGCGAGTCAGTTCAATGACCCGGGCATAAGCTGGATGTTTGCCGAGCTTTGTCGGCATGTCGTCGCAAAGCTCGATCTTGATGCTGGTCAATGGACACCCGATATCGACACCTCGATCAAGGAGCCACGCTCGACAGCGATGATTCCAGGTGCGCGCATTCGCTATCTGGCGGAAATCGCTGAGCAGGGCCGTACGATCAACAAGGACGTCGACTCCCAGGCCGAGATCGCAAGTCAGATACAGCATCTCTATGAAGCGTTGAAGTCAGTCGAGGATCCACAGCTGCCCGACGAATTGGAACTCTACAAGCCTGACGCCCTGACAGAGGGTGACGATCGCAGCCTGCTCGTACTGCGGCAGCGCTATCAGGAAGCGCTAAGCGACTTGTCGCCAGAGTCGATCCGCTTGCTCAAGGAGTGGCCGCAACACAAGGAGTGCGTTCGGTCCGAGCAATACAGCTATACAGTGCGTGGTCGCGAAATCACTGGCAGGAATTACCGCGAGAGTTTGAGTCACCAGAAGATTCCGAAGATCGTGGCGCCGGATTTCAAAGACTGGGGCGAGCTGCTGGAATTCCTGTCAAAGGAGAACTTGCCGGGTGCATATCCATACACAGGCGGTGTCTATCCGTACCGACGTCTTGGTGAGGACCCGACTCGCATGTTCGCGGGCGAGGGTACTCCTGAGCGCACCAATCGGCGCTTCCATTATCTTTCTTTGGGTCAGGATGCCGCGCGACTGTCGACTGCGTTCGACTCGGTAACTTTATACGGCGAGGACCCGCACGAGCGCCCCGACATCTACGGCAAGGTCGGCAACTCGGGCGTATCGATTGCTTCTGTCGACGACATGAAGAAGCTGTACTCGGGTTTCGATCTCTGTGCGCCAACGACTTCCGTGTCGATGACAATAAATGGTCCGGCGCCGATGATTCTCGCGTTTTTCATGAATAGCGCGATCGATCAGCAAGTTGAAAAGCACCTGCGCGAGACAGGCGAGTGGAAAGCAGCCAAAAAGAGAATCGACAAGTATTTCGAAGGCCGTGAACGTCCTTGCTACGAAGGTGAACCACCGCCAGGTAACGACGGACTTGGACTAGGGCTGCTCGGTATCTCGGGCGACAAGGTCGTCGATGCAGAAACCTATGCGCGCATTCGCAAGGAAACGCTGGCCACGGTACGTGGCACGGTACAGGCCGACATTCTGAAAGAAGATCAGGCGCAGAACACGTGCATCTTCTCGACCGAGTTCGCGATGAAGATGATGGGTGACGTGCAGCAGTTCTTCATCGAGAACGATGTGCGTAACTACTACAGTATTTCGATCAGCGGATATCACATTGCCGAGGCCGGGGCGAACCCGATCAGCCAGCTGGCGTTTACACTCGCAAATGGCTTTACGATCGTTGAGTACTATCTCGCGCGCGGCATGGACATCAACGAATTCGCGCCGAACCTGAGTTTCTTTTTCTCGAACGGTATGGACCCGGAGTATACGGTTATTGGTCGCGTCGCCCGCCGCATCTGGGCACGCGCAATGCGCGAGCGCTACGGTGCGAGTTCGCGATCGCAAATGCTCAAGTACCACATACAAACGTCGGGTCGCAGCCTCCACGCACAGGAAATCAGCTTTAACGACATTCGCACGACTTTGCAGGCCATGTACGCGTTATTCGATAACTGCAACAGCCTGCATACAAACGCATTTGATGAAGCGATTACAACGCCGACCGAACAATCCGTTCGTCGCGCCGTCGCAATTCAGATGATCATCTCACGAGAACTCGGCCTGAATTTTTGTGAAAACCCGTGGCAAGGGTCCTTCATCGTCGACGAATTAACTGATCTGGTCGAAGAAGCTGTCTACGTAGAATTCGAGCGTATTTCCGATCGCGGCGGCGTGCTCGGGGCGATGGACACAATGTATCAACGTGGCAAGATTCAGGACGAGAGCCTTTACTACGAGAGCAAGAAGCACGATGGGTCGCTGCCCTTAATCGGCGTGAACACGTTTTTGCCCAAAGCAGGGCAGGAAGACGAGGTGCACGAACTCGAGCTGATCCGCTCCAGTGAAACTGAGAAGGATGACCAAATTCGCCACGTACGGACGTTTCAGGGCACTCATGCTGATGAAAGTAGCAAGGCTCTTGTGAGCTTGCAGGAAGTAGCCAGAGATCGTGGCAATGTCTTCGCTGAATTGATGCAAACGGTCAAGTCTAATTCCCTTGGACAAATCTCCAACGCTCTGTACTATGTTGGCGGCGAATATCGCCGCAACATGTAAGCAACCAAAAATAAGGAACAAGCAATGCGAACATTGATCGTCTTTCTATTCATTTTGGCGCCGGCACTGTCGTTTGCTCAATCTTCCGGAAGTAACCGCGCACAGTCGTGGGACTTCTCGATTGGCGTTATTTATCAGGACAGCGTGTCGGTTGGCGGCAGCGGCGGTTCAGAAACGGTGACCCCGGATACGTCCTCGCTTAGCGTGAAGAGTGAGGTAGGCTTCGGCGCCAATTTTAGCTACAACTTCAATGAGCACTTTGCCCTCGGCGTTGACCTTGATTACATCAAGCCGGATTACACTGCGATTATTGTATCCGAAGACCCTGCGGACCCGGACGTTCAAATCAACCACAGCCTTTCGCAATTCAACGGTCGTATCAAAGGCACGTATAACTTTTCCGCCGGTCCGCTAACTCCCTACGTCGATCTGGGCTATGGCTGGACGAACGTAGACTCAAATGTTGCTGACGGGCCACCGGTTACTGGTTGCTGGTGGCATCCCTGGTGGGGCTACATCTGCGAAAACTTCTACAGCACCTTCAGCTCGACTGAGACAAGCTGGGGTGGCGCGGTTGGATTGCGCTATGAGTTACGCAACGGCTCATTCCTGAAACTCAGTTACAACCGCTGGGAACTCGATAGTGGCGGTAATTCCGACGACTTTGCAATGGAATCGGCACGCCTCGAGTATGGCTGGACTTTTTAGTCCTCGTATCAGAACGAGTACCCAATTGACGTCGTGATGCCCCAGTCCTCTTTCTCTGCGCCCGTGGGCGGAGTACTGGCGTAGGTGTGAAAAAGTAGAACCTCGAAGAACAGGTCACTAATGATGTCGAAACTAACGCTTAGGTCGGTATCAGCGCGGATCTCGCTGAAGTCCTCGAGCAGCGGGAATACGTTCGACGTAAAAGTGACCCTTCTATCCGGGTTACGGCTTCGATACAAATATCGTGTCTGGATGCGCCCTTCAGCATCTTTCGTCGCGTCGTCTTGCCCAATTATTGGGTACTCGATGAATGTTGAGTGAACAGCCTGGAGTCCGCCCATCAGCGAGAGTAGGTGCGTGTTGGTCTGAATCACGTACCGGCCAATCGCGCCACCAGCGGTGATGCGTTCGTCAATGCCGAGTGCGTCATCGTGATTCCAGCCCGTATACCAGTCAGTGAACCAGCGGTTTCCTTTGAAGCGCTGGTAGTTCCCGCCGATGCTGGCGCGTTTCGAGGTTTCTTCACTCGCCTGAGACGTAATCGTCGAACTGGCTTTGAGCCCGACGAGGTACTCTTGAGTTCGATAGCGAACATCTGCAGCTAAGTTCATTGTTGAAACTTCGGTCGTCTTCTGAGAATTATAGCCAATGAGGACGTCGCCCTCGAGTCGTTGGATGAATCGGTCTTCAGTGTGGATCGGTGTGATTCGTATAATCCGAGTTGTCTCTAATTCAATCGAACCACTTAAGGTTATGACATTGATTTGGAAGCGTTCGTCCGATGACTCCAGGTTACCGAAGTAGCGGGCACCATTGCTTACCTCAACCTGCAGCTGCTGATTGCTGGTTATGCCGACGATATCTTCCCAATCGACAAAGACGGTGCCCATCGAGTCGGTACTGTATTCCAGCGATCCAAAATCCAATGCTTTAATTTCGCCGGTAACAGCGTTGCCGTTGGCGAGAACGATAATGTCCGTTTTGGCTGCGTGTGCATGGCCCAACATGAGCAGCATCATCGCGCCCAAGGTTATGCGAAGGTAAATCATGGTTATTGCTCGAAATCCCTGAAAAGTACTCGAAACTTGTTGCGAGTTTACACTGAGTGATGGCGCTATGCTGCATGCGAGCTTGCCGCCTTGCACTCGATAGTTAGTCTGCGTATCCTAACTTGCTTGTTGACAACAAGTTTATAACTCAAGTTGTAACTTGTTGATTTTAAAAAAAATCGGTGATTGATGATGCCCGCCCGCGGTAACACATTGCGCGAAGACAATTCCTCTTTAACACAGGCTGAGCGTTCCGCCTTGTCCGATAAGGCGATGCTTGATGCCGCTGTGGAATTGGTGCTCGAGCACGGCACCGAGAAAACCACGCTCGTAAGCATCGGTGAGCGAGCAGGCTACAGCCGTGGGTTGGCGACCTACCGTTTTGGATCCAAAGCCGGTCTCTATGATGCGTTGTGCAAATCCATTTCGCGCAATTGGCTCGAGTATCTGCAGCGCGGGGTTGGTGACAAGGTCGGCATCGAGGCGATGTGTGCCGCTCTGGATACGATCTACGAATTTGTAACTGAGTCGCCGGAACAAGGTCGTGTATTGCAGATATTGCACTGCGCCGCGGCGAGCCCTGGCTCGGAATTTCGCGAGACGACCATCGCTATTCACAACCGGCAACAGTCCGATGTTGCAGAATGGGTTCGACAGGGACAAAAAGCGGGCGAGGTCCGGACGGACGTCGAGCCGGATTCAATCGCCGCACAATATGTTGCCTACATTACAGGCATGACTTTCCTGTGGCTGATCAGCCCGCAGGATTTTGATTTCAAAAATACGAATGCCGAGATGAAGAGACATCTTCACGCATCTCTGGCCGCGACTGGAGAAAAAGATGAGTGACATCGTCAAATATGAACAACAGGATGCCGTGGCCATCATCACGCTCTATCGTCCGGATGCCATGAACTCCTTTAATACGGAGTTGCGCGCAGACCTCTCTGCTGCAATTCAAAAAGCGCACGATGACGCGTCCATCCGGGTCGTCGTGTTAACAGGGGAGGGGCGTACTTTTTCCGCTGGCGCCGACCTCAAAGCCGGAATCGACAAGGCCGTCGCCGAGATCTTGCAGACTGAGTATCGGCCGGTGCAGGAGGCGATTGCCAATATCCCGAAACCTGTGATCGCCGCAGTTCCCGGCTCAGCGGCTGGCATCGGATTATCGATTGCGCTGCAATGCGACCTTCTGATCATGGCTGACAACGCATTCATGTTGTCGCCATTCACAACGATTTCGCTCGTGCCGGATGGCGGCCTCAACTGGTTGCTGGTACGACAGCTCGGTTATCGTCGTGCGTTTCAGCTCAGCATCGAGTCGGAACGAATTTCAGCCACACGATGTGTCGAATTGGGTCTGGCAAACAAGGCTGTTCCTGCCGAAGAGCTCAGGGACACGACACTGGCGTGGGCACAGGCACTGAGTGAACGCGCTCCACTGTCACTGGCAGCCACCAAAAAGGCCATGCGGCATGCTGCCGACAATGATTGGGGCAGTTCCTACGACGTAGAAGCATCACTGCAGGGCGAATTACTGGGAAGTGAAGACAATCAGGAAGGAATCGCCGCGTTCTTGCAAAAACGCGCACCTGAATTTATAGGCAAATAACGATGGACAGAAACATATTTGACGAAGAACACGAGATGTTCCGTGATGCGTCGCGGGCGTTCCTGATCAATGAAATAAAACCGCATGTCGACAGGTGGGCTGAGCAGGAAATTGTAGACCGCGAAGCGTTCCTCAAGGCTGGCGAACAGGGCCTCCTGTGCATGTGGGCTGATGAAAAATACGGCGGTGCAGGCATAAGCGATTTTCGCTTCGAGCAAATTCTGCTCGAAGAAAATGCCAAACACGGTGATGTGGGATTTTTTATTTTTCTACACAACCGCCTTGTTGGTCCGTATATCGGAGATCTTGGTACAGAGGAGCAGAAGCAACGTTGGCTCCCGAAGTGCGTATCGGGCGAATACATTCTCGCTGTCGCAATGACTGAGGCGGGAGCAGGAAGTGATATTTCCGGTATTCGGACCAAAGCTGAGGATAAGGGCGATCACTATTTGCTGAACGGTTCGAAGACATTTATTTCGAACGGCATTCTCGCCGACCTGGTCATTGTTGCTGCGAAAACCGATCCGAACAGCAGCCACGGTCTGAGCCTGCTCGTCGTCGAGCGTGGCATGGGGGGGTTCGAGCGCGGCAAGAATTTTAAGAAGATGGGTATGCACAGCCAGGATACCTCTGAGTTGTTTTTTAATGATGTGAAGGTGCCCAAGGAAAATCTGCTGGGCGAGTGGAACAGGGGCTTTTATCATCTGATGCACTTCCTCGCCGAAGAACGACTGCTTAGCGCAGTTGGCTCGTTGGCTAATGCGGAGGCTGCCTTCGAAGTGACCCTGGAGTACGCGAGCGATCGGCAAGTGTTTGGTCGCAAAGTTGCGGACTTCCAGGTAAACCGCTTCAAGTTTGCCGATATGCGAATGGAAATGGATGTGGCGCAGGCGTTCATAGATCGATGCGTCATGGAGCATAATGATGGCAAGCTGACGGCGGATGATGCTGCCAAAGCCAAGTTATATACGACCGAGCTCGAAGACCGCGTGACCGACCAGTGCGTACAGTTGCATGGCGGAAACGGCTATATGGATGAGTATCCAATTAGCCGCATGTACACAGCGGCGCGAGTGTCACGAATTTATGCGGGAAGTTCGGAAATCATGCGTGAGATAATTGCCCGCTCGATAGGCTTGGATCCGCGCAAGAAGGCAAAGAAGACACAGAAGGATGCCGCTTGACTGTTGGAGCGCTTCTTGGATCGCTCCAACAAATAGACAGGAGAAACAAAGTGCGCACAGCATTCATTGGCCTTGGCGTCATGGGTTACCCCATGGCTGGCTATCTTTCCAAGAGCGGTCACGATGTCGTGGTTTACAATCGCACGTCATCGAAGGCCGCCAAGTGGTGTAAGGAGTATGAGGGTAGTTCAGCAGGCACGCCTGCAAATGCCGCAGATGGCGCTGACATTGTTTTCACCTGTGTTGGCAATGACAACGATGTGCGGGAAGTCATTCTTGGCGAGGCAGGTGTCATCAATGGCATGTCGTCTGGCGCAATCATCGTCGATCACACGACAGCATCGGCAACCATCGCACGGGAGATTCACAGCATTGCTTCTGATAAATCGATCGGTTTTCTCGACGCACCACTATCCGGCGGGCAGGCCGGCGCCGAGAGCGGTCAGCTGACGATCATGGTTGGTGGTGATGAGGATGTATTCGAGCGCGTTATGCCACTCATGAACTGCTACGCCAAGGCGATAACGCTGATTGGTTCGGTCGGTAGTGGCCAACTGGCAAAAATGGTCAATCAGATCTGCATCGCGGGCGTTGTGCAGGGCCTGGCCGAAGGCCTGCATTTTGCCAAGCGAGCCGGACTGGATTCGGCCAAGGTCATCGATGCGATCTCAAAGGGTGCGGCGCAGTCCTGGCAGATGGAGAATCGCTGGCAGACAATGACGAACGGCGAATTTGAATTCGGCTTTGCCGTCGACTGGATGCGCAAGGATCTCGCGATTGCTTTGGAAGAGGCGAAACAGAACGGGGCGAGTCTCGAGATGACCGCACTCGTCGATCGTTTCTACGCAGAGGTACAGGCACTTGGGGGCAATCGCTGGGATACTTCGAGCCTGTTGGCACGCCTGGAAGAAATTTGCGGCTAAAGCCGCTCCCATATGCACAAGTTCTGCACTGGCTGGTCTATAATATCGATACCAATAATCAATAATCTGATCAACGAAAGGAGAGCGAAACAATGAGACGTCTTCTAACAACGAGCCTCTGCCTTGCAATGCTGCTCGCATTGTCGTCCTCAAACGCATGGGATCCCACAGGCAACGAAGAGGATATCGCCAAAGCTCAGGCAGCGGTCGATACACTGCTTGAAAGTAGCCCGAAGATGCAAAGCTACTTCGATGCGGCGGCCGGTTACGTCGTAATTCCAACTGTCGGTAAGGCGGGATTTGGAATTGGCGGAGCACGGGGCAAAGGTTTTCTTTATGAAAATGGTGAGCCGACAGCGGAAGTGACAATGACGCAGTTGTCCATCGGCTTCCAGTGGGGTGGGCAGGCATACAGCGAATTCCTCTTTTTTGAAGATGCAACGTCGCTCGAGCATTTCAAGAAAGGCAACTATGAGCTGAATGCACAGGCATCTGCGGTTGCGGTGACGGCTGGTGCGTCAGCTGACGCTGGCTACAGCAGCGGCGTGGCGATCTTTACACAGGCGAAGGGCGGCCTGATGTATGAAGCTGCAGTAGGCGGTCAGAAGTTCAAGATTAACTAGCGGTCCCACACTACCCAACATGAAAGCCGGTTCTGGTTCGTCCGAGCCGCGCGGCTTGTTTGCGCGTCTTTGGCGTTCCATTTCTTCACGTACGTTATTTCCCAGAAGCGATGACGAGCGCAGGTGGGCCTTTGCGAATTCCCTGATATTGCATACGAGGCCCGTGCGCGTTCCTGCGAACGCACTGCGCTACACCCATACGTTCGGTCTGGGTGGAATGTCCCTGGTGCTCTTCATGATGTTGATAAGTACCGGGCTGCTGATGATTTTCGTCTACGAGCCGTCCCCGGAACGCGCTTACCAGTCCATTCTTTTCATGCAAGATGAAATCGTGTTTGGCCGGCTCATCCGCGGCGTGCATTTCTGGAGTGCCAACCTGCTGATCGCGGTGGCGGCGTTGCATATGCTACGGGTATTTCTAACCGGAGCGTTTCATGCACCCCGGCAGTCCAATTGGATAATCGGTCTCAGCCTGTTGTTCTTGATTCTGCTGTCTGGTTTTACCGGCTACCTGTTGCCGTGGGATCAGATTTCCTACTGGGCGATCACGATCTGTACCGAGATGCTGGGCTATATGCCGGGTATTGGCCAGACTCTCCAGCGAATGATTCTTGGCGGAACGGAAATCGGTTCCGCTACGGTAATCAATTTTTACGCCTTGCATACCATCGTCGTTCCGTTGCTGCTGGTCATGCTGATGACATGGCATTTCTGGCGTGTTCGCCTGGCAGGCGGTGTGGTCGTCCCCGGGGATTCCGCGAATGATCCTCAGGCCGGCGCAGACTATGTGCCGTTCCATCCAAACCTGCTTATCAGAGAGATAGCGGTAGCGCTCATCCTGATTGCCTTTGTGCTCGTAGTCGCGATCCTTTTCGGGGCCCCGTTGGACGAACCAGCCAATCCCGGGCTAAGCCCGAACCCGGCCAAGGCGCCCTGGTATTTCATCGGGCTGCAAGAGTTATTGCTGCATTTTCATCCCCTGTTCGCCGTCTTCGTCATTCCCCTGTTCGCCGCTGTCGCGATGCTCAGGGTCGCTTACCTGCGTTATGACTCCGACCTGTCGGGAAACTGGTTCCTGTCGCGGAAAGGACGGCACATGGCAGCCGTGGCTGCCGCTACCGCCTTGCTGTTTACGCCACTATGGGTTCTGGTCGACGAGTTTGTCGTCGGGCCGGGTGGTTGGTTGCCCGGTACTTCACAGGTAATCAGCAATGGTCTGTTACCCTGCACAGCTCTCGCGGTTGGACTCGTTGCATTCTACGTGTTGCTCAAGAAACATTTCTCGGCGTCGAAAAACGAAGCGGTGCAGGCCCTGTTTGTACTGGTCGTGGTTGGCTTCGCGGTACTTACTATAATCGGCGTCTGGTTTCGCGGTGCTGGTATGGCATTGATGTGGCCATGGCAGACGTAAACGAACCACGTCGCAGCTTTTTATCCCGGATAGCGGCGCTATTCGGAGGCCTGGCTGTATTCGAGGCAGGCTGGATTGCCACGTCCTTCCTGGGACCACGCCGAAGCCGGGTATCGTTGCGGGATGGGCCCGGGATTCAGGTCGCCGGCCCGATTGAGCAATTCGAACCGGGCAGTGTTACTGCGTTTCGCGAGGGTCACTTCTACCTGGCACGCCTGGAGGATGGCGGGTTTTTGGCCCTGCACCGCAAGTGCACGCACCTCGGCTGCACGGTGCCCTGGGTCGCGGATGAGCAGAAATTTACATGCCCCTGCCATGCCTCAGCATTCGATATTCGAGGGGATGTTGTCAGTGCACCGGCGGCACGACCGCTCGAGTTGTTTGCAGTTCGCATCGACGATGGAATCGTAATAGTCGACACCAGCAAACCGGTTCGCCGGGCTTCGTTCGAGTTAAACCAGGTAACCAGGGCCTGACCTTCCTATGAATGACGACGGCATGCGTGGCTGGAGACTGGCGGCAGTTGCTGCACTGGGCGTGATAGTTCTCTCCGTGCCGCTTTATGTTGTCAGGGAAATACAGCGGGATGCTGCGGCAATTCCGGCGGTCATATCAGATGTTAGCTTCGTAGGCCGGGAGCAATGTATTGATTGCCACGAGGAGGCGTACGAGCTGTGGTTGGACTCGGATCATGACAATGCCATGGACATCGCCGGCGAGGAGACAATTCTCGGGGACTTTAATGATTCTGAATTTGAACACGACGGAATTACTTCCCGCTTTTATAGAAAAGACGATAGGTACTTCGTCTTCACCGAAGGCCCCGGTGGAGAGATGGCCGAATTTGAAGTGGCCTATACCTTCGGCATCGAACCACTGCAACAGTACCTGATTCCTTTCCCGGGAGGACGATTGCAGGCGCTGTCTGTCGCCTGGGACACGGAAGAGCAACGCTGGTTCGACCTTTACCCCGATGCGACATTTTCGCCGGATGACTGGTTGCACTGGACGCGAAACGGACAGAACTGGAATGGCATGTGCGCCGAATGTCATTCAACCAATCTGCAAAAGAACTACGACGCGGAAACCAGAACATTTAACACCACCTGGTCGGAAGTGGATGTCAGTTGCGAGGCCTGCCACGGCCCCGGTTCTCGACATCTGGCATGGGCTGAAATTGATCCGATGGCTCGCCCTGAAATCGAGGATTATGGTCTGGTTGTTCACACTGCTGCCATGAACAGCCGTCAGCAAGTAGAAATGTGCGCACCTTGCCATTCACGTCGCGGCGAAATTGATGACTACGATCACAGCCAGGTAGATCAGCTGGAGTACTCGGTGCCCTCTCTGTTACGGGAAGGTACCTACCACGTGGACGGGCAGATACTCGAAGAAGACTATGTGTGGGGCTCTTTCGTACAGAGCAAGATGTTTCAGAACGATGTTCGCTGCGGTGACTGTCACGACGTGCACAGTTTGACCTTGCTCAAGGAGGGCAACGAGCTCTGTCTGCAATGTCATCAGGCGAATTCGTACGACGTTTACGAGCACCATTTTCATCAGAAAATCTACGAGGGCCAACCCAGCGACGGCGCGCTATGCGTCAAGTGCCACATGCCCGAGCAGCCCTTTATGGTGATCGACGAACGCGCGGACCACAGTATTCGCGTGCCCCGGCCGGATCTGAGCCTGGAACTCGGCGTACCGAACTCTTGTAGCCAGAGCGGATGCCACGATGACCAGACCGTGCAATGGTCTGTGGACGCGTTCACCGAATGGTACGGACAAGCGCGCAAGCCCCACTTCGGGACTGTTTTGGCGGCTGCGCGTGCCGGCGAGCCGGGCGCGCAAGAAGGCCTCATTTCCCTGGTTGAGAACCCGCTGTATCCGGCGATCGTGCGTGCGACAGCCTTAAGCACTTTACAGGCTTACCCAAGTGAGCAGACAGCCGCTGCCGTGCAGCGCGCGTTGCATGATGATGAAGCACTGCTACGGCATACCGCCGTCGAGGGTGTCGTGACTGAGACTCCCGAACGGTTGGTCGAGTTGCTCGCACCGCTGCTGTTCGATCCTGTTCGAGCGGTTCGGATCAGGACTGCTTCAGTCCTCGATGCGGTAGGCAGGGAATATTTCACACCGCACCAGCGACTGGCCCTTGAGAAAGATTTGGCGGAGTACATCGAAGCGATGACGATGTCGCTGGACTTTGCCGCCTCGGGCATGAATCTGGGTAATCTATTCGCCGCCCGGCGGGACGCAGAAGAGGCGGAACATTTTTATCGAACAGCTCTCGAGGTTGACGATCTTTTTTTCCCGGCCAAGATGAATCTTGCCATCCTGCTCAGCCAGCAGGGGAGAAACGACGAAACCGAGCAACTGCTGCGCGAGGTATTGGAAGATTATCCCGATCAGTACGACGCGGCTTACTCACTCGCGCTTCTGTTGGTTGGTATTGGCCGCAGCGACGATGCGCTGCCATTTCTGGCGCAGGCCTCGGCAGGTCTGCCGCAGCGCCCGAGAGTGCACTATAACTACGGCTTGTTGCAGGCACAGATGGGAGACGATGCGGGGGCCCAGGCAGCGTTACTCAAATCTCTGAATCTGGAGCCACAGAGTGTCGATTATCTATTCGCTCTTATCGACTTCTATTACAAGCGTGGCCGCCTGCCTGAGGCGCTAGAGCTCGCCGAACGGATGATCGCTGCTCACCCGGAAAACCCGCTCGGCCACGATCTCAAAGCGAGCATTATTGGTCAGGCAGAGTAAAAGCAGCTTGAGACGGGCGCCAGAAAATATCTTCGATAATTTCTGGTTTGGCTACCGCTACCTGCCGATTGGCAGTGATACGAAGCAGGGCGACATCACTGACAAGGTCGATATGATTCAGTTCGGCCCGACGCCTGGTTGGGCATTTACGTTCCAGTAACGTCTAGTCGGGCTATAATACCCGACACAGGGGTGGCCTTCGGCCTGAGATCCTAATTGGGAACCCTTAGAACCTGACCCGGGTAATGCCGGCGTAGGAAGGGAATCATGAATAAAATCATTACTTTGCGGTCTGTCTCCGCGTTGTTCTTTTTGCTGCCAACTATCAGTTTGTCGGCAGATACGATCGACGAAATTATCGTAACGGCCGACTTTCGCGGACGCGTGGCCTCGGAAATGCCCGCGAGCGTCACGGTTCTCGATAGCGAAGAGATCGAGAGCATGGCCGTGCAGCATTTCGAAGAACTTATCAATGCCGTGCCGAATCTGAACTGGTCGGGCGACGGTCATCGCGCGCGCTATTTTCAGATGCGCGGCGTAGGTGAACTCGAGCAGTACCAGGGCGCGCCGAATCCATCGGTCGGCTTCCTGATCGACGACATTGATTTCAGCGGGATCGGTACTGTCGCGACCTTGTTCGACATGCAGCAGATCGAGGTCTTGCGTGGTCCACAAGGCACGCGTTACGGCGCCAATGCACTAGCCGGACTTATTTATATGCGTAGTGTGGCACCGACGGCCGAATTCGACGGCAGGGTGGAACTCACCGCTGGTGGCGATGGTATGGTAGCCGGCGGTGTTGCGGTCGGAGGTGGGCTGAATGCTGACGACAGCGTCACGGGCCGTTTGAGTGTTCATTATCATGAGAGCAATGGCTTTCGTGAGAACACATATCTCGACCGCGACGACACCAACGGACGTGACGAAACGACGATTCGCGGCCGACTGAACTGGGCGGCCGGTGAGGCCTGGGATTTCAATCTCGCCGCTGTGTATGCCGACGTTAATAACGGCTATGACGCATTTGCGCTCGACAACGGTTTGACGATGTTGTCGGACAAGCCCGGCAAAGACGCACAGGAGAGTGTCGGTGCGTCGCTTCGAGCGGAATACACGGGCTTTACAAACTCCACACTGATATCAATAACGAGCGTTGCCGATTCGGATATCGTGTTCAGCTACGACGCGGATTGGGGAAACGACGATAGCTGGGCGCCCGTGTTGTACGACTACATTTCTATCAGCGACAGAAAGCGCACGACGCTCAGCCAGGAGTTCCGGTTCGTTACCGACAAATGGCTGGTCGGCTTGTATGCCCTCAAACTGGAGGACGAGATCGCTACGTTCAACTGGGGCGAGTATTACGATCCAGGCTACGATTGGGCCGATAGTCTCAATGACCTGTTCGTCAGCGATTATGCGGCGACGAACGTTGCCGTCTTCGGGCAATTTGATCAGGACATTGGCGATGCGACACGTCTGACGTTCGGTCTGCGTGTTGAGCGGCGCACAACCGACTATATCGATTCCTCGGGATTGAGGACGGGACCGGCAGAGACAATGTGGGGCGGCGAGGTAGCGCTGAGTCATGATCACTCCGGTGCGGTGACAAGTTTCGTTAGCCTGTCGAAAGGCTACAAGGCGGGCGGTTTCAATCTGGGACCGGCGGTTCCTGACGAGTATCGTGAATTCGATGCTGAAGAGCTCTGGAATCTTGAAGCGGGCATCAAAGCGTCCTTGCTCGGCAGAAGGCTGCAAATAAATGCATCGGTCTTCGCAAATCGCCGCGAGGACCAGCAGGTTCGGACCTCATTTCAGCTCAACCCGGGTGACCCGACGTCGTTTGGTTTCGTGACGATCAACGTCGAAGAAGGAGACACCGTTGGCGTCGAGGCAGACATGCGCTGGTTACCAAACGATAACTGGATGCTGTATGCATCCGTTGGCTTGTTGGACGCGAAATTTGGCGACGTCAAAGCACCGTCGCTCGCGAACCTGATAGATCGAGGCCAGGCGCACGCGCCGGATTACACTCTCGCGTTTGGCGGGAGCTACGAGCACCCACGAGGATTCTTCGCTCGCGTTGACGTTTCAGCACGTGATGATTTCTATTTCGACGTCAGTCATGATGAGATGTCATCGTCGGTCGGGCTAACGAACGCACGCATGGGTTACCGGGCCGACACCTGGTCGGCGACCCTATGGGCGCGCAACGTGTTCGACGAAGAATACGCTGTGCGCGGCTTTTATTTTGGCAACGAGCCACCCGATTTCCCCGACACTTTGTACACGCGCCTCGGCGATCCACGCCAGGTCGGCATCACCTTCGACAAGAGGTTCTAAAATGAGGATTGCTGTAGACATCAGCCTGTACCCGCTCCAGGAAGACTTGATTCCACCCATCGCAGACGTCATCGAAAGACTGAAGTCGTATGACGGGCTCTACGTCGATACCAACGCTATGAGCACACAGATTCGCGGTGAGTATGACGACGTCATGGCTTTGCTCAACGGTGAGATCAAGACGACGTTCGAGAATCTCCCGAAGGCCGTCTTCGTCATGAAAATATTGAATAATCCGATCGCGGATTAGATGGACACACTGCTTCAGCAGCTGTGGCAATGGAGTCCGCTTGAAGCAGGCGCCGTCTTATTCGCTGTTCTCTATCTCGTATTTGCGATTCGGCAGAATATTTTGTGTTGGGCCTGTGCTGGTGTCAGCACGGCAATCTACGTATACCTGTTCCTGGCTGCGCAGCTGTACATGGAGTCGGCTCTTAACGTTTTCTATTTCGCGATGGCGATTTACGGCTGGAGCGTCTGGTATCGAGGCCGCAGCAATGGCCACGAGCTACCGGTTTCGGTTTGGTCGGTCACCGTGCATAGCTATGCAATCACAGCGATTGTTGTTGCCAGCCTGATTAGTGGCTACCTGTTGAGTCGCTACACCGACGCCGCGTTTCCCTATATCGACTCGATGACGACCTGGGCAGCCATCTGGGCAACGTTTCTGGTCGCCCGCAAAGTGCTCGAGAACTGGTGGTATTGGTTGGCGATAGACCTGGCTTCAATATTGATCTACTGGTCAAGAGACCTGCAGCTAACCTCCTTGCTGTTTGTTGTGTATGTGATCTTGATTCCGTTCGGGCTTATCAGCTGGACACGATCGCGACGCGAGGGATACGCATGAGTCAGGAGCAAACACCCGAAACCATATTAGCTGAGCTTTCTGGCTGGGAAGGTGCAACGTATCGTGAGCTGGGTGGCGGGTTGACGAATCGGACCTTGCTCGTCGAAGTTGGCGATCGTCGTACGGTCCTCAAGATCGATGAGAAGCCACGCAGCACGCCCTTCAATAGTCGACCCCGTGAGGCCCAAATTCAAAATACCGCGGTCGAAGCGGGGCTGGCCAACGCCGTGATATTGGTGACAGACACGGTGTATATGACTGAGTATGCCGAGGGAGTTATCTGGTCCAACAACTGTCTCGAGGATAACGACAATCTTGATAGCCTGGCTGCAGCTCTGAAAAAACTTCACTCGCTTCCACTTACGGGGCGCACCTTCGATGCGGTGGGCTCCGCGCGCGAATACATCAGGCGTATTGGTGACGCGGATGCTGATCAAGTTCGAGACTGCCTGCAAAAAATAGAGTCGAGCCCTCTGCCAGCGAATCTATGTTGTTGTCACAACGATCTGGTTGTCGCCAATATCATCAACACGCCTGACGTGCGCTTCCTCGACTGGGAGTACGCCTGCGACAACGATCCTTTCTTTGACCTCGCCACGGTTGTCGCGCATCACAAACTCTCATCCGTGCAGAGTGACTACATGCTCGATGCCTACTTCGACGGCGACGGTAGGCGCTGGCGTGAACAACTGGCGCGGCAGACGAGTGTGTATGAGGCGCTTCTCTGGCTTTGGGAAACAAGTCGCGGCTGAAGCCGCTCCCACATATTCGAAACAGGTCTGGAGTTATAGGGACAGGCACCCTAACTCCTGAGTTACGGTGCCTGTCCCTATAACTCTTACCAGGAGTTTCGGAGTTCGCGGAGTTTCAGGAACACCGTCTTGGGATCTGGAGCATCGCCGATCTCGGGGAACTGCTCTTGCAAACGCGCAATGACGGATGGACTGTCGAGTCGGAAGAACGTATTCACTTCGCGTTCTTGCGTAATTGTTGTCACGTGTGCGTCACTCGGATCCTGATTCTCGTATGCAGCAAGCAATTGCTGCGCCGCTGCATTGACAGGCTCACGATCCATCGTGAATTGCAGGTTGTTGATCAAATAGTCATGGCCCGGGTAGATCAGAGTGTCGTCGGGCAAATTCTCCAGCTGGTTGCGAAACGTGTCGTACAGCTCGCTCGGATGACCGCCGTTATGGCAGTTACCGGCGCCCGCATTGAATAAGGTGTCGCCGCTGAACAGGGCTGGTTGATCGGTCTTCGATAACAGGCAGATATGACTCATCGTATGTCCCGGTGTGTCGAGACACTCCAGATCGACGGTCTCGCCAACCTTGATGACATCACCGGCACCGACGCCGCGGCTCATATTCGGAATTCGATCTTTCGCATTAGCATGTGCAATGACGCTTGCCCCGGTTGCCTTGACCATGCCCTTATTGCCGCCGGTATGGTCGCCGTGCTCGTGCGTGTTGAGTATTTGCGTGATCTTCCAGCCGTGCTTTTCGGCAGCGGCAAGGCATTTGTTGAAATCAAGCGGGTCGATGGCCAGCGCATCGCCGGTTTCGGGACACGCAACCAGGTAGTTGAAGTTGCGATAGGCGTTTCCGGTCCAGACTTGTTCAACGATCATGGTGTTTCCTCAGTCATGAATACGCGCTCGCCGCCTACCCAGGTCTCGAGCACCTGAATATCATCGATTTCAGATGCGGGAATCTCGAAGTAATCACGGTCGATAATAATGAAGTCCGCCCACTTGCCAGGCTCGAGACTGCCAAAGCGTTCTTCCTGATGAGCGGCGTAGGCTGCAGCCAATGTAAATGAGTGCAGCGCCTCGGCCTTGCTCAATGCCTGGTCAGAATACCAGCCACCGTCCGGTTCACCGTCGCGGCTTTGTCGGGTTACGGCAGCGTACATGCCGTGCCAGGGGTTCGCCAGTTCGACGGGAAAGTCAGACCCGCTTGCCAGCACGGCGCCGGAATCGAGCAACTGGCGCCAGGCGTAACCGCCCTTGATACGCTCGGGCCCAATACGGTCCTCGGCCATATTCATGTCACTGGTTGCGTGCGTTGGCTGCATCGACGCGATAACGCCGAGGTCGGCGAAACGTGGAATATCATCGAGTGCGATGATTTGCGCGTGCTCGACGCGATTGCGCAAATGCGACCGGTCACCGCCCTGAACTTTGTCGAATGCATCGAGTGCCAGGCGATTGCCAAGGTCACCTATAGCGTGAATGCCAACCTGGAATCCCATGTCGTTTGACTTCCGCGTGAACTCGGTCAACTCATCAAGGGTGTAAAACGGCAATCCCCGGTTTTCAACATCGTCGGAGTAAGGTTCGAGCATCGCGGCGCCGCGGCTGCCCAGTGCGCCGTCCGCATAGAGTTTGACGGCCGCAATATCCAAATGATCATTGCCGTAGCCTGTCAGAGGCTTGCCCATTGCATCAAGATTCTCTCCGGCGTCGCTAAGCATTGCGTAGATTCGCATTCCGAGTTCACGGTCGTCGGCCATCGACATGTACACCTCGGCCTCCGCGATGTTGATGCCGGCATCGTGTACGCCCGTCATGCCCAGTGATAGCAGGTAGCGGGTCGCCTGCAGATATGCCTCGCGAATTTCGTCTTTGTTCGGTGACGGAATATGCGCTTCCACCAGTTCCATCGCCTTGTCGACCAGGACGCCGGTTGCCTTACCAGATGTGTCGCGCACAATCTTGCCGCCAATGGGATCCGGCGTGTCATCATCAATTCCGGCAATCTGTATTGTTCTGCTATTGGCCCAGCCGGCATGCCCGTCTATGCGTCGCAACCATACTGGCCTATCCGAGACGACAGCATCGATTTCCGACGCGGTCGGAAACTCTTTCACGGGCCACAAGACCTGGTTCCAGCCGCGGCCCTGGATCCAATCTGAATGGGGATTCTCCCTGGCAAAGTCGCCGATTTGTGATACCGCATCCTCTACATCGGGTGTGCCTGCAAGGTCAAGACTGGTCGCCAGAAATCCGAGGCCGTGCATATGCGCATGTGCGTCCGTGAGCCCCGGCAGAACAACCTGGGCCTTGCCATCAATACGTGTGGCCTGCGGGAAGGACTTGAGTAGTGCTGCATCTCCCGTCGCGACAACTCTGCCGTCGTCCGAGTAAACCAGAACACTGAATTCCCGGATGCCCGTGGTGGTCGATGTATAGCCGGATACGTTGTGCAGAAGGGAATCTGCAACAACCGGTGCCGCTAGTAGAATCGATATTGTCCCGCTGAGTATTAGCCTGGCTAGAGTTCGCATTTTCATACCTCAATATGCTGCCACTTGCGGCTCCGCCACATTGTAAAGAACAACCATGATTGTAATGCGCGCGTGATGCCTTGCCACAACCATACCGCGATGAGGCCGTAACCAAGGAATGGCCCAAGAACAAATGCGAGTGGCAGGAATAACAGCCATTGCGTGCCGATGCTGACCTGCACCACACGTCGGGCATCGCCCGCACCCAGCATGCCGTGCATGAAAGCGAAGCCGATCGCTTCGATCGGCATCGTCAGACCCATGATACGCATTGGCCAGCGTGCCAGGTCGCGCGTTGCCTCTTCGTGAATGAAGATCGACGACACCAAATCTGGAATCAGCCACATGGGCAGGCCGAGAATAGTGAGTAAGATTACGGTTACCTTCGCGACGTCGAACGCCCACTGATAGGCGTCCTCGGGTTTTCTTTTGCCAAGCGCCTGTCCGACCAGGGTCGCACAGGCAAGGCCCAGTCCGAGCCCGGGCAGGATGGCGAACAGCAATACCGTAACGAGCACATTCGCGGCGGCAAGCGACGATGTGCCTATTCTGCCAATTATCCAGAACATGGCGACCAGTCCAGCGGCGAAGAACAGCTGTTGCAAGCCGGAAGGGATCGATATTCTGATCAGCGAAACGGTTTCGGCGCGAGTAGCCATACAACGAAGGAACCCGTCCTTGCGAATGTGCTTCCAACCCAAATAAAAATAGACAAATGTGCCAATGCCCATCGAAATGGCGCTCGCCATTCCAGCGCCCGTCACACCAAGGGCTGGCGCGCCGAAGTTGCCGAAGATCAGGATGTAGTTCAGAACAATGTTGCTCGCATGCATGATGATAAGTGTCGTCATGTACAGGCGCGACAAATCGAGCGCGTTCCAATAGCCGCGGAACGCGAAATTCACACCGACAAACACGATCGCACCGAGTCGCCACTCGATGTACGGGACGCCGCGCTCGATGACTGCCGGATCCGAGTTCAGAAATGGAAACACGGGCTCAGCGAGCTGAATCAGTATCAGCGAGAAAATCGGCGCAACGACCAAGACAAGTAACAGGGCTGCATTCAGAATTGCGGCCGCGCGCTCTGGGTTACCTTCACCTTTTCGACGGGCAGCGCTGCTCTGGACGCCGGTGGAAATGCCCAGGATCAGCGCCTGGCACATGAAAACGACGAAGCCACCGAGACCGACCGCCGCCAGCGCGGCATCGCCAAGAAATCCCACCATGGCCGTATCGACAATATTGAGCAGATTCTGCGATACCATTCCGCCGATGATGGGAAGGGCAAGGCCGAAAATGCGATTGCGTCGTGTCGGGTCCATGTTGTTATTTTTTTCCTCTGATTTTTCGATCAAAACGGGTGGCCAAGACCATGACCTGGATTTCAACTATCTCATATGACGAGGCAAGCGGGGCGCTAAGGCGTCTCTACGAGCGCGTAAAAGGCCCGGACAACAACGTCGATAACATCATGCTCGCACACAGCCTGCGCCCGCATTCAATGGAAGGGCATATGACGCTGTACAAATACGTGCTGCATCA
>Ga0255052_10000996_pt1 | contig 21961 bp, 15 predicted proteins | sample JV7_2_21_MG_FD_188632 | JGI IMG/M metagenome (GOLD analysis project Ga0255052, IMG submission 188632) | Seawater microbial communities from Jervis Inlet, British Columbia, Canada - JV7_2_21 | ecosystem: Environmental > Aquatic > Marine > Inlet | place: Canada: British Columbia | collected... | reverse complement strand
AGACGGTGCCGAGGATTATCCCCTCCTGGGTCATCTCGGCCGTGATGGCAAGTGTGGCGTCGTTCTCGTCCCCCACGAGGGTCCCTTGAGGTTTGGCCAGCCCGAAGTCGAGAATCTTGACCTGCTTCCCTCCTGCAAGCATGACGTTGCCGGGCTTCAGATCCCGATGGACGATGCCTCGAGCATGGGCGGCAGCCAGCCCTTCGGCAATCTGGACCGCGATCCTCACCAACTCGTTCAGCGGCAACGCCTCTCCGCCGCTCAAACGAGTGTCCAGACCGCTGCCCTCGATCCGCTCCATGGCGATAAACGGCACCTCGTCGACTTCGCCAACTTCGTAGATCGTGCAGATGTTGGGATGGTTGAGAGCGGCGGCGGTGCGGGCTTCGCGCATGAAACGGGCTCGCATGTCGTCCCGCGCCAGGGTCTCGGATGACAGGACCTTCAGCGCCACCGGGCGATGCAGATCGACGTCCTCGGCGCCCCACACCACGCCCATCCCGCCCTCGCCGAGTTTGTCGACGATACGAAAGTGAGACAGGGTCGTGCCGATCACGACGGTTGTACTCCGTTGGAGGTCATTTGTGCGGATTATCTTACGTCATCCGTAGGGGAGGGCCGCTTCAAGTTCCTGTGTGGCCCCGAGCCCTAGGCCCTCAGGTCTCGGTCCAGAATCACGAACTGATCGAACAGCCGGCTCCTGTCGTCCAGCAGGCTGCGCACAGCGCCTTTGCGCCGGGCCAGGGTGAGGTGGACGCGGATCGTCCGTAGTGTCTCGGTGGCGATCTGGCGATACTGGAGCGCCAGCACACCCCCAAAGGCGCTCAGAATGAATGCAATGGCTCCCGTCAGGACTGGAGCCCGGGGGATCTCGGGGAACGCTTCGGCCAGAACAGTCTCGCCCCAACCTACCAGCACCGCGACCAGCAGCCACGTGAGTGGGAAGGCCACCGACCCGATGATGAGCTTGAGGGAGGCTTCGTCCTTGTACTTGCTCGCTGCAGCCTTCGTAAAAGCCATCAGGGCCAGGGCCGTGGGTAGGTTGACCAGCACACCAAAGATCAGGACCGGCGGCAGAACGAGGTAGACCAGTAGGAACTCGAGGAACAGAAGCACTGCCCTGCGGGGTGAGGAAACCCAGGCCGACCCATCGAGCTCGTGGTCCTCGATTCTCAGATCCCGCAGCTCCTCGTCATAGTGGGCCACACCCTCCACCAACTGCTGCGTCTCTTCCGGGTGGGTTTCGAGACCGACCTGGTATCCCTTCCAGATGCTGCCGAAGTGACGGACGCGGTCGCTCAGGCTTGGGGGTACCGACCTGGCACCCCTACGGGCCGCCCCTTCAGCATGAATCAGCTTGCGGCCCCGCTGGAACAGCAGGTGGAGATCCCAGTTCTCCGTCGCCATCACCACCTCGCGGAGCACCTCGTCGAACCTGGCGGTTAGCCGGCGGGCCTGTTTCTTTCTCTCCTCTGAATCCTGGGCGGGGACAGCCAGATCCTCGGGCACTCTCAGCGGCCGGTGGTAATCGACCAGCACCTGCGAACCGAAGATACGCTTCTTTGTGTAGTGGAGGCCCACCGGGATGATCACGGGCGGGGGCTTCCCCTCTGGTGTCAGCTCCACTGCTCGGTAGTAGAGATAGGCGGCACCCGACTTGAGCTCGTGCACAAAGGGCTCGTCATGGCTGACCCCCTCAGGGAAGAGCGCCGAGAAGCCGCCATCAGCGATCGCCTGAGCCAGAACATCGATGCTCTGACGGTTGGCGTTCTTGCGCTCGGAATCCGAGGCCCCTGGCTTGATGTCCTTGCGTCGGTAGATGGGCACCATGCCGAGCCGGTGCATGGCCCAGCCGAGCACCGGCCATTTGAAGAGGCCGTGCCGGGCCCCGAAGACGACATCGCGTGGAAAGTGCGTCAGGATTACGGCGGCATCAATCACCCCATTGGGGTGCCACGAGATGATCAGACCGCCGCGATCTTCGGGGACGTTTTCGAAGCCGGTCACCTCGATCCGCCGGAAAAAGATCCGCAGCAGCAATCGAAAGTAGCGAACGATCCCCTGTTGAACCTGGAGCATTGCCCTTACCGAATCTCCCGAACTTCGACTCTCCCGAGCTGCGTATCCTCGGCGCGATAGACCTCTCCCATGCCGCCTTCACCCAATTTGGCGGTGATCTTGAAATGCGAAAGGGTGGCACCGATCACGATTGGTGAACGATTCTACCTGGCGCCGAAGACATGTGACGTAATGGCCGACCCCCGGGACGGCACCGAGGCCCTCCCCTACAACGGCGTCGGTCGAGCCCGCCCGTGAACCGGGCCCTACTCCACGAGTGGGTTACGAACCGTGAGATCTCTGAATCGCCCGAAGTCACGATCCGCCGTCCAGAGCTCGCGGACACCGTGATGCCGGCAGATTGCTGCCACGCGGGCGTCGTGGGTCTGAGCGCCAACGACCTTGCCCTTCTCCAGGAGTCTTCGCAACGTCTGCCAGTAGCTACCGGTCTCTGCCAGTACCTCCAACGAAGGGGACTTCAGCCAGGCGTCGACCTGTTTGATTGCCCGCGGCAGCGGCGTTGGCGGGTCGTAGATTCGCGGATGGGTGACGATGGCCAAAAACTCGTGTAGGCAATGCCACGGGATCGCCCACACCTCCCGTCCCTCGGCCAGCGATCTCAATAAATCGGTGGCTGCAGAGTGCCAGGGCGAGTCCTCTCGATGAGCGTAGACCAGGAGATTCGAGTCGACCGCGATCATCCGCCCCGCCCTTCATAGATGAGGTCTCGGATCTGATCCCAGGAGCCATCCCGCACCTGCGGCTGAAGCCCCTTGCCCTTGAAAGTGGCCTTGTCGAGCTTGAACTCCGAAGCGGCCGCACGCTCTCGCAGAACCAGTCGCAGCCCCTCTTCGACCAGAGAACGCAGGGTCGCGCCTTCCGCCCCAGCGACTTTCTTCGCCTGTTCGAGAATGGCATCGGAGATCTCGATCGTGGTTTTCATATGGGTACCCATAATATCATTCCCATCTTCCCGTATCAATCTCATCTCGCACAGCAAGGCTCCAGAAACCGCACTTCTCAAAGAGACGGATTCCTCTGCATCAGTCTTGCTCGGCACCTTTCCGGTCTCACTCGTAGGACGTCTTGATATTCGCCAAACCGAGATGTGCCTGGATCGATATGATTCCTCGAGAGAGGACCATGGAATGAGAACACGTAGAATCAGTCTGTCCGTTCCTCTTCCCTTTTTGGCCTTCACATTCCTTCTTCACCTAGCCTGCCAGCAGCCGACGCTGGAAGTCGCAACTGGCTACTCGGTGGATCCCGACGATCGCCCGAACATCATCGTGATCGTGGTGGATGACCTGCAGTGGGACGAGCTGCGCGTGGCCGGCCACCCCTACCTCGAGACACCCAACATCGATGAGCTGGCACGACAGGGCGCGCGCTTCACCAACGCCTTTCACTCGGTACCGCTGTGCTCACCCAACCGAGCCACCATCCTGACCGGGCAGTTTCCATCGCGCCACGGAATCATCGACAACGTGGCCCGCAACCGGATGAGCCACCGGCTTCAGACCTTCCCCCGAGCTCTGCAACAGGAGGGCTACGAGACCGCTTTCTTCGGCAAGTGGCACATGGGCAACGACCCCACCCCCCGGCCCGGCTTCGATGAGTGGGCGGCAATCCCGGGCCAAGGACGTACCATCGATCCCGAGCTTTACGAAAACGGGCAGATCCACGCCGTCGAGGGCTACATCACCGACGTGCTTACCGACAAGGCCATCTCGTTTATCGAGCGCGACCGGGAGCGGCCCTTCTTCGTCTATATCGGGCACAAGGCCATCCACCCAGACGCCATCCAACTCGATGACGGGTCCGTGGACCTTTCGATGCCGCGAGCCTACGTACCCGCCCCACGTCACCGTGGCCGTTATGAGGAGGAGGTTTTTACCCGTCGCGACAACGTCATCGCCTCACCCGACGAGCTCAGCGGTAAGCCCGCCCTGCAGAGAGCCCTGAAGCGCAAGCACTCGGCCAAGATGGTCGAGATGTTCGGTGAGGAGGAGCTCGATGCCAGCTCGAGCGAAGAGACGATCCGACGACGGGCAGAGATGATGCTGGCCGTTGACGAGGGTCTGGGCAGAATGGTCGCCGCCCTCGAGGATCGGGGCATCCTGGACAACACCTTCATCCTCGTCACCAGCGACAACGGGTTCTTCTACGGCGAGCACGGCCTTTCCGTCGAGCGCCGCATGCCCTACGACGAGTCGATCCGTACACCCTTGATCGTAAGGTTCCCAACGGTGGCGACGGCCGGCTCAGAGATCGACGACCTGGTAGCCTCGGTCGATATCGCACCGACCGTACTCGACATCGCGGGTGCACCCATTGGCGATCACATTCAGGGCCGCTCGTGGGTGCGTCTGCTCGAGGGCGACAACGCCGATTGGCGCGACTCGATCCTCATCGAGTTCTACACCTATGAGAACCCCTTTCCCTGGCTCCTCGACATGGACTATCGCGCCATCCGCACCAGGGAGCACAAGTACATCCACTGGATGCAACACCCCGACGAGAACGAGCTCCACGATCTGATCAACGACCCCTTGGAAACCAACAACATGATCGACGATCCACGGATGTCCGGTGTCCTCACCGCTCTGCGCACCGAACTGTCAACCGCAGTGCTCGAAGCCATGGCCCTCGGCCGATAACCGCACACCGATCACGCCGATCTGGCGATCTCAGAATTACGAACCGACCGTCTAGGTCGTGGTGCCTACCCCACTGGGTGGTTGCTCGATCGGGCGAGATCCATAGACTCGTCACCAATCTTGAACAGACTCCTCCAGCTCCCGATCCTTGCCCTGGTGACCCCGGTGTTTCTCGTGGTCTCGGCTCTCGCGGCCGATTCCACTAGCGAGCTCATACCTGTCCGTCTCGAGACTCCGCCGACGATCGATGGCCAGCTTGACGATCCTGCCTGGGAGAACGCCGCCCAGGTCGAGGGCTTCTTCCAGATTCGTCCCTTCCATGGCGAGCCGTCACCGGTGACGACCACTGTACTCCTCGGCTACGACGACGACGCCTTGTATATAGCCTTCCGCTGCCAAGACGACGACATGGGCCGGATCGCCGCCTCCATCACCAGACGCGACGGCGAATTCGATGATGACGACACGGTTCTCGTCATGCTCGACACGTTTCACGACGGTGATTCGGCGTATTACTTCGGCTCCAACCTCTTGGGAACCCAGTTCGACGGCACCCTCGCCAACAACGGGCGCACGGTCGACGATCGCTGGGATGCGGCCTGGCAGAACGCCTCGACCACCACCGACACTGGTTGGACCGCTGAGTTTCGCATTCCATTCGGGGTGCTGCGCTACGCATCGGGTGAAGGCGCCATCTGGGGAGTCAACTTCCAGAGGACCCTTCCCCGCCGTCTGGAAACCAGCGTCTGGGCAGGACCCGGAGAGATCGAGTGGCGGGTCTCGGCCTTCGCCGCCATGACCTCCTGGAGTCCCCCCCGGGCGGCCTCCAAGTGGTGGCAGGTCATCCCGTATGTCCTGGGTGTCGCCGCCGAGGAAGGTGACCACAACGAAGAGATCGGTGGTGATCTTCGACTCCGGTACCGGAGTGCGCTGATCGCCGATCTGACCGTCAACCCTGATTTCGCCCTGGTCGAGGCCGATGTCGAGCAGATCAACCTGACGCGGTTCGAGCTCTTCATCCCCGAGAAACGGCCCTTCTTTCTGGAGGGCAACGAGCGCTTCGAGCAGCGGATCCGCCAGTTCTACAGCCGCCGCATCGAGGACATCGACTGGGGCGCCAAGGCCACCGGCACGGTGGGCTCCTTCGACTTCATCGCCTTGGGGACACAGGCGGTGCTGTTCGATATAGGCCAGGAAGATATCGAGACCCGCTTCGACGCCGACTATGGTGTCTTCCGTCTGCAGAAAGCGGTGATGGGGTCGGGAAATGTCGGCTTGCTGGCCGCCAACCGGCGCCTGGAGGGCGACAACGCCGGCTCCGTGGGACTCGACACGACGCTGTTCTTCACCGAAAGGATTGGCTTCACCGGGCAGTATCTGCAGTCGCACGGACCTCGTGAGAACGGCGCAGCGTGGTTTGTGCGTCCGGCTTACGACAGCACCAACCTCCACTTCCACGTGCGCTTCACGAATCTCGACCCGGGGATCAAGGACGACATCAATGCCGTCGGCTTCCTCCGCGACGACAACCGGCGAGAGTTCGACACCAACCTCACCCGCACCTGGTGGTTTCAAGAATCGGCCGTGGAAAGGCTCAGAGCCAGTGTCAACTACAACCGCTACTACGGGCACGACGGTGTGCTCCGGGGCTACGAAACCGACTTGTCGGCAAGGATCAACTTCAGCAATCGCTGGAATCTTGACCTGGAGTACGAAGACGAATTCGAGCGCTTCGAGCAGGACTACCACAATAATATCACGACGCTGGAATTCGGCTATGACAGCCGGGAGGGGCGGTCGTTCGAGATCGGTGTCTCACAGGGCGAGAACTTCGGTGACGACCTTTGGCTCTACAAAGGGGAGCTGACCTTCAGAATCTCGGATGCCTGGAATCTTGGTTACGAGGTGACCTATCTCGACCTGGAGCCCGATCTACTGGACCGATCGACCTGGATCCACGTCTTCCGCAGCACTTATTACTTCACCAACAATCTCTTCACGAAGCTGTTTCTCCAGGGCAACACCGCCATCGACAAGGAGAACATTCAACTGCTCACCGTCTGGCGCATCTTCCCCCCCTTCGGCTCCCTCCAGGCCGCCTACCAACGGGGCACCTCCACCCAGGGCGAGGAATCGACCCAAGGCAACACCCTCTTCCTCAAACTGTCGTGGGTGTTCTAGCGCGTGATCTATTCACTCAGATAGACAACACGGGGAAGTGAAGCAAAGTCCCGATCGCCGGTGACGAGCTCCACTCCGTTCATAGCCGCGGTGGCGTAGACGATCGAGTCCGCCATTGCCAGCCCGTGTTCGAGACCCAGATCGGCGGCCGTCAAGGCTACGGTTGCGCTCAGAGATGCGACGTGCGTCTTCTCCAACTGCGCCACTACCAATAGGGCCTCCTCCTCACTCCGCTCACGCTTGACCCATCTGTAGACCTCATGCAACACGACCGTCGGAGTCAGGACCTGGTCGAGGTCGGCAAGGTATTCTTCATACTTATCGGCCAGCGGCCCATCTGTCAGATACTCCAACCAGCCCGAAGAGTCGACCAGCTTCACTGACGATCCCTTTTGTCTCGAACGCCGCTCGTATCGGCCCCTTTCAGAGACCCCCGCAGGTCGGCAAGCGGCCGATCGGGAACCAGAGTGATCACGCCTCCTTTGGCAATTACCCGCACGACCTGACCGCATTCAATCGATATCTCCCGACGGATCTCCTTGGGGATCACTACCTGGTACTTGGTCGAGATCGTTGCTTTCGCCACAGTTTCTCCTACGTTTTCTCTATCGATCCTCATATTGTACTACGCAATCGCCTGCTCTCCTATTTCCATGGTTCGGACCCGTTAAGGGTCCTCCTGCTCTCTAGAGACGGCTTTGTGGATGGCGATCTTGCAGAACGGCCCAGATGACGCGGCCGCAAACCGCGGTCTTGTCGGGGAGGGGCTTGCCCCCTCCCGGGAGCCCGCAAGGGGCTCCCCTACAAAAGCTCGCCGAGCACGGAGGCCACACACACAATGCTGCAAGATTTCCTGAAGAAATTCTGCCCTACCCCTTGACAAGTTTTCTCGAGGGGGGTTGCCGCGAGTCTCAGATCGACTGAGAAGAGCGCTTCCATCGGCCGCAGATTGACGACGGCTGCCGTTGTCAGGCTACAGGATTCCGGCCTTGCGAAGGCCTTCGATTGCCCGCTGACGAGCCCGTCAGAGCCTCGAAAAACCCCATGGTACCTTAGGGGAAACTGCTGTTTTTCAAGGAGTTAGGCCATGTTAGACACACTCCAGCCTTGCGATTCTTCCAGTTCCATCGAGGCCTTCTTCGCCACTCCCCCAGAGGACCCCTTCGCCGACCTCGATCGGCTGGGCGACCAGATCGCCGAGCTCTCGGCCCACATTCAGGCCGCTACTTATCGGCTGCTGGTGCTGATTCGCGAGTTCGATGAGCGGGCCGGCTGGAACACCGGGTTCCACACCTGTGCCCATTGGCTCAACTGGCGCACCGGTCTCGATATGGGAGCCGCCCGTGAGAAGGTCCGCGTAGCCAAGGCCCTGGCAGATCTGCCCAAGATCAGCCTTGCGATGGGTAAGGGGGAGGTCTCCTACTCCAAGGTACGAGCTCTGAGCCGGGTGGCAACTTCTGAGAACCAGGAAGAACTGCTCGAGTTCGCTCTCACCGGTACGGCTGCGCATGTGGAGAGACTCGTGCGGGCCTGGCGACGGGTCGACCGGTACGAGGCGATGGAGCAAGGCGACCGACTGCTCGAGCACCGGTTCTTGAGTGCCTACACCGATGAGGACGGCATGCTGGTGGTCCGGGCCCGGCTTTCCCCCGAGAGGTGGGGGCAGTCTTTGAAAAAGCCCTCGAGGCGGCGACCGAGGAGCTGTACAAGCGGTCTCTAGACGGTGAGGGACCTTCCTTCTCCGAGGTGCCGATCGAGCAGCGCCGTGCCGATGCCCTGGAGCTTCTGGCCGAGAGTGCCTTGGAAGGGGACCTCGATCCCGGCACCGCGGGAGATCGCTACCAGGTGGTGGTGCATGTCAGTGGTGGGGCCCTGGAAAAGACCGAACAACAGAAACTCGTGGCGCCCATCGATCCGGGAGTCGAGGATGCGGTCTTGTCAGGTGCAGTGCTCGAGAACAACGTCCGCGTTTCAGCTGAAACGTCCGACCGGCTGGCCTGTGACAGCAGCCAGGTCGTCATGACCCATGATTCCGAGGGAGGCGTGCTGGATGTGGGGCGCAAAACACGGGTCATTCACCCGGCCTTGAGACGGGCGTTGAAGCACAGAGACGGCGATTGCCGCTTTCCTGGCTGTAGCCAGCAGCGCTGCGATGCCCATCACGTCGAGCACTGGGCCGAGGGAGGTAAGACGGAGCTAGAGAATCTGCTTCTGCTCTGCCGCTATCACCACCGGGCGCTGCATGAAGGGGGTTTCCGGGTCGAGCTCGACGCTGATGGAATCAGCCGGTTCTACGCAGCGGCTGGATGGGAGATCCCCGAGGCGCCGCCAGCGCCGCGATTGGAAGGCGATCCGGCGGTGGAGCTGACACGTCGAAACTGGGCACATGGCCTCGCAATCGACTCTTCGACGGGCTTCCCGAGCTGGCAGGGAGAGCGGCTGGACCTCGGGTACGCCATCGATGGGCTACGGAGGTCCCTCCGAACCGAACCCGATGGATCCGCGGCCACCAAGACCGTGTAGAATCACCCCGCAGTTCCACTGCAGAACAAGTAGTCCACTCGCAGGAGGTCCGATGATCGGGCAGACTCTGTCCAACTTCAAGATCACCGCCAAGCTTGGTGAAGGCGGCATGGGCGAGGTCTATCGGGCCGAGGACACCAAGCTGGGGCGTGAGGTAGCGATCAAGGTGCTACCTGAGGCTGTGGCAGCGGATCCCGAGCGTCTGGCTCGTTTCGAGCGCGAGGCCCGGGTGCTGGCCGCTCTCGAGCACACCAATATCGCCGCCATCTACGGGCTCGAAGAGGCGGAGGGTCGCCAACTTCTGGTCATGCAGCTGGTCGAGGGCGAGGATCTCTCGGTTCGAATCGGTCGGGGCGCCCTGACGGTCGATGAGGCCATCCCCATCGCGCTGCAGATCGCCAACGCCCTGGAGGCGGCGCACGAGAAAGGCATCGTCCATCGAGACTTGAAACCGGCCAACGTGATGCTGGGGCCCGATGGCAGTGTGAAAGTCCTCGACTTCGGGCTGGCCAAGGCATTGGAGGAGGAAGGACCGGGAGGAGCGGCCCCCGGATTAACACAGTCGCCCACACTTACCGCACGAATGACTCAGGCCGGAGTTCTCCTCGGAACCGCAGGCTATATGTCCCCCGAGCAGGCCCGGGGTCAGGAGGCCGACAAGCGCTCGGACATCTGGGCCTTTGGCGTCGTGCTGATGGAGATGTTGACGGGCGAGACCGTTTACAGAGGCGACACGGTCTCGGACACCTTGGCGAGTGTCTTGGCTCGAGAGCCCGAATGGGAAGACCTCCCAGCCGAAACTCCGACCTACATTCGCCGCCTGTTGGGGCGTTGCCTAGAAAAGGAGGTAAGGAACCGGCTTCGTGACATCGGAGAGGCTCGCATCGCCCTCGAATCGCCAGAGCCTGAACCCGCCTCGGTGGAAACCGGTGACGATGCCGTAGTGGTCACCGAGCCGGCCAAAAGGCAGCGGCTCGCATGGGGCCTTGCGTCCGCAGCCGCCCTGACCGCAGCCATCCTCGGATTCCTGCTGCTCACCCAGGAGAGCCCGGCACCTCCGCACACAACTCGACTACCCACCGCACTTCCTGATGACCAATCGCTGAGCCTTCAACACGCTTCGAGTTTTCAGTTCTCTCCCGACGGCCGACTGCTCGCATACGTTACCGGGTCGGGCGATCAAACCAAGCTTTTTGTCAGGGATCTGGACAACTTCGAGGGTCGCGAGATCACAGATGCCGTTGGCGCACGACAGCCATTCTTCTCACCCGACGGCAAGTGGATCGCCTATTTCACCGGATCAGAGCTAAAGAAAGTTGCGGTTTCCGGCGGCGCGTCTTTCACGCTAGCGGCAGCCAACATCAGCCGAGGTGGATCCTGGGGGGCCGATGACTCGATCTACTTTGCGCCCAATGTGACGACGGAGATTCGTCGGGTCTCGGCATCAGGGGGCGAGGTCGAGGAGATCACAAAACGCGCCGAGGGCGTGCGATCCCACAGATGGCCGACCCTACTGTCCGACGGTGAGCATCTCCTATTTGTCTCCCAGCCCTTTGGGTCCGATTTCAACGAAGCCTCTATCGAGTTACTCACTCTCGAGTCCGGCGAGCGCACGGTGGTGCATCGAGGGGGCTCCTTCCCCCAGGTTCTTCCCACGGGGCATTTGTTGTTTGTTCGCGAGGACACTCTATTCGCGGCCCCCTTCGACCTTGCCGGAAAGAGCCTGACTCAACAGCCTTCGCCAGTGGCGACGGGCCTTTGGTTCGATCCCGGCAGTGGCGGCGCCCATCTGACAGCCTCGCCCGACGGCACGTTGCTCTATGTCACTGGGCAGTCGGTGGTATTCGATCTCATTCCGGTGCGGGTCACTCGCGACGGCGACGAAGCTCCCTTCACTCCCGAAAATCATGGATATCGGAGTCCGAGGTTCTCGCCCCAGGGTCGCCGTCTGGCAGTCGATTTCGCGTCTGACGGCAACGAGCGGGACGTGTGGATCTACGACATCGATCGACAGGTCTTCTCTCGCATTACATTTCATGAAGGCAGTGACCGCTTGCCCGTTTGGACGCCTGATGGCATGCACGTGGCGTTTGTGAGCGAGCGCGACTCCGGCGAGGCCAGCGTCTACCTTCGACCCGCCGACGGATCGGGTAGTGCTGAGCTGCTGATCGAGGCCACTCCGGAGACAGGTGCCTTCATGCCCTCGTCGTTCTCTCCTGATGACCGATATCTGGCTATGGACAACTACAACCAGGAGCAGGACTCCTGGGATATCAACGTGCTGGATATCGAATCCAGCGAGAACAAGACATATCTGTCGACCGAGTTCGACGAGCGCCGTCCTGCCTTCTCTCCTGACGGTCGGTGGATTGCTTACCAGTCGGATGAGTCCGGCAACCATGAGGTCTATATCCGGCCCTTCCCAGACACCGGAGGCCGCTGGCAGGTATCCATCGATGGAGGTCGGTATCCCAGGTGGTCACCTGCTGGCGGCGAGGTTCTCTATCGATCCACCAGCGGCATCGAAGTCGCCCGGATAGACGACGCGGGCGGTGCACTGCGGATCGGCCGCCCTGAGCTACTGATTCAGGGAGATTGGCAAGAGCTCGGGTTTCATCCATTCTTCCCCATGTTCGATATCGCACCGGATGGCCAGAGCCTGGTCCTGTTTCGCGACGCCGGAACGGAGGAGAAGTCGCCAGCCCAGATCCAGGCCGTCTTCAACTGGTTCGACGAGCTCGATCGACTGGTTCCGATAGGAGATTGATGTGATTGGTAAGACCCTTTCGAATTTCCAAGTTACCGACAAGCTCGGCGAGGGCGGCATGGGTGAGGTCTACCGGGCCACGGACACCAAACTGGGTCGTGAAGTGGCCATCAAGGTGCTACCCGAGTCGATGATCGAGGAGCCCGAGCGGCTGGCTCGGTTCGAACGTGAAGCCAAGGTGCTGGCAGCGCTGGACCATTCGAGCATCGCTGCCATCTACGGTCTCGAAGAGGTCGACGGCCGCCAGTTGTTGATCATGCAGTTGGCCGAGGGTGAGACGCTGCAGGAGCGGATCGCCAGAGGGCCGGTTCCCTTGGAGCAAGCCCTGCCGATTGCTCTGCAGATCGCCGAGGCGATGGAAGCCGCACACGAGAAGGGCATCATCCATCGTGACTTGAAGCCCGCCAATGTAAAGGTTACCGCTGATGGACAGGTGAAGGTCCTGGACTTCGGATTGGCCAAGGCCCTGGAAGAGGAACGGGATCAGGGCGACGTGGCCAACTCCCCAACTCTCACGGCGGCCGCGACACAGGCCGGCTTCATCATGGGTACTGCCGGCTACATGGCTCCAGAGCAGGCAGCAGGACAGATGGCCGACCGCCGCGCCGACATCTGGTCATTTGGAGTCGTCCTGGCCGAGATGATCACCGGTAAGCAACAGTTTGGTGGCGAGACCGTGTCGCATGTCCTGGCTGCCGTGCTGCAAAAGGACCCCGACTGGGATCAATTCCCCAAAGACCTCCCACAGACCATCGTCAACCTACTCAAGCGCTGTATGAAGAAAGACCCGCGACGGCGTCTGCAAGCCATCGGCGATGCTCGGGTCGTCATCGAGGAGTTCATGGCGGACCCGGCGGCTTTCGAAGTCGAGGCTGCAACTGCCACAGTCGAGATCCAGAAACAGGCGGCCTGGAGAACCGTTGTGCCCTGGGCCCTCTTCGCCCTCGCCGCCATCGGCGCTGGCCTCTTGGTCCTTTGGCCCGAGCCTCCCCCGCAGGTCCTCAAATCGACGATTCCGCCCCCCGAGAACGCGGGCTTTCACCTCAACGGACTCAATCCGGGGCCAGCGGTCATTTCACCCGATGGGACGATGATCGCTTTTTCGGCCATGGACGCAGACGGTAGGGTGCGGCTCTATGTGCGCTCGCTGGATGCGTCACAGGCCCACCTCCTGTCGGGCACCGATGGGGCCCAGTACCCGTTCTGGTCGCCCGACTCCCGCTGGATCGGCTTCTTCACCCAGGTGGATGGCACACTCAAGAAGATCGATGCTGGTGGAGGTCCTCCACTGACTCTTTGCGAGGCGGACGATGGTAAGGGTGGAACCTGGAATCGGGATGGCGTGATCCTCTTCACGCCGAGCTCCGGGGACCCGATCCATCGTGTCTCCGCTGCAGGTGGCGAGTCAGAGGCTATTACCGAGATCGACGAGGAACTTCACAACTCCCACCGTCATCCCCGATTTCTGCCGGATGGGCGGCAGTTTTTGTTCATGGCACGGGGAGCCGCCTCCAAACCGAGCACCATCATGGCCGGTTCGCTCGACGGTGGCGAGCTTCGAGAGGTTGTCGAAACACCGATTCAGGCCGAGTTTGCTTCTGACCATCTGCTCTTTGTTCGCGAAGCGACCTTGATGGCCCGGGCCTTTGATCCCAAGAAGCTCGAGTTCACTGCCGAGGCGGTTCCCCTGGCCGAGGATGTCCTGCGGATCTCGGCCGCGTCGCTGGCCGTCTACTCCTCATCAGAGAACGGTTTTCTGCTCTATCAGACAGGTTCGGCAGTCGCCGGCACCGAGCTCGAATGGAGAGATCGTAACGGCCAGATCGCTGGCAATCTCGGTGAACCGGCGGTCGTACGAGTGGCCTTGCTCTCACCGGACAACACCATGGCGGCAGTAGTCCAGGCAGAAGAGAGTGGCGCCTACGATATCTGGCTACAGGACATCGAGCGCAACCTGCGGACCCGATTCACGTTTGATCCCGGGGTCGAATTCTGGCCGGTATGGTCCAGCGACAGTCAGTACCTCTATTTCTATTCGGACCGGGGAGGGAACGGCGAGATCTACCGCAAAGCCGTCGGCGGCGTCGGAGAGGTCGAGCTGGTCTATGAATCGGAGAGCGACAAGTTCCCATCGAGCATGTCTCCAGATGGGCGTTACCTCGCCTACTCCACGCCAAACCCGGAATCCCAGATGGACCTGTATGTTCTGCCCCTCGAAGGGGACGGCGAGCCCATCCCGTTCCGTCAGACTGAGTTCTTTGAAGGTGTTGGCATGATTTCTCCCAACGGTCGTTGGATCGCCTATATCTCCAACGAATCGGGCGACTTCCAGGTCTATGTGTCGACGTTTCCGGAACCGGGTCGGCGCTGGCAGGTCTCGACCAACCCGGCCACCTATTCCTTCTGGCGTGCGGATGGCCGAGAGCTCATCTACAGTGAGGTGACCGGCGATCTCGTGTCGGTCGAGGTCGATCCCACCGGAGATACTTTCCAGATCGGCCAGAGTCAACCGCTGTTCAGTATTGCCCCTACCACCAACGGCGGCGCCTGGTTCTCAATAACCGCCGATGCGGAGCGCTTATTGGTGGTCCCGAACCAGGCTCAACAGGGCGACAATCTTCTCAACCTGGTGGTCAACTGGCCGACGGAGCTGGAGAGACGTCGTTGATCGGCCGGTGAGTGTGGTAGCACCTATGGCGCTGCGGCCTCGACGCGCCGTTTGATGCCCAGCAAGCACTTGCTCATCATCACGATCTCGAAAGCATCGAGATAGAGATCAGTCAACCCACTGTCCAGCTCGACGCGCAGACGCGTTACCAGACGAGTGGTAGTCGGACCCGCTGAGTACAGACCCCAGACCCAGGTCCAGGTCTCGTGCCCGGCAGAATCACCCTCCACGACTAGCAGCATGAACTCGTTCGGCTCGAGGATTTCGACCCTTGCTGCGGCCGTACGCGACAGCGGAATGGTGTCTCCAACACGGAGATCCTGGAACTCGGGAACGATCTTCTCGGCGCTCGGGATGCGGTCGTTGTCCAGCCAGTCGTGACTGTAGAAGCCCGCCTTGCGATACTCGATCTGGACGATCCAGGGCCAGACCTCTTCAGGTCTTGCACCGATCTCGACCGCCCGCGTGGCATTGAAAGTCGGATGGGCGACGATCTCATCACCTGGCATCTCACGCAACACTTCCTCGTCAGTGGCTCCCCAGGTCCGTTGCCAGGGCCTGTACACGAATTGGAAAAGAGCGATGAGGACAACAAAGAATGCGCCCGGTACCAAGAGCCACCAAAGTGTTCTTCTGGACATCGGAACCCTCCACGTCCTCTATTAGCTACGAATTTCCGTGCCGCCAGTTTCTGGGCCACGAGTCTGCGAGTTTGTAGGGGAGGGCCACCGTGCCCTCCCGCGGGCCGGCACAGAGGCCGGCCCCTACAGGGGTGGTGCGCAAGCCACGGCGGGCTCGCCTCGCATTTCGCTCTGTAAACGAGTAGAGTCCCGGGCAGTTTCTTACTATGCGGAAGTCTCTTACGGGCCGGGACGGCTGGGTCGCACTTGTTGCACTTCTGGTTGCAGCTCTCATCGTGGGCTGCGGGTCGGGTGAGGGCTCGCCCGACTCGCCTCAGACCGACGCCACCCCCGTCATCATCATCGTCGCCGATTCCCTGCGCGCCGATCATCTCTGGTTCAACGGTTATGACGAGCCCACGTCACCCTTTCTCGATTGGGTGTCCGAGGAGGGATTGGTCTTCGAACGGGCCTACGCCAACTCCTCCTTTACCGCCCAGTCGGTGACGTCGCTGATGACCGGCCGGCTTCCCACCAGTGCCGGAAGCGTGGGTCTCGACTCTCAACCCCCAGCAGCGGCGATCACCCTGCCACGGGTGTTTCGACGAGCCGGCTACCGGACCGGGATCGTCAGCAGCCAGCCTCTACTGGCAAGGCGTGGGTTCACCCGTGGCTTCCAGGACATCCAGATCGATTCCGAGCCGGGGCGGTGGAGCGGAGAGGAACTGAGCCGCCGGGCCTTGGACTTTATCGACACCGTGAGCGACGAGCCATTTCTGCTCTATGTCCAGTACCTCGATCCGCATCAGCCGCATACCCGGGCGGACTTCCGGGATCGGATCAAAGCCACGAACTACTGGCCGGTACGACGAGCCGCACTGGGCCCCGACTCCGACCTGGCGCGCGGTCGCTGGCCGGACGCCGTCGAGTCGGAACTGGTGGAGGTGGTGACGAGCTACGATGCCGAGGTCGCTTACACCGACAACGCCATCCGTCTGTTGGTGGCGGGTTTGCGGAACCGAGGTCTCTGGGAGCGGGCGCTGGTGATCATCACCTCGTCCAGCGGTGAGGAGCTGATGGAGCGGGCGCATGTGGGAGCGGCACGGACCCTACACGAGGAAGTGCTGCGGGTGCCTCTTCTGATACACGGTCCCGGAGTGCCGCAAGGTGAGAACGTGTCACAACTCGTCTCTCTCGTCGATGTCCTACCCACCCTGGCCACGGTGGGCGCCCTGCCAGTGGATGATCTCGCCTTCGATGGTCACAGTTTCTTGGCACCTACCGACAGACAACTCCGCCCGGTGGCGCGCGGGGGCCCGGTGATCGCGGAGCTGGTCCTGCCCGAGCGCACGATCCAACGTGCCGTGATCTCGGAGGGCTGGAAGTACGTTCGTACCTACGAGAATCCCGGTTCAGCCGAAGTGGGAGCGAGCTCAGAAGAGGATGTCCCAACTAGCCCCGAGCTGTGGGGCGAGATTATCGCCGAGAGGCTCTTCCGGTTGGAGTCCGATCCTTACGAGCGCGTCGATCAGCTGGAGACGGCCGCCGAGATCGTGGGTGACTTGCGTGCAATTCTCGATCGCTACGCCGCCTACTGCTCCCGCAACGCACTGTCCCCGTATCTGGCGAGAGGGCCGGCGGAGCAGGTCGACCCCAAAGAGATCGACCGTCTGGAAGCGCTGGGTTATCTCTAGGACCATGCGACGAATCTTCTTCACGATCGCTATCACCTCGACGCTGGTTAACCTCGCGTGCGCCCCGGCGACCCCGGTAATCAGCGATCTCGAGCTGCAGCAGAACCCCAACCCAAGCGTGCCGTTGGCGGCAACGATTCACCTGAGCACCGACCTCCCGACACGAATCACCCTCGAGATCGGGGATGATGAGTCGACGAAGTCGATCCCTGTCTCCAGCGAGCCCGCCACCAGACACGAGGTGCCGGTGTTGGGTCTGCGGCCCGATCGGGATCACATCTTGCGGGTGCGGGCCACAACCCCGGAGGGAGGCGAAGCGATCTCCAGGGATCTGCAAATGCAGACCGATCCACTACCCGCTGATTTTCCACCCCTGGAAATCTGGATTGCCCGACCCACACTGCGCGAGCAGGGTGTCCTCATGGTACCTACCTACCGCTGGACAGCCAGCGGACCCGATCGTGAATTCGGATTGGTGTTGGGCCTTGACGCCTCTGGGGATGTGGTTTGGTATTACCGCACCGACCATCCCATCAGCGAGCCGCAGGTCACCGCGGCAGGCAATCTGACGTATCTCTCCAGCCGCGACGGCCAGATGTGGGAGATCGACCTCTTCGGCAATATGATCCGCCGTTGGCATACGACGGGGATCAAGAAGGAGGTTCCACCCGAGAGCATTCCCATCGACACCGACACGCTCCATCACGACTATGCCGTACTGCCGTCGGGGAATTTCCTCGCTCTCGGCAGCGAGGCCCGCCGCTACGAGAGCTATCCGTCGAGCGAGGAAGATGCTCGAGCACCCCGAAAGCCCCACGACGTCATCGGGGATCTGATCGTGGAGTTCGACCCTGCCGGCAACGTCATCCGCCAGTGGCGATTGCTGGATATCCTCGATCCTTTTCGGCTCGGTCCGAGCTCACTCAGCACCGGCTTCTGGGCCAAGACCTATGAGGAGATTCTCGATGAGCCCGGATACGACTGGGCGCACGCCAACTCCCTGATCTACGACGACCGCGATAGCTCGGCCATCCTGTCGCTCAATCACCAGGCCGCCATAGTCAAGATCGATCTGGAGACCGGCGAGCTCGAATGGATCCTGGGCGATCCTGCAGGCTGGAAAGAGCCGTGGTCGGCCAAGCTGCTGACACCGGTAGGAGACGTAGTGTGGCCTTACAGTCAGCACGCTGCAAAGCTGACTCCGGAAGGCCGGATTCTGCTCTTCGACAACGGCTCTGCCCTGGGTATTCCCGCGCACGAACCCACCCGCAGCGAGCCCCGACACAGCCGCGCCGTGATGTACGAAGTCGACGAGGCCAAGGGCGAGGTCAGGCAGGTGTGGAGCTTCGGCTCACCCGAGAAGGAGCTCTTCTACTCCTCATTCCTCAGCGACACCGACTGGCTGCCGGCAACCGGCAACATCATGGTCACGGCCGGCGCCCGCAAGCGCCCCCAGGACGACGCCAAGGATGGGCGGATGTGGGCCCACATCTTCGAGGTCCAGCTCCTCCCGGACAGCGAGGACCAGAAGGTCTTCGAACTGGTGATCGATGACCCAGCCTTTGGCTGGGGGGTCTATCGCAGCCAGCTGATCCCTGGGTTCTATTCCAGCGGTGGCTGAGGAACTCGGCAATGGAGCGACGAGTGACAGGGTTCATCCGCCTAGGTGCGTTTGCGTGTCTGACACCTCTCGCCGGGTGTGCTCCCTCCGAGGTCCCTGAAGAAGCCGAGCAGAGCGTGCAAGAGGACTATCGGCACCTGGCCGACGAGTACTTGGCCGCCCTTATGGAGCGGTACCCTGAGAAGGGGACCTATTACGGTATTCCCGGACAGGCGCACGATCGGCTGACCGACAACTCGTTGGCAGCGATCGAGACCTGGCAGGTCAAGGAAGACGCCTGGCTGGCGAAACTCGCCGAGCTCGATACCACCGTCCGAACTGGCAGCCCAGAATGGGTCATCCGCGGAATCCTGCTCGAGACCCTGGAATCGTCTCGGGCGATGCGGGTTTGTCGTAACGAGCTCTGGGGAGTCAGCGAGACCGCCGGGTGGCAGGTCGTTGTGCCCTACCTCGCCGAGATCCAGCCGGTCGGGACCGACAAGGCCCGCCGTGAGGCCATGGCACGCGCCAGGGACCTGGTGCGGTACCTCGACACCGAGATCGCCAATCTACGCGAGGGGCTCCGGCTGGGTTACTCCGTCCCAAAACACAACACAGCCCTGGTGATGGGCCAGATCCGCGGCCTCCTCGAGCTGGATTCGCCCTTGCGGAGTCCGGCAGAACGCGATGACGATGCCGACTTCCAGCACGCCTTCACAAAGGTGGTCGAAAGGCAAGTCAATCCGGCGCTCCAACGTTATCTGCACTTCCTCGAAACCGAGGTTGAGCCGGCGGCGCGTGCCGCCATCGCTATCGCCGAGATCCCCAGCGGCGCCGATTGCTATCGGGCTGCCATCCGCCATCACTCCACCCTTGAGTCACCACCCCAGGAGATTCACGATCTGGGACTCGAGCAGATGGCCATGATTCAGGCCGAGATGCGGCAGATTGCCGAGCGCAGCTTTGACACCGAGGATGTGCAGGGCCTGCTGGAGCGTCTGCGGACGGCCCCTGAATTCGCCTTTTCCTCGCGCCAGGAGATCCTCGAGCATGCCCAGGCGGCGCTCGATCGGGCAAGAAAGATCATGCCCGACTACTTCGGCCTTCTGCCGCAGGCGGATGTGGTGATCGAGCCCTACCCGGCCTATCGCGAGGACTCAGGAACAGGCGAGTATCAGAGCCCGGCCGAAGACGGCAGCCGGCCCGGGCTCTACTACATTCCGGTCACCGACCCGGAGCGGCGGCCGCGTGCCATCTACGAGTCCCTCACCTTCCACGAAACCATCCCGGGCCATCACCTCCAGCTGGCAATCGCGCTCGAGCGTGGGGACAGAAGCCACCCGATCGCCCGCTACCTAGACAATTCGGGCTACTCGGAAGGGTGGGCGCTCTATACCGAGAGGCTGGCCGACGAGATGGGTCTGTTCAGCTCCGATCTCGATCGCATGGGGATGCTGGGCGATCAGGCGGCCCGCGCCGCCCGGCTCGTCATCGACACCGGGATTCATGAGTTCGGGTGGTCCCGCCAGCAGGCCCTCGACTACATGACGGCTCATACGACCTGGGCACCCCAGGACATCGCAGCCGAGATCGATCGCTACATCATCTGGCCGGGGCAGGCGACTGCCTACATGTTGGGCATGCTGAAGATTCGCGAGCTGCGCGCACAGGCAGAGACGGCATTGGGTCCGAGATTTCGCATCCAAGACTTCCACGACCGCATCCTCGAGGACCCAGCCATGAGCCTGGGGATGCTCGAGGAGAAGATCGAGAAATGGATCGCGGAAGCGGGCTGATCACCGCAGCGGTCTTGGCAACCGCCGTGCTCTTTGCCGTGGGCTTCGCCCTGGGATGCGGCAAAGACGGGCCCCACGCCGATCCAGTCGTCGGGCGTGGCAGCACCGTCGTCGTCGCGGTCGAAAGCGAACATGACGTTCTTCCCAATGTCCTGGACCTGGACTTTCTGACGTTCCTGCCGCTCGCCAAGCGGAACGCCGAGGGCGAGTTGGAGGGCAGGCTGGCAGAGAGCTGGGAGCCGTCTGCCGACTACCGAGAGTGGACCATTCACCTGCGCACCGATGTGTACTGGGAAGATGGGACCCAGGTCACGGCTCACGACGTCAAGTTCACGCTCGACCTGCTAGACCACCCGGACAGGGAGTATCCGGGCTTCGAATCCGTTGTCGTAGACGATGCCACCTTGAGCATTCGGCCCCCCAATGCAATGCTCTTTCTCGACGACATCGTCTACTACCCGCGTCATCTCCTGGAGGGGCTGGATCCGGGAGAATTTTGGTCCTGGGATTTCTGGTTCCAACCGGTAGGCAATGGTCCCTACAGGTTTGTTCGCTACGTTCCAGAGACCCTGATCGAGTTCGAGGCGAGCCCCGACTACTACGGTCCACAGCCCCGGATAGAACGGGTAATCGTCAAGTTCGTCGGCAAAGCAGAGCTCACGGAGCTCCTGGCAGGAACCGCCGATATTGTCGAAGGCAACCCCTCGCAAATCTCCCTGATCGAGAACGATCCACGCTTCCGCGTCTATAGGGAGATCAGACCCGCCGCGCGCGCTATCTACTGGAAGAATGATCACCCAGTGTTTCTGGATCCCGAGGTCCGGCGGGCCCTGACGCTGGCCATCGACCGTCCGCAACTGGCCAGGGTGCTGCATCTGCCCCCGGACATCCCGATCACCGACGGACCGTTGACCCTGCGCCAGTTGTACAGGGGCGAGCATGCGGCGCCTCTACCCTACGACCCGGACGCGGCGCGTCGGCTGCTGCGGGCTGCCGGGTGGACCGATGCGGATGGCGATGACCTCCTGGAGCGTGACGGCCGCGAATTTCGATTCACTGCCAGTGTCAGGCCAGGCAACGGGTTGGAAGAGCTCGCGGTGTACGTCCAGGACTATTTGCGGCGGGTCGGTGTGCAGATGGAGATCGAGATCCTGGAAGGTGCCGTCATCTGGGAGAAGCAATTCAGTGGCGACTTCGAGGCCCTCTTCACCATCCAGCAGAACGGCGTCCACGCGCATGTCCGCGACTTCGGTCGGGGAAACAACACCGGCTACGAGAGTCAGGAAGGCTTCGAGCTCATTGATCAAATGGCTGCGACCGCAGACCCCGACGAGCGGGACCGCCTCCATCTCGAGCTCGCGGAACTCTTCCGGCAAGACCTGCCGGTAACCCGC
>Ga0255052_10000995_pt1 | contig 21971 bp, 21 predicted proteins | sample JV7_2_21_MG_FD_188632 | JGI IMG/M metagenome (GOLD analysis project Ga0255052, IMG submission 188632) | Seawater microbial communities from Jervis Inlet, British Columbia, Canada - JV7_2_21 | ecosystem: Environmental > Aquatic > Marine > Inlet | place: Canada: British Columbia | collected... | reverse complement strand
GATGGCGTGATGCTGGCCGGGTGTGCCGAGGGTGACTGCTACTACCGTCTCGGTGACGAATGGACGCGACAGCGTGTCGCCGGCGAGCGCGATCCGTACTTGCGCAAGCGGGTCGACAGAGAGCGCCTCGACCTTAGCTGGCTGCCGACGGAGAGCAAACGTCGCCGCCGGCAGGCGCTGCAAACTTTTCGATCGTCGCTGCAGTGCAAGGCAGATGCAGACGAAGCTGGTGCAGATGGATAAGGCGCTTCGAATCCCGTTGCAGATCGTCGCCTACGGCGTGTTCGCGTTCGTGATCGTGTTTTTCTCGATCCTGCCGCCGTTTCGATATGCGTCGCCCGATATGGCGAGCGTCAAACTGTCGCTGAGCCATGCAACGGAACGCGTGGAACCCTGCGTGCAATTAACACCACAACAAATCGCGAAACTGGCACCGAACATGCGACGTGCTGAACAGTGCGTACGCGAACGATTGCCATTGTACATCGAAGTCGAAATTGACGGCGATCGCGTGATTCAACTCGAGGCACTGCCATCGGGCCTCTGGAGCGACGGGCCGGCATCTGTCTACGAACGCTTCGACGTTATACCCGGTATGCACACCGTGACCGCAAGATTGAAGGACAGCGGTCGCGAAGAGGGTTGGGACTACACGCACACCGAGGAAATTATTCTGGAGCCAGGGCGTTATTTCACGGTAACGTTCAAGGCCGGGACCGGAGGATTCAGGTACCGATGACGCTTATCGAGTGGAAAGACGAATTTAATGTCGGTGTCGCGGAAGTCGACTTCGAGCATCGGGAACTGGTCGCCCTGATCAACGCGCTGCACGCCGACATGGGCGCCGGCGCAAGCCGGGATGTTGTTATCGAGTCACTCGGTGAGATCTACGCACAGATCTCCGCGCACTTCGCGCTCGAGGAAAAATTCATGCGCGAGTCCGGCTATATGGCGTACGCCGAGCACAAGGAAGATCACGAGATCCTGCTAGACGACCTGCGTGACATCATGGACAAGGTTGAGGACGACGGCAGCTACGGTGAGGCTCGCTTATCGTCAGATCTCGGCTACTGGTTTTCTGAGCATTTCCGTACCCACGACGCTCGACTGCACCGGCACGCGCACAAAGACGCCTAAAGCCCTATAATCGCCCGCCTCTGCAAATAACCAGAACCCGGGGGGGTTTACCATGACGGTCAGGATCGCGATCCTCAGTTTTTTCCTGTTCATCGGCGGCTGCGGTGGCGCAGCGGACAATGGCGGCGCCGAGAACGGCGCTTCGTACGCCGACATCGTCGCCAAAAGCGACCATTTCGACGGCTATTTCGATGTCTACCGCGACAAGAAGTCCGGTGAGATCTACTTGAGCATCGAGCCCGAGCAGGTAGATCAGGAGTTCATCTACTTCGTCGTGACTGCCAACGGACCTGTCGAAGGCGGCCATTTCCGCGGCTTTTTCCGCGAAAATGCCGTGGTCTCGGTACGGCGGCACTTCGGTCGAATCGAATTCATCAAGGAAAACACGAGTTTTCACTTCGACGAGGACAGCCCGTTGGCACGCGCGGCCGACGCGAACATCAGCCCTGCCGTACTCGCAGTTCAGGACATTGTCGCCGAGGATGAGGGCAGCGGCCGCATCCTGATCAAGGCTGACGACATTTTCATGAGCGAAAGCCTGCACCAGGTGAAGGCGACGCCGGACCCGGAACAGGAGCCGAATACGGTTTTCTCGCTGGGCAGCCTGAGTGAAAGCAAGAACAAGGTCTTCGATATCCGCAATTATCCGGACAACACCGATGTATTTGTCGAATATGTCTTCGAGAACCCGGCGCCTGTTGTACAGGCGCAGGAAGACGTCACAGACAGCCGCTATGTCAGCATCCGCGTTCAGCACAGTTTGATCAAGATGCCGGACGGCGACTACACGCCGCGTTTTGACGACCCTCGCATCGGCTACTTCATGGACCGAGTGACTGACCTGACGTCGCAAAGCCACACACCGTTTCGCGATGTCATAGCGCGCTGGAAACTCGTCAAGAAAGACCCGGATGCCGAGATGTCCGAGCCCGTCGAGCCGATCGTTTGGTGGATAGAAAATACGACGCCGCTGGAACTCCGCGATACGATCCGTGACGCAGCCCTGGCGTGGAACCAGTCCTTCGAAAAAGCCGGTTTCAGTAATGCGGTGCAGGTCAAAGTGCAGCCCGATGACGCCGACTGGGATGCCGGAGACATTCGCTACAACGTTCTTCGCTGGACGTCCTCGCCGCAACCGCCATTCGGCGGTTACGGTCCGAGCTTTACGAATCCGAGAACCGGCCAGATCATCGGCGCGGATGTCATGCTCGAGTACTCGTTCATTGCTCGTCACTTGCGCGCAATAAAACTCATGGAAACGATCGAGAACGGCGGCGTACCACCGCAAACCGCGCTCGTGTATTGCTCCCTCGGCCACGGCCTGCAACTCAGCGCGGTATTCGCCGAGCAGGCGCTGCAGGCCACGGGCGGCGATCCGGCGCTTGAAGAGCAGATCATTCATGACACTTTGCACTACCTGATCCTGCACGAGATCGGCCACACACTTGGCCTGAACCACAACATGAAAGCCACGCAGCTACTGTCACGTGACGAGGCTTTCGACACTGGTGTCGTCGCTGCCAGAGGGCTCGCCGGCTCGGTGATGGACTACCCGGCGATCAATTTCGCGCCTCCGGGACGCGAACAGACTCGTTTTTACGCTGTACGTCCAGGTCCTTACGACGATTGGGCTATCGAGTTCGGATATTCGCCGGACCTCGATGACGCAAGCGCCCGAAGCACACACCTGGCCCGGTCGACAGAACCGGATCTCGCGTTCGGCAACGATGCCGACGACATGCGTGCACCGGGCAAGGCCATCGATCCGCGCGTCAATATTTATGACATGAGTACGGACGCCATCGGCTATGCCGTCGAGCGCTTCGGGCTAATTGACGAGATTCTGGGCAACATGCGTAACCGTTACGGGACCGAGGGCGAGTCTTTCCAGGAACTCCACGACGCGTACCTCGGGCTGACTGCGGAATTTCAGCGATCGGCTAATACGATTTCGCGCTATATCGGGGGAGTCATGGTGAATCGTGCGATGGTCGGCCAGTCCGGTGCGACGACGCCCTTCGTGCCCGTGAGTTTCGATGAGCAGGAACGCGCGATGAGTGCGCTACGCGACCACGTATTTGCACCCGATGCGTTCCGCGCCGTGGACGGCCTGTACAGCCACTTGCGGCAACAACGACGCGAATTCGACTTCTACGAAGTTACAGAAGATCCGAAAATTCACGACCTCATGCTTGCCGTGCAGCGTGGCGTTCTCGACCACCTGATGCATCCGGCCGTGCAAAAGCGCGTCACGGATTCGCGACTCTATGGCAATGAATATAACTTGTCGGCCGTAATGGATGACCTGACTGGTGCGATATTCGCAAGCGACCTGCGCGGCGATGTCAACACGTTCCGGCAAAATTTGCAGCTCGACTACGTAAATCGTCTGCTTGCGATGGTCAGCGGCGAGACCAAGGCCGGCTACGACAACGTGGCTCAGTCAACGGCACTCGCGAACCTGCGTCGGATCGAAAGCATGCTGGAGGGCAATCGCGGCATGAATACCGAGACACGCGCACATCGCGAGCACGTGCTGTACACGATCCGTCGCGGCTTACACGACGAAGCCTAGCGCGGCTTCGCGGTCTCGCTCATCGCCAGCGCATAGAAGTAGTACAAGGTATCGCCGCCCGCGGTGATTGCCCGACTCAGTACGATGGCGATGAGCAGCTCGGACTGGCCGACAACCGACTGCAGCAAAGCGAACATCACGACCTCACGAATGCCGATACCGGCGGGGGCGCCAGGAGTAATCGCCCCTGCCAGCCAGGCAATGATGTACGCACCGCAGATTCCGGGTAGCGCGTGTAAAAGACTCGTGTCGGGTGTCAGCAGTTGCAGCGTCGCATAGAACAACAAGCCGGACAGCAACAAGAAACCGATATACCAGTGCATCGCACGCATGACGAGCGGCGAGAAATAGCGATGCGCACTGACGCTGATCGTTAGCAACGCGACGACAAATAGCACGCTGGCATAGGTGTTGGAGATGCCGTGCAGCAACAGCGGCGTCAACCACACGGCGAAAACGACTGCTGAAGTAACAATCGCAGTAAATTCCCAGACCGCGGACTTCAATAGCGCGCCGGCCCCATGACCATCCAACATGCCGATGGTCTGGCGGCTTGCCAGGTGAAAGAAATTTCCGGGAATGTATTTCGCGAGCTGCGTAACGCCGAAGACTCGAATGGCCCAACGTGCGTCGCTGGTCGAACCACAATACTCGAGCAAATCACGCCATGCGGCGGCCAGCGCGACGTTCGAGGCACCGTACGCGGCCGTGAGTACGGCCAACAGTAGTAATTCAATAATGCCCGGGCGGAAGTCGCCCAGGCTGTCCGCATATGCGGCAAACTGACTGACGACGAAGCCGATGCCGACAAGGCTCAGAGCCAGTCCTGTCCAGCGCAGGTATTTCATTCACGCGATCCTAGGCTAAATCGCAATCCGCTGGAACAATTAACGACGAGTACCGACTAGTCCTTGTCTTTCAGCTCGATCTGGCAGAACTGTCCGGTACTGTTGTACGGATCACTGCCAAAATTGTCGTCCTCGAATTCGAGCGCCAGTATCTTGACGTTCTTGTTCGAGACCGCATCCGCTGCAATAGTCCGGCCATCGCTCTGATGTGCACTGCGCGGCCCTGCTTCCTCTGCTAACTTTTCAATTGACATAATTTCAACCTGTTCGTCGTTCCCCACGACACCATCATAGGGCTGCGTCAATGAGCTGTTAATGTCATTCGTCGGGCCGTTACAGCCGTTCGTCGGTTATCTGCGCGTCGGCCGTGCAGCCACCGTGTGCTAGTCTTGTGGCTTACGGACCCGACTGCAATAAGAATAACAAACAAGGGAATTCGTCCATTCATGCCACACACTTCCGTCGATGCCGGCACACGCTGGTGGATACTCCTGTTCCTCAGCTTACTGGTCTTCGGTAACTACTACGTTTACGACTCCATCGGCCCGGTTGCGGAGATACTGAGTCGCGAACTCGGCTTTAGCGACACCCAGATCGGGACGCTGAACGCAATCTACAGCCTGCCGAACGTCTTTCTCCTGCTGATTGGCGGTGTCATTGTCGACCGCTACGGCGCACCACTCGTGATCATCGTAACGACCTGCATGGTTCTCGCGGGCGCGATCATCACGGCTACGTCCGGTGATTTCACGACAATGGCGATCGGCCGCCTGGTCTACGGCCTCGGCGCAGAAATCATGCTCGTCGGGGTCACCGTCGCAATCGCCATATGGTTCGGTGGCGCCGGCGGCGTCGCGTTCGCGATGGCGCTCAATCTCAGCATCGCACGCGCAGGTTCCTACGCCGCCGATCTGTCACCAGTCTGGGCTGGATCCCTGTATGAGCAGGGATGGCAGCCGCCAATGGTTTTGGCCGCCGTGATAGCCGGGTTGAGCCTCGTATTTTCGCTAGTGTACTGGTGGATGGACTCACGTCACACACCGGCAGCGATGCCGGGTGATGACGACGCGACCGTGGAAAAATTCGAGTGGCGCAATGTCGTCCGGTTCGACCGATCATTCTGGTACCTGCTGGTACTTTGCGTGTTGTTTTACTCCGTTATTTTTCCGTTCCGCAGCACGTTCGCGATCAAGTATTTTCAGCACGCGCACAGCATGCTTCTCGAGGACGCCGCAATCCTCAATAGCTACGTATACCTTGCCGCCGTTTTTTTCACACCAGTATTCGGCTGGATCGCCGACCATCACGGGCATCGCTCGCTGGCCATGATGATCGGATCGCTGCTGCTGCCACTGTCCTTCGTTGGACTGTTCGGCTACGGATGGGGCCTTAGCTTCACGATGGCGCTGCTTGGCATCAGCTTCTCGCTGGTGCCGGCCATCATGTGGCCCGCCGTCATCAAACTCACTACGAAAGAAAAACTCGGCACGGCCTACGGCTTGCTCTTCATGATTCAAAACGCGGGCATGATGACGGCCAACATTGCGGCCGGATGGCTCAATGATACGAATGCGGCGAGCGCGGACAATCCGGCCGGGTATACGCCAATGCTGATGTTCTTCCTGACGCTCGCATGCCTTGCGTTCCTGTTTGCACTGGCGCTCTGGCGCCGCGAACTGGGCCCGCACACGCACGGCCTCGAACTACCCGATCACATCAGGCAACCGAAAGGCCATTAACGGCTTTCAAAGACGCGATGAACGCTTGATTCGCTGCGAGCTGAGCGAGATCGGTGTCGACTTGAATATGGGTCGTCTGGACGGCCGGCCGACGAAATAACCCTGGGCCAAATCGACGCCAAGTTCACCGAGCAATTCCAGAGACTGCGCGTTCTGCACATACTCGGCGATCGTCTGCATGTTCGCCTCACGACCGATTTCCGCGATGAGTTTGATCATCTTCTGATCAACCGGGTTGTTCATGATGTCGTGCACGAACGCACCATCGATCTTGATGTAATCGAAGTGCAGCTTTTGCAGGTAACTGAAGGAACTGTAGCCGGTACCGAAGTCATCGAGCGCCAGTTCACAACCCAATTGACGCAACTCGGCTATCTGGCGTTCTACGTGCCGCGGCCGCCGAACGGCAAGACTCTCGGTGATCTCGAAGATGATGTGCCTTGGCGGCACATTGTTCTTGTCGAAAGCTGCTTCGACGAACGCGACCAGATCGTCACTTTCAAACGCATTGGCCGACAGATTAATCGACAGCCTGAGCTGCGGATACTCCTCGGAGTACTCAGCGTACGCCTCGGCTGCGTGCCGTATAGCCCATAGATCGATCTCTGACATCAGCCCGAAGCGAACTGCGGACGGGAGAAACGCATCGGGGCTCAGGAATTTACCGTCATCGGCTCGCAAGCGCAGGAGAACCTCGTGGTGAGTCGTCATGCCGGTGTCGATACGGTTGATCGGCTGAAAGCGCAAGTGGAATCCGTCCCCGTCGACAGCTTTGCGAAGTTTGTTCATCCAGCCGACATCGGATGACGCACGTTCTGCCTTGTGCGCCGATCGCTCAAAAAAGTGCATTCGATTGCGACCTGCCGCTTTCGCCTCCCGGCACGCAATATCGGCTTCCGCGATGAAGTCGTCGGGCTTCGATCTTGATGCATCGACCATCGTGATGCCGATGCTGCAATGAACATGAAAGACGCGGTCCTCTTCAACGTGCGCGAGTCGCCGCATGTTAGCGAGAACGGTGTCAGCCAGTTCGCGGGCCCCGTTTTGATCGGTGTCGGATAGCAACAAGACGAATTCGTCGCCTCCGAAGCGCGCGACGACGTCCGACTGACGGACGCTGCGCAGCAGCTCATCGGCGACCTTGCGAATCAATCGGTCGCCGGCCGGATGACCACAAGCGTCATTGACGTACTTGAACTGATCGAGGTCGATGAAGAACAGCGCACTGGTGTGATCGTGCACTGCGATATTCGCAAGTTCGACATTTAGTTCCTCGACGAAGCGACGGCGATTGAAAAGGCCCGTGAGATTATCGTGATTCGCGAGTTCGACCAGCATTGCGTCGCGCTCGCTGAGGGCCGATGCCGTCGTTTCAAGCGCCTCCACGATGTCGGAAATTTCGCGATGCTCTGCCGGCTCGAACTTGACGTTCAGATTACCCTTGGCGAGTTCCTGAATGGGTTCCTGCAAATCGGAAATCGAAGCCAGCGCCCTTTGCAAAGCCCTGCGGCCGTACAAGGCAAACGCAACCAATAACACGAGCAGCATCAGAATCGCGATCTTGATATTTGCGAGCAGGCGATCGTGAAAAATGATGAAGTCGAGATGCATGCCCACAAAGCCGACGAGTTCGGCATTGCTCTCTGTCAGCGATTGCGATGGATCGAATGCGAACAGGCCGTCATCGGCCAGCGACTCGGTCCACACGGGCGCCAGGATTTCGAACCGTCTCGGATTCGCCATGCTGCTTTGCAGCAGGTATGGCTGCTCGCTGCCGATCAGTGCCTGCGCCTCCTCTAGCATCGATTCGCTGAGAGTCGCGACCGGCTCCATGTCGTCCTGCCCATCGATCGAAAATAACGGTGTGCCATCATCACGGAAATAGGCGACGCGGCCGATTTCCGGATACTTGTCGACAAAGCTCTCCAGGCGTAGCAGCGCTTCGCTGTCGTCTGCCAGATACAACGGTGAGCCAAGCTCGTTGAGCTCGTCCGTCCACTGCAACGCCCAGCGGCTGTAGTTATCTTGCAGCACCCACTGCCCGCCCCAGTAAAGCGCCGCTATCGCAAAGGCACCAATGATCGTCGCGCTAAGAACCTGTATCCACAGGATCTCATTTACGAGTACGCGTTTACCTCGGGCCTCGCGAGATTTCTCGAGGAACCTCAGGATCGGCTCCATAATGAGCGCCATGTTTTGTCTCACGGCGACCCGCCACCCGCAGATTGCGACGCCGTGTCGGCCGACACATTACGTTTCAGCAAGGCGTCATTGGTGACTACACGGACCTCCGAGAGTCCGGTCACGGGCGGCACCTTGTCTATCTCACCTGCGTTGATCCTCTGCAACACGCTGATGATCGTCGCCGCGATATCCGAGGCGACCGTCGATACACTGATGGCAGCGCCCATCGACAGCATGGCTTCATGCGATACGGCGACCGGTACGTGGCGCCGATTCGCCTGCTCGAGCATGTCGCGCAGGATGCGCGGGCTCAGAATTCGATTGTCCGGGAACAGCCAGAAGCCGTCGATCTCCCGAATCATGCGCTTGAATTGATACAGCGTTTCCTGATCCGAATGCGTCTCGCGGATATGCAGTTCGACTCCGTGTCTGGCTGCGGCAACCTCTGCCTCGGCGACCAGCTCCTCATGCCCCTCCCCAATAATCATGCCGACGCGCGCGAGCGTCGGGTCGACCTTTTTCCACGCGGAGAGGTGCGCGTCGAGCGGTGCCAGCGCCGCGACGCCGCGGCTGTTGTCCGTTATCAAACCGTGTTCGCGGTAGTTGAATACCTGGCTGAAAATGACCGGCATCTGCGCCATGGCAATAGACATCTTTGCGGCTTGCAGGCCAATCGCGATGACGGCGCCGGAATTCGAATCATTGATGACGCGAAATGCCGCGACCGGTGGCTGGCTGCGATCACTGAGGTCGTAAATCGATATGTTCTCGAGCATGCTGCCCAGTTCGTTGGCAACCTCTTCGTAGGCCGGCTGGCGGCTGGCCAGCACAATAGCGACTTCCGGAAGCGGCGGCGGCGCGACGATGCGCGGCGGCGGCTCCGGTTCCGGCGCTTTCTCAACGACGGGCTGCGGTGCCTCGATGATGATCTCGGGTACTGGCGCCACGATTTCAGGTTCGGGCGCGAATAGCGCGCACCCGGACAGCGACAACGCGCCCGCGAGGACCGCGAGCCGCAGAATGCCCCCAGTTTTCGTGCCAATCCCTTGCACTCAGAACGCCTCCATTTATGGTCGCCCGGGCGAATATGAAGGTACGCCGCACCACCTCAACTGCTTTTACCGGAATTGGCGTTGTAGTTCTGTGTGCAAAGTCATGACTTTGCGAATCTATTTTGATGCGTTGCCACATAATCCGACCGGTTGCTCGTTCGCCGGCGTTATGTCAGATTCAGAGCAGTCGCAAAGCCTCAAGCTTCTTCGTTCACAGGGAATCCGCTACGCCGATGCTGCAATTTTTCGTTATCGCACTGGTGCAGATCATCACCGGCACGTTTTTTCGGCGCATCGATGTCGTCGGTATCGAGAACGTGCCCCCGACAGGACCGGTCATCTTCGCCGGCAATCACCCGAACGCGCTCATGGACGGCTGGTTGCTGACTGCCAAGTGCGGTCGCTGGCCACTGCATTTCCTGGCGAATGCCAAGCTCTGGAAATACCGCGGCCTCGGGCCACTGCTCGATGCGAGCGGCGCAGTACCGGTACACCGCCGCGAGGAGCACGACGGTGAGGTCGATAACCAGAAGGCCTTCGATCGCGTGTACGAGGTGATTCAGTCCCGCAACTGCATGGGTATATTTCCGGAAGGCGTAAGCCATGCCGAATCCAGGCTGGTAAAGCTGAAAACAGGTACGGCCCGAATCGCGCTCGAAGCAGCGGCACGCGGTGCGGAGGACCTGACCATCATTCCCTGCGGCCTCAACTATATTCACCGTCACCGCTTCCGCAGCCAGGTATTGATCGAGTTCGGTGAGCCGATCGAGATCGACGCGCAATGGGTTCGGGCGTACAACCACGACCCACAGGATGCCGTCAAAAAACTGACCGACCATATTGGTGATGCCTTGTCCTCCGTAACGCTAAATGCTCCGGACTGGGGAACGCTGCGCTTCATTCAGACCTCCCGGCGCTTGTACAAGCCTTCAACCGCTGTGCTGACGCCCGGTGAATATGTCGAACTCAGCCGACGCTTTGTCGATGGCTACCTGGCCGCAATGGAAGATCCGGACATGCAACGAATGCGGCGAGAGGTTGAGAACTACCAGGCGCGACTCGACATGCTCGGCCTCAAGGACTATCAGCTGCGCCAATCCGTAACACTGAGTCTTGCATTTCGCCGTGTATTTCTGCGCAGCCTGACTATGCTGGTGCTGCTGCCCTTTGCCATCCCGGGTGCATTGCTGCACCTTCCTGTCGGTTGGCTGGTTTCATTGGTCGGCGATCGTTTCAGTTACGAGATGGACGACATCGCCACGCTCAAGGTGTTCGCCGCAATGTTGTTGTTGCCGCTTTTGTATATCGTCATCGCAATTGCCGTTGGCGTGAATTTCGGATTCTGGTGGGGCTTGCTCGTATTGATCGGGCTGCCATTCAGCTTCTTCGCCTCGGTTCGACTCATGGAAGCCGAAGCGGGGTTGTTCACGTCAATGCAGTCTCTGCTGAGATTGACCCGGCTCGGTAGTGAACTCGACGAATTGCGCACGATGCGGGCCGAGCTCGTTTCTACGGTCCGGCAAGTCGCAGAACGCCTTGCGGACCCTGATATGCCACGCATGTTTACCGAGAGAGATTTCGGCGCGCCGGAATCAAAGAGAAGCAAATGACTGACGAACTGTTTCGTAGCGACTCGTACATGAAAAGTTGTGACGCCACGGTCGTTGCGGTCAAGGAGGCCGCCGTGACGGTCGATCGCACGATTTTTTATCCGCTGGGTGGCGGACAGCCCGGTGATACCGGTTCAATGAGCTGGTCGTCCGGCAGCGTAGCGATCGTCGATACTCGTTATGGCGAGGACGGCGCAATCGTGCACATTGTCGAGGAAGGCAGCGCGCTCCCGAGTACAGGCGACACGATGCGTCTGGAACTCGACTGGGAGCGCCGCTATCGGCACATGCGCATGCACACGGCCATGCACCTGCTCGGTTCGATCCTGCAGTACGGTGTCACAGGCGGCAATATTTCCGCGGACAAAAGCCGGCTCGATTTCGACATGGAAGACACGGTGGACAAGGAGGCGGTCAGCGCTGCGCTCAAAGCGCTGGTCGAAGCCGATCACCCCATCAGTTGCCGCTGGATCACGGAAGAAGAACTCGACGCGAATCCGGACCTGGTACGGACAATGTCCGTGCAACCTCCACGGGGCAAGGGCAGGGTCCGGTTACTGGAGATCGAGAGCGTCGATCTGCAACCCTGCGGAGGAACGCACCTGAAGTCTACGGCCGAAGTCGGCGCCGTACGCATCGGCAAAGTCGAGAAGAAAGGCAGACGCAATCGCCGGGTGAATATCCATCTCGACGATTGAGGAAACCTTTTAGCGCAACGCCCCGTCCAGGATCCATTGACGAATCGCGGCGATTTCGGTTGGGTCGAGCGGCGGTGCGGCACCTGGTGGCATCTGCTGCCCTTGCGCCTGGGTGCCCTCGATCTTGTGAACCAGGTAACTGTCGTCGGGAAGGTTCGGTGCAACCAGCAATGTCCCTTGCGTGCTCGCTACGTCCACTAACGCCGCATGACTGGTGTCCGCATCGCTCAGATCGAGTCCGCCCGACGGATTGGCCCCGGTGTGGCAGTTGGCAGTTGCGCACGTTGGCGTAAACACGCCAGCCTGGATCTCATCGAGCGTTGCTCCGATGGGCGTTGCTAGCGTGAACTGTACGATGAAGTCACCACCGGCGATACCATTGCCTGACGGGAGTGCGCCGAGGAACTCGCCATCGAGCATATTGCCGTCGAGATCCAGAATCGCGTCGATCGCGTTGCCCAGCAGGCTGATACGGTAGGTATCGTCAGCCAGTTGTACACCGGTCAGGTCGAACACGGCACTTTGTGGGTTTACACCGATAGCGATCGACGCCGCTGTAATCTGTACTTCGTTGTTATCGCCGAAAGTGCCGTCTCCGCCACTCGCCGTCAGCAAGAACGTCGTCGCGTCGACGGTTGTCTGATTTAGATCACGACTGAAGCCTGCGATGATGCTCGCTGGCGGAGCAGTCAGCGCGGCATTTGGCGCCGGCGACAATGACATCACGGTAATTGGAGCCAGCACGACAACACGATCATCGATCGCCCCGTCCGTTATCCACTGTCGTATGACGTCGATTTCGGCCTGCGGCAATGGCGCACCCGGTGGCATTTGCTGCTGAAGCCCCGTGCCCTCAAGTTTCTGAATCAGGTAACTGTCGTTCGGAACCCCTGCCTCGACCCGCTGGAATCCGGCGTCCTGGATGCTTTGGATACCAACCAGCATCGCGTAACTGTTCGCCTCCTCGAGATTGAGACCCGCCGGCGGATTCGCGCCGGAATGACATCCTGCCGTCGCGCAATCCGGCGTGAAGACATTGGACTGAATCTCCGAAAACAGCGGACCGAACCCTGCCGGTGGCGGTGGCGGTGGCGGCGGAGGTGGTGGTGGCGGAGGTGGTGGTGGCGGAGGCACTGGAGTTGCAGGGATTCTCCCGACCGCATCGTCAAACGTCTCGACGTCGCAGCCCGACAATAAGCCCAGGGCAACGAGGAACGCCAGCATCGACCGGAAGATCACAGAGAATTTCATAGGGCCCCCCACCAAATTTCGTCGCATGAAGTCACGCTTCAAACGCCTTCCGATGGTATCGTTTTGACACCACCAAAACGCGACGGCTGTCACACTACTGATGTCGCCAAACGCAGACGGGTCGGGACATTTGACAGAACGACAGACACTTGTTCAAAGCCGATCAAGGTACGGAGAATCGACTTGAAAGACAAACTTCAGATCACCGCATACGAAGTCATCGAGCAGCCCATGACGATGCAAACGGCACAACGGGGGCGCGACTGGATCGACGATTTGCCGGAGCGTTTTGCGTATCGCTGCCTGCCGCTTGCCATCGCCAACCAGGTCGGCTGGGAGATACTCAACCCGGTGGCGTTTACCGCAAGCTGGAATGGCAAGGATGGACTCGACGCGATCAGGTTTCGCTTTCACGGGGAGCAATCGGAGCTAATAGGTTCTCACTTCGGCAATGGTGTGCTGACGTTCACGCCTGGCTACCTGTTTCGGACGACGAAATCTCATAACCTGTACGTGAAAGGCCCGGCGAATCGGCCCAAGGACGGAATTGCGGCGCTCGAAGGGCTTATCGAAACGGACTGGGCGCCGTTCTCGTTTACCATGAACTGGCAGTTCACGCGCAAGCGCCACAAAGTAACGTTCGAGGAAGGCGAACCGATTTGCACGATCCTGCCCTACCCCCGGCATTACGCCCGCAAGTTCGAGCCGGCAGTTAAGAACCTCAACGACAACCCGAAGCTGTACCAGCAATACGTGGACTGGCGCGACGAGCGCCTGAGATTCAATGAAGAACTCAAGGTGGCCGGTTCCGCGGCCGCAAAAGAGGGCTGGCAACGAACCTACATGAAAGGGCAGGATCAGGCCGGCAACACCTTTGCGGGCCATCAGACCAAGGTGCAAATGAAGGACTTCAAGCGTGACTAGCCGGGTGCCATTCCCTGTCGCTACGCACCACTGTCCGTTTCGCTAATCGAGAATCTGACCGGCTTGTTGTCCCGATAGACGATGCATTTCGTTGCGTACGCACGAATCGCTTCATCGCTCGATGCCGAATAGACGGATGTCTCGATCGACAGCTTGTGCCCCACGGTGCGTCGTTTGGTGACAACGATTTCGTGGCGAACCTGGCTCGCATCTTCGTAGTTCGCGTGGTTACCGACTTCGGCTATGCAGGACTTGATTCCCATATCCAGCTCGGCCTGCTCGTACTTGTTGGCTGTCACGGGCGCTGCGATAACGGGGAACGCCGCGACCGAAAGTGCCAATGCCAGCAGTGTGTTTTTGTGCATCATGGTATGTACTCCTCGTGGGTATATGGGCGGCAAATCACCGCGTAATTCAGAACAATCGTTCTGTTTGTGTCAAAAAAATAGCGGCCATCCGTAGCGCTAACTCAAATATCAGAATACTCATTCTGTCTGTGCCAAAAAAAATCCTCAGGCGGTCAGCGACGCGAGCGTGGTCTCGACGATGCCGTCAAGCGTCGCCCTGGAAAAGCCGGTGCGTCCCAGCACGGCTAGCCCGAACATCGCACCGGTCAGCATCTCACCAGCGGCGCGAACGTCGAGATCCGTCTTCACTTCGCCCTTCTCCTTAGCGGATTCCAGCCCGACTGCAAACAACTTGGACATGCGCTGCATGAACTTCATCAATACGTCTCGCAATTCCTCGTCCTGGGGCGCTAGTTCCATGGCCGTGTGGACGAACAGGCAGCCTTTGCTCTCGTCCATGGCACACATGTCAGCGACACGCTCCTCGAAGATCTTGCGAATATCGTCGAGGGATGCGTCGGGTTCCAGCAGACTCAGGAAAGCCTGCTTGCCCATGCGGTCCGCGTACTTGTCGAGCGCCTGTTCGAAGAGCTCTCGTTTATTGCCGAAAGTGCCGTAGAGGCCGTACCGGCTGACGCCGGTCGCACGCACGATGTCCTCCATCGAGGTCTCGGAGTACCCCTTGGAGGAAAACAGCTCGACCGCCTTTGACAGTGCGCTGGACGGATCGAATGTGCGCGTTCTGACCATAAAACGCAGAATAGTCGTTCTGATAAGGCACGTCAAGCGCGATGTGCTTGAGAATCGTGTCTATTGATCCTGACGCCAGACTTCAACGGGATCGCCCGTTTCACCCTCGAGGATAATGTCGCCGATTTTGCAGGGCGGATCGTCAAAAGTGTCCCCGCAACTCGGCAAGTTTGCCAACCGCTCCTGGTGTGCGGCCCGATCCACGCCAGGACCCGATTCCTCGATCTGCGGCGCCCGCCAGCCGTCCTTGCCCCTGAAGGCCTCGTTGATTGCATCCGCGCTTGCGAACACCTTGCTCTGCCGCGCTGAGACGATGCAGCTTGCCTCGTCGGGATCGATGATGACTTTATCGGACTCCTGCTTCAGCGAAACGAGTTGTTGCAGTGCGAACTCGCAGTCTGGCTGGCTCAGAAACTGAAGTTCGAATTCGCGTTCCTGGCAAACGGTCTTGCCGGCTGGCGCTACACACTCGCTCAGGGTCAGGACGAAGACTTGTATCCACGCAATGTCCATGGAACTCCTCCGGTCAACTGTTGTTATGGTTATGACTCAGAGGTTAGCAGAAAATTCGCGTGTCCCGAGTTCCCCCTGGAGACTGCCAGGAATTCACGAAACGAGCCGAGCAACGGCCTCGGACAGGGTCCCGTCTTCGCTGAGTAAGTGGTAACTGATCCGCATATGCGGCTTGTCGATATCGATCAGTCGCGTCAGATCGATGGGCGTCGCCACGAGAACGAGATCGCAGTCGACGGCGTTGACGGTCGCCTGCAAATCGCGAATTTGCGCCTCGCCATAACCCATCGCCGGTAACAGCGGCCCGATTTGCGGATAACGCTCGAAAGTCTCAGCGATATCGCCGACGGCCCATGGCCGCGGATCGACGAGTTCTGCCGCGCCGTACATTGTCGCCGCCAGTGACCCCGCGCCGAACGGCATACCGCCGTGCGTGGTGGTTGGACCGTCTTCGATCGCCAGCACGCGCTTGCCCCTGATCAATTCCGGGTCAGGAACATCCAACGTTGAATCCCGATACACGATTTTCGCGCCAGGATTAACCGCCGACACATTCTCGCTGACCGCCTCGATGTCTTCTTTCCTTGCCGATCCGATCTTGTTAACAAGCACCAGATCGGCCCGCGCGAGGTTCTCGGTACCCGGAAAATACTCGAGTTCATGTCCGGGCCGATGCGGATCCACTACGGTAATCCACAGATCCGGTTTGAAAAACGGTGTGTCATTGTTGCCGCCATCCCAGACGATGACGTCCGCTTCCTGCTCGGCCTGCGACAGGATCGCCGCATAGTCAACGCCGGCGTACACGATAACGCCATTCTGCAGATGCGACTCGTACTCCTCTCTTTCCTCAATCGTGCAATCGTGCCGATCGAGATCCTCGTAACTCTCGAAGCGCTGTACGGCCTGGCTGACGAGGTTCCCATAGGGCATCGGGTGCCGGACCACGACGGTTTTCTTGCCGAGTTCCCTCAATATTTGCGTTATGCGGCGCGCGGTCTGGCTCTTGCCGCAGCCGGTCCGGACAGCCGTGACCGCGATGACCGGCTTTGACGAAGGCAGCATCGTTGCGTCAATGTCGAACGGCGAGAACCGGACCCCATGGGCTTCAACCCACTTGCGGCGATCGGCCACATAATCGAGGTGTATGTCGGAATACGCGAAAATGACCTCGTCGATATCGTTCTCCTGCAGCAGCCCGTCAAGTTCATCCTCGGCATGAATCGGTATGCCATCCGGATAGTTAGCCCCCGCAAGTGCCGCCGGATAGCGACGATCGTCGATATACGGTATTTGCGTGGCAGTGAAGGCAACGACGTCGAATTCGGGTTTGTCCCGGTAACAGGCGTTGAAGACGTGAAAGTCGCGCCCGGCCGCGCCCATGATGATCAGTTTCTTCATAAATATTTCCTTATGCATTAGATAAGAAAGATTGACTTTTAATTATCTAACAGGCTGCTAGTTTACGGGCTATCCGACGCCGGTTTCACAATGACGCCAGCGCAATCATAGTATTACAAGGGGTATGCGTTCATGTCCAAACAGCATCCTGTTGTTGCAGTCACGGGCTCCTCCGGGGCCGGCACGACCACGGTCAAAACGGCGTTCGAACACATTTTTCGGCGCCTGAACGTCACGCCGAGCATCATCGAGGGGGACAGTTATCATCGTTATGACCGGCAGTCCATGCGCGACGCGATTAACGGAGCGGCGCAACAAGGCAAGAACATCAGCCATTTCGGACCAGACGCAAACCTCCTGTGCGACCTGGCCAACCTGTTTCGCGATTATGGCGCGACCGGCACCGGCAAGCGCCGCTATTACGTCCACAACGAGGATGAAGCGCTGTTGCACGGCTGCCCGTCTGGCACGTTCACGCCATGGCAGGATTTGCCGGAAGACTCCGACATGTTGCTCTACGAGGGACTGCATGGCGCCATGGTCACCGATGAATGCGATGTTGGCCAGTTTGCCGACCTGCTCATCGGCGTCGTACCCATCGTCAACCTCGAATGGATACAGAAAATTCACCGTGACACGCGCGACCGAGGCTATGACGAGCGCGACGTAACGGCAACGATTCTGCGCCGTATGGAAGATTACGTGACGCACATTACGCCGCAATTCTCTCGTACCGACATCAATTTCCAGCGTGTGCCAACCGTGGATACGTCAAATCCGTTCATCGCGCGCGACATACCGACACCTGACGAAAGCTTTGTCGTGATACGCTTTCGCGATCCGGCGAAATTCGACGTTGACTTCCCGTTTCTGCTTGCAATGATCAACAGCGCCTTCATCTCTCGACGCAATACGATCGTTGTGCCGGGCGGCAAAATGCTGCTGGCGATGGAACTCATTCTCATGCCCATCCTGCAAAGGATGATCACCGCCAGTGCTGCGGGTGCGCGCCTCGTCGCGTGACGCAAACCGATAACAGCACACCGGCTGCCGTCGTTTTTGACCTCGACGGCACGCTGGCCGATACCGCCGTAGACATTTGCGACGCCCTGAATACAGCACTGCGCGAACAGAATCTGGGCACGCTCGAGCCAGGCTCAGTGCGACTCATGATCGGAAAAGGACCTGTTGTGCTCGTGGAACGTGCGCTCCAGCACCTCGGCACTGATCCGCAGCCGCAATTGGTCGAGTCTCTTTGCAGGGCGTTCATTCGCTGTTACGCGAAGCAAGGCAACCAACGCAGTACCTTATTTGCCGGAGTGAAGCGCTGCCTCGATCGATTGGCAGCACAAGACATCAGAACCGGCGTTTGCAGCAATAAGCCCCATCAGTTTTGCCAGGCGCTGCTCGACGATCTGGGCGTCTCTGACTACTTTGCTGCGGTGCAGGGTTCGGCGGACGGTCTGCCCAGAAAACCCGATCCCGCGTTGCTGCTTGCCGTACTCGAGTCACTCGACGTTTTGCCCCACCAGGCGTTGTACGTCGGCGATAGTGAGACCGACGTGCGGACCGCGAGAGCTGCTGGCGTGCCGGTCGCTCTCGTACGTTATGGCTACAGCGCAGAACCCGTCGAAGAGCTCGGTGCAGACTGCGTGCTGCAAACGTTGCAGGATCTGCCGGGCATTTGGACTGCGATCAGTCCGCCTGATCCGCAAGCAGGTTCACAGCCTCCTCGATCAAAAGCGCTTTGAATGCGTCGGCAGCAGCCGACAGCCGTTTGCCTTTGTGCAAGACGACATACCAGTGGCGCGGAATGGGCAGACCGCTGAACCGGAGTTCGACGAGCCGGCCCAGCATCAGCTCGACCTCGACAGCGCCGCGCGGCAGCAGTCCCAGTCCCAGTTCCGCCTGAACGCCCTGCTTGATGCCTGAGAGACTGCCCATTTCCATACCGGTCGTGAGTTTCAACTTGTGCTGGCGAAAGAAACGGTGCATTGCGCCTCGAGTACCGGATCCGGGTTCGCGCGTCAGGAATACCTCGTGCTCCAGTTCGTCCAACGCGATCCGTTTGCGCTCCGCAAGGCGGTGATTCGGGGACGCAACAACAATGAGTGGGTTGTCCATGAACGCAATCGCATCGAGCTGAGCATCGTCCGGTGGCTGGCCCATGATCGCCATATCGACCTCATTGTCGATCACTTGTTGCAGCACAGCCGCCTGGTTGGTCACGTCCATGCTCACCGTGACGCTTTCAAAGCGCTGATGAAATGTGCCCAGGAGCTTGGGCGCGAAGTAGTTGGCTGAAGAAATGGCCGCAATGCGAAGATGACCGCCAGCAAGTCCCTTGAGCTTGTTCAGCACATCGTCCAATTCCTCGACCTGCTGCAGGATCGATCGAGCGTAGCGATAAACCTCCTCGCCCGCCTCGGTGAGGTGTACCTGTTTGCCGAGCTGCTCGGTCACCGCCATGCCGGCCTGCTGTTCCAGTTGCCGGATCTGCATCGACACGGCAGGCTGGGTCAGGTGCAGCTCCTCGGCGGCACGCGTGAAACTGAGATTGTGGGCTACCGCCGAAAAACACTGCAACTGACGTAGGGTCAAGTGCATAAACGTTCCTTATTGAATCGAGAATAACTAACTGATTCTCTTATGGTACGTCATCGCTTGCGGTGCGTGTCAAGCAAACCCGACCGGAGACGCGACCTGACTAGTTCCAATGATCGGCACTTGATCTGTCAGACAGTGTCAGATTGAAGCAATCACGATGACCCCTACGCCTGCAAATCCAGCCGTTCAGTTGCAACGACTACCGCTATCGAAAATGGCTGCTGCTGACCCGAAACGGTCATTCGGGAATGGTTTCCAGACGTGCGAGGAAGAAGGAGGCAGCAACTTCATCTCCGGCACGATCGTATACGCTTATTTCCCGTTCTAACTCGGCAATTAGGTCGATAAGGACCTGTGGACGATTCTGACGATTCGCCAGTAAGCGGAGGCGATCCCGGAGCGGCTCGTAATAATTGGCCCAAGGTTGGCGGCCGGTCGATATCGGATCAAGCGGTTTGAAGCCGGCAGCAGTCAATTGATCCACTACGGCATCGGGTGTTGCCATGTCCGGGTATTCTTTTTCCCAGAATGCAGATGCTTCGTCGGAGCGTTTAGACGGCTCGCATTGCCAGACGACGTCACTGAAAATGAGCCAGCCGCGCGGCCTCAGCAACCGTCGCCAGAGCGTGAACGCATTGATTCGGCCAATGTTGTAGATTGCCGATTCCGACCAGATTAGGTCGAAACCACCCATCACGCCGTCCAGAGATGGAGGATTTGCCATGTCGCCGACTACGGCGCTTATGCTGTCTCCAACTCCAACTGCGTTCGCCGCAGTCTCCAGGCGCGCAATAAACGGAGCATGGGAATCCACCGCGAGTACACGCACCATTGGCAGGCTTTGTGCCAGAACCAGTGCGGATGCCCCGACCCCACAGCCGAAATCGGCAATACGCGAGGGTGAGGGCATCTCTGTGCGCATTCGTTCCGCTATTTTTCTGGTGGTCGCCGAATCACCGGGACCCAAGTAGTCGAGCCCGTCGAAAACGACCGCATAAGCACTGGCAATTTCATTTTCTTCGTGTGTCATGGCTAATATTGTAAATGAGAGGCTGCTGCTGACCCAAAGCAGCCGTTAATTCATCGCGTCAATATGAGCCAATAAATAATTGCCACTATCATTCACGTCGTCATAGCGGGTCATTATTCGATGCTGCACCCACACCATGTCTTCCAGGCGAGCAAGCAAATTTGGAACTTGTTGCAATTCTGCAAGCGTTTGAATGATATCGATCGCTGAATCGTCGACCGCTCGGTTGTCAGATATTGCAATTCGATCAGCCAATGGGAGAAATCCCAATAGAGCCTCTTCCAACGCAGCTTCTTTGCGCCGATATTCGGCGTGGAATTGACTCTGACTCTCGAAATCCTCGTAATATTTGGCAAGCTTTCTTTTGAAATCAGAATCTTCGATCAGGCGCATTGAGCCAGTGCTCTGGAGTTCATCAAATGCCACTGACGATAGGGTAGGCGTTCCTAAGTACGTACACAGAACAAGATCGAGGATAAATGCATCGGAACTGCTCCATGTATCCTCGCCTGTACGTAACGCATGAATTACTCTTTCCAGTGAGCCCCTAAGATTTTCAGCGGCGATCTTCAAGTTATTAATACGTTCCGTATTAAGGCTCAAATCAAGCGTGATGCCATCGAGAAATTGGCGTGCAATTTGCCGGTCTTTGCGATCTTCATTCCAGTTGTCTGCAAGAAGTGCTACAAAAACACCGATGGCTATTGCGGCGGCTTCCAGCATGGCTTTTCGAATTGCATCTCTATTAAACTTTCTCATTGGTGTCCCCGGGGATCAGACAGAATGATCTTACCTGATGTGCTGTTTGCCATTACGGATGAAATCGTCATGCACCGACGGCCGCTTGTGGCCGTTAGCTGACGGTCGAGCTTCCGAGGGGTTCACCGTTTGAATGACCGCTTTGAGTGAAAGCAGACGTCCGAATTTGGCGAATCTCCAGTTCGTAAACCGTTATCCTTGCGGCCATGAACTCACCCGTCATCAATTCGCGCATGGGACTCGCGGAGTGGTCCATGCTCTTGCTGTTGGCGATTCTCTGGGGTGGCTCCTATTTCTTTGTGGAAATCGCCCTGTTGGAGTGGTCACCATTGCTGATTGTAGCGGTGCGCGTCGTTATCGCGTGCGCCGTCATTTGGGGCATCGTGCTGGCAGCAGGGCTTCCGGTCCCGCGGTCACCGCTCGCCTGGACGGCGTTTTTGTGGATGGGGCTGCTCAACAACATAATTCCGTTTCTTCTCATTGTCTGGGGGCAGAAAGAAATCGAGTCGGGTCTTGCTGCCATTCTCACCGCGGCCGCACCAATTT
>Ga0255052_10000994_pt1 | contig 21995 bp, 15 predicted proteins | sample JV7_2_21_MG_FD_188632 | JGI IMG/M metagenome (GOLD analysis project Ga0255052, IMG submission 188632) | Seawater microbial communities from Jervis Inlet, British Columbia, Canada - JV7_2_21 | ecosystem: Environmental > Aquatic > Marine > Inlet | place: Canada: British Columbia | collected... | reverse complement strand
ACAAATACACAGGATGTGACCGCCAATCTGCTTGGTACCTTCACAATTCCGATGGGGAACAATGCGCTCGATTTGTCGCTCAATTACCGCTATCAGTCGTCGATGTTTTACACATTTGAGCAACCTCTCGTGCGCGATGAATCCTCGAGCTACAGCTTTTTGAACGCTCGCGCAGCTTTCGCCTTCGGAGGAAATCAGGAGTACAACATTGCTGTCTGGGGCAACAACCTGACCGAGGAATTCGCCTGCTCGAGTGTGATCTGGGGCCCGGCCGCAGCGCCAACGTCAAACTTCTCCTGCGAAGTGGCTGCCTTTGGTGAAGCACTATATGGCATGACCTTCGAGGCAAATTTCGGCGCAAACTAACGAACGATCGAAAATCAGCAGGATTTGCTTGATCGAACGGCCCGGTGATCCCGGGCCGTTTTGCGTCTGATTCGGTCCCTTTGACTCTGCCGCGGCTCCGAATAGTCTGTACTAGAGTCATCCTTATAATAAAAACGATTATTTATTCATTGCCATCAATGTAACGATTATTTAAAGTGGGCCGACTATAATATCGTAATTCCACGATCCTACTCTGATGCACATGGGGGAAAGCATGTCTATTCATTCAGAACAAGCCGATCACCGTTGGTTTTTGCCGATATCTGCCGTTGTCTTCGCAATTGCTGCCTTCGCATTGCTTGCGCCCGGTCAAGAGGCATTGGCACAAGGTGCCAGCGATGAATCCGTCCTTGAAGAAATCGTCGTTTCTGCCCGGCGCTACGAGGAAAGCCTCCAGGACGCTCCGGTTGCCGTAAATGTGCTTACCGCCGAGTTCATCAAGAATAATCGCATCCAGGGCGCCGACGACATCATGGACGTCACTCCTGGCGCGACTTACGAGATGTTTAGCAAGATGCAGCCCGTTGCCAGCATGCGCGGAGTTATTGCGCCGACGCCGGGCAACGCCTCGAGTGAAGCCTCCATTCAGACGGTGATTGATAACGTGGTCGTCACCAAGGACTTTATGAAAGCACCGGCGTTGTTCGATTTGCAACGCGTTGAAGTACTGCGTGGTCCTCAGGGCACGTCGTTCGGACGTAATGCGTCCGTCGGCTTGATCCATTTCGTCAACAACCGGCCGTCTCAGGAAAGCTCCAGCGCGTTCACGGTAACCGGTGGTTCGGACGAATTGATCGAGGTCGATGGTCACTTTAATAGGGCGTTGTCAGATACGGCGTCGGCACGTTTTTCGTTCAATTATGACGAACAGGACGGGCCAACTGAGTCTATCTCCACGGGCGAAGGCCTGGATGGCGATCAAAATCTGGCGTTCCGTCTGGGATTATTGCTTGAACCCAGCGACAGTTTCAGTGCCTATCTGAAAGCGGAATACAGCGAAGACAGAGACGAGTCGCCGGTGCGTCACGGCTTCTTTCAGCCTGAATCCGGATGGACCTGCCTCAACAGGGCCTATGTCTATGGCCGCGGAGATGCCGATCCCGGCTACCCCGATTCACCCGCTCCTCCGGGCATTCCACCAGGAGGTGCCGGACAATACAATGATACCTGGTTCGCCCCTTGCGATCCGTTCACGACGGAAATCTCGGATCAGAGCACCGGCACGATATTTGAAACGGATCGGGACATCATTACCTTAACGGCTGAACTGGCCTGGAGTCTGGGCAACGACCTGACCATTACCTCGATCACCGGTTACATGAATGGTGAGACCGACAGTCTGACCGACGTGATAGGGTCCCCAAATAATGTCGGCTGGCAACTTGTTCAAAATGACGGTGAATCCCTGAGCCAGGAATTCCGCATTGACAACATTTCCAGCGGCAACAGCGTTCGATGGTTGGCTGGCGCCTACTTCCTCAGCGATGAGGAAGATCGGGTCGAACAACTGCAGTTCCAGATGGATGGTGGGCGAGTTGGTCCCTGGGTGCCGACAGTCCGAGAGACCGGTGGCTTCAATGAAACCAGCAGCTGGTCCGTTTTCGGCGAGATCAGTTGGGATCTGTCGGACAGAGCAACCATTACTTATGGCGGACGATATGTCAGCGACGACAAGGACTATGTCACTCGTGCGCGGGGATGGGGCACCAACCGGCAGTTGATATTTCTTCCGGGAGTTGACTCCTTGCAACAGGATGGCGGGCCGGTTGTTTGCACCAATATGGGTCCTCCCAGTCCAACCTGCGGTTCCGAATCGGATCCCGTCGGGTTTACCGATCACCTGGTCACCGGTTCCTGGGATGACTACATCTCCAAGTTGTCTTTCGACTTCGAAATCAATGACAACATGACTATGTATGCCTTGTACTCGGAAGGATTCAAGAGCGGCACATTCCAGCCGGACGCACTCAACCCGGCCCAGGCCGATTTGGCCGTCAATCCCGAGGATTCGACGAACTTCGAGGTTGGATTGAAGGGTGCCGCAGATCGTTATCGCTATAGCGTCACCGCCTACTACATGGAAATCGATGATGTTCAGACCGTCAACCTGGTTGTCGCTGGGTCTGCCTTTCTTGGTCTGATGAGCAATATCGGATCGGTAGAGACAATGGGTCTGGAACTCGATGGCACCTTCCTGATCACGGACAATTTTCTGATCAGTGGCAACGTCGGCATTATCGATGCGGAGATGAAGAACACACCTGATCCGGTCGACGACACGATCGACATTAGCGGGCACCGGCCGCCGGGTGCGCCGGAGTGGACGTACGCAGTATTCAGCGAGTTGACCTTTCCGTTGGGCAACGGATCGGATATACAGCTTAGGGCAGATGTTCGCGGGCGCAGCGATGTTTTTAATCAGGCTTCGAGTCGAACCGGACCACGCGCCGGCGCTCGGCTCCGACCCGAGATTCATAATATCGGTGCTCGTATCAGCTGGATAGCATCGGGTGGAAACACCTCGGTGTCCCTATGGGGCAAGAATCTCAACGAAGACTGGGATATCCGGACTTTCGGTCCACCGAGTCCGTGCTGTAGCTCGTTTGCCGCAGGTTTTAAAGGCAAGAAGTCTTATGGTTTAACCCTGGCCATGAACTTCGGCGGCTAATACTTTAGCCCAAGATGGTGTAGTTGAAACTAGCGGCAGCCCCCTGGGGCTGCCGTTTTTTTATTAATAATCAAAATATTGGAGAGAGTAATGAATGTGTTTTCTAACATGCTTGTCTGCCTCGCGATGATGCCACTAGTGGCTATCGCCGCGAACGCGGGGGAGGCTGGCGGAATTACGACGCTCGCCCCGGATTCCCTGCCAAAGCCCTACAAGAACCGTTTCAGCCATGGAAAGCTGGTGTCTGCAGGCGCCGAATGGCTGCTTACCGCTGGGCAAACGGGTCTGAATATCGACGGCCAACCTGGAGACGGAATCGAGGAGCAAGCTGATCTGGCGATGAAGAACCTCTATAACATCGTCCGGGAGGCCGGCATGGATAGCGATGATGTCGTCAAGATGACCATCTACTACCTGGACGCAGCATATTTGCCGGCAATTGTTGCTGCCCGCAACAAATACTTCGGCGACGATTTCCGCCCGGCGAGTACCGCCGTCGGCGTCAGTGCTCTGGCGAGACCCGGTCTTCTCGTGGAGGTGGAACTCATCGCAGCCCGGATGCCTGTCAAAGACTGAAGCCTGGGTTAAAATCCCTTGTAACATGGCAGTAAGATTCAAATTAAATGGAGAGGCTGTCAGTCTCGAACTCGACCCGCAGACACTGCTGCTCGAGGCATTGCGCAACGATCTCGGAAAGAACGGTCCGAAATTCGGTTGCGGTCTGGCGCAGTGCGGTGCGTGTGCGGTGTTACTCGACGACGTATCCATTCGCTCCTGTGTGACGCCTGTTGCCGCAGTCGAAGGCAAATCCGTCACCACGCTCGAGGGCCTTGGCGATCGAGAGAATCCTCATCCCCTGCAGACTGCGTTCATCGATGAACAGGCACTTCAATGCGGTTATTGTTCGAACGGCGTAATCGTCACGGCAGCCGCGTTACTGAAAAACAATCCAACGCCAACTGACACGGAAATCAGTCTGGCGCTGTCCGGTCACTTGTGCCGCTGCGGTGCTCAGCCACGCATGCTGAAAGCGGTTGCACGGGCCGCTGAAAAAATTTCCGGTGACAAATCATGATCGCGAACCGTCGTCAATTCCTGAAATCGGCAGGCGGATTGGTTGTGTATTTCACATTGCCGGGCTGCGGCGATAACGATGACGCAACTGCGTACAAAGAGAAGACGGCCCAGATGCACGCCGCGTTCGGCAACCGGATCGTTGTCGATACTTCTGGCGCGGTGACACTGAACCTGGGCAAAGTGGAACTGGGGCAGGGCATTGGTACCGCGCTGGCTCAGATCGCAGCGGAGGAACTCGGCGTCAAATTTGGTCGAATAGAACTGGCAGGGGTCGACACCGATTTTTCGCCGAATGAGTCTTACACGTTCAGCAGCATCTCGGTTCAGCAAAGTGGACCACCGGTACGACGAGCGGCCGCCGCCGGCCGACAGATCCTCATGCAGCGCGCTGCCGAGAAACTCGGTGCCCCGATCATGGATCTCTCTGTCGAAGACGGCAATATCTTCAACCGAGGCGGGACGACCGGGCTGGACTACTGGCAGCTGCTGTCTGCAGAGCACGTCGAGATTGCCGAGAATGAAGAGCATGTTTTCGTACCGGTAACGGAATACGACATCGTTGGGCAATCAGTCCAACGGCTGGATATTCCCGGAAAGGTATTCGGCGAAGCCAGCTATCTGCAGGACCTTCGGCTGCCAAACATGGTACATGCGCGTGTCGTACGGCCGCCCGCCGATCGGGCACAGCTTGGCGAGTTCGATGCGAAGGTGGTTGAGAAGCTCCCCGGTGTGCTGAAAGTTGTGAGAGACGGTAATTTCGTCGGCGTCATAGCAAGAAGAGAAGGCCAGGCAAGTCAGGCTGCGGCAGCGCTCAGGGCGACACTAAATTGGTCACCGCCAAATGATCTGCCGGGTTCGGAAAATGTCTATCAATGGTTGAAATCGGCGCCAACAAAAACTGAAGCGATCGTTACGCCGCAGTCGGATACGAATCAGGCCGCCGACGAAACGGAAATAAGCGCAACCTATCAGCGGCCGTACCAGGCGCATGGATCAATTTCTCCGTCAGCCGCAATCGCCCTGTACGAGCAAGGAAGTCTGACGGTCTGGAGTCATGCACAGGGAATGTATCCGTTGCGTACTGCGATTGCTCACACACTGGGCCTCGATCCGGGGAATGTCCGCTGCATACATCACGAAGCGGCCGGTTGTTTCGGCCATAACGGCGCAGACGACGCCGCATGCGATGCGGCAGCATTGGCGATGCGTTTTCCGGGTAAGCCGGTCCGTTTGCAATGGGAGCGTGCAGACGAGTTTGCCTGGGAGCCACTTGGCTCGGCAATGCACGTAGAAACGAGTGCCGGGATGGATGCCGAAGGTCGTATTCGCCGCTGGGACTTGGACATATGGAGTTGCCCGCATACCAGCAGACCCAGGGACAAGGAAAAAGCAGGTAATCTGATCTACGCACAGCACAAGGAAGTTCCACTGGAAATACCGCCGGCACAGTCGATACCGCAGCCGGCCGGCGGCGCCGACCGAAACGGCATACCGCTGTATGCGGTCGATAATGTCAGCGTCAACAAGCACCTCGTTACAGACATGCCGCTACGCGTGTCGGCACTGCGCGGACTCGGTGCTTACGGAAATGTTTTCGCGATCGAATCTTTCATGGATGAACTTGCGCTCTCGGCGGGTGAAGATCCGATGGCGTTTCGTATCAAGCACCTGAAGGACCCGCGTGCCATCGCTGTACTGGAACGATTGGCGGACGAAAGTGACTGGGCGCGTCGACCGGCCGCAGGCGATGGCACAGGATGGGGTATAGGCTTTGCCCGTTTCAAGAATCTGTCGAGCTATGTCGGAATCGTGTATGAGTTAGTAGTCGATAATGAGACAGGAAGCATAGATTTACAGCGCGCAACTGCGGTCTGCGATGCGGGGCTCATTATCAATCCGGACGGTGTCCAGGCGCAGATCGAGGGCGGCATCGTTCAATCCTCGAGCTGGACGCTGAGGGAACAGGTCAGATTCAGTGAATCCCGCATTGAGAGCCGTGACTGGGCCACGTATCCGATCCTGCGCTTTGATGAAGTGCCGGAGACCCATGTCGTCCTGATGCCGAGCGACGGCAAGTCACTGGGCGTAGGCGAGGCCGCTCAGGGACCTACTGCCGCGGCCATCGCCAATGCCGTTTTTCACGCTACCGGCCGACGCGTTCGGCAATTGCCGCTTACACCCGAGCAAGTACTGAGCGCCGGAGCCTAAGAAAACTTACCCGGTCTATTTTTTGACCCAGCGACCACCCTTATCCTGGTAGTAATGCCCGGCCGCAGTCTTTTGAACGGCAAGCTCGTAGAAACGATTGCTGACCTGTGCGACGGTCGTGCTGGTTTTCTTCGCGGTATCCTGAAACTTGGCCCTGCGTTTCGCGTTGACGTCCGCAATCAGGGCTTTCACCTCGGCACTCGCCGGTGATTTCACGGCAGCAAGATAGCCGCTGTTGGCTTCGCCAACGAGCCCCTGCGCCTTGGCGCTTTGCAGGTCGATAGCCCACGCGTTTTGCAGTAGTAACGCTAATCCAATAGCTGCAAAGATCTTTTTCATATTCATCATCCTCAGAATACGTCGCTGTCGTCGTCAAACAATCCGTCCAGTTCCTTATCGACCTGGAGCCGGATATGATGTTCGATTTTGACGTTGAGATTGATCTCGATCGGTTTGTCGGGAGCCTCGACCTTGACGGTGGGTGAGCAGCCGGCAAGGAAGAAGAATAGAACGATTAGGGAAAATATCGATTTCATGGCCGCACCGTGCTCCTCATAAATCGTCGATCAAGCTTACCTTATGTCGTTTGTTGCGGGTAGCAACATCATCTACTTTGTGATGTGCTTCTCGAGTATCTCTTCCACGGCCCGGGCCGCCTGCAGGCTCTTCAACATCTGCGGGATGTTGTTCTCGACCCCGAGATTCAGAACTACCGGTCGATTGTCCTCCATGTCGGGGTTTCTTCCGGAAATCTGCATCTGAAGCTTCAAGTCTCCGTCTTTACTGTAGCCGACCGAGGATGTGAGAGTGTCATATTCGAAGTTGCTCAGGGCGTCGGTCACAATGCCCATAGCGGATGTGCCAGATTCATCCGGCACAATGCCCGGCTGGTAGCGAATGACGCCGCCCGGCGTTTCACCGCTCAGTGTTCCGTCCTGTATGGATATCTTCGTCCCTTCGATGATGAGCGGCAGTTCTGCGGCAATGCTGCCGGTCAGGTCGATGGCCTCGAATTCCTTAAGCGTCAGGAGTTCAGTCAGTTCGACCGATTCGGCGCGAAGCATGAGCGTGTTGCGCTCGTTCCCCAGTACATAGTGGAATGGATCCGCCTTGATAGTGCCGCCGAACGCATTCATTGCGAGATTTTCGATTTCCGCGCTAAGTCCATCCGGATCCAGCACGAAATCGGCGCTGATGTTCTCGATGGGAAGTCCGACCTCGACAAGGCCAATTTCGATCTGCGAAGGCGCCACGGAGAAGCCGCTGGACGACTGGTAGCGGCTGTCGAGCTTCGTCCTCAGGTCCGCAAACGCCATATCGTCATAAGCCCCGGCGAGATTATCCAATTCTACCAATGCGATTCCATCCAGTTGCCATCCGTCTTGCGCCTGTTCCCAAGTGAACTGGAGGTCGAAGGAGAGGGCGCCCGCAGTAATGTCCAGCTCACTCGTCCAGGGTGTGACCCGCTCTGAAAGATTCAGAACATCAAACGAGATAGTCGCGTCCTGGATCACAAAGCGTCCGATATCTTTGCCAAGGTCGTGTTGTGCCTGAATCGACCCTTCGCTGTACAGGCCGAAGGTCGTCAACTCCGTCTGAATGTCATCACCCTGCAAGGAAATGAGTCCTTTGAATCCCGGAAAGGCGATCACTCGTTCGTCAATATAGAGTTCGCTATACGATGCATCGACCGTGCTGCTCAGAGAAATAATTCCGTTCGTATCGGTTGCGAATAGCTTGGCAATAGATATCGGTGCCGAAAATCCAAGATCTTCATCAAGTGAAAGTGACTGCAGATCGACATCCACCGATTCGGCAGTCAATTGCCAACCGGAGTCCGACAACTCTATAGTTGAAGCTGACATCAGCCGGGCATTCACGCCTGCAATGTCGGTACCGGAAGCATCGAGGGCGGACAGAGAAAGTGTCGCATCCGGTCGTATCTGGAGCTCCGTCGCGTCCTCCCGAAAAATGATCTCCTGCGACGACTCGAGTTCGAGTCTCGTGGCAGTTGCAATGGTCAGATCGGCATTGTCCATTGCTAATCGCATGGTCACAAAACAGGTAGGTTCGATCGAACATTCGAATTCGGAAATGGCGACGGTCATGTCGTTCCATTGCCTATACGACACTAGCAGGTCGAGTTCGCGACCATTAATCGACAATTGGTTTTCCGGGTACATAGCGACGAGTTTAATCGGACTAGCTGAACGTACGCTGACTGCTGCGAGATCATCCGGTGTTATGGCAACTTCCAATTCAATCGGCGCCGTCGGCGTAATCACAGCGTTGAACAATGCATCCGCACCGGCATCGTGAGGGACGTGGCCGTCGAACACCAAACTGGCTGTGCCGGACGATGCAGAGAGTAAACCTGTGACCGCCGCCATGGCCGCCATATCGACTGTAGATTTGCCACTCATGTTCACGCCGGTCTCATCTGGCGCGACAACGAGCGAAATAAGCTGGTCGACAACGTCGCCCGACCTATTGTGCATTGAAGCCATTACCTCGTGGCTCAACTCGTCTGTCGCAACGACCGACATCGACAGATCCAATTGATACATGCTCAGATTCAAAGACTGGCTCGAGTCGCTTGAGGCCCATCTGAGCCCTTTGATAGTCGGGTACGGCGAAGCAGAAAGTTCTTTGACATCGACCTCGGTGTTTTCGAGCGCGAGTGGTAATGACAGGATCTGCATGATCAGTTGGGCCAACGCCAAAGGTTCTGACCCGGCTTCTTCAGGAAGAACGATCCCGATTTTCGCGGCGGAGTAGGATTTGGAGCCGGCTGACGATCTTCCGATGGGCAAGCTCAAGTCGTCGATCGTTATTGTCGTGCCGTTCGTGTGCTCGAGCTCGACGTAGCCAATCCGGGCGTTTTTAGTCGCTAATGCATCGAGCGATACATCGGTGACGGACATGCCGTACTCTGCAAGCATTGGCCCGGAAATGCGTTCGATTATCGAATTACGCAAGAACCAGCTGATCGTTGCCAGAATGGCGGCGATGACAAATGCAATTAGGAGGTATTTAGAGACTTTCAAGCAGCGTCCCGACACGTATGATAGCAATCACGAATGCAATATCCTCATATTGCTTCGATGAGTGCAAGCAGCGCCAAGTTCAACAGCGTCAGGTTTCTTCTAGGCGGTCGCCTTGTCACTGGGTTGGCCAGCACCAGGTGCTCCGGAGATCTGGACCAGCATCGCCGCGAAGTCATCGGCCGAGAGCGGCTTGCTGCAAAGAAAACCCTGGATCTGATTGCAGCCGTGGCGGCGGAGGAACTCGAGTTGCTGTTCCGATTCGACGCCCTCTGCTACGACGTTCAGGCCCAGCTGCCGTGACATAGCGAGAATTGCCGCGCAGATGGCGGCATCGTCCGCATCACAGTGAAGGTCTTTGACAAACGAGCGATCGATTTTGAGCGTATCGATCGGGAATCGCTTCAGGTAACTCAATGAGGAATAGCCGGTACCGAAATCATCGACTGATAAGGAGACGCCCGCTTGCTTGAGGCGTCTGAGTGACACGAGCGTATTTTCGGCATCCTGCAGCAAGACGCTTTCCGTGATCTCGAGCTCGAGAAGCAGCGCGTCAATGCCCGCACCGGCCACGGCGTCGAAAACATCCTCGATCAGTCCATCAGAATTGAACTGGTGGCTCGATATGTTGACCGATACGGGTATGGCTCCGGTCGGCAATGTGGACCATTGCCGCACTTGTTTGCATGCCTCACGCAAGACCCATTGGCCAATTGGCACAATCAAACCGGTTTCCTCGGCGATAGGAATGAAGTCATCCGGCGCGATAGAACCACGTTCGGGGTGATTCCATCGCAATAGTGCCTCTGCGCCTACCAGCGACCAGGTCTCCGCGTCGACTTTTGGCTGGTAGTGTAGATCGAACTGTTTGTTGTCAATTGCGCGGCGAATCTGATTCTCGAGGTCGAGCCTGTGCAGCGATTTCGTGCGCATGGTCTCGGAAAAGAACTTGTAGTTATTGCGCCCGTGGAATTTGGCGCGATACATCGCAGAGTCCGCATTCATCAATAATTCTTCGCCGGTCTCGCCGTCCTGGGGATACAGGGCAATACCAATACTCGGTGTCACCACGAATTGATGGCCCTCGCAGGTAAACGGCGGCGTCAACACCGATATTATCCGCGATGCGATCGCAGAAACGGTTTCATCGCTGTCAATGCCGTAGAGCTTAATGACGAATTCATCGCCGCCAAGACGTGCCAGCTTGATGCCGCCATCTTCGCCCGGCTCATATCTGGAAACGGAATCGGTTGCTCGCGTACACTTCTGCAGCCTCCCGGCCACTTCTTTGAGCAGTTCGTCTCCGACACTGTGGCCCAGCGTATCGTTGATGCGCTTGAATCGGTCCAGGTCCACAAAGAGGACTGCAAATTTTTGGCCATCGCGCCGGGCCAGCGCGATCGTTTGTTCGAGACTTTGACTGAATAGCTGCCGGTTCGGCAGTTCGGTCAGCTCGTCATAGTAGGCGAGGTTGAAGATTCGTGCTTCTGAATTCTTTCTCTCGGTAATGTCTCTGACGATTGCCAGAACCGATACCTTGTCGCGAGGCACGAAACGTGTCTCGAGATGAATATCGAGACCCTCGAGAATATGTTCGTAAACCTGCGGCTTGCCGGTCTCCAGTGCGGTCTGGATGCACGACAGCGCCCGGTCATCGTTCTCGCAAGGGTAGAAATTGATCTCCGATGCGGTCGACAAGGCCTTGATCTGTTGCGTGTGCTGCGCGTCCGGTCCGCTCAATGCTTCCTGCACTTCGCCTTGCTTGTTGACGATAAAGATAAGGTCGGGGACGGCTCGTATCAAACCACGCAAGTCATTCAGTGCAGTGCAGGTGCGCAGAATGTAATTGATTCGATGTGGTAGAACCGGCAGGGCGATGGGTTTGGTAATGAAGTCGGTCGCGCCCACCTTGTAAGCGCGCTCGACAGACTCTTCGTCGTCACGGCTCGTAATGATGAATATTGGTATCTCACGATCAGTCTTTCTGGCGCGGATGATTTCGCAGGCGGAGAATCCATCCATTTCGGGCATTTCGACGTCAAGCAAAACAACATCGGGATTGTACTTCGCAACCTGGTCTATCGCCTCTTTGCCATTCTCGGCCGCTATAACGCGATAGTTGGATTGCTCCAGGACCTGTTGAATGACCTTGCGATGTGTCGCATCGTCGTCCGCAAGCAGGATCAGCGGCTTGCCCGTGATGTCGGTACTTTGACTCATAGAGCTACTGGTCCTTCAGTACTTCGAACAAACTTGATGATGCCTGGTGTTGTTGACATTACGCTCGCGGCTTCCTTGATGTACGCGAAAATGAAATAGCAACACCGCCCTTAGAGCGCACGCTGCCCAAGTCTCCATCGCTTCACGATAAGGCTCTGTAAATCAAGAGAATATTGACGCAGGGCGCTGGCATCCGAGACAGGTGTCACAGTTATGACACGCCGAATCAACTGTTCCCGGATTTCGGGCATATACGGTCATCGCGTCACAGTGCCAATTGGCCGAAAAATTGACCGTCGAATCGAGACCTTCAGCGATTCAAGCCCTTGAAAATACGAGCTTCCGCCATGGTCAGCGATTGGTCACAAATTGGCCAGCAAAGGTCCACGGTATCGTCAAGGAAGCAATCGTCTTCATCCCTAGGCTTAAACCTCACGCTTGATTAGCCGGGGAAATGTAATGGAAGTCTTGATATACGCAGCAAATACGCTTTATCTGGTCTCGTACCTGGTTCGGGACATCCTGCATCTGCGGATCCTGACGATGGTTGCAGCATGTTGCCTCGTCGGCTATTTCCAGAGCCAGGCCGAACCCCTGATAACGGTTATCGGCTGGAATCTGTTCTTCGTTGGACTGAACGCGTTTCAACTGGGACGCATATTCGGAGAACGCCATCGACAGAAGGTCAAAGCACGAAATCAGGGGATTCGGACTGTCGTGCCAGCCGGCTGACTGCAACTATCGGACGGAAACCCCGCGTGGGCGCAGACGCCAAACATACATGAAAAAGATGCTGAACAAAGTGAGCCAGTCAAAGGCGCCCCCGTATTTCCTGGTCCCGGCATCTTCGGCCGGGGGATCGCCGTTCGTTGCCGAAGAGTCGCCGATAAACCAGGGAGCGTTCGAATCATTCTTCGGCGGCGGGTCTCCAACCTCAGTCTGCCTGACCAAAATGATCTCTTTGTCCAACCAGCTATAAGCTGCATTGATCGCTGTCGTTACCGCATCGAAAGTCGGACTGCCGGGCCCTCCGGCAGGGCAGATCGAGCCAAGACATACTCCGAGTTCCAGGGCATGCTCAGCATCCCTGACGATTTGTACCTCGCTCGCCTGTCCACAGCGATAAGTCGTCAGCGGATCGAAAACGCCGACCGGCAGTACGCTGTCGTCGATCGCACCACATAGTTTCAAGGCTTGCTGATAGGGTACCAGCGTATCACCCGACCCATGCACGATATGCATCGGGACCGGTTCGCCTTCGAGTTGGTGCATAAACGAGTTGTCGATCAGAAATTCACTCAGTTGCTGTTTCAGGCAAAGGGTCAGCTCAGCCGGTGGCAAGGAAAGATTGATTGTGGACAAATCGGTTTGAGTCTGCGCCGCACAGTTGGCCACGTACGCAGGTGGCTCCAGCGGACTGATCTGGCTGAGGTCAAATACGGTGTCAGGGATCAAAGTTTGCCAGCTGCTCCTGAGGAGCGGGACCGTCAGGCCTGCAAAGTTGATCTGCTCCAGGTGCAATTCGTTGCGACCATTTTGTGCGCCGAAAAACCGTGCAAGCGAGTCCAGACCAAAACCGAGGTAGGCCTCATATGGACCACCGGGCGGCACCGCGCCGGCCAGAAATTCCATGGCATCGGTGGGTGCGTAAAACATAAGGGCTTTCCACACATCGTCCGAATGGTGACTGGCGAGCCAGGCCGCAAGGTGAGCGCCGGCAGACTGGCCAAAGACATTGATGCGAGCGTCTGTGGCGCCCAACGCGGTGCCGTTCGCTTTAACCCAGTCCAGTGCGCTTGCGACGTCTTCTGTCACTTCGCGCCAGCTGGCGCCGTTGCACTCGGTGTTGCCATCACTTTCTCCGACCAAGCGGTAGAACGGTGCAAACACGATAAAGCCCCGGTCGGTGAATTGGGAAATCCCTGCCTCGAGGCCGAAGAAGGAAAAGCCACGGTGTCGCCAGGTGCCACCATGTAGTGCCAGCAACGGTCTCAGATTCTGCTCATCGACGTTACTCTTGTAGACGCGCATCTCCAGTTCGCAGGTACCATTGCCCCGCGGAAGACCGGCGATGGTTTTGTAATGCAGTTGCTTCATATATGGCTGGCGATTGTTCTGAATCGACACAACGCCGAGATCGAGCCGCGTACTGGGGATCGTTGTCCATGAACGACTGGGCACATTGGGAAGCGGATCATTCGCCTGGCCGGCATCAGCCACCCAGGCCGAGGCGTTTCCGAGAAGGAATTCCGCCTGATCACCGAATCGCGTGAGGCAAAAGTCGTTATCGTCTGTTCCCTTGTACGCGATCTCGTTCGTGCAGGAGGATTCAGAGAAATATGCGCTGGCATCCAGTCCGGAGAGGTCAGCTACCTCGCAAACCTGATTGTTCATCACGTAAATCGGAGCGACATTCAGGTTCAACTCATACCTGTTGAGTAAGGCATCGCAGCTCACCGTGGCACCGAGCTCGGCCAGATACGCTTCCTCCTCCGCACCTTCCAGAATTGCCAGCTGCAACAGAATTTCGATACCGCGATCATCAAGCAGGGACAGGACCAGATCCGGAAGTCCGAGCTCTGCCAACAAGTCTTTTACGAATGCCTCATCGTCTTCGTCAATGTCCAGTAAGAATGTCGTTGGAGCATTGAAGACCTCAATGGTCGGGTCCGGAATGCCATTCGCATCCAGGCCATCCAGTCTGTAATTCAGTTCGGCGATGCTATCAGCAACCGCTTGTTCGCCACCGGTTTGCAGCTCTGTCAGTAGTTCATCTTCGAACGCGTTGATCACCAGGTCAGTCAGCGAAGCGGTGCCGAAGTCATGTTGCAATTCACCTCCGGTGATCTGTGCCTGGCCGGTAAGCAATGCGTGTTTTTGAACGACGATAGCCAACTGGTCGCTGTCATAGCTCGGGTCGAGATCCAGTGCAAGATCCAGACTGACATCGAAAGGAAGCGTGAGCCCGACCCATCCGTGATCGGTATTCACTTTCAGGCAGTCGCCGACGAAGATAATGTCCTGGCCCCATCTCACCCAGGCGGTGGACTGTGTCGTTACTGCGCCCATCAAATCGGCCTGCAGGCTGACAGACCGAATACTGTCGAGATTGAGGGTCAGGCTGGAGCTGTCATCGATCGATACGGTCGCCGTCGTTGTGTCTGTATGGACTTCGTAAGGTCTCAGGAAATCGCAGTCCGTTTCGATGATTTCAGTTATTTCGGCAAGCGGAATTTCACCGATTACGAGTCCGCCATTGACATCGAAGCCCAGAGCATCGAGTTCATCGCGAATCAGTCCGGTCAAATAATCGCGAATGACGTCGTCCGGCGGATCGCCCGAGGCATCAACTTGCTGTCGAATATCCGCGAAAGGAATGACATAGGTATCGGCGCCAGCCGTCATGGGGAGTACGGTAGCGAACAGAAGCCAGACACTGGAGATATGCAGCCTTATGTCCAAAAGAAGAGCCCGAGATGCTGCCGTTGGTTATGCGGTTAATATCCGCTGTAGCGAATTAAAGTCAAGCTAGCAGGTCATGCTTTGAGTAATGTTGGCTTTACCTAATATGGCGGGAATTTCCCTGCGATCCAATCTTCGCTCACACAATCCTTTCGACGATTATTCGCGTATTCGGTCGAAGCATCCCAATGACCGGCGAGTATCGCTCGCCCATGGAGACAAGACTGTCAAGTTCGACCTCGGTCACGTCCGCCTCGATGCTGACAGACATCCTGACTTCCTCGTAGCCCAACGAAACGTCCTCGTCCAGCCCGAGAAAACCACGGAGATCGATTTCCCCCTCAACGGAGCATTCGACGGCGTCGACGTATATGCCTCGGGCTGAGGCCTGGTAGACGATTGTCGTCGTCAGGCAGGCACCGACGGCAGAGAGGAGGCTCTCGAGCGGATTGATCGCAGTATTGCCTCCGTTAAAAACGGCAGGCAAATCCGATTCCAGAACGAACGGGCGGTGGCGGCCGTGCCGCTCCCGCCCGGCACCATAGAAATTCTTGACGGTTGACCGGGTGTGGCCGCCATCTATCCATTGATTGCGGGCCCGAAACTGGAAGCGGGCGAGCGATGGCTCAGCTTTGATGTCATCGATCAGGCCGTAAAGGCTGTGGACGGGGACTCCATTGATTCTGCTTTCACTGCGCGCTGTCTTGTTCACTGTCGTTCGCTCTCCGTACATGTACCTTTTTCGAGGGTTACAGATTAGACAGGTTCCAGTCCTTTTCCTTGTTCAAATTGTGACTATTCGGTGGTGATTTCATGAATGGTCTTGCCCCTTGCCAGTCGCGTTTGCACAATGCGTAGGAGGCGATACGGACGAGTACGGATGATCTATCAATTCAGCGATTGTGAGGTCGATACCAAGCTGCTGGAAGTGAGGCGGGACGGTGAGCGTTGTCCACTGGAACCACTCGAGTTTGACCTCCTGGTGTTTCTCATCGAACACCAGGACCGTGTCATTACCCGGGACGAATTGCTCGACGCATTGTGGCCCGGCCGAGTGGTCACAGACTCGGCGTTGTCGAGCCGTATCAAAGCCGTGCGTGCCGCAGTGGGCGACACGGGCCGGGCACAGTCGGTCATAAAGACCGTCCATGGACGCGGATACCGTTTTGTTGCGGATCTGAAGCATGGACCTGCTGCCGTTGCCGCTCCGATCGCTGCTGCATCGGTCGTCCCGAAAACTGCCGCAGTCGGGCGCGATGCAGAATTCGGAAAACTCACACGCTGGTTGGAACGTGCCACCGGTGGGCACCAGCAGACGGTGCTGATTTGTGGTGAGGCCGGCGTCGGCAAAACTACGCTTACACGGGCGTTCCTGAACTGCCTCGATGACAACCCGGGTCTGCTCGTAATGCATGGCCAGTGTGTCGATCAGCGCGGTGCCAGCGAACCGTATATGCCAATGCTTGAGGCGCTTGGGCGGGCAGGTCAGAACGATCCGTCTCTGACGGCGATATTGCGGCAACACGCACCGGCGTGGATCTATCAGCTTCCCGCGCTGATGGCCGATCCCGATCCTGAATTCGGCCGCATCATCGCAGGTACGACGCCGGGCCGCATGATGCGTGAGGTATCAGATGCGCTCGAAGTCATTGCCCGCGAAAGACCGGTGGTGCTGGTACTTGAAGACTTGCACTGGTCCGATCCGTCGACCATTGAGTGGCTCGATTACTACGCGCGGCGCAGTGATAACGCACGGCTCATGCTGATCGTGACCGGGCGTCCGGAGGGTCCACAGCAGGCTGTGTTCCGCGACCTCGGGGCCCGGGGCCATGCACATGCCATTCAGCTCGAAGCCATCGACGAGTCCTGCATCTCTGACTACCTGACAGTACGCCTGGAGCATCCGCCATCGCCCGCGCTGGCGGCGCTCACGTTTAGCCGCACCGACGGGTTTCCACTGTTCATCGATGCCCTGGTTGATCAATGGCTTGAGCATGGGCTCATTCAAAAGCTGAACGGCCATTGGTCCGCGGCCGCCGCCGATGAAGAATTACTCGAAGGTGTTCCGGAAAACCTCTCGCAACTCATAGAACAGCAACTTGCCGGCCTGCAGGAAGAAGAGCGCGTCTTGCTCGAGACAGCATCACTTGCCGGGTCGCCGTTTTCCGCGGCGGCCGTTGCGCACGCCATTGAACAATCCGACGAGCAGACCGAGGCGCTGTTCGGACGAATGGCACGGAGTGGGCGCCTGATTCGTAACGCAGGCGAAGATCGCTGGCCGGACGGCACAGTGACCGCGACTTTCGAGTTTCGACACGAGTTATATCGGCAGGCGCTTTATGAAAGTATTCCGTCATCCCGTCGGGCGCGGCTGCATCTTGCGCTCGGTGATCGACTGGAAAGAGGCTGGGGGGAACGCGCGACCGAGATTGCAGGTGAAATAGCCGATCACTTCGCTCGTGCGCACGAAGCAGCCCGTGCCCTGAAATATTTCTACCCGGCCGCGATGAAGTCCTTCAACCGATCAGCCAATCGTGAAGCTGTAGTCACACTGAACAATGCACTTGCTCAAATAGACACATTACCCGAGTCGACGGAAACGAAACGTGCACAGCGAGAGCTACATCTGCTTAGAGCCAGTGCGTTGATATCCCTTGAAGGCTGGGCATCTGTCGGCGTTGAAGAGTCATACACGCGAGCACAGGAAATCGCAACAGATTTGCAGATCAAAGATGGATCGCCGGAGCGATATGGTATTGCAGCGATGCACGAGTTGCGTGGTTTGTATGCGAAGTCGCAGGCAGTCCTCGAGTCATTGATGGAAGATACCCCGGCACTCGGTCTCGAAGCGCACGAGTTACTGGCCTGTTCATTGTTCCACCAGGGGCAGTTCGTTCGCTCGAAGGAAAGCGCTGACCGAGCCGTGGAAAAATACAATCCCGAAGAAGTCAGCCACATCCTGGCGCGTTACGGTGAAAACCCGGGCGTTTGTTGCCACGGCTGGGCATCACTCGACCTCTGGTTCATGGGTTACCCCGACACCTCACTGGAACGCTCCGATGAGGCGCTGCGTCTCGCCGAGGAACACGTGTACAGCCTCGCGACGGCTCTTACATACAGAACATTTCTGCACCAGTTCCGTAACGAACCGGAAGAAGTGCTGAAATGGTCGTCGAAAACGATCGAGGTGGCAGCCAGGCAGGGGTTCGAGTTTCGCGTTGCGCAGGCATCGATCATGGGCGGTTGGGCGAAGGCAACAAAAAGCGACGATGCAGAATCACAAGAAGATGCGCTCATGCAAATGAAGCAAGCGCTTGATGACCATTTCGCAATGGGCGCTGAAATGGATGCGCCTTATTATCTATCATTGATAGCCGATGTATATCGGCAGCTCGGCCAACTCGATGATGCGCTGGAATTGCAGCAAGATGCCATAGAGAGAACCAGTGGCGGGCGATCTTTCTTCTACGAAGCCGAGATGCATCGCTCACACGCACAAATACTGCTCGCGAAAGACGAACGCGAAGCGGCAATCGACGCACTCAATCTGTCACTCGACATAGCTCGTCGCCAGGGCGCGACCATGCTCGAGTTGCGCAGTCGCATAACATTGGCAGAGACGAATGGCGATAAAAGCCAGGTCAAATCAGTGCGGGCCCTACTTGAAAAGCTCACGGAAGGAAAAAACACGCCCGATATCAACGCCGCGGTTGTTCTTGCAAATTGAAAAAAACCGACCGCAGCAATTTCTTTCTATATATGTCGGTCATGCTGCTGGCGATTGTCCTGATCGGTTTTAGCCGAACATTGTATTTACGCCCCTTGTTCGACGTGCCGGACATACCACCCTATGTATATATCCACGGCGCGGTGCTCACGGCTTGGTTCGCGTGGTTTGTGGTTCAGACTTCTCTCGTTGCGAGCTATCGCACTTCAATACACCGTCGCCTTGGAATGGTCGGCATCGGCTTGGGTGTCAGCGTTGAAATTGCCGGCTTCGCAGCGGCGCTCGGATTGGCGCCGCGTCTCCGGGCAAAATATGGAGACATCGAATCAGACTTGAGCCGCATCTCTTTGGTTGTCTGGGGCAATCTTGCCATGATGATGGTGTTCGCGACCTTTTTGATCGCAGCGCTACTGCTTCGGAGACAGCCGGAAAAACACAAACGCCTGATGTTACTTGCATCCATAAGCATCATTGGGCCTGCGGTGGGTCGCATTGGGCGGTTGCCCCTGCTGGACGGAGTACCGGATGCAATGTTCAGCCTAATTGCAATGTTCTCGATGCTTGTCGCGCTCATGATGTTCGATTTCGTCTCCGATCGCCGAATTCATGCCGTAAGCCTGGCAGGATCTCTGTATCTCATTGCCTGTATCGCCCTAGGCGCAGGGCTGATACCGAATACAGAGTTCGGACTGGCATTCATCGATTCCCTGAAGTAGAGCTGCGACGACAGACCTGCCAGGTGGATCATCCCCATTCACGCATTGCGGAGAATAATGTGAACCTGATTCGATCAATCGCTTTGATGGTCATTTGCTGTTCCGTGGCACTCGCACAGGATCCAAGCATGAAGAAGTGCTCCGATGATCCCGTTTACAGTCTTCTCGACTTCTGGGTAGGTGAGTGGGATGTTTATTCGGATGGCGAAAAGGCCGGCGAGAACAGAATTGATAAAGTCTTGGAGGGATGCGTCGTATTGGAACACTGGACTGCCGCAGGTGGTGGACTGGGCATGAGCGTCTTTTATGTCGACGCCGATGGTATCTGGCAGCAAGTCTGGGTGACCGAATGGTCTGCGAACCCGGGCGGAATGAAGGAAAAAACTTTCGTAGCCGAGATGTCGAACAATGGCGTCAGATTTCAGGGCAAACTACAACATCCGAAAATCGGATCGTATCTCGATCGCACCACGCTGACGCCGCTTGATAATGGCGACGTCAGTCAGGTGATCGAAATCTCCCGGGATGGTGGCGAATCCTGGGAGATTACATTCGATGCAATTTACAGGCGAGTTTCGAGCAATTAGGGCCAGAGCCAGCCGAATACGCCCGCCGTCAGCAATCCGTAAATCAGGCCGTCCAGAATATCCTTGAACGAAGCGCTCCATGTGTGTCCGAACCAGATCGAATTTGCAGGCGCCGCACCAGCATAAGTCAGAACGGCGACGGTTCCAGAGATCCGGAAAACATTCAGGTAATCGGCACCTGCGGTGAGTGCGACGCTCGTAACATAAGCCACGAGAAATGACACGACAATGCAATAGATGAACCAATGTACCAATTGCTTGCCGACGGCCAGTGAAGCGTGCGGCGTCACATACACCATCGCGGCCGGACCTTCCTTGAACTTTTCCTGCCATGCCGGATCATTGCGATCCGCGGCAGTGCCATTGGGAATGCTGTATTGGCCCGGACTGGCACCTCTAAGCGCACTTCTTGCCGCTTCCTCGTCAGGCAGCTTCTTCCATTCGGAGTCGTGATACTTCAGAACCATCCATACTACGCTGCTCGCAATAAATACGATCACGGCGGACAGCAGAATTGGTAGCCATAAGGCCATGAGACTGACGTTCATCTTGATTGCCCCCTGTACTGATTTGCTTGAGTTGTTCGCGCCTAGTTTAGCCGATTGGCGTCATGACGGGGAATGAAACCCGGAATTCTGCGCCGGGGTCCATGTTGACGACGTCCACTTTGCCATTCATCGCCTGGCTCAACTGATGCACGATGGCGAGGCCGATACCGGTACCGACTGTTTCCCGCGTCAGCTCGGACTCGCTGCGATAAAAGAGCTGAAAAATCTTTCTCATTTGATCCTTGGGCACACCCGGTCCGAAGTCTCGAACGGAAAATTCGATCGCGTCATTACCACTCGGTTTGCAAGCAATCGCGATGCGTTGCTTTTCCGCGTCTCGCGAAAATTTGATGGCGTTATCGACGAGATTGATGATAATTTGCGCGAAACAGTCTTCATCGATCTTGATTGCGGCCTCGTTCGCAGCTGCTTCCTGCTCAAAATCCAGCTCGAAACCGGCATGTTGTACCTGGCTCGATATTTTTGATTCGACCTGATTCATGAGTTCGCCGACCGTAACGCTTTTCAAATCAAACTGCGGTTCATTGCGCGTAATTTTTGCGAGCTGCAATACGTTTGAGATGAGGCGCGTAAGTCGTTCGCTCTCGTCGTGTATAAATTCGTAGTATTGCTGCTGCTTTTCGGGCTCGGCCCAGCCTTCCTTGAGCATTTCGCCGTACATGCGGATCGAAGTGAGGGGTGTCTTGAGCTCGTGACTTACGGCCGAGACGAAGTCTTGCTGTTGTCGTGCCAGATTGATCTGACTCAGGCCGAGGCGGTATAGCGTGAGGAATCCAACAAGAAATACGATTGTAAGCACGAGGGTCACCCAGCCAAGCACAGCGGCGCCGGGCCCGGGCGGCAGGCCATTGATTCCATATATGAGCTCGAGGCCGTCGAACGGAGCGCTAAGACGATTGCGAAAGAGGAGGGCGCCATCGAAGGCGTCTGCGGTGTAGCTGGCATAGCGACCGCCAGCCCTGGATTCAATGACGTCATCCTGGTACGCGACGATCAGGTTGCTCATTTCCGAGAGCCCCGTATCGTCGAAGAGTGCACCGATCGACCGATCGGTGAACATTCCCTTGTCGATCAGAATTCCTTGTATGTATCGTTCGCCTTCGCGCCAGACTTTGCGAAACAGAACGAAATGTCCACTGTCGAGCAGGCTAAATTCCAGGGGGTCGATCTCGCTCTCGAATGTGCTGATGCGAAGGTTGTTTGTTCTACTCAGATTTAGCACCGGAGCCTGAACCGAGGCTACGGCTGCCATCGGCTCCGATTCCGGCAATGCAATTTGTTCCCGGCGCTTCATTCTGCCCGGAGCAGCCATTCGTTTCTCACCCTCGAT
>Ga0255052_10000993_pt1 | contig 21997 bp, 18 predicted proteins | sample JV7_2_21_MG_FD_188632 | JGI IMG/M metagenome (GOLD analysis project Ga0255052, IMG submission 188632) | Seawater microbial communities from Jervis Inlet, British Columbia, Canada - JV7_2_21 | ecosystem: Environmental > Aquatic > Marine > Inlet | place: Canada: British Columbia | collected... | reverse complement strand
TCAGGCGCTCGTACTCGAAATAGAATTCGCCGAGGTCGAACAGGTCGTAGGTAAAAGGCTGGCCGCGAGCGAATAGCTGCTTGTAGCTGCCGAGGCAACTGTCGAGCGGGTGGCGCCTCGCATTGACGATCTTCGCGTTCGGCAGGATCAGGCTCACCAGCCCGACATGCGCGAAATTGTTCGGCATCTTGTCTGTGAAGCGCGGCGTACCGAGGTGCCTGTGGCGCTGCGTCCGCGCCAGGTAATCGCTGCCGAGTGCTTCGAAGTCCGCGATGCCGAGCGATGTCAGCACAGCCGGATAGGTCTTGCGATCCTGTCTCGATGCCGCCGTCGACCGCGCGACGCGCCCAAGATCCGGCAACTCGTGCGTGCCCTCGACATCGGGGTGACTCGCGAGAATCTGCTCGATGAGTGTCGATCCCGAGCGCGGCAGTCCGACGATGAAAATCGGCGCATTGTCCGGATTACCACCACCCGAATTCGAGTCGATGAACTCGCGTGTGAAAATTTCGATGAACTGGTCGTGTGAATCGGCCGTGAATACCGGGTCGTAGCTCTCACGCTCGCGGCGATTCTCGTTGCCCTGGCGGTAGTAATCGAATGCTCGCGCATACTCCCCCTTGTCGTCGTACGCCTTGCCCAGCGCGAACAGGAAGTTGGCGCGATGTTCGCCGCTGAGACGTTCGTCCTCTATTTGCTTTTCCATCTCGGCGACATCGTCGTCGCTGAAACAGAACGTCTTCAGGTTCGCGAGGCTCCACCACGTCTCGCCGTGCCAGGGATTGGCGTCAAGGCAGGCACGATAGGATTCGATTGCGTCGGCCTGAAGGCCCACGGTCTTCAGGGTGTGTCCTTTCCCGACCAGCGCGCTGGCCAGCCCGGGCTCGCGTTGCAGCGCCTCATCATACAAGCCGAGCGCCTCGTCATGCCGGCCAGCCATGGCGTTCGTGGTCGCCGACGCTGCATACGCATTCGGCCGGTCCGGCTCGAGTCGTATCGCGTGCCCGTAGGCCTCGAGAGCGTCGTCGGTACGATCCTGTTCCTGCCGCGCGAGCCCGAGGTCCATCCAGCCCTGGACAAAGTCGGGCGCTATTCCGAGCGCTTTCTCCAGCAGCACCTCGGCGTCACCCCACTGCTTCGCGCGCATCGCGGCACCTGCGAGCAACCGCAGGGCGTCGACGTTCCCGGGATCGCGCAACAGCACGTCGCGGTAAATGCGTTCCGCCTCGCGGATGTTGCCCATGCGCTGCAGTCGCAGCCCATTGACCAGTTGCTCGCGGTGGGGCGTCAGCTTGAAGGACTCCTCGAACTGGCGCGACGCCTCGTCGTCGCGACCAAGGCCATCCAACACCTTGCCTCTCTTGAAGCGGACGGACGCGCTGCCCGGCTCCAGTTCGGCGGCCCGATCGAGCGATTCCAGCCCTTCGGGCAGACGACCCTGCATGATGAAAGCGTCGGCCAGTGTTTCGTGCGCCCGGGCGAAGGCGGGGTACATGCGCACTGCGCGTGACAGCGTGTGCTCTGCTTCCCTGGCCCGGTTCTGCTTGAGCATCGATGCGCCCAGCAGGCACAGCAGGTTGGCATCACGCGGAAATTCGTCGAGCGCCTGCCGGCACATCTTTTCCGCGGTCTCGGCGTCGCCCGCGCGCAGGAGGGTCATGGCCCGGTCGAACGAGGCTCTGGGAGAATTGGCTCCGGATTCCTGCACGTGCCCCGACCCTAGCGGCGGCGGGCGCAGGTGCCCGGCGATGTTTTTGTGAATATTGGCACCATAGGCCGATGCTTCGCTTTCTGGAAAATTGGAGAATGCGTAAGCTAGCGACGTTGGTAACCGTATGCAATACGGCGTCATCACTGGCGCGACTCATCGTTGAGAATCGTCACAGGAATGTCGATGCCGTAAAGCACCGCTGCCAGATGGGTGGCGACGAGCACTACGGTATCGGGTTCCCGGAGAACGAAACCGGACGGGCCCGTGCCGAGCCGCAGCGATTCCAGTAACGCACCGGGCGCACTCGTGCTACCGCGTGTGCGTTCGATAACGAGAATCCGGCCGGTGACCTTCTCGCCGCACTGCGGATGTGCAGGATCGGTGATTGTCCCCGTCTGTGGATCGAAACCGCCCCAGAAGCTCAGGGGCTCGCCGAGCTCCAGTCGTTCGCCGCTCATTGCGTGGCCCACGGCTCGGTGCCTGTTACAAGGCGGCCCACGCAAGCCGATTCCACACAGGATTGCAGATCGGCGAACGTGACAGGTACACCGAGTGTGGCCGGTGCGTAATAGGCCCACTTCGCCGAACTCGTCATGACATGTCCGTCACAACCATTGACGGCAGGGCGGTAGTAAGTGCAACGGTCAGTGACAATCTCCACGCCGGCACGCTGCAGTGCTTCGAACAATCCTGCATGTTCCAATGCCGCCAGCACAGTTCGGCTCGTCGACACGACCATATGGATCCCCTGCGTGATGCGGCGCCCGTTGAAGATTCCGTCGAGGTCCCGAAACTCATCCAGCGAGAAGTGTGGCGCGCCAAGGCAAACCGCAGCGAGCGGCTCGTCGTCGTTCCGAGTCAGCCCGGCAGCCGTTTCTCTCAGATCAGCGGCACGAATTTCGATCGCCGGCCCGGGCGCATCGCCCTGAAACGCGGCTTCCTGCGTCGCGGCCTCCGGCGTCAGTCCAATCGCATGGAACATGTCGACCGACCCCGTCGTTGCAAGTGCCGACCCGAATGCTCGCAGTTGCTCCCGACTCGTCGATGCCGGCAAACCACCGAGCGCAGGAATTGCGTCACCAACCCGACGGCCGAGGAAAATGCCGAGCACCTGGAAGAACCAGTCTGCAGTTAACCACCCTGGTGGCAAATCGATGAGCCGGCACAAGACGGCTGCCTTGCGATTTTCGACAATGTGCAGCCCTGTCTCCGGTACGCGTCCCGTGATCGCGGCGCACATGTCGAGAAACTCCACGTAGCGGTTCGTCCGCGCACCCAGTACCGAGTTGGCATACACCACGGCGCTTGATTCGCACCATGCCAGTTGTTCGCCGAAGCCCGGCTCTTTACCGGAATTGTAAGGCGCGCAAGTCAGTTCGGCTTCGCAGCCCATGCCTTTGTAGAGCTCGACGAGCGCCAGCGCCGAAGCATCCGTGGACGTGCGTGTATCTGTCGAGCAGGCAGTCAGCGTCGTCGGCACCGTAACCCTCGCGCCACCGCCGGCGACCCTTTCCGCAAAGTCATGATTTGCCTGGCCGTTGTCGAACGCGGCGGCGACGTGCGCGCCCGCAATATCGATCATGCGTCTCGCATGCTGCGCCTCTCCGACAATGACAAGCAGCCGCATCGCCAGCTGCGCAGCTTCTCCCCACGCGCCCGACAATATTTCGCGATCTTCCGTCGCAAGCCGCATGTCGCAGAGCTTACTTCACAGCAGGTCCGCGTGCCTGATATCGTGCCGACACCGAAGGAGAGTGTCCTTGTACGGAAATTTTCGCGCGATCCTGTTTTGTTTGCTGCTGGCGGCTTGCCAGCCGCCCCAAAAAGCCACGCTTGCCGGGGCGCCGTTCGATGTCGACAACGGCAATATAGCGATTCGCTGCGGGCAACTCATCGACGGCCTGTCCGATGAACCGCGCTCCGATACGACTGTCATCGTTCGCGACGGCCGCATTGCCAGACTCGTACCAGGACACTTACGGCCGCCTGCCGCGCTCGTGTTTCTCGATCTCCGCGACAAGACCTGCCTGCCCGGGCTCATCGATATGCACACACACATCGCGCTGTACCCCGAGGACTCGGGTGACATGACGGCCTACTACCGGCGCAGCATCGGGGAAACGACAGCCATCACGGAGGAGAATGCGGCGGCGACACTTATGGCCGGGTTTACAACGATCCGCAATGTCGCCGACTACTTCCCGTCCGTGGTCCATGCGGTGCAGGCAGACATCGATGCGGGCCGGATTCCCGGCCCGCGAATATCCTCGGCGGGGCCTTACCTGACCATTCCCGGCGGCGGCGGTGACCTCGTGATACCTGGCCACGACGAGAGCGAGATCCCCGCGGAGGCGCGTCGCGGTGTTGCGCGCGGGCCGGATGAATTTCGCAAGAAAGCGCGGCAGGCTCTCGACGATGGCGCCGACATGCTCAAGGTCATCGCCTCCGGCGCCGTGTTTGCATTCGGCGGCGTGCCGGGCGCACCCGAGATGAGCGAGGACGAAATCCGCGCCGTGGTCGAGGTTGCGAGGGAGAGTGGCGTCAAGGTGACAGCGCATGCGCACGGCGCGCAGTCGATCAAGGATGCGATCCGTGCGGGCGTCGATGCGATCGAGCATGCGTCGCTCGCTGACGACGAGGCCATCGCCCTTGCTAGCGAACGCGGTGTGGCCTTCTCGATGGATGTTTACAACGGTACGTACACGGCCGAAGTCGGTCTGGTGCAGAACTATCCAGACGAGTTCATGCGGAAGAACGAGGAAACTACGGAGACGCAGCGTGTTGTATTCGAGAAAGCCGTTGCCGCGGGCGTGCCGATACTTTTCGGCACCGATGCCGGCGTGTTGCCGCACGGCATGAACGCGCGGCAATTCGAGGTGATGGTCGAACGAGGCATGGCGCCGATGAATGCTATCCGCTCGGCAACTTCAGTCGCAGCCAGCCACATGGGTTGGCAGGCCGATATCGGTGCGGTCGAGGCCGGTCGCTATGGTGATCTGATTGCGGTGAGCGGTGACCCGCTGCGGGATACTGCGGTTCTTGAGGACGTGGCTGTTGTCGTAAAAGGTGGCCTCGTTTTCAAGCTGCCTACATCGCCGTCGCCGTAAGGTCCAGCAACGCCGGCACGTCGCTCGGCTTGTAAAGCTTGATTTGCGTAAGCGACACGGGCTCGCTGGGTTTCGCCGTGATAACGAGCGACTTCTTGCCACCAAGAAATTCCTCGTACGGGCCGACCATGTATTCGTCGAACACGATACCGTTTGCCCGCCCCATGAATTCGAATGCGTCCATCTGTGCCGCGAAAATTTCCTCGTCAGTCAAGCCGCGGGACGCACAGTATTTCCTGACGCGCTCGTTCAGCGACCGGTCCGCATATTCGATACGCAGATCGCTCATTCGTGGCCGGTAGGCGGTACCTTTGGCGAGTTCGGTCACCATGTCTCCGACCAGGGTCATTCTCATGTCAACGTCCCACATCTGATCTGCACTCGAATTGATATCGAGCACGAAGCGTGAGTCCTGCTGGCGAAAGATCACTGCAACGGATACGACCTGTTCCGAATACCCGAGACCCCTGAGCGCCGTCGGTGAGAAACCGTACTTGCCCACACATTCGGCAGCCGCGTCATCAGAGTCCTCGACACCGAGCGCGGCCAGCTTCATCTGGTAGATCTCCCTGAAGTAGTCGGCATTGACGGGCATATGGACGCCCTCGGCGATAAAGCCGAAATACTCCGGCATGTCGCTGGCAACTGCCTGCGGGTTTGAGGTGATATCGGCAAGGCTGAGCAGGCTCAGAAAATTCGGGGTATCGATACCCAATCGATCGATAAATATTTCGTCGTCAAAGCCGGTAATGCGCGCACGCACGCCGTCGACCGTCAGTTCGCCCGATAAGGTCGAGCTGACTCCCTCGTAGGTGATCTCGACAACAGGCGCCATCATCAGTACCGCGATGTCGACGCTGTCACCAACTTTCTTGTGCATATGCCACTTGGTGCCGGCGAATGCGAGGCCACCCAGGATGAGCACGAAAATTATGGCGTTCTTCACTGCATTGCTACCGTTAATCGGGACGATTGCAGCGCATTTTTACTTAATCAGGCCTCCGGGAGATACCGAAAGCGTCACAAATTCAACAGTTTGCGCAGGCGCTCAATAAAGCCCGCATCAGGCCGGTCGTGCGACGAACAGCGCGTCGACAGCAGAGCAGCCATGTGCTCCGACAATAACCGGGTTGACGTCACATTCGACGAGTTCGTCGCGCAATGCGTAAACCAAGGCCGAGTAACGCGCCGCCGCCTCAGCAAACGCTTCGATGTCGCAGGAAGTACCGCGCATGCCATCGAGCAGCGGTCGCAGTTGCAAGCGGTCGATACACCGGCGGGCGTGCATAGCGTCGAACGGCGGCAGAGCAAACGTTACGTCATGCAATCCTTCGGCATGTATGCCCCCAAAACCGACGATGACGACGGGACCAAACTGCGGGTCCTGTCGCATGCCGAGGATCATCTCGATACCTGCAGGCACCATTGACGCAATAACAACACGTGGCCCGAGGCGCTTCGACAGCTCGTCGTATGCGGCAAGCAGTTCTTCATCGTCGCGGATGTCGAGCAGGACGCCCTGCTGGTCGGTTTTGTGCACGATGTCCGGTGACTCAGTCTTCAGGACGACTGGATAAGCAAGCTCCCCGGCAATCGCAATGATCTCGGCGCGACCGGCGGCGGAGCGTGACGGCACGACGGGAATCCCGAACTCGCCCAGCATCGCCAGCGACTCCGACTCGGACAGGGTGCCGTTACGTTGCAGTTGCTCGCGCCACCGCGCGATGATTCGCGCATCAACCTCGTTCGTTGCCGTCGATTCACGCAACAGGAAGTCGCGATAACCCAAGAGTGCGCGCACCCCGCGCAAAAACGGTGCGATGCCATCGAGCACCGGAAAACCGGCATGCGTCGACGTCACTGCGAGTTCGTCGTCACCCGTGCCTTGCCGCGCGGAGACGAGAGCAATCGGCTTGCCGGAATCGCGGTGTGCACATTGCATGTAGTTCATGTATCCCGGATAGACGAGACCATCAGGTCCGCGGTCCATCACGACGGCTCCCAGTGCCGCGCCGTCGTCCTGTATCAACAAGGACAGTGCTCGCGTCATTTGTTCGCGAGCATCGGGCCCACCACGGCTCCAGCCATCCAGCGGATTGACCGCCGGCAGTTCCGGGTCGATCACTTCTGAAATCGCTCTCGCTGTCTCGTCGCTCAGCGTCGTCAGTGGCACGCCGAATTCGTCGGCCAGGTCGACCATGAGCTGCCGCTCTCCTCCGGAGTCGTGCAACGTAACCAGACCGCCGTTGCTGACGGGATGTAATTCCGCGAACATGATGAGCGCTGTTGCGAGCTCGTCCATATCGCGAACGCGCTGCACCCCATAACGATCGAAGAGCGCCTCGTATGTCGCGTCGTCGCCTGCCAGCGCGCCCGAATGCGATACCGTCAGGCGCGCCGCTTCCTCGGTACGCCCTACCTTCAGTGCAATGATCGGGATTTTCTTTTGCGCTGCCTTATTGAAAGCGTCCCGCAATCTGTCCGGATTGCGGGCGGTTTCGATAAACAGGCCGACAACCCGGGTCTCGGGGAGATCGAGTACGAAATCGAGGTACTCGTCGATGCTGACGCTGAGCTCGTTGCCGGTCGAGACAGCCACGTTGATACGCAGACGACGCTCGCAATCGATGATGCCGCACATGCCGGAGCCGGAGTGGCTGAGCAGGCTGACGTTGCCGGGTGCCTCGTGCGTGCCACTGTCGAAGCCACAGGCCCAGACGTGGTCACGCACATTGTAGAAGCCCATGCCGTTCGCGCCGCAAACCAGGATTCCGGACGCGTCGATTTTGGCCTGCACGCGATCGCGCAAGAGCGGTGGTTCATCGTCATCGATGACGAGCGAGGACATGATGACAGCGGCGGGAAGCCCTGCGGCGATGGCTTCATCGAGCGCAGCCTCGATGCGGTGATCGCCGACGCCAAAAATAGCGAGGTCCGGCACTTTCGGCAGACTCGCGAGCGACGGGTAACACCGCAGGCCCTGGAGTTCTTCGTAGCGTGGATTGACCGGGTAAATGTTGCCCTGGAACTCCCCTTTGCGGAGGTTAGTCAGAGACCACTCACCGAGCGAATCACTGCGGCCCGAGGCGCCAATCACGGCCACCGACCGTGGCCGCAATAGCGGATCGAGTCGGTGACTCATTCCGACGGTACCTCCGACGGTACCTCCGACGGTACCTCCGACGGTACCTGGCACCACTTATCCCACTTATCAAACGTTTCGAGCATTTGAACGTTCGAGATGTTCGAAACGTTTGATAAGTGGTGCCAGGTACCGTTCATCAGGCACCGTTCGTTAAACGAGACCCGGCGGCGTAACGCCGCGACGTTTCGGGAACCAGAACGGCTTGTCGACGACCTCGGCTTTGGCAACCATGCGTGCCCAGTGCATTTCGCGCTGGTAATAGACTTCCACCCAGACGTTACTGCCGACTGCACCATGTGGCACCCGTACACTACCGATTGCGATGTTCTGTTTGCAGACCGGTGACCACGCTGCGGACGTTACAAAACCGATGTTCTTATTCAGTTTCGAGTCGGCGAAGATATAAGAATGCTCTGCCATTTTGTTGCCTTCAATATCCAGCTTCACGAGGCGCCACGTCGACCCGTTGCGCTTCTCCTCGGCGAGCGCGCGTCGGCCATTGAAGTTGGCTTTTTTGAAATCGACCAGCCAGTCCAGGCCGAGCTCCAGTGGTGAGCGTGTGCGGCCCGTCCTTACGGTCGCGTTCGCCGGCAGGAAATCCTCATAGGCTGCCAGGTAACCCGCCTCGACCCGCGCATGCTCTAGTGCATGTGTGCCGATCGCGCGGATCCCGGTGACCTGCCCCGCGGCGAACAGCGCGTCCCACAGCGCTTCGGCTTTGTCCGGATTGATCCACAACTCGTAGCCGAGATCGCCCGTGAACCCGGTCCGAGACACCATCATCTCGACGCCCTCGAAGTCGAAATAGGTCAGGCCGAATGGCTTGAGGTCACCGAGACCGTCGAGACCCATGCGGCTCAGGATTGCGAATGAGGTCGGGCCCTGAACGGCGAGCGCCGCAACTTCCGGCGTCTCATCCTCAATACTGACGTCGAATCCGATTGCCGAGTCCTGCAGCCACGCGGCATGCCGTTCCTGCGAGCACAGACGGTACTCGCCCTCTTTGAGATGGAAGATCGTGCCATCGTCGATGACCTGTCCCTGGTCGTCACACCACACTGCGTACGCCACGCGACCGGGCTTGATCTTCGTCATGTCACGCGTAACGAGGCGATCGAGATAGGCGAGTGAATCCGGACCCGTGATGCGGTATTTCGTCATTGGCGTGATATCGAAGACAGCCGTCGCATTACGGATCGCGAAATACTCCATCTCGGCACAGTAAAGCTCATCGGGCGTCGTATAACCTTTCCAGTCGTGCCACGTATTGAGCGTGTCGACTGCCGTGAGCCGGGCGTGAAATGGCGTCTTCAATCTGCCCTGGGGAACCTCAGTAATGCTCATGCTGCTTTCTCCCGGCTGAGGATGAACTTCGCGGCGTTGCGTCCGGCGGCACCGCTGACGCCGCCGCCCGGATGTGCCCCTGCGCCACAGAGGTACAGGCCATCGAGCGGCATTTTGTACTGCGCCGCGCTGCACACAGGCCTCGTGAACATGAACTGGTCGAGAGTCAATTCACCGTGATGCCAGTGCCCCCCCGTAATATGAAACTCGCTCTCTATGTCCGCGGGTGTTAGCAATTCACTCGCCGTGATTCGCGATTCGATGTCCGGGGCATAAGTCGCGATCGTTGCGATACAGGACTTCGTGAACGACTGTTTGGCATCGTCTGTCCAGCCACCTTTAAGGTCGTACGGCGCGTACTGGACGACGGCCGACATGACATGTTTGCCGGTTGGCGCGAGCGACGCATCGCGAAAGGTCGGAAACGTCAATTCCATGGCCGGCTCCGGTGACGCTTCGCCGTATTTCGCGGGATTAAAAGCTCGTTCGACATAGTGCTCGTCGGGCGCGATCACCAGGCGCTCGGCAAAGTCTTTTTTCGACAGGCCCGCGATCGTTGGCAAGCCGTCCAGAGCAAGGTGCAGTTTTGCCGCGTTGCCACGCATCCGAATGTGATTGACGCGGCGGGTGAATCCCGTTTCGACGTGCTGCGCACCGACGAGATCCATGATCGTACGTTTTGGGTCCACGTTCGACACAACCATCAGGCTGTCGAATCGCTCACCACTCGCTGTCTCGACGCCCGTGACCCTTCCGTTCTTCACGACAACGCGCTTCACGGGCATGCCGGTCCGAATGGTTGCGCCCGCATTGCGTGCGACGTGTCCGAGTTCCTCGGCGATTGAGCCCATGCCACCCTCTGGAACAGCCATTCGACCCTGGCCGCCGGCCTGCCGGTACAGGTAGGTCATGATCGTATTCGGCGACCGCGGCCCGAGGTGAGTGCCGAGCACCGCATCGAAACTCAGCGCACCTTTCAACAAGGGGCTGTCGAAGCGCTCTGTTACTTCATCGTGAATATTGATACCGATCAGGCGCAGGAACTCGCGCATCTCCGCTCGACCAAGCCGGCGCATGTCGAGACCCAGCTGTGCGAGCGTCACGAGATCCTTGAAGTTCTTCGTGCCCAGGCGCGGCGGCGTCTTGTTGAGGTAAGTATTTAGTAGATCTGCGAACCGCGACATCCGTTTGTGAAATTCCTGGTAACTCCTGGCGTCTTCATCGCCAACGCCTTCGATGACGTCACTCGAGTAACGTACATGCGCACCATCTGCGCCGAGGGCAATGGTGGTCATCTGGTCACTCGCGAGCTTGGGCGCCAGGCCGAGCTCCTTGCGTACCTTGGGCTGCAGTTGGTAGAGCAGGTGCGCGCACGCAGACACGGAGTAGCCCGCCGCAAATTCGCGGGTCACGGCGGCGCCACCTACCTGGTCATTCGCTTCGAGCACGAGGACTTTCTTGCCGGCCCTCGCCAGCATTGCGGAACAGACCAGCCCGTTGTGTCCTGCACCGATGATTATCGCGTCATATTTGTCAGTCATCGCCAAAGTTCTCCGGTACCGTGTTGCCGCGTTTGAGGTCGGACAGAATCTCCCGCGCCGCATTCGCACCGGGCGCCGCCATGACGCCACCACCCGGGTGCGTACTCGAGCCGCACATGTAGAGTCCCGCGACCGGTGCCCTGTACTTCGCGTAGCCTGGCACGGGCCGGTTGAACAACAGCTGGTCCATGGTCAGTTCGCCGTGGAAGATATTGCCCTCGGTGATCCCGATCTGCTCTTCGATGTCGGCCGGCGTGCGCACTTCGTAATGCACGATCAGGTCCTTGAAGTCGGGACTGTAGTTCGAGATCTGGTCGATGACGGTTTGTGCAAATGCCTCGCGTTCGGGATCCGTCCACTCACGCCCCTCGAGCTGATGCGGGCAGTACTGGATGAAACAACTCATGAAGTGCTTGCCCGGTGGTGCCATCGTCGGATCGTTGCGTGTCGGGATGACCATGTCGACGTAGGGGTCTTGCGACCAGATGCCGGCTTTCCAGTCGTCGTAGGCGCGCTCCATGCGCTCCATCGAATCAATGAAATGCGTGTCAGCATCGAGCAACGTGCTGCCTTCTGGCAAGGCCGGGAACGTCGGCATGCCGTCGAGCGCGATGTTCAGCTTGCCCGACGAGCCGCGAATCTTGAAATTCTCGACGCGATTGTAGAAATCCTCGGGAACGTCGCTCTTGTCCATGCAGGTCAGGAACGTACGCTTGACGTCCATTGCAGAGACGACCAGCCGCGCATTGATCTCTTCGCCGTTTTCGAGCGCAACTCCTGTGGCCTTACCGCCCTTGACGATAATTTTGTCGACGCCGGCCTCAGTGCGCAGCTCACCGCCATAGGACTGGAAGGCGCCGGCGATCGAGTTCGATACTGAACCCATGCCACCGCGTGCGAATCCCCACGATCCAACGTTGCCGTCGACGTCACCCATGTAATGATGCAGCAGCACGTAAGCGGTTCCTGGCGAGTGAATGCCGAGCGCCGTGCCGATGATGCCGCTGCCAGACAAGGACGCCTTGATGACATCCGTTTCGAAATACTCGTCGAGGTATTCAGCGACACTCATGGTCCAGAAGCGGATCGTCTCGTAGATACGATCCTCCCCGACCTCCAAGAATTTGCGGCCGATCTGCATTAGACCGAGAAGGTCTCTGGGATGCAGTGACGTCGGGTCCGGTGGCGTCGCGAGCAGGAAATCCCGGATGATGCGGCACTGCCGCATCGTGTCAGACGAATAGCGCTCATACGCATCGGCATCGCGCCGCGAGAATCGCGCCCTCTCTCGGTAGGCTGCTTCGGGATCGTGGTAGGAGCCGAAATAGTCACCATTTTCCATGAACGTGAGTGAACCGCCATATGGCGTTACCTGCAGGCCGTGTTTGTGCAGTTCCAGCGCGCGGAATATTTCCGGCCGCAGCAGGCTACAGACATAGGAGCAATTGGAGTACATCCAGTCTTTGTGCAAATTGCGACTGACGGCTGCGCCGCCGATGTAGTCGTTCTTTTCAACGCAGACGACATCGAGCCCAGCCTTGGCCAGGAAAGCAGCTGTTGTCAGGCCGTTATGTCCGGCGCCGACGACAATAGCGTCATAGGTTTTCATGCGTTCTTACTCGCCACGTATTTGCCATGAGATTCGGTTGTAGATTCTGGTTCGTTACCGAGTTTTTCGAGCGTAACGTCCACCGCGCGCTCGAACTTGTCCAGCGTTTCCTCGAGGCAGTCCGCAACATGTGCTTCGCACAGGAACCACGGCTCGCGTGAGTCGGGTTCGATGAGGACACCCTCGTCATGCAACTCGGGAGCGAGCGTATCGTAGAACGCGTAGTCCGATTCCAGCCAGCCGCGGTAGTCGGTGGGCGGCTCCTCAGCGAAGAACAGGCCCATGAGCGCCGGATGACCGGTGAAACTGTGTGTAATGTGGCGTGCACCGAGGATGCGACCCATCCCCGCCTGCAGCTGCAACCCATAGCCCTCGATATTCTTCAGCGCGTCGGTCTCATCCAGAATTTCCAGAGTCTTGTGTGCCGCTGCCAGCGCTACAGAGTGCCCGGTGAATGTGCCGCCGTGAACAACCCCGTCGCCGACCTGGCGCATGACATCTTCACGACCGGCAACGACCGCGATCGGGTAGCCGTTACCCAACGCCTTCGCAAACGTACACAAGTCCGCCTTGATACCGAACAACTCCTGCGCGCCGCCTTTAGCTACCCGGAAGCCGGTCTTCACTTCATCGACTAACAGCAACACGTTGTAACGGTCACATAGCTCGCGCACGTTGTGCAGGTAGTCGCGCCGCGCCGTAATGCCGCAGCAATTGCCCATGATTGGCTCGATGAGAAACGCGCCAATGTCCTTGTGATGCTTCTTCAGCAGGTCCTCGATCGCATTCGCATCGTTCAGCGGCGCCGTATGAAACAGGCGCTTCGTTACCTTTGGTACGCCCTCGCCATAGGGAAGAACGTCTGGCGCCCCTTGCGCCGGATCCCACTCCTCGACCTCGGAGTACCACATCACTTCATTGAATATGCCGTGGTAGCCGCCCTCGAGCATGACGTGTCCATCCTTGCCGGTAAATGCACGCGCGATGCGGAGCGCAGCCATGACTGCTTCCGTGCCGGAGTTCGAGAAACGCACAAGTTCAGCAGCTGGCACCATCTTGCTGATACGACAGGCAACTTCGTACTCGAGTTCGGTCGACAACGCGAACACGCCCCCGACGTCCATACCCGCCCTGGCCGCCTCGTCAACGCGCGGATCGGCGTAGCCGAGAATGACGGGACCGTAGGCCAGTCGGTAATCGATATACTCGTTGTCGTCGAAATCGAGTATTCGCGCGCCCTTGCCATGCTTGATGTAGATCGTCTTGTCGTCACCCCAGTAGCGGAAATTGGACGACACGCCAAGCGGCAGCTTCGCAAGCGCCTTCTGGAAGTGCTGATTGGAATTTCTCAGGCGCCGCATATGCTTCCCCAGGCTGGGGCAGGATGCCCCCTTGAAATCGGCACAGGATCGCATAGAGCGCACCCGACAGTCCAGAAAAAATGAATGAGTATTCATTCACAGTATGGCATCATGGAATCCGAAAAGTCGCTTAAACTGGCGACATCCATTCGAGATTATGTAACCAGGCAACCCATGGCGTCCGTACAAACGACGAAACCTCCGCGCACAGCGACCCGCGAGAAACGACGGCAGCAACTGATCGACGCGACAATGAAGTGCATCGGTCGCAAGGGCCTGGCCGGAACGACGCTCAGCGACGTCGCCAGCGAAGCAGGTCTGTCGCAGGGCATCGTCAACTTGCACTTCGAGAGCAAGGACAATTTGCTGACCGAGACGCTGCGATCGCTCGCCAACGAGTACAAGACCCAATTCGACAAGGCATTGCAGCGATCCGGCCCCCGCCCCGCCGACAAGTTACTTGCCTTGATGGAGCACGATCTGCGGCCGTCTACCTGCGATCGGCGCAAGCTCGCTGTCTGGTTCGCGTTCTGGGGAGAGGTCAAATCGAGGCCGACCTACCGCAAGATTTGCGATGAATATGACCGCTACTACGACGACGTCGTGGCCGACCTGTGTGACCAGATCATCGAAGAAGGCAATTATGAGGGCATCACCGGCAGCGCAGCTGCCGAAGCACTGACGTCCATGACCAATGGTTTGTGGCTGTCCTGCTTATTGAGCCCACAGATCTGGGACCGGCACCTGGCGAACGATGCCGTGAACAGCTACTTGCGAAACGTATTCCCGAAACATTTCAGCTAATGTTCCCGAAACATTTCAGCTAACGAGGCAAAGCGTGGATATCCAACTCGGTGATAGCGCGAGAAAGTGGCAACAAACCGCTCGCGAATTCGCAGACGACTACTTGCAGCCGCATGAAGTTGAAGCGGAACTCAATAACGGCAAGCTCCCCGCCGATATCGCGAAGAGAAACAAGAATCGCGCCATCGAACTTGGTTTTCCAGGTCTTGATGCGCCCACAACTCATGGCGGTTTGGACTTGGCGATGGTCGAGCAGGTGGCTTTCTGGGAACAGCTAGGTCGCGTAACCAATGCGCTTTCCTGGTGTTTTCCCGAGGCACAGAAATGGATGTTTGAGGCCTGCAGCGACGACCAGCTGGAGCGTTTCATCCTGCCGATGATGCAGGGCGAACGTAAGGACTGTTACGCCATAACCGAGTCGGGCCCGGGTTCGGACGTGTCCGGTCTGGAGGCCACCGCGGTTCGTGATGGTGATGAGTATGTGCTGAATGGCGAGAAGTGGTACGTCACGAGCGGCAACATCGCCGACTTCTTCTGGTTCCAGGCACAGTTGCCCGACGAGGACGACGAGGCCCTGTTCTTCGTCGACCAGGGCACCGACGGTGTAGAGGTCCTCGCCACGCCACTGTTCAGTCACACGTATGCAGCTCACCATCCGACCTATCGATTTACCGACGTGCGTATCCCGGTTGCAAACCGCGTCGGCAACCCGGGCGACGGCACGTCGTACATGCACAGCTGGTTTCGGCACGAACGCCTCATGATCGGCGCGCGCAGTTGCGGCGCGGCGTCGAGGCTCATTGAGGAAGCCACAGCCTTTGCCAACGAACGTCTCGTCGATGGCGCGCCGCTTTCCGAAAAGCAGCTGATCCAGGCAATGCTCGCCGACAGCGTCACCGAACTGTGGGCGTCCCGGCTGATGACCTATGAAGCCGCCGAAGCCATCGATCGCGGTGAAAACGTCAAGTCGCTGCACGCTCGCTGCTCAATCGTCAAACTCTATGTTTCCGAGATGGCGAACCGGGTAGCCGATCGTGCGTTGCAGATTTTCGGCGGCCGCGGCTACATGCGCGAAAATGTTGCGGAGCGTTTTTTCCGCGAGCTACGCGTCGATCGCATTTGGGAAGGCACGAGCGAGATCCAACGCCTAATCATCGCGAGAGCCCTTATAAAACGCGGACTTGACGACATGTAATTGCGATCACGGGCCCCGGGTGGTCAAATCGGGGGCACATGGCTGCTATAACAATAATTCTGCGCGCCGCTATCGTCCTGACAACTCTGACCCTGGCCGCTTGCGCCACGGAGTCCGATTCCGACGTCGTCGAATCAAACGTCGTCAATTTTTATAACTGGGCGGACTACATCGCACCGGACACGATCGGCAAGTTCGAAGCTGAGTTCGGGATCAAGGTCAATTACGACACCTACGACGCGTCCTCGGTCGTCGACGTCAAGATGTTGGCCGGCAACAGCGGCTTCGACGTCGTATCCCACAGCAACTGGCAGTCCTCGCCCCTCGTGCCGATCGGTGTGTTCGAAAATCTCGACTACTCGTTGCTGCCCAATGTCGTTCATCACGATCCCGAGCTGATGAAACGAATCGACATCTACGAAGCGGTTCGCGGCTACATGGTGCCCTACCACTGGGGAACCACGGGCTATGCATGGAACGCCGACATGGTCCGTGAGCGCCTTCCCGATCATCCGATGACCACGGGGGACGTGCTTTTCGACCCGGAAGTCGTTTCCAAACTGGCCGATTGCGGCGTCAGCCTGCTGGACGGCTCGCCCGATTTGTTCTCGGCAGCATTCGTCTACCTCGGCGGCGATCCGAAACAATACGACAGCAATGACGAAAATATCGCCGCTATAGAAGAACAGCTCAAGAAGGTCCGTCCCTTCGTACGCTACTTCAGCAATGACAAAATGATGTCGGATCTGCCCAATAAAGAGGTTTGTGTGGCCATGAGCTGGTCCGGCGATTTCGCGCAAGCTCAGCTTCGCGCAGATCAGGCTGGTATCGACATCGACCTTCGCTACACAGTGCCGCAAGAGGGTTCGAGATTGTGGGTTGATGGGCTTTACATACCGACCGACGCACCGAATCGGGAGAATGCGTACAAGTTCATCAATTTCATGCTGCGGCCGGATATCGCCGCGGCGAACGCCAATCATTCATTCTACGCCAACGCCAATGGCTCCTCCTGGCCACTCATGAATCCGGAGATTCTCAACAACCCGGCGATTTTTCCGGATGAGTCAGCCTGGGAACAAATATACGCATCGCCGGTGAGTGACGTGAAGCGCATACGGCCACGCACGCGCGCATTCGCGCGGGTCAAGAGCGGTCTCAACTAGACTTCGAAGCGGGGCGATACGTGACCGAGCTGGATAACGACGGACGATTCATTCGCATAAGGAACGTCAGCAAACGGTTCGGCGATTTCCTTGCCGTCGACGACATCAACCTCGACATCAAACGCGGCGAGTTGTTTGCAATCCTCGGTGGTTCGGGCTGCGGCAAAACCACGCTGTTGCGCATGCTCGCAGGATTTGAGTCGCCGAGCGCCGGGACAATAGAGATCGACGGCGTCGATATAACCACCCTGCCCCCCTATGAACGCCCCGTGAACATGATGTTCCAGTCGTATGCGGTGTTCCCCCACATGGACGTCGCGGCGAATGTCGCGTATGGCCTGAAGAAGGAAGGGCGGCCTGCCGCAGAGATCGCATCACGCGTTGACGAAGCGCTTGCGTTGGTACAAATGCAGGACTTCCACGGGCGCGAGCCCGACCAGTTGTCGGGCGGACAACGCCAGCGTGTCGCGCTTGCGCGGGCGCTGATAAAACGTCCGAAGGTGCTGTTACTCGACGAACCGCTGGCAGCGCTTGACAAGAAACTGCGCGAACAGACGCAGTTCGAACTCATGAATATCCAGGACGAACTCGGGGTCACCTTTGTCGTCGTGACGCACGATCAGGAAGAGGCAATGATTCTGTCGACGCGCATCGCAGTGATGAACCAGGGCCGCTTTCTGCAGGTTGGCGAGCCCAAAGAAGTGTACGAATACCCGACGAACCGGTTCGTGGCCGATTTTATTGGCACGATCAATACCTTCGAAGGCACGGTGACGCATGTCGGTGAAGACAGCGTCTCCGTCGCAGCAGACGAGGCCGGATCGGAGCTGCGCGCACTCGGCACGCACCAACTGGATGTCGGTCAGGATGTTTGCATTGCCATTCGCCCCGAGAAGATTTTCATCAGCAAGCGTGAGCCGGACAACGACGACGATACGAAGATGCGCGGCGTTGTCGAAGACCTCGGCTACTTCGGCAACATTTCGCTGTATCGAATTCGCCTGGAGTCCGGGAAGATCATCCAGGTCAGCGCGCAGAACCGGACACGCTCGGCGCAACGTTTCCTGGAGTGGGACGACGAGATCTGGATCTCCTGGCATCCGCGCAGCGCGGTTGTCCTGACGGACTAGGCCAACGGCATGAATTCTCCAATTCAGCAGGACACAGTGTGGCGGCGAGTCGCCATCGCTTTGCCGTACCTCTGGCTGCTGGTCTTCTTCCTGACACCGTTTGTCATCATCCTCAAGATCAGCCTGGCCGATCCGGCCATCGCGCAACCACCGTACACGCCAACGATCGACGAGCACGGTGACATCAGTATTACGTTCGACAACTTCATCTTTGTGTTGACCGATAAGCTGTACGCCCTGACCTATCTCAAGTCCATCGTGCTCGCAGGATGCGCGACGGTATTCGCCTTGTTGCTGGGCTTTCCAATGGCCTATGGAATCTCGCGCGCAAGCACCGCCACTCGCAGCTTGCTGCTGCTGCTGATCATCCTGCCGTTCTGGATTTCCTTCCTGTTGCGCGTGTACGCCTGGATGGGGCTCATGAACAACTACGGTGTCATCAACAACACCCTGATGTGGCTCGGACTCATCGACCAGCCGATTCAGATCATGTACACGGACCTCGCGGTGCTTGTCGGTCTGACCTATTCCTACCTGCCGTTCATGGTCCTGCCGCTATACGCAACCCTGGAAAAGCTCGATCTGGATCTCGTCGAGGCGGCGCAGGATCTCGGCGCTTCATCCACTCGCGCGTTCTGGGATGTGACGTGGCCCCTGGCGCGCCCCGGCGTCATCGCCGGCTGCCTGCTTGTCTTCATTCCCGCGACTGGCGAATACGTCATTCCGTACCTGCTCGGCGGCCCCAACTCCATGTTGATCGGCCGGGTTCTGTTCGAAGAGTTTTTCGCCAACCGTGACTGGCCGCTCGCCTCCGCGGTTGCGATCGTAATGCTGTTGCTGCTGATCGCACCGATCATGTTGTTGCAGCATTACCGGCTGCGCGACAAGGAGCGAGCCGCATGAAACGCCAATCGCGATTCATTATGTCTGTACTCGCCTTCGGATATGCGTTTCTTTACATACCGCTCGTAATGGTGATCGTCTATTCGTTCAACGACTCACGGATCGCAACCGTCTGGGGCGGCTTTTCAACGCGCTGGTATGGCGAATTGCTGCGTAACGAACAAATCCTCCAAACGGCTTTCCTGAGCCTCCGCGTCGCATTAACCTCGGCAACGCTCGCAACGATCCTCGGCACCATGGCCGGACTTATCATGGCCCGTTTCGGACGCTTTCGCGGCCGTACGTTGTTTTCCGGAATGGTGACTTCCCCAATGGTGATGCCCGAGGTCATAACGGGTCTGTCCCTGTTGCTGCTGTTTATCGCATTGCAACAGCTGACGGGCTGGCCAGGTCAGCGGGGCTTCTCGACGATAACGATCGCGCACACAACATTCTCGCTTGCCTACGTCGCCATCATCGTGCAGTCACGCCTCATGTCGATGGACGAGTCGCTAGAGGAGGCCGCGATGGATCTCGGTGGCACGCCGCTCAGGGTAGTCCTGGACATCACGCTACCGCTGATCGTGCCCGCGATGGCCGCGGGGTGGCTGCTCGCCTTTACCCTGTCACTGGATGACCTGGTGATAGCCAGCTTCGTGTCCGGACCGGGCGCGAGTACGCTGCCGATGTATATCTTCTCGAAAGTGAAACTTGGCGTGTCACCGGATATTAACGCGCTGGCGACGTTGATTATTGCAATCGTGACGCTCGGTCTCATCCTGGCCTGGCTGGCCCTGCGCCGCACCGAAGAGTAGAAAAAGGGGTCAGAATCCTTTTTTTGCGAAAAAAGGATTCTGACCCCTTTTTCTATTTCCTGGCGAGTTCCTGGAGGATCCACTCGGTCCAGTTCTGCTCGTAGTCTTCCATCTCCGATAGCGGACCGGGCTGGTAATAGCGCGAACGCACGCCTTTCCAGTTGTTGACGATGATCTCCTTGTCAGACTCCGTTGTGATATCCCACAACCAGGTCAATTCGTCGACATCGTAGTCCTTGCCTTCCTCGGCATCGTTTCTCACGAACCAGTAGATATCGCAACGCGAATTCAGATGGTCGACCGGCGTGAAGACATAGCCCACAACATGGTCGCTGTAGGCGAGCAGGAAGGAGAACCCACCGAACGTGAAATCCGAAGCACCACCATCAAAATCCGTCAGATTGCCGAGCAATGGTGCGAGCGGCTTGCCGTCCCTGCTGCCCGTCGCATAGCCGTCAAACATCGCCGTACGGGAGTACGCGTAACCAAGTTCGCCAGGGCGTGCATAATTATCCGCGTAAAAGACCTCGACGTCCCGTAGCCCGCAGGCCTCCATTTTCTCCCGCATGCCCTTCTGTAAGTGCTCTCGCCGCTTGTCATCAACCATGAGCGTATGCGAGCGCGCATACTCCGGGTGCGCCGTCGCGCAGTGGTAACACTCCTGGTAATTTTCGATCGAGAGTTTCCAATTCGCCGGAATATCGTAGTACTTGTGAGCCGCCAGCTTCAAATTCGGAAAATCGAACAAGGCCATGGGCTCGGCAAGATCTCTCTTCGCCCCTTCAAGCGACAGCGGATTATCGGAGAAGCAGACGAACATCAGTCCGTGAATCGTATCCACCGAGACCGAGTGCAGGCTGTGATCGTCCCGATCGAAGCCTTCGGGCATGCTGCGAGCGCCGACGAGTTTGCCATCCGTGTCGTACATCCAGCCGTGATACGGACACTCGAACTTGCGAGTGTTGCCTTTCTCTTCGAGGCAGACCAATGAGCCGCGGTGACGACAGACGTTTGCGAATGCGTTGATGGCCCCGCTCTCGGAACGCACGATGATTGTGGATTCGCGTGCGACGTTCAGGACCTTGAAGTCGCCGGGCTCGCCTAGCTCTGACTCGTGCCCGGCGAGAATCCAGTTTCGCGAAACGATCCGCTCCAGCTCGAGCTCATAGATCTCGGGGTCCGTATAGAAGCGCTGGTCCAGAGCATGGCCAGGCTTATGTGCGGCAATCAACTCATCGATCGTCCGCGTATCGTCGTCTTGGAAAACCGCGCTCATCAGGCGAAACCACGTCGTGAAGGCCAGAGAGCGTGAAAGATAGCACAGCGAAAATGCTGCGCGAAAATTCCTATCGCCGAGTCGAATCTAATCGCCGAACTTCGTTACTGCCTTTACAATGCCATTGGCCATGCGCCGATCCGCATCACTCAGTAGCGGATTCCAGACATCGAAAACCATGACGACTCGCACGGCAGCACTGTCATTGATGGACTGGTGTTCTATCGTATCGTCGAACACAAGGCACTCTCCTTCCTGCCATTGCCGCTGCTCGAAACCGACGCGCAAGTAACAATCGTCCGGCACAATCAGTGGCAAGTGCCCTATGACGCGAGCATTAGTCTCGCCGCGGTGCGGCGGAATTCGAGTGTTCGGCGCGAGGGCCGAAAAGTATACGCCTGGACACGGGCCACCCAATGAACAAAAGTCGATCTGCTGCAGAAGCTGCGCGGTCGCCGGACAGCGGTCAAGATTCTCTTCGATAGGGCTACCGTCTTTCCAAAGGTGAAATGCGCTCCAGCGCACGGAGTGATTGAGCTCCCGCCACTGATTGACGGGCTTATCGGGCCGAATGGCAACATACGGCTGAAACTCGTCCTGCTCGAGCATGTTCAACATTTCATCGCGAATTTCGTAGCGCGTCAGCATAGGCCGCACTTGCCCGCACAGCCTTGTCGCGGCGTTCGTTCCAGCTCCCTTTTTTCAGCAGCGCCGGCACGTAGAGAGGATCAACGGCCAGGGCCCACTGTATGGCCTGCTCTGCCAGTTGTGTCACTGGTACCGAAAAATCGATCCCCCCTCTTGTTTTTCATTGTCGAATTAGTGATGACACGAGAAATCGCCTGCAGGTTCCCGTCGAGTTAAACAGCAGCGCTGCAACTCGCCGAACAGGGCGTGCGCATATAACAACG
>Ga0255052_10000992_pt1 | contig 22005 bp, 16 predicted proteins | sample JV7_2_21_MG_FD_188632 | JGI IMG/M metagenome (GOLD analysis project Ga0255052, IMG submission 188632) | Seawater microbial communities from Jervis Inlet, British Columbia, Canada - JV7_2_21 | ecosystem: Environmental > Aquatic > Marine > Inlet | place: Canada: British Columbia | collected... | reverse complement strand
CCAGGAGAGACCCTCGGCATATAATCTCTAAACACCTGCTCATATACATCTCCAGTGTTAGAAATATCAATGTGGAGCAGATCAATACTAGCTAGCCCAAAGTCAATATGCTTGGCACGAAAGTCACCATACCTAATGACGTCGCCAAAAACCTCTTGTAGTCCTTTGCGATCGGCGTGGTTGAACTCATATCTATCGAAGATATCGTACGCTTCTATATGAGCTTTTGGGGCACCGCGCATAAGATGTGTCAGACTATACCCATCCAGAACCCCAAACTCTACGATACGCTTAGGACTATGAAGCCTTGCTATAGATTCAATAAGCTCGCCGTAGCCATTCAGACGATAGGAAGTTCTCATTACCAGCCTGCCTTTATACAGTCGACAATATACTCCCGAACTTCAGGAGTAACCCACCAACCAACAGGAATGCATACCATTGTCGCTGACAGCTCATCTACGTTAGGAAGATCTCGGCTAAACCTAGCAACACACGAATGCTTGTCGTTTCTTTCGTGGACGCGGGAAGTCATAACGCCCCGATCCTTCATACACCTAGAAAAGTTATCCCTACCTCCAACCTTCAGGGTAAAGAGCCAGGCGGCACTATCGTGCTTGTTCTCCAAGAGATCTACCCCTGCCACACCAGCGAGGGTATCAAAGTAGAACTGTGCGTTAGCCTTATGGGTAGCGATAATGCCATCAACATAATCCAGTTGCTCTAGACCAATCGTGGCAGCTACATCATTCATATGAAGCTTGTCGCCAACCTCTGATATATCTGCTTCGCAGCGAAAGTCTGTCTTACCAGTATCCTCCCGATCAATCCCATACCACCTAAGGAGCTTAGCCCTTTTGAGTTGCCCTTCGGGAACGGCGAGACATCCACCATCAACTGTAGTCAGATGTTTGATCGCCTGGAAGCTAAAAGCACAGTAGTTCCCCGAAGCTCCGAGAGGGATATCATTATACGAGCCCCCGAAAGAATGGGCACAGTCCTCAATGATAGGAATCCCAAACTCCTCTGAGATAAGCCTAAGCCCGTCAAGATCACAGGGATAGCCACCCCAATGGACGGCCATAATAGCCTTTGTCCGAGGGGTTATGCTTTTCCTAATCTCCTCGACGCTTATATTGCAGGTTGAAAGCTCTACATCACACCACTTGATATCTGCCCCGGCAAGAAAGATAGGCCAGTTAGTAGCAGTGCAGGTCAGAGGAGATGATAGAACCTCATCGCCAGGCCCTACCCCAATAAGCCTCAAGGCAAGATGAAGAGCGGCAGTTCCATTACCTACGGTAACGAGGGAGTCTGTCTGAAGCCGTCTCATCAAAGCGGACTCGAACTCTTTGACCTTCTTGCCCTGGCTAAGATAACCCGACAGAAGAGTCTCCCCAAGCGATCCGAGAACCGACTCAGGCATAAAGACTTTGAATAGCGGGATAGTCTTGTCCACAGAACTACATCCAGTAGGGGTGAGCTAGCGTCCAGGCGACGACTTCAGCCAGACGCTCATCTACCTTCTTCTTCGGCTCCCAGCCCATACGAGCCATCTTAGAGCCATCTAGGGCATACCTAAGGTCATGTCCGGGCCTAGAGGAATGGAAGTCCACCATCTCATAGATCAGAGGCTTATCCATAATAGAGGCAATCATCTGAGCAAGCTCAAGATTGTCCAGCTCCCGCTCACCGACAAGGTTGTACTTATCGCCCTTCCCCCCGTGCCCCAGAATGAACAGGACGGCATCAGCTACGTCAGCAGTATTGATATAGAATCTCTTGCCTGCTTGGGTACAGTCCTTATTGGCGTGGATGGTTACCTTCTCTCCCTCCAGGACTTTCCTGATGACCATCGGAATATACTTCTCTGGATGCTGCCTAATACCAAAAACATTCATAGTATGGGTAATCATAATAGGCATCCTATAGGTATTGGCATAGGCAAGACAGAGTTCCTCTGCCCCAGCCTTAGAGGCACTGTACGGATTACCAGAGTTATAGCGATCCCACTCCTTATATGCAACTCCCTCAGGAGCAGGGCCGAATACCTCATCAGTACTGAAGTATAGGAACTTCTCCAGAGACTCGCCCAGATGCTCTCTAGCAAAATCTAGGAGGTTGCAGGTACCAACCACGTTATCCATTACAAAGGAAAGCGGATCCTCAATGCTTCTATCAACGTGAGACCCAGCAGCGAGGTGCAGGATGTAATCACACTTGCCAACAGACTTCCTGACCATATCATTCAGAGGAGCTTTCAGATCGTGCCAGGTGACATCAACCCTTGCAGGCCAAGTCTGATCCTCTCTCAATACATCATCAAGACGACTTAGCATACCGGAGGTATCCAAACGGTCAAGACAAGCGATAGTCCAATCTGTCTGCTCCAGGATAGACTTCACTAGGTGATGACCAATGAAACCCGCCGCGCCAGTAATTAGGACTCTCTTACTCACGTAGTTCCCTCCAAAAAAGCCTTCCACGAATTCATAATCATATCCTTATTGAAGTGCCTGATCGCACTTTGCCTACCCTGAGCACCAACGGCTGCAGCGTAGTCGTGGTCATTCAGCAAAGTGGCAATTCTCTGACGAAGAACCTCGGGATCATCGCTAACAAACCCGTCGTGACCATCAGTAATCAGAGTCGGGATCTCATATAGATTATGGTTCCGCCACTGATCAGCATTTCCGTGCTGAGCACCTAGAGCCACAACCGGAATGCCTGTCATCCAAGCTTCTATAAAGTTCAAGGTATAGCTAGCCGGCTGGGTACCGGTATAGAGGTAGACCCTATTGTTCCTCATCTCCTGCAGCAACTGATCATAGGAGACCCTACCCATCCCAAACCCTTCCTGATGATTACCGGGACCGAAAAGCTTCCTAAGGAAAGGTCTCGTAATCTCCTCAAAGAGAGTGTAGTTGCAATGGGATCCTCTACCCTGCATATCCTGACCGAAGGTAATGACAAATCCTTCATTACCGTTCCAGTTCTTGTAGACGTTAGGATCCTTGTAGAACCGGATCAGTGCATCCTGCCCACAGAAATGAGGGATGTTAGCCTCGTTGGGAGAGTAGCGAACAACCTGAAGACCATCATTTCTAAAGACCTGCATCTGTTGTTCAACAGAGGCAAGGGACTGGCCGATTGTCCTCCAGATTACCCTTCTCTCCCTCATCGCGTTCCAATTCAGATGGATCCAGCGCGGCATATGCATAACAATGACCGTGTCAAAGTTATCCACGAACTCCTTAGTGAGATAGTCCTTAGTATCCTTACCAGCCTCGTGAGTCTGGGAAATCTCATTGTACTGAGCCACGATATCTGGATCGTACTCAAGGGTAGAGATATCAGGACGAAGGTGCTGATCCCCCCTGTTCTTAGGCTCAACGTAAGCCCCGGGCGAAAAGACTTCGTGCCCTAGCTCGTGCAGAAGAGAGACCTCATCAAATTCAAGGATCTCGTGGCAACTAAGATAGAGAATCTTCAATTTAGACCCCGCTTACCCAAAGGGTTTGCTGAAGATCTAGAAGACAGATCCATCCACTCTCGTGGAGATAGTTCTTCAGCAGCCTCGATTTTCCCCCACCTGGTAGCTGATTATCATCAATTAGAATAAGGGTCTCCGAGCCTACTACACCAGAAGACTCTGCCGCCTTGAACTCATTCAGACAATGCTCCTGACACGGAGCAAGAATCTCCCCGTGCTCCTTGAGAATTTCTGTGTGGCTTAGCGTTGCGACGTGTGCAATTGCGGCTTCCAAATTCTCCTGACCACCATAGGCCTCCAGCATTTCTCCGTATGGATGATCCAGGCTATCCAAATACAATAAGTCAGCCCGGACGGCACCGGCAAGGAGCCAGGCAATAGAATCAGAAGAGATATACTCAATCGAATCCTTGAAGGCCGCAGTCAGCTCCTTACAGATTTCCAGGTGCTGGGGGTAAAGGTCTACGGTGTGGAGCCTACCGCCATATCGAGAGAGAAACTCGCCGAACACGGAAGTAGACATCCCGGCCCCCAAGTCATCCGGTAGCCGCTGACAACCAGTTTCTACGACAACCGGGGCAGTCCTAGTTTGCCTCAGGATATTGAGAGCTAGCTGAAAGCTCCAGTACCGGAAGTTGGTTCCGCCACAATAATACTTATTGAAGAGCCAGTTATCCGCATCGTCAGAAGTATAAACCGAAGTTTTCATTGTTGTCCTTTATAAAGCGCTTCGCAGCGAGCTTTCATTATCCTACCAACTGCGGTAAGAGAAAGTGATGACCCCACATACTCTCTTGCTATACGGCCCTTCTCCTTAGCAGCCACTCTGTCATTAAACGCCTGTCTCATCATTCCTCGGCAGGATGAGATACTTGGGTCTCCCCAAACCATATCGCCCGTATAGAGAATTGAGATATGTTGCATTTCCTTCACGCAAGTCTCCGTCGGAACGTCCACAAGGTAAGCGCTCCCGTCGTGGAAATGCTCCGGGAAAGCCGAATACCTAGGAACGATAACGGGGTTCCCGAATGCTGCGGCCCGGAAGGCAGGGATCCCAAATCCCTCATTCCTTGCCATAGAGACATAGCAATCACAGTGATAGTGCAAAGCTGCAATCTCACTGGTACTCAGGAACTCTTCGATCAGAAGGATAGGGGGACAATCAATTCCTCGGGTTGCTCTCTTCAGCTTAGATATCTCCCGACGAATGTAGTCCCGCTGGGTTGGATCATTGCCAACCCTATAAGTCTTTAGAACAAGAACAACATTCTCTGTCCTTGAAAACTCCTCATAGTATGCCCTGATAATCCCAACGCCATTCTTCCGCTCGCTCCATTGAAAGATAGAGTAGAACTTGTACTTGTCTTTCGAAAGGCCCCCAATCACACAGTTAGGCTCCCAATCTTCCGGGGGCAGAGATATGACGTGAGGGATTGTATAGACAGGAATACCAACTCCCGAGCCTTCGCACACTCCCTTCAGGTAATCGCAAGGTACCCAGACTTCGCTAAGCCCACACCCATTTATGCAATTCACCCACTTTGAGGGAAGTCTAGAGGTCTCCCAGGCGAAATAGCCAGCCTTGATCCTATGATCGTCAGTATACTTACTATAGTTATCAGGGGTTAGGTGAATTACGTGGAGGTTAGCACCATCTCTGGAACGGCCCAGCAGAGAATAAAGCCTTCTGCCTACAACTTCGTCAACTAGATCGGAAGGGTTATTTGGTTCGAAAGATACGGCGTCTGCTACAACGTCGATACCAACATGATCTAAAGCCCTTACGTATCCTCTTGCCGCCTCTGCATAACCGCTAAAGTCCCTGAGGGCACCGGTATAGATAACTTTTAGAGGAGCCTGTAGCAAAGTCTTTACAGTCCCGGGCATATGAAGATGTTACCACCTCAAATAGCAAAAGTTTTGACGTGGCGGGCTTTAGAGGCCCCAGGATGAATAGGATCATCGGTCGGACCTCCAGGAATCCTAAACTCATCCTTCAACTTTTGCTTCACGGCCGCAAGGACAGCCTGAGGAAAAATGCTAGACATACAGTAGAAGTTGTTCGTACATCCCGCGTAGACACAACCGATACAGGATAGCTGCTGGTTTACCACCGCGATGGCATTAGGATAGTGATTGATTCTACACGACGGCGGCATCGATCCAAACAACGATACGATTCTCATATTCAGGGCTCCGCCTAAATGAAGCAAGCAAGAGTCCGGACACACTAAGACGTCGCAGTGTTCCATAATCGCAGCAGCCTGACGAAGCTTATAGTCAAAGGCTACAGTCGTGCCAGCAATCCGCCAATCATCAGCTGTATCTCCCCAGCCAAAGAGGAAGCAGTGATATCCATTCTCTCTGGCTAGAGACAGAAACTCCCTAACCCTATGGGCAGGCCAGGTTCTCTTCGGATCGTTAGACCTGAGGTGGATGGCGATTGTTCCAGCAGGAGCACTACTGCTAACGTGCTTCTCTACAAAACCTTTGCCCCATTCTCTCTCTTCCTCAGTCATACAGTAGATAGGCAGACTATCCCCAAAGAGCGGAACGCCGCAAGCCTGAGCAAAAAGATCAATCCTATTGAGGGGCTGAGTATATGACCTCTCATCGCTCAGCCCAACGCGAGTAATGTCAGTGAAGGCATCAAAATCATCCCTGTCGATAAGCCTATAATCTATAACCTCATCGATGTATGGGATGTTCTCCAGAAGAGCAATTAGATCACCACCAGCATAGTCAGCCGGCACGGCATAGGTTACGTGGCAGTTCGGATACTTACGCTTGGCACCCCGAGATACAGGGGTTGCCATAATGATATCTCCTAGCCCTCCGAGGCTTCGCTTCACGCAGATCCTCGCTCGACCATTGATTAGAGCATCAAGCCTACGACTAGAAGGGGCAACAATAGTCTTCTGGGCCCGATGTGTAATAACCTTCGGACCTGTACCAAGAGTCTTAGGAGGAGGCCCTTTGACCAGGACTCCGTTCTTCATATACATCTAGACCTCGCGAGATACAGCGCTATGCCAGTCCTCTTCGAACCACTTCCTAACCTGGCGTTCATAGGGCCACATCTTGAAGTAGCCCCATCCCAAGAAAGCTCTCTTGTACATCTCCCAGGCATAATCCTTATCGTCCTGATCACTGCCGTAATAATCTACCCTACTGCAGCAGTTCTCAGCATAGCCCTCTCTCTCAAACTTAGCACGAAACCACGCCAAACCTATAGGGAAGAACACAAAGATGTACAGGAAGAACATTCCAAAGAAGGTGTACTTCCTGAACTGCTCCAGATGCTTCCTCTCGTGCCTTAGGGTAGACAGCTTCTTTCGGGGAGAAAACTGGCTCCACCGAGAGGAACAATAGATCGCAAACCCAATCGTCTGAGTATAGGTATCAAGATGCCCAAAACCGGGAAACTCCATTACTGTCTTCAGCCACCAAGACTTCTCTGCCGAAACAGTTAGCCCAGGGAACTCGGACTTCATCCCCTCGATGTATGTTTGTACATCGACCTCTGTCACCCCAACTGTCATTATCTATCGGGCACTAATCACAGCGCCAGTACCAGCGCCAGAGGTAAGGGCTGTGACCTGCAGGTTCGCAATGGGAACGTCATCAATGATAAGGGTTTCCCCGTTTGCCACCGTTACGGTGGCCGCGTCGGCATTGATGAAGTCGACTCCTGCAGACATATCGCGTGCGTGCCAATTTAGCAGCCTCGCCCCAGCGTGAATTGGGTACCTTGTCTGCTGTGCGTTGATCCTAACGGTGATCGTAGCGTCGGCATCGCAAGCAATCTCTGTCCTTGCCGCCGATCGTCCAAGAGAAGTCTGTACTAGAAGTACATCGTTCACTACAAAGTCTGGCGTGGTGGAATCGAAAACTACTGCCCTATCGCCATCAGGGATAGAGGGATCTTGTGTCTTAGTGATATTAGCCATTACCTACTCCTACTGAACCTCAATATAGATTCCGCCCCAAGCCATCCTTATGATATCGGCCGCATTGCCGTTCCCGTCAGTCAAGATTCTAAGCTCATACACCCTCTCGACATTGAAGATCTCACCGGCGTCTGAAGGTGCCGCAACAGAAGAAAGAGTATTCCTCTCCTGAGTAAGCGTATTTCTGACTGCCGCAGTGTTGAGGGTTGATCTAAGAGTCCCTGCTCCAATCGAACCTGGCGCACCCATATCGTATAGCAAGAGGCTTCCCGACCCTGCAGCACCTGCCGCGATGTACGTAAGGAGGCCCTCAAAGTAAAGAACCATACTGCTGATAGCTGTTCCAAGCTCAGACGGATCGAAAGTAAAGCCGCCAACCACCTGCTCTGAGGTCAGAGCCGTCTCTTCGTTAGTCCCGCCAGCAAAAGTTCTATACGCCGCACCAATTGAAGCCCCAATACTTGAGTGAGACAGGGTGACGCTAGAGTTCCAAGCTCCGCCGTGAAGCAATAGCAGAGCCTGCATCATCTGCCTAACGGAAAAGTTGTCTAGAGCAGCAACTCCATCCCCTGTCAGGTTGTCGTAGAGGTCGTCGTAGACGTCCTTAGCAATCTGTAGGAGGTTAGCCCTGTTGGTCTCCGTCAGGTCGTCTAGAGAGCCCGTAGCGGACGCCGCAGAGGTATCAAAGATCCCTGCCCCGATAGCTGCCTGGGCAGAGGCGCTGACTCCTCCAGAACTTGCAGTAGCCGCAACCTCTGTACGAACGGCATCAACATCATCAGACATCTCGGTAAATACCGCCTCGAGAGTCTCTTTGATAGTCCTCGGCCGGGCAATGTCGCTTCTCCAATACCTTCCGCCATTTGTGAGCGCGGTGGCACTGTTATCGACGAAAATGTTAGCTCCGTCGATACCATTTACCTTCGCGTTTATTGTGTCATCGCGAAGGTTCCATCTAGTATCTTCCTTTCCTTGAGGAAGGGTACTAAAGATAGGATAGGCCGTTGAGTTCCACTCAACGATGACCTGAGACACGTCGGCCTGAATTCCCCTGAGCATATCGACGAGCTGCTCTAGGACCGACACTGAGGAGGACGGGTTTACTGATGTGACCGTCCCCGCTGAACGAAGCCTTCTCATTTACCTAACCCAGCTCCTATAATAAGTCATTGCTACAGTGCTCACAAGCTACTTGACCCTGATCCTATAATAGCTCAAGACCGGCGTTCTTTTTGAATCTCTAGAATCAAGGCGAGCCTGAAGCTGGACTCCTGTATAGCTGCTTCCTCGTCCAATGGCAAGGAGGCGAACTCTTTCATTCTCGTGATTCGTCCTGCCTGAATCGAACTTCAGCAAGACGATAGTCTTAGGTCCATCTACAACATCAAGAGCAAAGTACTGCGGATCGAATCCCTTAGACAGAAAGTCGTGGCGTCCGAGGCGTGTACTCTTATGCTGAGCATAAGTATCAACTCCACTGTAGCGTCTTCCGCCAGTGAAGGTCTCGGGGTAAGTATAACCCTCGATAATATACTTATGATTATAGGGATATAGAGGATCCAGAACTCTTAGCTCGTCCTCTGTAGTCGGGGCCGTTCCGGTCAGTGGAGCCCAGTTAGCTCTACCAGTTTCGAAAGTATGATATCCCTGAGGGATCAGTACGGCACCAGAGACAACCCTGCCATCCAAATGGGCCTGGGTATCACCCAGTGAGATCTTCTTACCGCCCGGCTTCTTCACTCTAAAGGCACAGTAATATCGACTCTCGTCCCTCAAGCCCCATCCACACTCAACGTCTGCGACCTTCAGGTCAGCAGTAACCGTAGGATACTTCGCGTCTGAGTAGCCAATGTTCCTCATAAGCACGATATCGCTCAATAGGTTATCGGTTCTAGAGACATAGAAGTTAGCAATGGTATCGTGAGGGCCAGCAAACCGATAATCAAAACTTCCAGAACCATCCACCCGAAGGATATTTAGGGCCTCAGCGTTGAGGGAGCTATCGAATACGGTGGTTGAATCTTCCGAAGTGATCTCCGTCGGGGCAGTAAAGTCCACAACCGCAATGCTTTCCATCTCATCGCGACCCATAGGAACAACTGGCACCCAGTCTGTAAGCGAGCTCCCATCGTAAGCCCTTAGGAAATACCTAATTGAGGTATCTTCTGGTACTTCCTCACACACCTCAAGACTTGCCCTGCCAAACACAACATCATTCCCACCCTGGGTAGGAGTCTGAGTCTCGGTATAGAGAACAACACCAGTAGTATCAATCTGGTACTCTTCAGACCAGACCTTTACCTGCTGAGCACCAAAGTCATAGACAGACCCTGTAGATCTAGTCTCATCTGGAGAGCTCTTAGAGATTACAAACTTTAGGTAGTGCATAGCCGTCTTTGGAAAACGCCAGACGAGGTTACCAGTGCCAGACCGAACAGAGTTCCCGCCGGGAACACTTTCCCAAGTATAACCGTCAACACTGTACTGCGCAGCCACAACCGTAGTATTTCCCGCCGCAGCTGCACTTGTCTCAACCAAGATCCTAGAGATGCCCTCTTCTTCTTCAAGACGAATCTTCAACTCACCAAGAACAGGCTTTGAGCCTGCCACAGCAGTCCTGAAAGCCCTTGGCTTCTTAGCCATAGACTCCATTCCCCACCTAGAGTGATGATCTCTCAGCAGATGTCTTGGAGACGATCCTGCCGACCTTGAAGAGAACCTAACGTTCCCTGCCTCTATGATGGCAAAGTCAGCTCCTGCACCAGAGATATCAACCTGAGTACCCTCTGTAGAACCCTCTCCTAACGAACGATTCACGTTGAGAGTAACCTCGCCAGTAGAGGTATCTACCTTGGCGGTTGTACCGGAGGCTATGTCTTCCAATGACAAGAAGCCATTCTCTACAAACGAAATGTACCCGGCAGTGTCTGACTTCAGGAGCAAGAGGGAATCAACACGGGCTTTGAGTGCCTCCATCCTAGCATCTAGAGCCTTTGCTCTGGTGCTCCACTCCACTAGAGTCGTAGTACTAAGGTCTGTAATGTCAGCTAGAGATCGCAGGAGGACAACCATATCCCCGCTCAGCGCATCGATAATACGATTGAACTCAGAGGCGGAGGATTGTCCGTACCTTGCTGGAGCAAGAACTCGACGCAGACCAGAACGAGTCAGATCTCCGTGAGCCGCTGATTCAGCATCATACCTCTCCTTCAACTGCCCTGGCGTTGGGACAATCCCATCCTCCAGCCAATCGCGAAGGGAGGTCTCTAGGATGTTCTCTGCCCTCTTTTCTCTTACGTGTCCCACTAGTCAACCCTCAAGGCTATTGCCCTCAGCAAAGGAGAAAAGTGAGGGGCGAGATCAAGAGTTCTAATCCTGTCTGGCTTATACTTATAACTCGCCGAAATCCTCCTGCCAGCTCCGCCTGCCCCAGTCAGAATAGAAACGGCCGGTCTCTCATAGTCAACTGTATAACCAGTCCCTTCCTCTAACTCAGCCGACACGTTATAGCGAACGCTATACTTTGCATAGCGGAAGGTAATCGAACCAGAGACAGACGAAGCATCTATGGCATAGTGAACCCTGGCCCGTTTCAGGTCAACAGAGAACGCACCCCTCATCCTCTCGTAAGAAAAGTCATCCCTATACTTATAGGCAATTGACGGAGCAGAGAGAGAGGCCGTAAAGACAGACGTCCGGCAGAGATATACATATCCCTTACCGTCTGTCCCGTCGCCCTCGTAATCAATACTCCAGTCACCATCACCAACAAATTCCGAAGCACCATCGACAAATGTCTGCTCGCCACTCACCTCGAAAGTTGCAGAATCGGGGTCTGTAGTTGGGAAAGATATGCCTCCATCTGCAATAAGGTTCTGCCAATGGGTAAGCCGGAACTGAGCTACGTGTAGCCCGCCTCCAATAGCCGTAGAGATTACCGCTGGTATCTCCTGGTCTTGAATCTCCCCGAAAGTCTCAAACTCTTTGTAACCATCGACGAACGGAACTTCGTATGGCTCATACGTTCCGAAGACTCCGTCAGGCATCCTAACGCTTTTTGGAACAATGCCGTCTACTGCAGAGCTGCCATCCAAGAGAATCGTGAACCTATTCCCGGAGGTAACGCTCGTCGTACCTTCTCTTGTCCGATATCCACTCTCATAGAGCTGGATCTTCTGCAGACTTCCTTCGACGAAATCCCAGTCAGCAGGAGCAAGAACATAATTGAGACTGTGGATGTACGCTATCGTATAGCGCCGCGTAGCGTAAGTCTCATCATTCAGATAGACAATCCCACTATCAAAGTCGACAGTCCAGTCGCCACCAGTCTGGATCTCGCTAAAACCGTCAACGAAAGTCTGGTAGTTTACGAAAGGTTCCGTCGACCCCGTGCTAGACCAGTCGATAACGTGGCCGAGCCATCCGCTCCCGCCACGGATACTTACCGTAAACCCGCCAGTATTCAGGTTCCCGTGGGGAAGATCGATCTTTACAACTCCCTGTGGAGCTGTCGTAGAGGCCGACCAACTCTTACCGATAAACTTAATCTCGGTGCCCGTCTTCTCACCGTCAGAAGGGTAATCAAGAGTCATCGTATAGGGGGCAGCAAGACCCTCCACAGGAACCGTCTCGGTACTGAGCAACATAGAGATTTCGTCAGAGGACGAAGGGATGGCCCCCTTGGGAGTGTCCGCACTGGCATTACCGAAAACCATCTCCCAAGTTCCATCGTCAGCCCTCTCAAGATAGAACATCTTAGAGTTTCTCGTCGAGAAGCTCGCGGCACTCTTTACTCTAGACCACATCACGTTCCCAACGTATCCGCGCACAGAGCCAGGCTCCACAAACGAAAGAAGCGGGATCTTGAGCCGAAGCTCGGTGTTGCCATTACGACGCCAAACAGAAGAATCACTATCCCAAATAACCTCAGACCACGCCCCGCGACCTATAGGAAGCTTAGGATAAGACCAGCCACGGGCCGTAACCTCTGGGTCGCAAACTACCAGACTACCCTTCTCGGGAGTATGCTTTAGAAGGATGTCGAATGGCCTAATGTCGAGCCAAGGCCCAACCTGCCTAAAGGGCCTAGTAACGGCCTCCTCAACCTCCTGTGCAAAGGCCAGCTCGTCCTTTTCGAGGCGAACCTTCCACCTAAGCGAAGTTGTCCCCTCGGGAAGAGGAAGAACCTCAGGAATCTCCAGATCTGATCCACTAATTGTTCCAACCCTCTGCCAGGTAGCCCCGTCGTCATGAGAGAGAAAGAAGGTGGCACTTCCTACCTCTTCTGGCAGAAGAGGAGGATCTAGAAGAGCTTCGATAGCAGCGACGGAGAGAGACCTAGTAAAATCTATAGGCTTCGATACCAGCTCCCCGACAGAGTCATACTTATGGCCAAAGATAGCAATCTCTTTAATGCCAATAGCATATCTCAATCGCCGACCACCACTGGTATCTGTGATCGGGAAAGTAGAAGTCTGGCGGAGAAACAACCTAACGAACTTCACGAAGCGGGGAGCGAAAGTGATATTGAACTCCCCGGCAAACTTAGAGGCGTGCGGAGAAAGGTGGTATCTAGTCTCCAAGTCCTCATCTAGAAATGCCGCGACACGAACGTCCTCCTTTAGGTTGATCCATTCCCCACCATCCCTAGATACCTCAATTGCATCAATCGAGAAGGGCGTACGTGCCCCAAGAAAGACGGGATGGATCTTGATTCCGTTCACGGGCTGGAGAGCTGCCAGAGAAATCTTCAGGGATAGCTTCAATCCCATAGAATTCTCAGAATCAACGACCCGCTCATACTCAGTCCAAGTATCGAGATTAGAGTCGTGCATAGACTTTAGCTTGCCCCTTATAGGGGCGGCAGCTTCTATATTATTGCCGAGAACTCCGTTAGAGTTGCGGCCAATGGAAATCTCCTCAATATCCCACTGACCATCTTCCTCTTTCCTTGGAAGAGAGGCTGTGCCTTCGGCAAGATCTAGGAAGCACTCGTCTTCCTTTAGGAAGGTAGAGCCACGGTCGATGTTCACCTCATTAGAGAACGTCTCGCCGTGATAGAGGGCATCACCAAACTTGGTCGTGTAGATACTATAGACAGACAGCTGCTGACGCGCATACTTTAACCCTGCCTGAAGACGCCGGATCCGGGCGATACCAAAGTTGAAGTTCCCCTCAGCCAGATCGCCAGTTCCGTGCGCTGCCTTTAGCAAGTACTGAATCTCACTGTAAACTCCGAGTAGGAATAGATTCATATCCCCTTCGTTTACAGGTGATCCAGGCTCAACCATCGGAAGGTCATAGATTGGAGTCTCGATTCCCCTATCTAGTCGACGAACAATATCCGCATAGACTCTAACAAGTTCTTCCTGGGTGACATAGCTACCAATAGAGTAGTTCAGATCGAGCCTACCCATTAGATGCCTGATCCTACTCTCTAGGAGCGGAAGTCTTGTTATGCCTCTATACTTATCCATTAACCACCCAGGAGGACTACCTCTCTAAGGTATGGAGATACCCTTGTATTCAGAGTATTCGCCCTGAGGATTATCTGCAACCCCATCCTGCATCTTACTACAGCACCTGACGGCCGATCGTTGTCAAAAACGTACGTCTGAAATCGCCCTAGGCGAGCAGACCTTAGAGGATTAAGGAAGACCTCTCCACCCGCACTAGACGTAGAGACAAGAGGGGTATAGACAACCCGAAAGATCTTGTCAGTCCTAGGGCCCGAAAGCTTGACCCGGCACTCCCTTGGATCTGAAGCTGTAGCTGAAGGCGGCAGGGTTATCTCCCAAGTCACACCTCTATCGACAGACACCTCATAGTTCATCCCAATAGTAAGCAGAGTCGTATCCATATAAACAGAGAACGTCTCATCAAAGTCAGGGTAGAACCTAAGGACACCTACATCGTTCAGAACAGCAGACGACACTCGCTGGGAAAGAAAGAGCCTTTCATCAACGCTATCATCACCATACGGTTGGATCGCGATAGTCTCTACGTCTAGCAGGAGACCATCAGCATCATAGTTCTCCTTCCTTAGAAGGAATTCTATGTCGGTAGACTCAGACGGAAACTCCGCGATCCGGTGCAAGGCAACGGTAGTTGGAGATGGCGAGAGTTCAAAAGGCTCAGGAATAAAGAGCCCGTTGGGCTTATACTCACGAGCAATAGCCGAGATATCCCTAAAGCCAAAAGCATACTCAGAGAAAGTAGCTCGGAGACGATCGATGGAGTGCCTAGCAGGAGGAGGCTCATCTGGCGGAGTCATATCCTCATCCAGGGTTAGGCTCTCAACCACTGGTGAGGGATCAACCCAATGACGAGCAGGCCTCGGAGGAAGTGTAGGAGGGCCACCCAAAAAGCTAAGTGCCCGGGGGATCTCATCAGGTACAGGATCATCGCCGAATACCTCAACGCCAGCCGTAAGAAACTCGGTAACAATTTCACCACTACGCCAGCTACCAAGGTCGCTAGAGTAGAAGAACTCTCCGTCAACGCCAGTATCCTGCTGTAGGGTCAGGATAATCTTCTTAGCGATGATATCCCCAAGAGGGATTACCTTACGCCTATTCGGCGCTGCCCACTCTGCTGGGCCTGTCGTAACCGGAGCCAAGTGTCCCTTCCTCGATGTTCCCCCAGCGCTTGTAGAACCGGTATGGGTCGACCCTAGGGTCAGGCTAATCTCCCTGCCTCCAGAATCTACGTAGGAAATATCCGCTACCTTTATGGCAACGTCCGCAAGAGGGTCAATCGCAAGTGCGTTTACTCTCTGGGCTGCGGAGAACGTTAGGGCAAGCTTCAGCCGACAAACATCCGGATCCTCAGCAAGAAGGATAGAATGCCTCCACGCCGTATCCTTACTGCCATCGATAGCCTTCGTAGGTGTATTTCCATCAGGTGAAGTACTCAGAGCGGTACTAGGGGTCGTAGAATCGGTTAGAACCTCAATAGAGTCAAAGTAAATCGCTCGCTCAGCACTACCGGCTGCAACTCCCAGATGCATCCCAGGCTCACCTATACGAGGGGGAGAAAGAGCTAGCTCCTCACCTCCTCTAGCATCCTCAAAAAGGATAGAGTCAGTCTCAGGATCACCTCCCGGAACAGCTATCGATCCGGTAAAGTTATAGTGCTTTAGAACCTTTGAGAATCCGGTGTACTTTCTGGCATCCAGAACCTCATATGCTCTCACCTCTGCCTCGAGTTCTTCAAGACCTGCCTCTATGGCATCGAAGTAATTCTCTGCAAGTATCTTGTGATGTGCCCTAATTGCATTTCCAAGCCGTTCGGTTTCACCTAGAGAAGCCTCCATATCCAATCGGGCAAACTCCATAAAGGTTCTCATAGCATCTGACTCGAGCAGATCACCCTCCTCAAAGGAGAGAGGGGGTGTTCTCTGCTGAAGCTCTTCCTGCTGCATCAGGTCGGCGAGCTCAGTCAGCTTTGTCTGGAATTCCTCTGGACTCCGAATCTCTCCCCTGTCCCGCATCTGATTGAGGAGACGCAGCAGCTGCTTTGTCTGCACTGCTGGGAAGTTCCTAAGGAAGCTATCGAGGAAAGGGATCATTCTTCTTTGGCTCCGTACTTCACTACAATACTTCCGTCGTGCCTAATGGCACAGGAGACACAACCAGACTTACTGATATCGAGAGGCCCGTCAGTACCTAGAGTAAGCGTTGTAGTATTCCCTCTAGTCCTGATCGTTGCCTTAGGATAACCAAGCGTAGTACAGGAGACTTCTCTCCTGATTCTATAGGACTTACCCACGCTTGCCCCAAAGATCATACGATCCTCTTGCTTCCACTCCGCACAAGTTCCTTCTACAGACGAGCAGCGGAGTTCAACCCGCTTTCCTACATAATCAAGAGACGTTGAGATGATGTCCTGTCGTCCCCTTGTCCAAGAGGCTTCGCCTCTCTCTATATAGACATCCGATCCGAACTCCGTATCGCCATCCTTGAGGGTTTTTACCCAACAGCTCTCCTTCATATCTTCTCCTATGAGGTGGAGGTGTAAACCATCAGGAGATCGACATAGGAAGTCCCCGTCTCGGTCTCTGTAGCTGGGATATCAAGCCTAAGCCGAATGTGGGCCTCTCCCCCAGTTGGAATCTCCCCGGCAAGACCAGAGCCAGAGGAGATAGCATCAATAGGCATATCTGCGGCTGTAGCCAAGCTGTCGCCCCAACCAGTTCTAAAAGGTTGCCACTCCTCGGCAGGGAAAGTCCCGCCGTGGTTCATATTGACGTACAACCCCTCACCACTGAAAGCAGGGTACGAGTTATCGCCATAAGCAATAACCTTGTCATAGTCATCCTGCGCGGTTACCGTGCCTAGATAAACGCCAGCAGAGTAAGGAAGGATATAGAACTTACACGCCGAGATCTTTGCTGTCCCCGTATGGGTAATCCAAACCTCCATCTCTCCAGAGCTATCGTCAGGGGCTAGGCTACCTGCCGACTGAGGTAGAAAGACAGGAGAACCTGCGCTAGTACGTGAAAATCTTACAGATACAGCCAAAACTAACTCCTCCCTACTATAGGGTTGTCCTCGTTTTTATTCCCCACACAGTTCCTTTGGGGCCTTCAAGACCATCACTATCAACAGCAGCAATCGCAAAGTAGTATATCAGACCACTCTCTAGCCCTATAAGTGTATAGCAGTTCCCGTAAACCTGGTCACTTACAGATGCTGTCGTAACTAAAGTCCACGGCCCCTTCCGAAGAGAGGCACGATAGATGTTGTAGCTATAGGCATCTCCCTCAGAGTCCCAGCAGATGGCAATCGAGTCTGTTGTAGAGACTAGCGATGTGATCTGAGGAATTGCGCCGTGGTAAACAATGACTGGCACGACCCCTGTAGCAAGATGCCGCTTAGCAACGATCGCCTCTATACTCTCCTCTGTAAACGATCCCCCGTAATCCGTCAGCAACGTATACGGTACCTTTATCACTGCAGCAGAATCCCCTGGGATTGGCTGTCCTCTACTCTGGATTACTGAAGGCCTCGCCCAGACAGCACGAGGGTCAATCTTTGTGGCATCGAAATAGTACTTCTTCTTTAGTACCCCGCCAGGCTGCCTAAGATCTATGACCGATAGGTCATCTATCTTCATCGAAGACTTGATCCTTGTCTCGGCCAGGATAAGCCACTGCATATCATTAGTAGCATCAGACGAGAAAATGTCCTTGAAAGAGAAGAGCCGCAGTGTTGTTCCTTCTAGAACGGCCTGAGTGTGTATACCAGTGAAGATATCTACCAGAGACGTATCACCCTCCTGGCGAGCCCAAGAGGTATACTCTATTAGGAAGGAAGTCAGATCTCCGACCGTTTCGTTTACGTTATCCCCAACCAGCAAAACGCCCCTCGCCGGGAAGTCTATCTCTTCTGAATCATCCTCAAGGTCGGAAGCATTCACTGTAAAACTCGCTCCGTTGACGGCAACGTCTCCAACCGTTGTCATTGTGGCAGACCGAGAGTAAAGCAGAGCCTCTCCGCCAACCTCCAAAACCTCGCTAAGATTATAGTTTCCACCCAGCCCATCCTGAGAAGTCTCAACCACCTTTCCGCTACGATCGACCTTGATGTAATGTACTGAAGTTGCTTGAGACCCAACGTTGGCGTTGTTTCCTCCAGTTGGCACTATGTAGACTACATAGAACTGACCGTTATAGGTCTCATCGAAAATAGGATTAAGGTTTAGAGAGGTAAGTTCATACCCCGTCGCCCTATAGTAATAGGAGACAAAGAAATGATACTTGTCCGGAAACTCCCTCTGGAGCTGAATAAACCCGCTCTCCTGGTCCCAGCCACTAATGCCCTCAGCATCCCAGTCAACCCAAGCATTATCTGTCTCTATGTCTCGCCAAACCCGATCACCAGCCTCCAAGTAGGAAGTTCCATCTCTAGCAGTATCGGTTGTAAGGGCATAGAGAACACTACCCTGAGTATTCTTTACAAGCACGTCCATAATGTAGAAGTCTGCGTCCACCTGCAAAGGGGTTCTTATAACCTTCAGGATATCCGACCTAATCCAAGTTGCTACCTCTTCTACGGAAGCCTTGTAGGGTTTGATAGGACTGAAGTCCTGTGACTCAAACTCCGGCACAGAGTAGGTATAGGAGTTTACTCCCGTCCCGCTAGAGTCATCTCTCAATGCCACGAAAGACCCATCCGAGACATTTAGGAACCACGGAACATCATCAGAAGAGTCAACAGGCTCATTCAAGGCGATCCGGGCAGTGCTCTCAGCCACAAGGAAGTAATCCACGCTGGACTGCGGCGTGGTAACCGTGAAGTAGGTCGTCCCCGGAGAGACGATGTAAACCTTTCTCCAAGGCTTTAGCTGTCCGGTAACAGTGGAAACGTCATCTAGGACAGCTTCGGTAAACGCAGACTGCGAGTTCAGAATCTGATAGTGGGTAGAACCACTCGCCTTATAGCGAACAAAGTAGATCTCGAGCTCGCCGGTATCCTCATCATAGGAACTCTTGTAATTGCTAAAGACCGAACAGCTCTCATAGGATCCGCTTACAACAGCATCTGTAGCATCACGAGCATCCTCTCTAACCACTCGGAAAGAATCTTCTGCCACGTCCCCCAGGTTAGAGTCAATCACCGCCACGCTATCCGGATCGATACTCGCGTCGGATAGCACGTGCTTCCAGTAGAACGGCTCTGGATCATCTGTTATGTAGTTTCCCACCACGTCTGTGAGCAGGAAATACCTAGCAGAGCTATACCCTGTCTTTCCCTGCCAGTGAACAACCCCAGAGAATGCAGCCCTAGAGTTCTCTGGGATAGAGTCCTCTAGGTTTATGATGCTGAGGTTCGAGCTGGGATCAATATCCGTGCTGCCTACATAGGCACAGGGAGCTTCACTCCCGCCCAAGCTGCCCTGGTAACGAGGGAACAGAACCCGCTTCTTGACGTTTCTCCGAGTAGCAAAGTCCCTAGACCAGCTTACTCCGTCAACAGTCCAATATAGGGAGAAGTTATCCATAGGCTAGATGTAGAAAATAACCGCGCGCGCGGCGTTGTCATTGAAGTTACTGCCAAATCTGATGACAACCTGGAGAGTACCAGCGGAATCCCTTACCTTATCGATCTGAAGCATATGGTTACCGTAGTCAGGATCATCTGTGTCGTCAGAGTCATACTTGCTCGGGAACCAATAGTAGGAGTCCGAATCGCTTTGTATGCTGAGCATCCCGCCGACTGGTATGCCGAAATCACTCGGGGTTGTACCAGTCATCGTGAAAGATCCGCCATTGCTGATATCAGCGGCAATGACATAGACCCACTTAATCGGTGTTCCACCAGACTCAGACGAAGTCCAGGCCGCGAGCCCTGCCGCAAGTCCTTCCTCCGCTTGCAGCGGATAGGCCTCAACCTCTACGTGAGCCTGTGAAGAACTAGCTACGCTATACCAAAAACGGAAGGCCGGGCCGCTCGGTGATCCAAAGTAGAGCCTATAGGTACTGGCTATAGCCACGTTTCCGGTAGCAGCAGCGATGACAAAATCGCCAAGCATCGCGTTGTTTCTATTGCCTGTCGTCGTAGATCCATCGGCAACACCCTCATCATACTGATATCCATACCGATGCATATACTGCGGGTGCGGATTCCTATGCGGCCCAGCCCCCGAAACGGTAAAGCCTCCCTTAGTGGCTGTGCCAACATCAATTGCATCCAGGAGATGGACGTGCGAGATCTTCTCCCCTGTCCAAACACCAGGATCATCGCTAATGTTAGAGGCAAGGTACTTACCGCTGTGGTTATGGATCATATGACCACGACGAAGATGATAGAGGGTCTCAGCCGCATTAGCTCCAGCAACGATTAGGCGATACCGATTAGAAGAAGCTACGAGGGCTACTCCACTTGATTCAACGCTCGTAGTACTTCTGTACAAGAAGGTTAGACCATCGATGATCTCTTCGGCTGTCTCATCATAGAGATGAATGAAGCCGGCAGGAATGGTGTCTCCGCTTGTTAGGTTATCCGTTAGCACAGACGGCAGCACTAGCTGCTGGCTCAGCATTGCCTCGTTTGGTGTGCTGCTATAAGACCGGTGAACCCAATGTCCTAGATGCTTCTGCCCTACAGCAGTGCCATCGCCGACAAGATATCCTACCGTGGGAAGAGTGATGGTATAGGAGGTACCGGACACTAGCGCAGCCGTACACAAGACCGAGGGCTGATTCATATCAGGGATGATATTGAAGCTCGCCCCATCGTAGCAATCTGGGATAGTGTCAAAGTCATACGTGATTACAACAGTCTCGGCAGCCTCAAGCGGATCAAAGGTCGTGATGACCCCATCCTCAGACACGTAGTAATCACCAGTAGAGTCAACGGCAGAAAGGGTAGCCTGCTGATTCTGCATTATCGAAGCAGCATCCGTATCGACATTCCAGTCGGTGGCATCCCAAGAAGTCGTTGTCGTAATCGGATAAACGCCCTCTGCAGAGGTAATCTGGATCGGAGGATAAGGGAGCCTAAACTCTCTCCTGCCCCGAATCGTCCACCCCTCATAGGAAATACCGTACGAGCCGTGGAAAGTAATCTCCTGAGTTACCCTTATTCTTCCTACCATCTTAGGGTTCAACCAACCTGCCGAGCCAAGGATCCTAGATAGATTAGGCCCAACCATAGGTAGCCTCGATAGATTGTACGAGCTACCAGAGGCACTAGAGGTAAAGGTCTGCTGACCGTAGATATCTCCGATCGCTTTGTAGGCAGCTTCCAGCCCCAGCTTTAGCTGGCTTATCATACCGGTTAGCTTGTAGGCATCTGGCTGTTCTCCACCTACAAAGTCAACGTCGACCAGGTCTCTTTTTTGGGCGTCAGGCATTAGAATCCTCTATTACTAAACAATATTCCAGAAAAGGCCGCATTACACAACTATCCAATACAACGAGAAGTGGGCGAACGGCCTGGAGACACCCGAGGTCGGGTAGGCCCCGTACGGCCAGAAATCACCAGCGTAATCCCAAGTATCCCCAGCGATAACATCCACGATTGGATATGGACCGGCCACAGGGTTGATTGTAATAAAGGTCGCGCCATTGATCGCAGAGGCAACCTCATAGGTATCGTCCTTTACCCTCCACCCAAACGGAATATCCTGTAGTTCCGCATTGATGTAGGACCCCTTCATATATTGAGGGATCTCCACCCTAAGCGTAATCCTGTTAGAGAAGATCCTTCTCCCATACTTCGGGGAGTAAGCTGATGCTCTAAAGGTAAGATATCTATCTGAAACAACCCAGTATGCTCCAAGGTTTGTAGTGCTTGGCGTGCTATCGGGATCCTCAAGAGGATCTAGATAAGTAAGGACATTCCCACCTGCAATAGAAGTCGGTCGGACAGGAGCGTAGGCCCCCATAAATCCGCTAACAGGGTTTATGGCGGCAACGTCCCACTTATAGAAGACAACCTTCCTTCCATTCGGCGGATCGGCCATCCACTCAACCTCACCCATTGTGGTATCAGCTCCCACAACACCCTTCCACGGATCGTCCTTCAAAACGTAATACGTGTAAATGTCCTGGACATC
>Ga0255052_10000991_pt1 | contig 22014 bp, 24 predicted proteins | sample JV7_2_21_MG_FD_188632 | JGI IMG/M metagenome (GOLD analysis project Ga0255052, IMG submission 188632) | Seawater microbial communities from Jervis Inlet, British Columbia, Canada - JV7_2_21 | ecosystem: Environmental > Aquatic > Marine > Inlet | place: Canada: British Columbia | collected... | reverse complement strand
CTTCTCGAATGCGATCGAGGACCTTATGGCCCTCTCCGGAAGCGTGCGTCGTTACCAGCGTCTGCGAGCAAACATCGGCGGGCCGCTGCAGTTCGATCCGCGCCGCCGGCAGGACAGCGAATTTATTTTCCTGGCCGCTGACGCACCGGCTGGTCGTCTGCTCAAGTCACAGCTGAAGTTTCATTACTCGGGCGATTTACCGGTTTATTCGACATCGTCGATCAACGCCATGGACGGCCGTTCCAATTCCGACCTGAACGGCATAATGTTTGCTGACACACCGTGGATTATCGCGCCACAAAGCTGGATTGAGAATCTGCCACCACTGTATAACGAGTACTGGCCCGGGGAACGCCGTCTCGGACGTCTGCACGCGATGGGCTATGACGCTTACCAACTGATCGCCGCACTCTTCGCTGCCCGCACGGGGCCAATGCAGGAGATAGATGGCGCGACGGGCAAGCTCTATCTCGATGCCGATGGTCGCGTGCGCCGCAAACTGGCGTGGGCACAATTCCAGAGAGGTGAGGCAATGCCCCTGCCCGAGATTGAGCCCACCGGCGGGCCGATTCTGGACACTAGCGACGACGCCGAGTTGATGAGGCCCGATGCCGCGGACGAAGAAGCGTGGCCCGAGCCGACACGCGAACTGTAGGGTTCGACGCCGAGCGACTTGCCACCGAGTTCCTTAAGCGCCAGGGCCTGGTTCCGATCACGAAGAACTTCCGTTGCCGACTTGGCGAAATTGACCTGATCGCAAGAGATGATGATGCCATCGTATTCATCGAAGTACGCTATCGCGCCTGCAATCGCTTTTCGCGGGCCGGCCTGACGGTCGACATTCACAAGCAACGCAAGTTGATTCGCACGGCGGCGTTATTTACAGCACAACGTTCGAAGTACGCCAATAGCGTGATGCGCTTCGACGTCGTCGCGATCGACGCAGACAAACACGGCGAGAAGACCATCGACTGGATAAAGGACGCGTTCCGCCCCACCGACTCCCGACTGTAGGAGCCCGGCCCACCGGGCAAAAACGATATCTATACGACACGGCACTCGGGGATGTCACACAGGTCCGGGCACCGGGTACGCGCCCTCACTTAACCTCGCTCGCCATCCATGGCTCGCTCACATCGTACTCCGCTTGCTTTGGCGTCCTGCGTCGCGGCGCTACACACGACGCTCGCGCGCGTACCCGGTGCCCGGACCTCTACGGTGATCGGGGAGGCCGAGGGCGGGATCTTTGTTGCCGGTAGTAAAGCGGACCACAGGGAGCCATACCGGCAACAAAGATGCCGTTCTCGAGCCTGTGCTAAGAGTTACTTGACGACTTTGAGGTGCGGACGCGAGCGCGTCGTTTCGATCTCGGGCTCTTCGACCTTCTGCTCACTTGTATCAGCATCGTGCGAAAAGATCATGCCCTGCCCTGTTTCTCGCGCGTAGATGCCGAGAACCGACCTCATTGGCACCCAGACATCGAACGGCACACCCGAAAACCGGGCACGGAAACTGACAGCATCGTTGGTCAACTTAAGATTATGTGCTGCCGTCTCGCTGACATTGAGAATAATCTTGCCGTCTTTGACGTGTTCTTTTGGAACGCTGACACCGTCAACGGATGCATCCACCACGATATGCGGCGTATGACTGTTATCGCCCATCCACTCATGCATGGCGCGAATCAGGTACGGTCTTTTTGAACGGCTTGGGTTACCCAACGCGGACGAGTCCCGGATATCTCTCAAATCTTTCCCAAGCTTATCATTGTTTGCAGGTTCTGCAGGAAAAGTGACATAACGTGGGATGACCCACATCAATCAGAGATGCATTTCCTGTTCGAGTTCGGTCAGGCTCTGCAAGAACGAGCGCCGCGCGAAAACGCGCTTCATGTAATCCTCGATCGGCTCCGCCTGGCTGCCAAGGTCAATGCCATACACAGGCAAGCGCCAGAGTATCGGCGCGATCGTCGAATCGACCAGGGAGAATTCATCGCTGAGGAAATACGACTTCGCGGCGAACAGCTCAGTGCTCTGCAGGATGCTCTCGCGGAGCAATTTGCGCGACTTGCTGCCGAGCTTTCCGTCACCGTTCGACTCGGCTTCCTCGGCCAGCGAATACCAATCTGTCTCAATACGGAACAGCGCCAGCCGGAACTGTGCACGCATGACCGGGTCCACCGGCATTAACGGCGGATGCGGGAATCGTTCGTCAAGATACTCGATGATGACGCGCGAATCGTACAGCGTCAGATCTCGATCAACGAGTGTCGGCACCGTATGGTACGGGTTCAGATCCATCAGGTCTTCCGGCAGCTCGTTGCCCAGCACGGTAGAGATTTCAATGTTGATGTTCTTCTCGGCAAGGACCAGTCGCGTGCGGTGACTGTGAATCTCAGTCGGGCGCGAAAACAGGGTCATCACGGAGCGTCGGTTGGCGATAACGGCCATTATTTGACGTCCTTCCAGATTTGCTTCTTGAGCATGACGGCGATGACCCAGAACACGATCAGGTACATCAGGACCCACACGCCCAGCTTGCGGCGTTCGGAACGAATCGGTTCCGAAATGTAGGCGAGAAAATTGACTGTGTCGCGAACAAAGTCATCGTAGTCTTCCGCATCCAACGAACCCGATGTCACGAGCTCGAATCCGACGAACTCATGTGTCGTGACGCCGTCGACCGTGTGCTCCTCGACGATTTCCTGCTGGTATCCCTGCAGTTCCCACAGGACATGCGGCATGCTCGTGCCGGCGAGGACACTATTGTCGACCCCGGTTGGGCTGTCTGCATCCAGATAGAAGCTCTTCAGGAAGTTGAAGATGTAGTCCGCACCCTTGGCGCGTGCCATCAACGACATGTCCGGCGGCGCCGTGCCGTACCAGCGCGCAGCATCCTCGGCCGGCATCGAGGCCTGGATGGTCTCGAAGGTCTTTTCGGCATTGAACATCAGGTTGTCGACGAGTTGCTCTTCCGACAATCCCAGGTACTTGCCGATCGTGTTGAAGCGCACGTATTGCGCCGAGTGGCAACCCGAACAGTAGTTCATGAAGTTGCGCGCGCCACGTTGCAACGATGAGATGTTGCCCGGGTCGATATCGGCAGACTCGAGCTCGGCGCCACCTCCGGCGGCAAATCCTTGCACGGCGATGAATAGCGCAGCAATTGCGATGGCAGGCCGCAACATCTTTAACTTACTCATGGTATTTCACCCTGTCCGGCACAGGCTTCGTCTTGTCGATCGTCGTGTAGTACGGCATCAGCAGGAAGAACGCGAAGTAGAGAACCGAGAAGATCCTGGCCGCCAGAACGTACGTTGTCGTCACCTCTTGCAACCCGAGCCAACCGAGCGAAATAAAGGTAACGACAAATACGCTCAGCGCCGTTTTATAAATCCAGCCACGGTAACGAATGGACTTGACTCGCGCCCGGTCAAGCCACGGTAGAAATACGGGCAGCACTACGGCAAGCGCAAACAGGATAAAGCCCCATAACTTGCTGGGAACGGCGCGAAGAATTGCGTAGTACGGCGTGTAGTACCAGACCGGTGCAATGTGCTCCGGCGTGGCCGTCATGTTGGCCGGTTCAAAATTCGCGTGTTCGAGGAACATCCCGCCCATATCCGGCGCAAAGAACACAACGCCCGTGAACAGCATCAGGAACACGATGATTCCTACAAGGTCCTTCGTCGTATGGTGCGGGTGGAACGGCACGCCGTCGAGAGGTATGCCATCCGGCCCTTTGTGTTCCTTGATCTCGATGCCGTCCGGATTGTTTGAGCCGACATGGTGTAAGGCAACGATGTGGACAAATATGAGCCCGATCAGCGACAGCGGTAACACAATGACGTGCAGCGCAAAGAAGCGGTTCAGCGTGATGTCCGATATTGAATAGTCGCCGCGAATGAATTCGACCAGCGCATCACCAATACCGGGGATCGCACCAAACAGGGAGATGATGACCTGTGCACCCCAGTACGACATCTGGCCCCACGGCAGCAGGTAACCTGCGAAACCCTCGGCCATCAGCACGAAGAAAATCAGCATGCCAATGATCCAGATCAGCTCGCGCGGTTTCTTGTACGACCCGTAGAGCATGGCGCGGAACATATGCAGGTACACGACGATAAAGAAGAACGACGCACCGGTAGAATGCATGTAGCGAATGAGCCAGCCCCACTCGACATCGCGCATGATGTACTCGACCGAGGCAAAGGCTTCGGCCGCGGCCGGTTTGTAATTCATCGTCAGGAAGACACCGGTCACCAGCTGAATGACGAGCACCACCATGGCCAATACGCCGAATACGTACCACCAGTTAAAACTCTTCGCCGCGTAATACTCAGTGATGTGTGCCTTCATCGTTTCCGTGAACGGAAAACGATCGTCGATCCACTTCATGAGTCCGCCCTGAGGCTTGCCAACTTCTGCTTCGATTCTCGCCATTACGCTGCTCCCGTATCCTGGCCGATCAAAATCAGGTCATCCCTGACAAACCGGTGCGGCGGAACCCGCAAGTTCGTTGGTGCCGGAACACCCTTGGAGACACGCCCTGCCAGATCGAACTTCGAGCCGTGGCACGGACAGAAGAAGCCTCCGCCCCAGTTTTCGCTGGGACGTACGTCAAAATCTTCGAGCGGTGCACAGCCGAGGTGCGTGCAAGACCCTTCAACGACCAGGTATTCAGGCTTGACCGACCGCGTTTCGTTAGCTGCGTAGTCGGGCTGCTGTTCAACAACCTCTGAATTCGGATCATCCAGGCTGTCGAGGTTTTCTTGCAGTCGCGCCAGCATGCCCTCGTCGCGCCGCAGGACGAATACCAACCGCCCGCGCCACAGAACTCGGATCATCTCGCCCGGCTGCAAAGACCCTATCGGCACCTCAACCGGTGCGCCAAGCGCCTGCGCTCTGGCACTCGGCTGCAGCGACGAAAGAAACGGAATTGCAGCAAATCCGGCGCCAACGGCTCCGGTAACAACGGTTGCTACAGTCAGAAAATGACGTCTGTTGCGATCGATGCGATCAACGTCGTCCTCGTTCATCAGGCACTCCCATACGCCCGGCCAATAAAAAGGTTTGCTTTAGGGCCTCTTTGTCGGCGCGATTTATTATGCTTTGTATCGATTCTTATAGATTTGCAGCAAGCCCGGTTTGGCGTCAGGATGACACCTGGTCCAGGCCATGGTGCGTAACTCGCGCGCATTATACACGCGGCGCATCGAAGTTGGCTAGCGAAGTGGCCTTTCCAGTTGATTATCAAGGGAATTTAGTTTGGCCGGTTTGAAATCAGCAACGCTGTTCGTGCTGCAATCGATCGTCGTCGGTCTGGCGGTGGCGTTCCTGGTCGTGCTGATCCGTCCCGATCTGTTACCAACGATTGCCGGTGGTCGTGGTGGCGCTCCGGCGAGCTACGCTGATGCCGTAGAGATCAGCGCACCAGCGGTCGCCAATATTTATACCAAGCGGCTCGTCGAGTACACGCCGGCAGCCGACGAACGGACTCGTTTCCGTGTCGAGACAGCCTTTGGCTCAGCCGTTGTCATCGATCCGGAGGGCTATCTGATCACGAATTTTCACGTGGTGGCCGAGGCAGCCGAAATTCGTGTCCAGTTGTCAGACGGCCGGCTCGCGAACCCCCTGGTGGTCGGCGTCGATGCCGAAACCGACCTGGCGTTGCTCAAAGTCGACCTCGGCACACTACCGGCTATCAAACTGGGTAATTCCGGGCAGTTGCGCATTGGCGATGTCGTGCTTGCGATCGGCAATCCCTACGGACTGACAAAATCCGTAACACAGGGGATCGTGAGCGCAACGGGCCGCCACGGCCTCGAGGACCTGGTCACTTTCGAAGACTTCATCCAGACCGACGCGGCGATCAATGCCGGCAACTCGGGTGGCGCATTGATCAATGTCGCGGGAGAGTTGGTCGGCATCAATACGGCCGTGCTCGCTCAGGACTCCGGCACCGAAGGCATTGGTTTCGCAATTCCGGTTGACCTGGCTCGTGGTGTTGTGGATGAAATCAAGGAACATGGCCGGGTCATCCGCGGCTACCTTGGGCTGCAGCCCGACGATATGACGAGCGCGGAAAGAAGTGCGCTTGGCGTCGAAGGCAATGTTGGCATCATGCTGAGCGTCGTTTTTGAAAGCAGCCCTGCCGACATGGCCGACCTCAGGCGGGGCGACGTTATTGTCGCCATCAACGGTGAAGCCATCTTCTCGCAGCGGCAGGCGCAGCTGGTCGTGGCGGGCACGAACCCGGGCGATGAGGTCCATATTGTCGGCATTCGCGACGGCCAGCGTTTCGAGACAACCGTGATCGCTACCGAGCGTTCCGGCTACGCCGAATAGCGTTACACGTTCGGGACGCGGCGTATCGTCGCGCCGAGCTGGCGCAGCTTTTCCTCGATGCGTTCGTAGCCGCGATCCACGTGGTAGATGCGATCAACGAGCGTTTCTCCCTCTGCGGCCAGCGCTGCAAGCACGAGGCTCGCCGACGCCCTGAGGTCGGTCGCCATGACGGGCGCTGCCGTCAGTCGCTCCACACCTGTGCAGATCGCCGTGTTTCCTTCCAATTGGATATTGGCGCCCATGCGCTGCATTTCGAGAACATGCTGGAAGCGATTCTCAAATATGGTCTCGGTGATTGTGCCGATACCGTCGGCAATCGCGTTCATTGCGCAGAACTGCGCCTGCATGTCGGTCGGAAACGCCGGGTACGGGGCCGTCCGAACGTCGACCGAGTGGGGGCGCTTGCCGTGCATGTTGATGTCGATCCAATCGGAACCGGTAGTGATATGCGCACCGGCCTCGGAGAGCTTTATCAGAACAGCCTCCAACGTCTCGGGCGCGGTATCGATGATCTTGATATGCCCGCCCGTCATCGCCGCAGCGACGAGATAAGTGCCCGTCTCGATGCGGTCAGGCAACACGGAGTAGTCGGTCCCGCCCAGTTTCTCAACGCCTTGAACCGTGATCGTCCCGGTTCCGGCACCTTCGATGTTGGCACCCATTCCGATCAGGAAATTCGCCAGATCGGTCACTTCCGGTTCGCGCGCCGCGTTCTCGAGCACGGTCTCGCCATCCGCCAGGACAGCCGCCATCAGCAAATTCTCGGTGCCGGTGACAGTCACCGTATCGAATACAATGTGCGCGCCTTCCAGTCGCTTTGCGCGAGCCTTGATGAAACCATTTTCGACCGAAACATCGGCACCCATTGCCTGTAACCCGGCAACATGCAGGTTGACCGGGCGGGCTCCGATTGCACAACCACCCGGCAGCGACACATCCGCTTCGCCGAAGCGGGCAACCAGCGGGCCGAGAACGAGAATCGAGGCACGCATCGTCTTGACCAGTTCGTAAGGTGCTTTGCGACGGTTGATATCGCTCGCATCCACCTCGACGTTCAAATGCTCATCAATTGTGATCTGCGCGCCCATCATCTGCAGCAGGGACAGCGTGGTAGTCACATCCTTCAGATGCGGGACATTGCGCACGGTGACGGGCTCGGTGGCGAGCAGCGTGCCCGCGAGAATGGGCAGGGCGGCGTTCTTGGCACCCGATATCGCGACCTTACCCTGCAGGCAGGTGCCGCCCTGAATCAGCAACTTATCCAAGCGGGTTACTCGCCTGGGCTTGCCATTCAGCCGGTGTCAGTGCACGAATCGACAATGCGTGTATTTCATTCCCGACCAGGGCACCGAGACACTTATAAACGAGCTGGTGCCGTGCCAGCGACCGTTTGCCCTCAAATTCGCTGGCAACGACCAGCGCCTCGAAATGCGAGCCATCGCCAACGACTTTGACCGTCGCGCCTTCGAATCCCGCCTCGATCAGGGTGCTTATTTCAATCGGTTCCATGGACATCAAATGTTACGTAATAGTTCGGGGCGCGCAGTGTACCGGGAATGCGCATGGCTTCCCAATGCGCGGCACTGATTGTGTATGATAGCCGACCCGAAGAGGCTCACCATGCCGATTAATCTATGGTCGTAAACCTGCTTATTGTCGTCGCCGGCCTCGTGCTTTTGGTTTGGGGCGCGGACCGTTTCGTCTACGGTGCGGCGGCGGCGGCACGCAACATGGGCGTCGCGCCGTTGATGATCGGGCTAACGGTCGTTGCTTTCGCCACCTCGGCGCCCGAGATACTCGTCTCCGTTGATGCATCCCTGCGTGGACAACCTGGACTGGCCTACGGCAACGCAATCGGTTCGAACATTGTCAATATTGGCCTGGTTCTCGGCTGCGTTTCGATCATTCGGCCGATCCAGCTTCGTTCAGCGACCCTGCGTCGCGAAATGCCCGCCCTGCTGGCCGTATCGCTGCTGACCGTATCGCTGTTCCTGGATTCCTACCTGAGCCGGATCGACGGCATCGTCATGTTGACCGGCCTCGTCATTGTGATGATCTGGCTTGCCCGCCTGGGCATGCGCTCTGCACCCTCAGATCCAATCAAGAAAGAATATGAGGCCGAGATCCCAGTCAATGTTTCCATGCGCGCGGCCATCATCTGGTTCATCATCGGGTTTGGCACACTGTTGCTTGGCGCGCACCTGCTTGTTGGCGCATCCATCGAGATCGCACAGATGCTCGGGGTCAGCGAGGTCGTTATCGGCATCCTGCTTGTTGCGTTCGGCACCAGCCTTCCCGAGCTGGCCGTCAGCCTGGTCAGCGCATTGAAGGGCGAATACGGGCTCGCGATCGGCAACATCGTCGGCTCCAATATTTTCAACCTGCTCGCTGTCATCGGCGTCGCGGCAACCATTGCACCTTCACCCATGGCGCCGTCGGTCCTGTCCCTGCACATTTTTGTCATGGTCGCGTTTACGCTGGTGTTGTTCGCTATGACCTACGACTACGACGGCAAAAGCGAATTATCCCGCATCGAGGGCGCAGCGCTTTTGATTGCATTTATTGCTTACGATACCTACGTGGTGCTGCAAAACGTTAGAATGGACGGATGAAACAAACGACCGGGGCCGCAAATGCCGCTCGAGCTCACATCTGACCAACTTCTCGCACTGGCTGCCGAGGTACTCGACATCGAGTCCCGCGCGGTCGACGCGTTGCGCAGCCGCCTCGACGCCAGCTTCGCCGCCGCCTGTGAGCTCTGCATGGACACGCCCGGGCGCATAGTCGTCACTGGCATGGGCAAGTCCGGTCACATTGGCAACAAGATCGCGGCGACACTCGCCAGCACCGGTACCCCTTCATTTTTCATGCACCCGGGTGAGGCCAGCCACGGCGACCTCGGCATGATCACAGGACAGGATGTGCTGCTCGCCGTGTCCTACTCCGGTGAGACCGACGAAGTGCTGACGATCCTGCCTCTCGTCAAACGCATGGGGGCGAAGTTGTTGTCACTGACTGGCAAACCGAAGTCGACGCTGGCCAAGGCAGCCGACGTGCACCTTGATGTGAGCGTAAGCGAGGAAGCCTGTCCACTGAACCTGGCACCAACAGCCAGCACCACGGCAACCCTGGCAATGGGTGACGCTCTGGCCGTTGCCTTGCTCAAGATTCGGGGATTTACCGCAGAAGACTTCGCGATGTCTCATCCCAGCGGTAGCCTGGGCAAGCGACTGTTACTTCGCGTCGCCGACGTCATGCGCAGCGGTGACGATGTGCCAAAAGTGACTGCGGAAGTTTCGCTCGGCGAAGGCCTGATCGAAATGTCGCAAAAGGGCCTCGGCATGACAGCCATTGTCGACGCTGACGACAAAGTGCTCGGCATCTTCACCGACGGTGATTTACGCCGTGCGCTCGATGCCAGCATCGATGTTCGCAAGACTGTAATGCAGGAAATCATGCATACGAAATGCAAGACCACAACAGCCGACATACTTGCCGCCGAAGCAGTGCACATCATGGAAGAAAACAAGATCACAGGCCTGCTGGTGGCCGATGAGGACGGCCGGCTCGTGGGCGCTCTGAATATTCACGATCTGTTTCGCGCAGGCATAATGTGAGCGCGCCGAATTCAACAATATTGGCCTTGCGCCTCGTGGCGTTTGATATCGACGGCGTTTTCACCGATGGCCGCTTCTACCTGTCGGATGACGGCGTGGAGTCCAAGGCGTTCAATACGCAAGATGGTTTCGGTGTTCGCCAACTGCTCAACGCCGGTATCGATGTCGCCGTAATCAGCGGGCGCCAATCGGGCGCCGTCGAACGCCGCATGGCGGAACTCGGTGTCACGCATGTCATCCAGGGATGCAAGGACAAGGTCGCCGCACTCGGCGAAATCGTCGACGCGCTCGGCATCACGACCGAGCAGTGCGCTTACGTCGGTGATGACGTTCCCGACCTGCCGCTATTGAACACGGTCGGATATTCGATTGCCGTCGCAAATGCCGTACTGGACGTTCGCCAACAGTGTGACTACACAACGTCGGCTGGCGGCGGTCACGGCGCCGTTCGTGAAGTCTGCGAACTCATTCTTGCAGCGCGGTCTGGAGCGCAGCCGTGATCAACACCCGCGAGGTACTGACTATCGCCGTGCTTGCCGTGGGTGCGATGTCTAGTTGGTACCTCACCCGTTCCAACCAGGGTGATGCGACTGTTTCGGCATCATTTGACGGCGCGCACCGCGGTTACTACCTGAAATCTGCGCGAATTCTCGGGACTGGTCCGGACGGCGCTTTGCTCTATGAACTTCAGGCCAGGGAGGCTGAACAGCTGGGCGACAACCAGGTTTTATTTACTGATGTGCAAATCAACTACTCACCTCAAAGTGATGTCCCATGGAGCGTCGATGCCGATACGGCGACGATTCATGCAGACGAGCAACGCGTATTGCTCGAAGGACACGTGCGGGCGATTAGCAGTGAGGGATTCTCAGGCAACGATACCGAGATTCGAACGCAGTACCTCGAGATCTATCCTGAGAATTTCCTGGCCGAAACCGACGAACGCGTACAGATTCGTATCGGCCCGCGCAGCCTGACGGCGACCGGCATGCTAGCATCGCTGAAAGACAACCAGGTGAAACTGAAATCGAATGTGCGCGGCAAATTTGCACCGTGATTGATGCACTTAGAGCAATGAACACTCGCCCCCTGCTTCTGCTCCTGCTGTTACCCGGCTTTGCCGTCTCGCAGACCAGTGATTTGCGGCTTCCTATCACGCTGGTGGCTGACTCTACCGACTACGACGGCAAGAGCTCCATGATGATGTTCCAGGGTCTGCGCCTGTCGCAGGGCACGACCAACATTGAGGCGGACGAGGGTCGCGCCAGCAAGATCGACTTCGAGGACAGCGTCTGGCATTTCACCGGCAATGTTGTGATCGATGTCGAAGCAGGTCATATCGAAAGCGAATCAGCCGAACTCAGGTTTACTGACACGCAATTGCGACTCGCGATCATAGAAGGGACGCCGGCAACGTTCGAACTGAATCGGCCCGGCAGCGAAGAAACAACCTACGCGCAGGCCGGCAAGCTCAGGTACGACCTCGATGCGGGTATTGTCGAGTTCTCGGACGATGCCATCATCACCGAAGGCGGTAACCAGATTTCGTCGAGCTTCCTGATGTACAACATTGCAGAGCAGCGTATTAATGCGCAGTCATCAGACGACGGTGTTCCGGTGCAAATCACGGTAATCCCTGAAGCCGTTGCAGAACCCGACGCAACCGAAGAAGAGATTCCATGAGCATTCTCAGTGCCCAGGATATCTCCAAAAAATTCAAACTTCGAAAAGTCGTAAAAAACCTGTCGCTGGAAATCAAGAGCGGCGAGGTCGTCGGTCTTCTGGGCCCCAATGGCGCCGGCAAGACAACAGCGTTTTATATGATCGTCGGCCTGATTTCGGCCGACAGCGGCACGATATTGCTGGATGGGCAGGACCTCACCGCGCAACCCATGCACAGACGCGCGAAGCTCGGACTCGGCTACCTACCGCAAGAAGCATCGATTTTCCGGAAATTAACAGTCGAGCAGAACGTCCTTGCGATTCTCGAGAACCGCGACGATCTGGATCGGGCAGGACGCGAGGAAGAGCTCGAAACATTGCTCGACGAACTGCATGTCGGCCACGTACGCACCAGTCTCGGCATCAGCCTGTCTGGCGGTGAGCGGCGCCGGGTCGAAATCGCAAGGGCATTGGCTGCGAACCCGCTGTTCGTTCTGCTGGACGAGCCTTTTGCCGGTGTGGATCCGATCTCGGTTCTCGATATTCAGCGAATTATCAAGCACTTGTGTGAACGCGATATCGGCGTACTCATTACTGATCACAATGTCCGCGAAACGCTCGGAATTTGTGGCAGAGCCTATATACTCAGTGATGGCAGTTTGATCGCTTCAGGCTCGCCAGAAGAAATTCTCGAGAATCACCATGTTCGAGAAGTGTATCTCGGACAGGAGTTCAAGCTCTGAGGCAAACTGGGTACATTACTAACGGGCAAGCGCGTATTTCCATCGCAAGTATAACTGATGCTTAAGCCGACACTGCAGCTCAAACTCGGTCAGTCTCTGACGATGACGCCGCAGTTACAGCAGGCAATTCGTCTGCTGCAGTTGCCCGTGCTGGACCTGAATGCGCAAATTCAGGACGCCCTCGAAGAAAACATCATGCTGGAAATGGAGGACCTTCCTGACGTTCCACAAACCAGTGCCGATACAACTGCAGAAGTAGAGACCCTGCAGGCTGAGGACAATTGGCAGCAACAATCGGCAGATCGCATTCAGGACGGTGGCTGGAACGGCGAAGGCCGGCCCATTAGTGATTTTGCTGACGAGTCGGGCAAGACACTGCGGGAGCACCTGCTGTGGCAACTCGAGATGGAACATTTCACACCGCGCCAGGCCGTGATCGGCGAAGCCATCGTTGACTCGATCAACGACGACGGCTATCTCGAGGAAGAGCTTGACGAAATCATGAGCGGGCTCGATACAGCGCCAGGTTTTACACTCGACGAGGTCAAAGAGTCGTTAACACTCGTACAGCGTCTCGACCCGGTCGGTATCGGCGCTCGCTCGATTTCCGAGTGCATCATCCTGCAACTCAGGCAACTGGACGCGACGACACCCGGCCTCGAGCTGGCCGTCGAGCTGGCGCAAAACCACCTCGACCTGATTGCGAGCCAGAGTCTCGGCGAGATGCGCAGGGATCTGCGCACAACCGAAGAGGACCTGCACGATGCGCTGGCACTGATCAAGGGCTGCAACCCGAAACCCGGTCTTGCCGTAAGCCCGGCTGCTACAGAGTACGTTATCCCGGATGTGTTCGTGCGCAAGATAGACGGCCGCTGGCAGGTCGAGATCAGCGCAACAGGCGTCCCGCGACTATCGGTCAATCAGCAATATGCTCGCCTGCTGCGAGGCAGCGGCGACCATGCAGTACTGCGCTCACAGCTACAGGAAGCGCGCTGGCTGATTCGCAGCCTCGAAATTCGCAACGAAACATTAATGAAGGTTGCGACTTGCATTGTCACTCGTCAGACCGCATTTCTTGAACATGGTGACGAGGCTATGAAACCGATGGTGCTGCGCGATGTCGCCGAAGAAATCGGTATGCACGAATCGACGATCTCGCGCGTGACAACCAACAAGTATATGCACACGCCACGTGGCGTTTTCGAGTTCAAATACTTTTTCTCATCGCACCTGTCGTCGGCGGATGGTGAAGACCAGTCGTCAACCTCTGTTCGAGCCAAGATCCGCAAGCTCATTGGTGCCGAGAATCCGGGCAAACCGCTCAGCGACAGCAAGATCGCCAATATACTGGCTGAGGAGGGTATTACGGTTGCCAGGCGGACCATTGCGAAGTACCGTGAAGCTATGAATATCCCGTCGTCGAGCGAGCGCAGGCAACGCCCGGCATAATGGACAACAGGTAAAACCCTTACAGAAGGAGAACCGAGCTACTTGTAATCTGAATCCGTAACGAAAAGTGTGGGAGATCACTATGCAATTGAATGTTTCAGGCCATCACATCGAAGTTACCGATGCCCTCCGAGGATATGTTGAAACGAAGATCGAAAAAATTGAACGCCACTTTGACCTCGTGTCTGATGTGAGCTGTGTCCTTACGGTCGAGAAACTGCGCCACAAGGCGGAAGCCCGAGTAAATGTAAACGGTGGTACGATTTATGCTGATAACACCGAAGAAGATATGTACGCCGCTATCGACGGCCTCGTAGACAAACTTGAACGCCGGGTAAGAAAATACAAAGAGAAGCTCGGCGATCATCGCGCCAAAGAAGCACATAAAATAAAATACTGACCCCGTATCCGGCCCGTACGGCTGAGCGGTCGTACGGGCCTTTCACCTCACCAAAGCTCATTCTGATGCTGCTCGAAGAAATCATTAAGCCCGACAGAGTCCTGTGCAATGCTCATGCGCGCAGCAAGAAGCATTGTCTCGAGATTCTGAGTGAGCTTCTTGTTCGTTCCCACCCGGATATTGCAAGCGAATATACCTTCGAAGGACTGATCGAACGTGAGCGGCTGGGCTGCACAAGCCTCGACCAGGGCGTGGCCTTTCCACATTGCAGAGTCGACGGCCTGGACACCAGCGTCGGCGCACTCATTAAGCTCAGCGAGCCCGTCGAATTTGATGCTCCGGATGGCGAAGCGGTCGACCTCGTTTTCGGCCTCATGGTGCCCACTAACGTCGGCGAGCAGGACCATGCCAACATCTGCGGTATTGCCGAATTGCTGGGCGATCGCGAACTGCGTACTCACCTCAGGGCGGCGACATCGAGCAGCGACCTGTACGAAACGCTATGCGCCTGATCATCGTCAGCGGACTATCCGGCTCAGGTAAGTCCGTTGCGCTTCATGTTCTCGAGGACCTTGGTTACTACTGCATTGACAACATGCCGGCAGCGCTGCTCAAGTCGGTCGTCGAAGAAGTCAAGACGGACGGCGATGAACCTGCACAGCTACTCGCAGTGGGAGTTGATGCCCGCAATCGTCAGGAAGATCTCGAATCATTGCCACGGCTTCTTGAGGAGCTAAAGCAACAACAAATCCAGACCGAGCTCCTGTTTCTGCAATCGAGCGATGACATACTGTTGCAACGATACAGTGAGTCTCGCCGCAGACACCCGCTCGCCGAGCATGGCACCGCGCTGCGTGCGGCGATTGATAAAGAACGTGAGCTCTTGTCCGTCATCGTAAACGCAGCCGATCTGATCATCGACACCTCACGAACCAGTGTTTATGAACTGGCCGATACGATTCGTGAACGTGTCGACAGACGCAGCACGCAGTCGCTTTCTGTGCTGATCGAATCGTTTGGCTTCAAGAACGGCATACCGGCGGATGCTGACTTCGTCTTCGATATGCGTTGCCTGCCGAACCCCTACTGGACTGTCGAACTTCGCGGTCTAACCGGCCGTGACAAAGAGGTTTCCGATTTTCTCGATGCGCAAGACGCCTTTATCGAAATGTACGAAGACATACTTGGATTCCTGAGGCGCTGGATCCCAGAGTACGACAACGTGCACAGAGGCTACCTGACCGTTGCGATCGGCTGCACTGGCGGCCAGCACCGCTCTGTGTACATGACCGAAAAACTCGCCGCGGCGTTGCGTGACATGCATGATCCGGTCCTGACACGCCACAATGAGCTTGGTGCCCACCCCCTGAGCAAGACGTAGAGCGCCATCCCGGTTAAACTCCCGCCTAGCTTTTCAGGGCGGCGCGAATGGAAGCAAGAGAGCACACACAGTCCAGCCTGAAACTGTTGCGCGAACAGCTCGACAGTGGTGGCATGCGTGCTGCTCGCCTAATGGTGCACAGCTTACATCCTTCAGAAATCGCGCACCTGCTCGAGTCCATGCCCTTGCGCGAACGCGCTGTCCTCTGGGAAATGGTCGATTCCGATGATGAGGGTGATGTCCTTGTCGAGGTTTCGGATGAGGTCCGCGATGGGCTGATCAAGGGCATGAAGACCGAGCAACTCATTGCCGCCGTGGACGGCATGGAGCTCGACGATCTTGCCGACCTGCTCATTGACCTGCCGGAATCAGTCACCCAACAAGTCCTGCAGTCTCTGGATGACCAGGATGAAGAACGCCTGCGGCAGGTACTCGCTTACGATGAGGAAAGTGCCGGCGGCTTGATGAACGTCGACATCGTGACCGTGCGTCCCGATGTCACGCTCGAAGTCGTTTGTCGGTACCTGCGCGCCCGCGGCGAGATGTCAGATGGCACCGACTCGATTTTCGTTGTGGACCGTGACAACCGCTACGTCGGTTCGTTGTACCTGTCGCGCCTGTTGACCCAGGATGACGAGACATTGGTCTCAGCAGTCATGTCGACGGACAACCAGCCAATTCCCGCACATACGCCGTCAGCGGAAGTCGTGTGGGAGTTCGAACATCGTGATCTGTTATCGGCGCCGGTTGTCGACGACGACTATCGTGTTGTCGGTCGAATCACGATCGATGACGTTGTTGACGTCATTCGCGACGAAGCAGAACACTCCCTCATGAGTGCCGCGGGCCTCGATGAAGAGGACGACATGTTCGCACCTGTCGTCAAGAGTGCAACGCGGCGGGCATTGTGGCTGGGCGTCAATCTATGCACGGCATTTCTCGCGGCGGCGGTCGTGGACATATTCCAGACGACCGTGGACAAAATCGTTCTTCTCGCCGTGTTGATGCCTGTTGTGCCAAGCATGGGTGGTGTCGCGGGCAGTCAATCGCTGACAATTATTACGCGTGCAATCGCACTGGGCCAGATCGATCGCACCAACGCGAGGCGTATCATGCGCAAGGAATTGTTGGTCGGACTGCTCAACGGAGTTGGTTGGGCGGTCATCGTCGCCGCGTTTACGTTTCTCTGGTTTGGCGACTGGCGTATCGGTGGTGTTATCGGCGCTGCAATGGTCATCAACCTGTTCGTCGCTGCGTTCGCCGGGTTCATTATCCCAATCACTCTGAAGCGCATGCAGATCGACCCCGCACTTGCGGGTGGCGTTGTGCTGACGACAGTAACCGACGTGGTCGGCTATATGGCGTTTCTCGGATTAGGTGCTGCCTTCCTGCTGTAGGAGCGGCTTCAGCCGCGAAAATATCGGGCCTTAAGGCCCTCCTACAATTAGTCTGTGTTGAACGCGCTCAGGTCCTTCTTAATCCAGTCCGGAGCGAATAACCGAGGTACCTCGGCTCCGTTGACGAAATCGAGTAGTGGCTCACGGACCTTCATGGCATCCTGGTAGCCGAGTTCTATGAGCTCGCGTGTGTACGCCTCTTCGAACATCAGGAAGCTCAGCAGACGGTTCTCGCTCGGCCCGCGACCGCCGATACCCCGCAACAGCGAGCGCACGGCGAACGGCAGTTGCTTGCGGTGCCTGTAAGCGATCTCTCGCAGGTCTTTACTCGGCACGATCAGCATCGTATCTATGGCCCGCATGCGTCGCATTGGTCCCTCACGACTCTCCGGCGCTACCGAGTCGATCAGCTGGTTGATACGAGTCATGCGCTCCAGGTCTGAATACAAACCATCCATAAACAGCGTGTCGAGCATATAGCCGGCGATCTGCGCGAAGCTGGGATGTTGCGGCGGCAAAGACGGGTCCGCCGCTTTATCGGCTGTCTCGTCGCGCACACCAACCACAAGAATGCGGTCCGCACCCAGGTGAATCGCAGAGCTCATCGGAGTGGCTTGTCGCATTGCTCCATCGCCGAAGTACCCGCCGTGCAGCAACTGTGGCGGGAAGATCATGGGCACAGCAATACTCGCCATCAGATGATCGAGATGCAGGTTCTCCGGTATGCCGACACGTCGGGTTCGCGACCAGCCCTTGTGTTCTGGCGAGCCCTGGAAAAACGATGTTGAACGCGCTGACGAATAACTCGCCGCCGTAACAGCCACTGCGTCGAGGAATCCGCAGTCAATCGCGTCCTCAATGCGTGGAAACCTGACATTGCGACTCAGCAGCGCACGTAGCGGTGAATTGTCGAGCAATGACTTCGGCGTACCGACCAGAAACCCACCCAGCACGATCGAGGCCATCCAATGCAGGCTGCTCTTGAACATCGTCCAGTTGTCGGTCAGGAAAACCTGCTCGCAGTGAAAGTTGCTCCAGACCCGTTCGAGTTCCGCAGCGGCGACACGAAACCGACGCGCTTTGCTGGCCAGCACGACGGAGTTGATTGCACCAGCGGATGTGCCGCTGATCACCGCAAAAGGATTGGAGCTTCCCTTGGGCATTAGTTCAGCGAGCGCCTTGAGTACCCCGACCTGGAACGCACCGCGCGCGCCGCCGCCCGGCAAAACCAAGGCCGTATTGGGTTTCTGTGTGTCTTCGCGAGTCATCGTGCAGGAATTGTAAAATCTTACTCACACCAGGGAGAATGGTATTATAGTGGCTGCCGGAGGACGTACCCGATGAATCGAACATTATTGTTTTTGCTGTCTTTTGTGCTGCCCGGCCTGGTCGCGAATGCCTCCGAGCAGATTGTTGTCGGCGAAGCGGCACCTGAATTTGAGCTTTCTGACCAGAACGGACAGCTGCACTCGCTTGAAGACTATCGGGATCAATGGGTCGTACTCTACTTTTACCCCAAAGACGAGACACCGGGCTGTACTACGGAAGCCTGTGAGTTTCGCGACAACATTTTCGCATTCAAGAAGGTCAATGCACAGATCCTCGGCGTTAGTCTCGACGATGTCGAATCGCATCAAAAGTTCGCCGAGAATCACGGCCTGCCATTCCCGCTGCTTGCGGATGACGAAGGCAAGGCCGCGGAAGCCTATGGCGTCAAGACCAAAATGTTCGGCATGACCGTTGCCAAACGACAAACGTTTCTCATCGGACCTGACGGCACGATCGCGAAGCACTACGAGACGGTCAATCCCGCTGAGCATTCTGTGCAGGTGCTGGCCGATCTCAAGGATCTCGGCGCGACCGAGAATTAATGCAGGGCTTTGATGCCCTCATCCAGACCCGCAATCGTCAGCGGGTACATTCTGTCGCCCATGATGTCACGCGTTAGTTTGACTGACGGTGTGTAGTCCCAGCGATTGCGCGGCTCGGGATTGAGCCAGATAGCCTTGGGGTAGGTATTCAGGAGCCTCTTGATCCATACCGCACCCGGCTCGTCATTCCAATGTTCGACGCTGCCACCGGCGTACACGATCTCATACGGGCTCATCGTCGCATCGCCAACAAAAACCAGTTTGTAGTCCGCCCCATACTTGTGTGTGAGATCGAGCGTTGAAATACGTTCGGCGTGCCGACGACGATTATCTTTCCACAGGCTTTCGTAGATGAAATTGTGAAAGTATAAATATTCGAGATGTTTGAATTCACTGCGCGACGCCGAAAACAATTCCTCACAAACGCGCACATGGTCGTCCATGGAGCCGCCGATATCGAGGCACAACAGAACCTTCACCGCATTGTGGCGTTCCGGAACCATGCGAATGTCGAGCAAACCCGCATTGCGCGCCGTCTTGTCGATCGTATCTTCGAGATCAAGTTGATCCGCCGCGCCCTCGCGCGCAAATTTGCGCAGGCGGCGTAACGCGATCTTGATATTGCGCGTACCGAGCTCCACAGAGTCGTCGAGATTGCGGTACTCACGTCGGTCCCAGACCTTTACGGCACTGCGATTGCGTGATCCCTGTTGCCCGATGCGAACACCTTCCGGATTGTAGCCATAAGCCCCGAACGGTGAGGTGCCCGCCGTGCCGATCCACTTGTTGCCGCCTTCGTGGCGCTCGTCCTGCTCATCGAGGCGCTCCTGCAAGGCCTTCATCAGTTCCTCGAATCCACCCATCGCCTCGATGCGCGCACGCTCTTCCTCGGACAGGAACAGCTCCGCCTGGTGGCGCAGCCACTCTTCGGGCAGGTCCGTCATGAGATCTGCAAGTGAATCCTCAACGCCTTCGAAATAGGCCGCAAAGATGCGATCGAACAGGTCGAGTTTGGACTCATCCTTAACCAGACATGCGCGCGACAGATAATAGAAATCATCGACGCTCTGCCCCGCCACACCCTTCTTTAACGCCTCGAGCAAGATCAACAGCTCGGTGATTGACGGTTTCATCCCACCGTCGCGAAGTAAAAAGAAGAACGGGATCAGCATGTCACGCCACTACTGGGACGAGCCGGTTCTCCGATCGAGAAAAACCAGCTGTTCGAACAGATGCACATCCTGTTCGTTCTTGAGCAATGCACCGTACAACGGTGGAATTGCTTTGCGAGAATCTTCGGCTCGCAATGCCTCGGGCGGAATGTCCTCGGCGAGCAGTAGCTTGATCCAGTCGAGCAGCTCGGACGTAGAGGGTTTCTTTTTCAGACCCGGCACATCGCGTACCTTGTAAAACGCATTCAGCGCCTCGCTGAGCAGGTTTTTCTTGAGTTTCGGAAAATGCACGTCGACGATTCGTTCCATCGTCTCTTTTTCCGGGAACTTGATGTAGTGGAAAAAGCAGCGCCTCAGGAACGCATCTGGCAGCTCTTTCTCATTGTTGCTGGTGATCACGATAATCGGGCGATGCGTCGCTTTGACGAGTTTCTGTGTCTCGTAGACGTAGAACTCCATGCGATCGAGTTCCTGCAGCAGGTCATTTGGAAACTCGATATCAGCTTTGTCGACTTCGTCGATCAGCAATACAGGCTGGACGTCAGACTCAAAAGCCTCCCAGATTTTGCCGCGCACAATGTAATTCGAAATATCGTGTACGCGATCATCGCCGAGTTGCGAATCGCGAAGTCGCGCAACGGCGTCATATTCGTACAGACCCTGCTGCGCCTTGGTTGTCGATTTGATATGCCACTCGAACAGCGGCTTGCCCAGCGACTCGGCGACCTCGATCGCGAGTTGTGTCTTGCCGGTACCAGGCTCACCCTTGACGAGAATCGGTCGCTCGAGTGTTACCGCCGCATTGACGGCCATCGTGAGGTCGTCCGTCGCAACGTAGGTGCTTGTGCCGCTAAATCTGCTGTCTGCCATCGCAGTATCTTAACGCTATTCGGCCGGTAGCAGCAGCAGCTTATGTTGCGTCTCACCCGGAAGGAACGGACTCTGCCGCCCGTGGACCCAATCGTCATGGCCGCGCCGGTAGAAATTCGACAGTGGGTGGCCGCTTTGCCCGGTTGGCATGTGCATCAGGCTGTTGGCCTCATCACCCGGCGTAACCGAGAATCGTTGTGACGCACCAAACGTCGGCCCCTGTGCCCTTGGCAGGTCAACGTCACCACTCACAGGTTCCGCCGGCATATTGAGGTAGTCGCCGAATACCGGCACTGCTCCGCTTAATGGATGCCGGATGCGTGCGGTATTGCGCTCCCCCCAGGTCCGTTCGGCAAGTGACTCACCAAAGTTCTCGGTGAAATGCCGGACGCTGGCGCTTACCGCGTCGGCGAACAGCGCCTGCCAGTCTTCATACTGTCCGGGCAGCAGATGGTTGGGCTGCTCGGTAACGAGCGCCCAGAGCGGGCCCTCGAACTGATTGCTAATGCGCAGTTTGACGTCGTCGCCGTACGCTACACGTGCCGGGTCCATGAGAGCGTGGAAGACTCGTGCCTGTACTTCAAGGCGAAACGCCCTGACAAGCCGGTACCCGACCGACTCGGGCACCGCACGCGGAATCCAGTCGGCGACAAGCTGCCGGTACTCGGCAAGCTGCGGATCCGAGGCGACGAACTGGTCGTCGATTTCGCGCAGCAGCAGATCGCGCCAGCGACTCAGGAACAGCGCACGGTCATCAATCTGTATTACGAGCATGTCGCCCGCCTCAAAGCGGTCCTTCGCAAACAGACCATCGCGGATCTGGCCGGCGCGCGCGCCCAGGTCGTAGCCACTGTCGCCGATCAATGCCAGGGCCTCGCCATCGGCAACTCGTGCATTGGCGGTCCAGATGCGACCTGAGTCCGGGTTGATGATGCGCGGATACTGCTCTGGCTCAAGCCAGCCGACCCAGCCACCACCGGTACTCCAATCGGCAGGTAGCAACGGGTTATAGCCTGATCTGACCGGAATTCTGCCGGCAATCGTCCAGCCGATATTTCCCTCAATGTCGCCTGCCACGAAATTTTGCGGTGGCATGCCCAAT
>Ga0255052_10000990_pt1 | contig 22025 bp, 23 predicted proteins | sample JV7_2_21_MG_FD_188632 | JGI IMG/M metagenome (GOLD analysis project Ga0255052, IMG submission 188632) | Seawater microbial communities from Jervis Inlet, British Columbia, Canada - JV7_2_21 | ecosystem: Environmental > Aquatic > Marine > Inlet | place: Canada: British Columbia | collected... | reverse complement strand
CCGCACCGACAGGCCAGTCCGTTCGAAGGATGGACATACTGGCGATGCTCAAATGGACCCTACCGGATCTGCTCCGGTTGCTGCCGGAATTTCCAAAACGGTTGACGATCGTCAGCGCTGGCGATCCGATGTGGCGTGGTGCGCTGTCTGCGCCGGCCTCATTTTTCGTGCACGCGGGGCGCCCTCTAATTAGTGAAAATGGCACCAGCACGATCATGCATGAATCGATTCATATTGGCATGAATGCGGATGCCGTCAAGGGTGCAGACTGGATCGTCGAGGGTCTCGCTGAATTCTACGGCCTTGAAATCTTGAGGCGGAGCGGAACGATCAGCGAGAAGCGCTTCAGGTCTGCCAGAAACAGGCTTGCTGATTGGGGAAAGAGCGTGAAATCGCTTTGCTCCGATCCCTCAACCGGTGCGGTTACCGCACGAGCCGTGATACTCCTTGCCGAGCTGAACGATGAAGTCGGCACGAAGAGCAATCGAAACTACGATCTCGACGATATCCTGCACCGCGTCGCAGATTCCCGTGAGAAGGTGTCAGTCCGGTTTATGCGTGACGTCTTCAAGGACCTGGCCGGCAGTGACAGTGAAGTATTGAGCGACAAGAGCCTGAACAACTGCGAGAATTAGCAGGGCACGAATTACAGTAGTGCCCATGGACAGACAACACGATCTAGAGCTGATACTGCGTTCCCGAACACCGATAGTGGCGATTGAGACTCGCGACGAGTCACGCCTGCTGGAGCTGTTGAAGTCCATAACGATCGCGCGAGCGTCGGAGGGCTATCTGCCCCTTTTTCGCTGGACCGTAACAGACGGTCTGCAACGCCTCGACATATCCCTTGAGCCACAACTGCACAACTCTGAACCGGAGGAAGTGCTGAGGCACATCAGAGCAGTTACCAAGCCCGGCATATATGTCCTTCTCGACTTTCATCCCTACCTGGAGGACCCCGTCAATGTCAGGCTGCTCAAGGACATTTGTATTCGATTCAGCGAGGTAACAAGGCACTTGATCCTCGTCAGCCACAGAATCTCGCTGCCGGTAGAGCTCGAGAGTTTCAGTGCACGCTTCGATATGGCATTGCCTACCGACAAGGAGCGCGAGGAAATCATCAAGCGCGTGGCCGCGGAATGGGCGCTCGAGAACCCCGGATCGCAGGTGCAGGCCGATCCCAAGGCCTATCGCCTCCTGATCCAGAACCTGTCCGGCCTCACGGATGCAGACACGGAAAAACTGGCCCGGAACGCCATATTTTTCGACGGCGCAATCTCGAAAAGCGATTTGCCGGGCGTCATGCAGGCCAAATATGAGCTGCTGAACAGCGGCGGCATTTTGCAATTCGAGTACGACACGGCCAAATTCAGCGATGTCGGCGGCCTGGGCGAATTGAAGCACTGGCTGGCCCAGAGACGAACGGCCTTCCTGAAGAATGATGACGCCTCACACCTGGACCCGCCCAAGGGCGTTCTCTTGATCGGCGTACAAGGCTGCGGAAAGAGTCTTGCAGCAAAAGCGATTGCCGGAATTTTCGGAGCCCCGCTTCTTCGCCTCGACTTCGCAACGCTGTACAACAAATACCATGGCGAAACTGAACGAAATCTTCGCGAGTCCCTTAAGACTGCGGACATAATGGCTCCATGCGTGTTGTGGATCGACGAAATCGAAAAAGGACTTGCGGGGCGCGGCGGCGAAACCGGCACGACACAAAGGGTTCTTGGGAGTTTCCTGAGCTGGATGGCCGAAAAAGACCGCGAGGTTTTCGTCGTCGCGACTGCAAACGATATCAGCGCGCTGCCGCCGGAGCTGGTCAGAAAAGGGCGCTTCGACGAAATCTTCTTCGTCGATCTGCCCAGTCATGAAATCCGCGAGGCGATACTTAGAATTCACCTTGAAAATCGTGGCCAGTCCGAGGCAAGTTTTGACCTTGGTACACTTGCTGCCGCCATGGACGGATTCTCCGGCGCAGAAATCGAACAGGCTGTCGTCTCCGCCCTTTACGCGGCGCATGCCAACAAGAATCCGCTCGCGAATGTTCACATCCTGACCGAGGTACAGAAGACGCAACCGCTGTCAGTGGTGATGTCGGAAAAGATCGGCTCGTTGCGCCAATGGGCATCTGGCCGCACAGTTCCCTGCGACTGATTTACCTAACGTTTTTCGTCCATCCCACCCTACCTCCTCTCGTGATAATATGCGTGCATGGCTAATGACAACAAAAAATCAAATAAGTTAGTCTCCGACCAAGACGACGATCCGACTGCGGAACTGGAAACTCTCTCCGAGCCCGCTTGTGCCGAGGACAATCCGGATCGACAGGTCGAAGCGGAATCGGATGCGAATACATTCGATTTTGTGGAGCTACATGCCGACGATGGCGATGCCGACGAGACGATCGCGAAGCTCAGGTCGGATCTCAGATCGCGTGTCGAGAGCATCGACAAACTGCAGTTCGACATCGAGCAGCTCCGGGCCAGATGGACGGGGCTGGAAAAAGAAATCAAAGTCAGGGAAGAAGTCACGAAAGACCTGACGGCTGAACTAAAAGCAACCCAAAAGAAACAGGCACGAACAGGCAAGCTCCTTAAGAAACGCGATAAGGAAATCGCGTCGCTGAAGTCCAGACTATCGGATCAGGAGCGATCTCTGCAGGACTCTGCACGGCTGGTTGAACAATCCAGGGAAAACGAGCAAGAATCGGAATCCCGGGTCGCAGAATTACAATCGCAGGTGGATACGTCCGAGGAAAAGCTGACGGCTCTTTCAGCCGAGTCCCGACTCGAACATTCGCGAAAGCTTGAGTCAAATGAGCAAGTTCGGTCGCTTACCGGCGAAATCGAGTCGCTGAACAACGATCTCGCCACGTCTCGTGCATTGGTTGCAGAGCTTCAGGCGTATATCGACACTCGAAAGTCTGAATGGCAAAGACAAGAGTCGCAGCTTTCTGAGAATAAGAAGAAATTCGGACAACTCAATAAGGAGATCAAAGACGCCAACGCAAAGTTGCGAGAAGATGGCACGATCCATGATGATCTGGGCCTCAGGCTGGAGCCACTCCGATCGGAACGCGATGATTTGCTTAAGGAAATTGCTCAGCTTCGAAAAGACGCCCAGGACGGGGATTCCGACAGCGCCGAAGCGGACAAGCATCGCCTGGCGAGACAGACGGGCATGCTGGCCGGAAAGGATTTCGAAATCAGCAAGCTCGCCAATCAGATCGACCGTACCGAATCTTACGCCGACGAGCTACGGCGACAGCTTCAGGACCAACTCCTGCTGACAGACGAATTGACGACGCGCCAAAAACATCTGGAAATTTCACTGACGAGCGCAAATTCACGGATAGAGGAGCTGACCGACGGCATCGAGGAACTTCGAAGCAGCAACGTAGATTTGCTCGAGGAAAAATTGAAACAGAAAGAGGAATTTGAAAAAGAGGCGAGACAAATTCGCTTCGAACTGGGAGATGCGCAGGAGACGATCGCAGATCGCGAATCGCTCAACCAGCAGCTGACTTCGGATCTCGTTAACACCAGGGATGTCAAGATGTCCCTCGAAAGCCAACTCGTAACGACAGAAGAAAAGAGCAAAGAAACCATTGCCAAGCTCAAACAGGATCTGACCCAGCTCGAGGCGCAAAACGATGAGCTGACCGAAAAGCTCATTACCAAGGACAATGCCATAACAGCCCTGCTTAACGAACTGACCAAGAGAAGCGAGGCGATCGAGTCAATCGGTGAAATTGAGGACGTTATCCATGAACTCGATGACCGCATGTCTGAGCGAATCGATGATCAGGGCCACGCAGAGCGGGAGCGCATAACGCGGCTTCTGATCGGCAAGATCGACGGTCAAAAACTTCGCTTCCCCCTGTTCAAGAATAGGCTCACCATAGGACGAACTGGACATAATGACATTCAGCTCAAGGCGCCGTTTATCAGCCGGCGCCATGCAGTCATCGTGACAGACGACGACAGCACCAGAATCGTCGATTGGGGAAGCAAGAACGGCGTATTCGTGAATACCAGACAGATCAAAGAACAGGTCCTGAGAAATGGCGATATTGTTACGATTGGCACGGCCGACTTCAAATTCGAAGAGCGGCCCAAGCGTTAAGAACGCCAGCTAAAGACCGACAAAAGCAATTCAGGAATTCATCCCGACGCCCCGACGCAAGATTCGAGGGGCGATCGCATTGATATGTGAGAACAATCACGGTCTTTAAGCTACCGTTCAGGTAGTGTCTGTCAGCATAAGTACATGGATCGTAACCAAGCTTAAAAAATGCTGACGAAGACCGCGACGAAACACCTGGACCTGAGCTCCACGCAATCAGTAGCACGCAACGCCGGAGATCTGGCGTCCCGAAAGATCTGGCTACCCAAACTCCTCTACGATTGTCTTCCGTATTTTTATCTGACCGCCGGTTTCGCGGCGTTCTTTGCGACCCTGTATATCAGCGACTGGTTCTGGGTTCTGCCGCATTACATTCTGTTTTCGGCGGCCTGTCTGCATCTGTCGTTTGCCGTGTATCGCAGGCGAAAGCGATCCGCTCGGCACGAGCCCGATCAGTCGGATCCGACTCCCACCGACTAGACAATTGCTTCCTTGACCTTGGCGCCCGCTTGGTCAAGTATGGCGCAAAATCTTGCGCTGAATGCGAGAAGCCGTGGCCGAAATCAGCAATCTCTTCAATCAGAAAATCAAGAATGAACTTGCGCTTGCGCTGTCATTGTTGTTTGCCGGCATGGTCTTGCTGCCGCTGGCAATCTATTTGACCGGCCAATCCGTATTTGGCGAATACGGCGGCGAAGGATTTTCAGATTTTTTCCGACGCCTTAGCGGCGACGTTCGCGAAGGCCTGCCTGTTGTCTGGTTTTTGGTCTTGTCGCCGTATCTGATCATTATGCTGCTCCGCCTCACGATCCGGGGATTCCTGAAGAGCAAAGGCGCCAAATAGGCAAAACCCCGGTTTTGATATAGTGTGAATCGCGTCACATATTATCTTTGCTGAACATGGGATTAGCCCGCTTTTCATAGAATTTATGTTAACAATGATGCATGATGGTGCCTTGCTCCGACTATATTGATAAAACCTTAAACTGAGCAAGCAGACCCACTGGACACCGACGATGAATCGCTTTCTGACATGGCTGGGATCCAAACTATTCCCGAGAAAGGCCGCTTCGGAATCGGTGCTTCATCAGACCACACGCCGCGCCAAACCCGGGCCCAAGCAGCCGATACCGAAGGCTCCCAAACCGGGTCTGGTCGATTTCGACAGCGATCTTGGTGGACGGATTGATGACGGCGGACCGGGCAAGAACGTACTGATTCGAAACAAGTATGTACGAGAAGATACCGGCACACACGACACACTCAAGATAATCGACGATTCCCTTCTCGAAGACGAGGAGGAGTTCGGAATTGATCCATATAACACCGGACGGTTCGATCGCTCCCAGTCCTGGAACCTGCGCACCAAGAAGTAACAATCCGGCGTCAATTGACGGCATTTGCTACCGCCGGTAGTCTGCGGCGAAGCGGGCCTGCCGGAGTGTTGTGCATGAAACTCAGGGTTTCATTCGAACTGGGCGAAGATGACCTAAGGCATTTTCGCCTGATCATGCGTGAGGCTCGTAAAGCGGCCGCCAATGCAACACCCGAAGATATTGTCGCCTCGGCCGAGGAGCTTCTAAAAGATGTCGGCACATCCGGTATCCCGAAATTTGTCGCGGAGAGGCTCGAGAAACTAGAGGTCATGATCCGTATGCTTTCGGACCACGAATGGGCACTTCCCGAGCAGGAGTCAACGAGGGTCCTCAACGCCCTCGCCTATTTTTGCGAGCCGGAAGACCTGATTCCAGATCATGTGCCGGGACTGGGATTTCTGGACGATGCCATCATGATCGAATTGGTCGTCCGCGAACTGCGTCATGAGATCGAGGCGTATCTGGACTTCTGCGAATATCGGGCTGGCAAGGCCCCCAGGGCCGGCATTCGGAACAAGACGACCGAGGTTTCCCGGGAGGAATGGCTGGAAAGCCGTCGCAAGACCCTGCAGTCACGCATGCGACGGCGTCGCAAGCGCGGCAACAAGAAACCGGATGCCGATTCGCCTCTCCGCCTGCTCTAAGACGTCTCCGGCGCTTCGATACTGCAGTGGAGAACGCTTTACATAAAGGATTTTCGGTCTGCCCGCATGCGATGCAGGCGCATTGCTGCGATCCCGACAGTTCGCTGGCCCCGCAGGCGCCATCCAGCAAAAAGTGTGCGTACGGAAACTCGGGGCCCCTGACGCTGTCATAGCTTGGAAGCCCCCATACCGGGGCCCAAATAGCCTGAAATGCAGATGTTTTGCCGATTGCGCCCTTGATTGAAGCGCCTATGCCATCTAGCCTAGCCCGTATGGGGTTAATGTCGAGTCCTCAGTCGCTAAACATGGAGATAAATTTGAACAACAGAGACATTGCTTGCAGCCTGCGCATCATCGCGGCAGTAATTGCCTTATGGGCACTGCCCGGTATCGCGGCAACGCCTGCAGTCATCCAGGACAGCGATCTGGGCCCGGAGCTCAGGCACGAAAAAATAGGCCAACTGGTCAGCGAATTTATCCAGAAGTCTCACTACAGGCATGCCGCCGTTGATGACGAATTGTCTTCAATGGTTCTTGACCGGTATATCGAGGCTCTCGATAACAACCGAATGTATATGCTTGCGAGCGATGTCGCGAGCTTCGAGCAGCATCGTCATGCGCTCGACGACATGGTCCGGTCAGAGCCCCTGAATCCAATCTTCGAAATGTTCGAGATATACCGGACGCGTGTCAGGTAGAGATTGAATTTTGCAATTCTGCAGCTCGAGACCGAGCCAGATTTCACGGTCGACGAAGACTATTTGTTTGACCGGGAAGATCAACCCTGGTTGGAAACGGAAGTCGAGCTGGATGAACTTTGGCGCAAGCGGGTGAAAAACGACGCCCTAAGCCTGCGTCTTGCAGAGAAAGAGTGGACAGAAATCCAGGAGATTCTGCACAAACGGTATTCGCGATTCTTGAAACGAATGGATCAAATTAAAAATGATGACGTATTCGAAACGTTCATGAATGCGTTCGCTCATACACTGGATCCGCATTCGAGCTACCTGTCACCCAGAAATTCCGAGGAATATCGAATTCAGATGAGCCTCTCGTATTTCGGCATCGGCGCATCGCTGCAAATCGACGACGATTACGTAATGGTGATTAACATCATCCCGGGCGGACCCGCCGCTATTGACGGGAAGTTACAACCGAAGGACAGGATCACCGCGGTCGCGCAGGGAGAGGAAGGTGAACTGGTCGATGTCATCGGATGGCGTCTTGACGACGTCGTGCAATTGATTCGCGGACCGGCTGACACTGTTGTCCGCCTGCAGATTATGCCGGCCGGCGCATTGCCCGGCGCATCCGAAAAAGTCATCAACCTGACCAGAAATCAGGTCAAGCTCGAGGAACAAGCCGCCAAGAGCGAAATCGTGTCGGTTCCCCGTGATGGCAGAGCCTGGTCGGTCGGTGTCATCAAGGTGCCAAGTTTCTACCGGGACTATCGCGCCTTGAGCGATGGCGATAAGGACTACACGAGCACGACCAAGGACGTGCGCCGCCTTATCCGTGAACTCGAGGATCAGGGCATCGATGGACTGATTATTGACTTAAGGAATAATGGCGGCGGCCATCTTACCGAAGCCACTGCTTTGTCCGGGCTGTTCATCGACAATGGCCCGGTGGTTCAGTTACGGAATTCCAATGGCCGAATCAGTCGCCTGGACGATCCGGACCCGGTTCCACGCGTTGCCTACAATGGCCCCCTGGCGGTTCTCGTAAATCGCTACAGCGCATCGGCCTCGGAGATATTCGCTGCCGCAATTCAGGATTACGCACGAGGCGTGATTATCGGACAGCAGACGTTCGGCAAAGGCACGGTGCAAAATCTCTACTCGCTCGACCAGTACGTCCGAAGACCCGATGAAGTAGGCCTGGGTCAGTTGACGTTGACGATCGGCAAGTACTACCGCGTTACGGGTGAGAGCACGCAGCACCGCGGTGTGGACCCCGACATCGCACTGCCTTCTTCAATCGATGCCAGTCTGGTCGGCGAAAGCGTCCGTGAGACTGCCCTGCCCTGGGACACGATCAGGACGACCAAATTCCAGGCTGGCGAACCGCTCGACAGCACAATTTCGTCGCTCACGGCCAGCCATATCTCGAGGAGCAAGGAGGACCCCGACTTCCAGTACCTGATGGAGGGTATCGAGGACGTCGAACAGGTCCGCGCCCAAAAAAGCGTTTCTTTGAATATCGACAACCGCCGTGCCGAGCGTGAGGACGAGATGAAGCGCCGTCTGGAGCGGGAGAATGCACGGCGAGCGGCGCAGGGGCTTGATCCGATCACCGACATGCAAGAACTCGAGGGCGTGGAGGGCCCCGATGTACATCTTGATCAGGCGGCCGAGATAGTCTCGGATCTGGCCCGACTCCGACAGGTCGAGGTACAACCGTCGCAGACGGCCCAAGTTCGGCCGTAAAACAAACCCGACTTACGGCTTGCAACCGGAGGGGAAGGTGTTGTAGTGTACTACAACACTAGTAATGCTGATATCAGCGAGAGGTGCCGTGAAACAACAAGCATCTATGCCAAGCCGTTCAAAAACGGCATTAGGGGGCCAAGCAGGCCATTTGCTGGCTGTTTTATTGTTGAGCGCGGCCTGCTGCGCCAATGCCCTTGGAGCAAGCAGCCCGATAACGGCCTGCGATCGCACGGCAGATCTGCAAAGTCTGGATGTGCCCGTCAGTGAGCTTTCGGCGAACGTCGTCGGCCACATAGTGGCTGAACGCGAAGATGGCGAAGAGTCTCTCGACGTTCTGCCGACACAGAGTGATGCTGCGGCACCAATCCTGAACCTGGCACCGCGGGTCGCCGATATCTTGCAGGAAGTGTTTTCTGCAGTTGCGATCGAAACACCCCCATTGGACTCGGATGAGCCTACCCAATCCATCGCGATCGAGGCGTTATCGCAGGACGAATCACCGCTGTCGCCAGTTGCCGGAGATGCTGGCCAGCCTGAGCCCGGCGAATCTGGTGATCCGGATTCAACTATCGAGGATGCGGACGCCGTACCTACCTTCCGACGTCAGATGTACCGAACCGATATTTAGAAGACTCGGTTACCGGCTCAAAATCTTCGAGATTCCCCACCAGTTCTCACCCAGGACGTTTACATCGCGTTCTTTGACGAGACCGTTACCGTCGATATCGAAGAGCGTTGCAACCGTGTCAGAAACCGGCACGGCGTCCGTATCATTTCTGAACAGAGCTTTCTCCCCAAGCAGCTTCGAGCGCCGCTGTAAGACCCCGGCGAAGTCGGATGCCTGCTCCATCAAATCAATGCCCTTATCGATCCTCGAGAGCAACTCCGCGCAATCATTTCTCGTACCGTAGTTGATCGCTCCAACACTTTTCTCACTCGCTTCCTTGATCATTAGCGCCAATTCGTCATCGGACATTATCGAATACAGCTGCTGGGCAAATGCAATAATCATGAGATTTATGGATCGCTTCGTCGGAATATCCAATCCTTCCGTGTCGGGTGGCTTTCGATTCTGAATTTCCTCGATTTTCAGCAACAGACTTTCCTCTTCTTCCTGGAGAACACCGATTTGATCGCCGAGATTTGCGAGCGAAGCATTAACTGACCGCCGTTTGAAAATTTTTAGAAACCCGCTCATCGACATCAAGCGACGACGCTCGGCCTGAAGCTGATCCTCGATTTGCTGGATGGTTGCACGCTTCTCTGTGACCTGCTGTTCGAATACGCGCGCCTCCCTGGTTCGATCTTCATTCCATTCCACGAGCAAGCGATTGTGCTGTTTCTGTTCTCTTTGTTGCTTCAACTGCTCGGCGAACTTAGCGAGTTTGTTTTGACAACCAAGTGCCAGTCCGCGTAGCTGATAGAAAACGATGACGTTGTGCGCCCAATCCGGATCGGCCAGCAATTCCTCGAGATGATCGAGCTTTTGCTGGGTTCTTGCGACAATTCCTTCTTGCTGTTTTATCTGATCCTGGAGCTTGAATTGCTCCTTGCGCATGCCCGCGAATTCTTTCTTGAGTTCGGCACGATTCCAGTACAGATCCAGCAATTTCTCGCTGTCTTCCTGCGATTTGTCCTGTGAATTGCCAAAAAGTGCGGTAAGACTCGACAAGCCGGGCTCCTTTTGCATAATACTGCCGCTCGGGCGAGATTATAACGACTACTTCGCAGGGAATAATGACAACTGGAACCCCGTCAAACCTTGACTGAATCGACAGTTTTCTGATCTGTGGGGTCCCGCTAGGCGGGAAATGTGACGAGGGAGGCTCTATCGTTCGAGGACGAGGTGGCCCTGGTCCATGAGATATTCCAGCCACTTGTTGAGAACGATATTGCGGCGCCACTTTGCGTCCAGTCCCTGTCCGTGCAAACGCGACAAACGCCGCAATTCAGCATGACGATGATCGCCGACGAGGCTCATTGCTTCGGCAAGCTGGCCATCAAGATAAGCCCTGACTTTCATGTCGGGGTCGGCAATGCGGCGTTCAGACTCATAGAAGAAATACGACAGTGACAAGGTCACGGTGTATCTGCTGCGCTCGATTATTTCAACATGCAGGTCACAGTCGCCGGCAACGCGGGAACGAAAGTAGCCATCAAGTCTTTCGAGTTCGGGAATTAATTGTTGCAAACGTAAAAAATTACTTTCGTACAGCGACATGAGACCGACAAAACTTCGCGGTTTTGCAATCGTTTCCGGCACGAGTTGGTAATCGAGCAACATAGTTCAAATATAGCACAGCGTACGCCATACAAAAGGCATGCAAAAACGGTTCCGCTTTTTGCGTTTTGGAAAAAAATTATGGTCGAACTCGGCGTTCGACACCTGTACTATCGAGAATTCTGCTTGCGATTTCCTCGATGGAGAATTCCGTAGTGTCGACATATGGGATTCCGTATTTCTTGAATATTTTGTTCGACTCTCGAAGCTCGAAACGGACCTGCTGCGCGGAGGAATAACGGCCGAGCGCCCTCCTCTCTTTACGAATTTGTTGCAGTCGTGTCGGTGCGATCGTCAATCCGAATAGTTTCTGCTTTTGCTTCAAAAGAAAATCCGGCAATTTACCGGTCTCGAATTCCTCGTCCGTGAACGGAAAGTTGGCCGCATAAACACCATACTGTAATGCAAGGTACAGACAGGTTGGCGTTTTTCCCGAACGGGACACACCGACGAGAATGACGTCGGCCATTTCGTAATCGCGAGTGATTCTACCGTCGTCGTTGGCCAAAGCAAAATTTGTCGCCTCAATGCGTTTCATATAGGCATCGATGTCACTCATTCCATGTGCGCGGCCCGCTGTATGGGTCCCCTTCTCCTGAAACTCCTCTTCCAGTGGCTCCAGGAACACATCGAAAATATCGAGGTGTAGTCCATCCGCTTGCTTGACAATCGCGCGGAAATCGTCATGCACAAGCGTCGAGAACACGATCGGGCGGGAGCCCCGTTCCTTGGCCGCTTCGTTAATTTTCTGTACTGCCTCCCGAGCCTTGTCATCGGTATCTATAAATGGCAAAGTCATTTGCCGAAATTTCTGTCCATCGAATTGCGTTAGGAGGCTGTGCCCCAGCGTTTCAGCGGTGACACCGGTCTGATCAGAGAGAAAAAAAACGGCACGTTCAGTCATCTTTATCGCCTCGATTCGCAGGAAGATGCCGCATGCGACCTTTCCCTGCATTGATTTCAACCGATTGTCCATGTCCAGCCTAGTAACACAAGGGAGTTAGCATTGGAGCCGTACGTTATCGAGCTTGACAAGCTTGGAATGCAAGACGTTGAAATTGTTGGTGGAAAGAATGCCTCCCTGGGCGAAATGATCAGCAATCTGAGCAGCCTCGGTGTCGCTGTGCCGGGCGGTTTCGCGACAACCTCCATCGCTTACCGCGATTTTCTTCAAAATGGCGGACTTGCCGATCGCATCAGCAAGACTCTCGATGACCTCGATGTCGATGACATAGATGCGCTCAAGGATGCTGGCAAGACTATTCGTGACTGGATTATCGAAACGCCACTACCGGATAGACTCACCAGGGATCTGGGCAAGGCATGGGACAAGATGGCCGGCGGTCAGGACATTGCCGTCGCCGTTCGTTCATCGGCGACGGCGGAGGATCTACCCGATGCCTCTTTTGCCGGTCAGCAGGAGACCTTTCTGAACGTGCGGGGAATCGAACACCTGACAGATGCCCTGCACCAGGTTTTTGCGTCGCTATTTAATGATCGGGCCATTGCTTATCGCGTGCATCAGGGTTTCGATCATTCACTGGTTGCCCTGTCGGTCGGCGTTCAGCACATGGTTCGAAGCGACATCGGCTCTGCCGGCGTCATGTTCACGCTCGATACCGAATCCGGCTACCGCGATGCCGTTTTTATCACATCATCGTATGGTCTGGGCGAGACGGTCGTCCAGGGAGCTGTCAATCCGGATGAGTTCTATGTTTATAAGCCAGCGTTGGATGCCGGCAATTTTCCGGTGCTGAGGAAAAATCTCGGTAGCAAAGCGATCAAAATGGTGTACAGCAATGATCCGACACCCGGGAAAACGGTTGACACGGTGGACGTCGATGAAGAAGACAGCCTCCAGTTTTCTCTGAGTCAGGATGAGGTCATCGAGCTCGCACGAACCGCAGTGACGATCGAAGAACACTATCAACGTCCGATGGATATCGAATGGGGCAAGGACGGTTCCGACGGAAAGCTCTACATTCTCCAGGCCCGGCCTGAAACCGTGCAAAGCAAGAGCGGCCGCACCATACAACGCTTCACGCTCATGGACCGATCTGCAATTTTGAGTAAGGGTCGAAGTATCGGACAAAAGATCGGATCTGGCACGGCAAAGATAATTCGTAACGTGCGCGAAATGAGCCGCGTTCAGCAAGGCGACGTACTTGTTTCAGACATGACCGATCCGGATTGGGAACCGGTTATGAAACGTGCGTCGGCTATCGTCACAAATCGCGGTGGTAGAACCTGTCATGCGGCAATCATCGCGCGGGAGCTGGGAATCCCGGCCGTCGTCGGTTGTGGTGACGCCACTGAACGCATTAACGATGGTGCAGATGTCACGGTTAGTTGCGCAGAAGGAGACGAGGGGTTCGTTTACGAGGGCCGATTGAAGTTCGAAAGCAAGCAAATCGAACTGGATTCTTTGCCCGACATTCCCGTAAAAATCATGATGAACGTGGGAAATCCCGACCGAGCCTTCGACTTTTCCAACATACCTAACAAAGGCGTCGGACTCGCCCGCCTCGAATTCATAATCAATCGCATGATCGGCGTACATCCAAATGCTCTGCTCGAATACGACAAGCTTGATGCCGTTACACGTGCTGCCATCGATGAGCAAATGGCGGGCTACGACGATCCCGTCAGATTTTTTGTGGACAAGTTAGCCGAAGGGATCAGCACGATCGCCGCAGCATTTGCGCCCGAGCCCGTTATCGTGCGTTTGTCTGACTTCAAAACCAACGAGTATGCCAATCTTATTGGCGGCGATGCTTACGAGCCCGAAGAGGAAAATCCGATGCTCGGCTTTCGCGGAGCGGCTCGCTATGTGGCGGATAGCTTTCGGCCATGTTTTGAACTCGAGTGCACGGCACTCCGCAAGGTACGCGGAGAAATGGGCCTCAAGAATGTGCAGATCATGATTCCGTTTGTACGAACGGTTCAACAGGGAATCGATGTGATTGACTTGCTCGCCGAGAACGGACTGAGACGCGGTGAAGACGATCTTAAGGTGATCATGATGTCGGAACTGCCATCAAATGCCTTGCTGGCCAACCAGTTTCTGGATCATTTTGACGGCATGTCTATCGGCTCGAACGATATGACGCAGTTGACCCTGGGGCTCGATCGGGATTCTGCGCTGATCGCGGACCTATTCGACGAGCGTGATGACGCGGTGAAAGCACTACTGGAAATGACTATCTCGGCGTGCAAGGCAAGAAACAAATACGTCGGTATTTGCGGCCAGGGCCCGTCGGATCATCCTGACCTGGCGAAATGGCTGGTCGATCAGGGAATCGAATCAATGTCCCTGAATCCGGACAGCGTGATCGAGACCTGGATGTTCCTCGCCGGAGAGTCGGTCTAGAACCTATCTCAATACTCCTCATGAGCCGCGTTTCGTACGCATTGGTTCGGATTCGCGACGCGCGCCGCGTCGAATGGCCGTAGCGCATTCGCAAGGCGCGCAACAAAGAATTCCGGGCCAATGCGTCAAAACCCGTATGGGAAGCGCCTTTGCGGGCGGTCTGCTGCGTTGCTCGTCGCTTAGGTGGAACAACCACATATCGCTCCTTGCGCCTTGCAGCCCATCCCGCGAAGTTCGCTTCGCGGCCATGCGGAATTTTGAGATAGGTTCTAGAAACTATCGTAACGGGAGCGTCGCTGCCAGCGGATCCTCGGTAACCAGAGTCCGAGTATGAATCCGATGAGCAACACAAGGCCACCGCTCATGAACCAGTAGCGCGTATTCTGACTGCTCAACCCCTGATTCTCCTGCTCGAGAATGCTCACTTGGATCTCGGCGTCTGTCAGCCGCTGTTGCAACTCTTTGTTACGACTATCGATGGATAGTACATTGGCTGCCGTTCGCTTGATCGTCGCCAACTCCGACTCAAGCCGGTCCTGTTCGTTTTCCAGTGCCCGGATCTGCCTTTTGGCGCTATCGTGCTCTCCTTTGATGGCGTTAAGCTGTGTGCCCATTGACGATCCACGAGTATTCGCGCTGGTCAGTTGGCTTGTAAGCAACGCAAGCTGTTCACGGGCCGGCGCTTCCGACATCAGGTACCGGCTGAGCACCCAGCCTTCAGTGCCACCTGTGGTCCTTACATTGGTATATCCTGCGTCGCTATCAGTTTCGAGCACCTCGAGTTGAGTGCCGCTCGAAACCATCAGTTGAATCGCATTGCTCGTGCTCGGTCCGGTGCGGAGCATGACCTCGAACTGGTCGCTCACCCAAGCAGGTTCTGCCAGCGCATTCGATGAAGTAAGCAGCGCAAAACTCAACAAACGGAGAGCCCGCAAAACTAATCTATTGGTCATTTACTTATATCGCCCAGAGTTGATGCCGCCAACTATAAGGCAAGCGCATTTTCCGTACCAGCACGAAAAAACTCTTGCAGAAATTCTGTCGCCAATTGCTGACAGTTGCTATTCGGTCAGGTGACGAAGCGAGTGCGCATGATCCTCCCAATTTCGACCATCGAATGTATCAACACGCATCGACTTTATGGTTCCGGGATCAATACATCGCACATTGATGCTGTAGCCGTCAGGATTGGATCGCGGAATGTAGAACGATTTGACACCACAACGCCGGCAGAAAAAATGCCTGGCGACGCCTGTATTGAATTCATAGGTCGAAATGTCGTCCTCGCCACTGACAAGCCTGAAATCCTTTATCGGTACGATCAGATGAATAAAACCGTTCATACGACAGATGCTGCAGTTGCATTCATTGACCTCAAGGTCCGCCGGCGCTTGTACCTCGAATCTAATGCGGCCGCAATGGCAACCGCCTTTATGCGCTGTCAATTGCCTATCAATCTCCATCCTTGCTCCACACAGCAAGCATATTGTTTGCGGGCATTGCATAGAGTCCTTGCCGGATCATCGATTCCTTACGAGCGAAGCTGTCCAAATGCTCCAGATCCCGAATTCCCATGACCGGATCCTGCTTACGAAGAGACGCGTCGAATCTTCGATTGCTTTCGCTGCTGAATTCCCCGTCCTGATTGAACGGTCCATAAAGGCAGAAGACACCACCGGCTGAAAGTAATCGCCCGACAAGTTCGAACATCCGAATGACGGCCCGCAAGCTCATGATATGGGCAGTATTTGCCGAGAACACGGCATCGTAGGTTGCATCCAGTTCGCCCGGCTCCTCCACATTGAGCAATATGGGCTCCCGGACGTTTGTCAAACCGCTGTTCGATATCCATGCCCTTATGCCCTGGTGATTTTCGGCCAGATCACTCGTCTGCCAGTCCAGCCAGGGCATGGCTGCAGCGAGGAACACGGCGTGCTGACCGGTCCCTGAGCCTATCTCGAGCACCGTTTCACAATCGCAAAACTCGGACTTCAATACTTCGAGAATTGGCTCCCTGTTCCGCTCGGTAGCCGGCGCGTCCGGCTTTTCACTCATGCTTACCCACGTAAGACACTCTGGTCCAGAAGCGAATCGCGATAGTAGGCGAGCTCGGCGATCGAATCCCGGATATCCGCCAGTGCACGGTGCGTTGATTCCTTTTCGAAACCGCTGGCGACGCCGGGTGCCCAGTGCTGTGCAATTATTTTCAGCGTGCTGACGTCCAGATTCCTGTAGTGAAAGAAGGCCTCCAGCGTCGGCATCTGCCGCGCAAGGAATCGACGGTCCTGACAAATGCTGTTTCCACACATCGGAGACGCACCATCGGCAACGTATTTTTTCAGAAATCCGAGCGTCTCTGCCTCTGCCGCACCCGCGCTGGTGTTGCTGTCGAGAACGCGGGAAGTCAGCCCGGACTCGCCGTGCTGTCGTGTATTCCAGTCGTCCATGGCGTCCATGGTTGCCCGGCTCTGGCAAATCGCGATGACAGGCCCTTCCGCCAATTCGTTCAAATGGCTGTCGGTAATTATTGTTGCGATTTCAATGATATGGTCGGAGGTCGTGTCGAGCCCGGTCATTTCCAGGTCGATCCAGATCAGGTTCGTCGAAGATTCGCGCGTCGATTTCTCGTTTTCCTCAGCCATTCACGCCTCTGTCTATTCAACACGGATCGTCAGTGTACCGCGACGGAAGATGCAAGGCTGCCTGCATCGGGGCATACTCTGCCCGAATGCCGAAGCTGATTAAAGATGCCGCTGTCCGACGGACAGGGACCACTTGTCGTTGCGACCTATAGCCGTCGCATGGCGCTCCGTCTCGGAGCGGGCGAACAGGTCATGGCGCGCGTCAAGGGAAAACGCCTCCAGCCCGTATGCGGAGACCGCGTGGAGGCAGCGCCGATCGCCAATGAGCCCGAATGGCTGATCACTGCAATCAATCCGCGCAGAAACGAACTAAGCCGGCCCAACACGCGCGGCGAGCCAGAGGTGCTTGCCGCGAACATCAGCTACCTCGTTGTCGTAACTGCTGATCCCCCTGCTCCCGATTGGTTCATCGTGGACCGATATCTCTGTGCCGCAGAGCTAATGGGCGTGTCTGCCGCGGTCGTATTCAACAAAATCGACCTGGCTGACCCGGATAGCGACGTAGAGTTTGCGTTGCGAGATTACGAACGGATTGGCTATCGCACTGTACTCAGCAGTGCCAAGGCAGGCAGTCATCTGGATTTGCTGCGCGGTCTATTCGCGGGTCAGATCGCGATCATCGTCGGCCAGTCCGGAGTCGGCAAGTCCAGCCTGATCAACCGCCTCACAGAGGGCGCAGATCTGCCAACTGCAAATGTCTCAGCCAGCAGCGGAGAGGGCCGTCATACGACCGTTAACTCGGTCATGATCGAGCTTCCGCATGGCGGTGCCGTTATCGATTCTCCAGGCGTGCGCGACTATGCACCGAGTATCGGTAATGTTCAGGACGTCGTGCATGGCTTTCCGGAAGTCGCCGATTTTGGCCGAAACTGCAAGTTTTCCAACTGCCAGCACCTTCGCGAACCTGATTGCGCCGTCAAAGCAGCGATTGAGGCAGGAGAGATCAGCGCCAGGCGATATGAAAGTTATAAACGCATGCTAACGCTAACGAAGAAACTGGTGGAAAAAAAGTTTTAGCCCGGCGGCCAGTTAAATAATCGACCGCCCAGAAGATGCAAGTGCACGTGAAAGACGGTCTGCCCCGCCGCAGCGTTACAATTCATCACGACCCGGTAACCATCCTCGCTGAATCCCTCGTCCTTCGCCAACTCTTTGGCGACGAGATATAGATTACCGATCAATTTGGCGTCGGATTTGCTCAGATCATTGATCGTCGCTATGTGCCTGCGAGGAATGATCAGAATATGGGTCGGCGCCTGGGGATTGATATCCCGAAAAGCAAATACTTTTTCCGTCTCGAATACGACGTCGGTTTTAACTTCTCCTGAGGCGAACTTACAAAACAGGCATTCAGTGTCACTCATTTCCCGCTCCCATCAAAAAACCAGGCATCACTCGACCATGCGACGCCCGAAAAATGCATGCGACAGCGTCCCGCCGTCAACATATTCGAGTTCCCCACCCAGTGGCACGCCATGTGCAATGCGACTGGCCGGGACCTCATAACGACTCGCCATGTCGGCAAGGTAGTGTGCCGTGGCATCGCCTTCGACTGTTGGATTGGTGGCGATAATGAGTTCTTTCACCTCATTGCCGGCAAGGCGTTTCTCGAGTGCATCAAGGCCCAGTTCGTCCGGCCCGATACCGTCCAGCGGAGACAAATGTCCCATCAACACAAAATACAGGCCTCGAAAACCGGTTGCGTCTTCAACCGCCATCACATCGGCAGGAGATTCGACGGCGCATAAGAGCGCCCCATCGCGTCCCGTGGCGCTGCAGATATTGCAGAGCTCATCTTCCGTGAACATCCTGCAACGGCTGCAATGTCCAATCCCGGACATACTTGCGGCCAGCGCCTTTGATAATTCCTGTGCGCTGTCTCGACTGCGCTCAAGCAATTGAAACGCGATTCGCTGCGCAGATTTCTTGCCAACGCCCGGCATGCATTGAAGGGCATCAATGAGACGTATCAGCAGCGGAGAATAAGACACAACAGTCGATCAAATTAAAAAGGAAGTTTCATGCCCGGCGGTAACGCAAGACCGGATGCCACGCCGGAAAACTTTTCCTGAATCGTCTTTTCGACGCGACGCACGGCATCATTGAATGCTGCCACAATCAGGTCTTCGAGCATCTCCTTGTCGTCGCCAACCAGCGCCTCGTCGATTTCCAGGGCCTGAACCTGATGTTGACATGTCATCGTGATCCTGACCATGCCGGCACCCGACTCACCAGTGACCGTTAGCTCAGCCATTTCCTCCTGGGCCTTTTTCATGTCGGCCTGCATTTGCTGGGCCTGTTTCATCAACTGTCCGATACCGCCTTTCATGATCTACTCCTGGCCACTGGTTTGCGTATCGGATGAGCCACTCGACGATTGTTGGACCAGTTCTATCGACTCCGGCTTCAACTGCGCGCCGAACATGTCCTGCAAAGCTTTTACGTTTGGATCAGATTCCAGCGACCGCTGGGCTGCCGCCATTTTCTCGTCGACGCGTCTCGCTTCCTCCTGAATCGGTGTTTCCGGCGCGGACTCCGAAATATTGATTTCGACGCGCAATGCTTCACCGAAGCGTCCAGACACAGCTTCAGCCAGTGCTTTTTGCCGCGACTTGGTCAACAAGGACTCTGATCGGCTGTCGAGATTGAAATGCAGTGTGCCGTTTTCGCGATGGAGATACGCACAGTTGCTGGCAAGTAGCTTGTTTGCCCCGGTCAAATTCAATTCGCCGATCAGCACGCTCCAGTCCGGCTCCTGCCAACCAGGTTGCTCCTTGACTGAAGCTTCTGCTTTCTTCCCAGCTACTGGCGAAGACCTGGAGCCGATTTTAGGAGATTCTGAATTCCTGGACTCATTTCTCGCATTATCGCTTGCGTTGCGATTTGCACGTCGAGGCGGCTGAAATGCCAGCATCCGCAAGAGCGTCATCTCGACGCCGGATCTCGGATCAGGTGCGAGATGCAGATCGCGCCTGCCGAGCAATGCAGTCTGATAGAAAAGCTGTACGTCCTCTGGCGAAATGCTCTCGGCAAGCTCCGCAAGCTCCCCCTCGCCCAGATCATCCTCGAGGTCGGTCGCGCCGACGACCTGAAAAACGGCAATGCGCTGCAGGGATCGTGAAAGATCATCGAGCAAGCGCGCGTAGTCCGGAAACTGCTCATCAATCTCCGCAATGACTCTGAGCAGACTCGGAGCATCGCCGGATGCTAATAACATCAATAATGCCGAGACGTGTTGCCGGTCAATCGTACCTAACATGACGCCGACGGGTTCTTCGAGGACATCTCCACCACAGTAGGCAATCGCCTGATCCAAGAGGCTCAGCGCATCGCGAAGACTGCCATCGGCCGCCCGTGCCAACATAGCGAGGGCCGGCGCTTCGGCCTGAACATTCTCGGCTTCGCATATGTGTGCCAGACGATCTTTGATCAGCTTGGGCGTCAGGCGCTTCAGATTGAACTGCAGGCATCGGGAAAGCACAGTCACCGGAAGTTTTTGCGGATCGGTCGTCGCCAACAGGAATTTGACGTGTGGCGGCGGCTCCTCGAGCGTTTTCAAAAGCGCATTGAAAGAACTCTTCGACAGCATATGGACTTCGTCAATCAAATAGACTTTGAAGCGACCCCGGGCCGGCGCGTACTGGACATTGTCCAGAAGCTCCCGCGTATCATCGACTTTGGTCTTCGAGGCCGCATCCACTTCGATCAGATCGACAAATCGCCCTTCGTCGATTTCTACACAGGACGCGCACTTGCTGCACGGGCTTGCTGTGATACCCGTCTCACAATTCAGCGCTTTGGCAAGTATTCGAGCGATCGTCGTCTTGCCGACACCCCGAGTTCCGGTAAACAGATAAGCGTGATGCAGTTTCTGACTCTCGAGCGCATTCGTCAGCGCCTGCAGGACATGCTCCTGTCCCACCGTTTCGGAAAAGTCTTTCGGTCGCCACTTACGGGCGAGGACGAGATAACTCATATTCTTAGCGTTTTGCCTGTGATGGTAGATAGCCGGCCAGATCGGTCAGTGTAACCAATGGGGCCCTGCCGATGAAACCATGATTATTCGAGAAGGCCCGCGCCAGCTTCTCCCCGGCACCCGGCGTCACCGCTGCCGCTGCTCCCTTCCGGGCCTGACGGGGTTCACGGCTGGCCGTCGCGGGGCAGCCGACGCGGACCCGCGGCGATTATGACCCAGGCGCCCGGCTGATTGCTATGGCATAAATGCAGTATATTCTGCTCTCCAATCCAGAATAATTGGCGCATCATGAAAGAAATCCTCGTACCCATCTCGCCCGGCGAACTACTCGACAAAATTACGATCCTGGAGATCAAATCGGAGCGAATCGATGATCCGGATAAAGTGGCAAACGTTCGTCACGAGCTCAGCCTCCTGAGCAAGGTCTGGTCAGACTCCGTCGAAGAAGATCTGACGATCTCGAATCTCCACCAACAACTGAAATCCATAAATGAGGAACTGTGGGAAATCGAGGACGATATCCGCGATGAGGAACGGCATGACAGATTCGGCGACAGATTCATCGAGCTGGCGCGCGCCGTGTACGTCACCAATGACAAGCGCGCCGAGGCGAAGAAAGATGTGAATCTGCATCTCGGCTCGGAGATCGTCGAAGAGAAGTCCTACAAGGATTATTCCTGAACCAGCCCCCGGGCCGCCAGCTCGAGCTTATCGATAACATCATCGACCTGAACAAGGTCCATGACGCCTTCTTGCTCGATACGCGTTCCCCAGCGCAATTCTCCCGGTTCTTTCCCTCGATACTGCCTGGCGGCTTCCGCAAACCGGTCAACGCAAAGATCGAGCGAGTTGTATGGGCCGCTTCGTTTCGACCAGGTGCACGCGTACAGGCCGATAACGGGCGTGCCCAGCGCGTTCGCAAGATGGGTCGGTCCTGAATCGGGTGACATCACGATATCGGCCCGCTGCAACAGTGCCAGCGACTGCGGCAAGGTATCTTTAGCGATGATATTGATCGCATTGCCGGACATCGATTTCTCGATCTCCACACCCATCGATGCTTCGATTTCGCTCGGCCCGCCCGCCAAAGCCACCCGCATGTCAAGTTTCTCGATCGCGTAGTCGGCAACGGCCGCATATCGCTCGGCCGACCAGTTGCGCAGCGCGTGGCTCGAGCAGGGC
>Ga0255052_10000988_pt1 | contig 22026 bp, 9 predicted proteins | sample JV7_2_21_MG_FD_188632 | JGI IMG/M metagenome (GOLD analysis project Ga0255052, IMG submission 188632) | Seawater microbial communities from Jervis Inlet, British Columbia, Canada - JV7_2_21 | ecosystem: Environmental > Aquatic > Marine > Inlet | place: Canada: British Columbia | collected... | reverse complement strand
TACCGGAGTAATCTCTGCCTGATCCGGCTGGACCCGAACGAGCTGAGCAAGCCTTTGAAGCCGCTGACATTTGTCGAGGAATATCCCAAGGGGGTGGAAGTTGACTTCTACTGGCTCTCGGCCGACAGCCGCCTCTTCAACGGACGGGGCCATCTTGACCGCGCCAGCGTCGAGAGGGCCCGGACTTCGCACGGACAACGTCTGCGCTATGTGATCGCCAATGCGTCGCAACGTACGGGCAAGGGGGAAGTCTACTGTGCAGGCAAGTCGCCTATCGGCATGGCCTGCTGGTCCAGCAGGGACAAAGAAGCCGGCTTGATCCCGGCCGAGACGATCAATAGATTTCTGGAGGCTGTGCGCAAGGGTGATTATAAAGGCTTTGGAGAGGTCGGATTTGCTATCTCGGAACTTCTCGACCCGGCCATGCGATCCTTTTTGAGAATGCCCGCGTCACTCGGAGGCGGCACCTACGTGGCTGATGTGCACAACCTCGGGACCGGAAGTGACGTCTTGAGAAAAGGCGACGTGATCTTGAGAATTGACGGGCACGGTCTCGATCCTCACGGGCGTTTCAAGCACGACAAGTATGAATGGCTGTTGTTCGACCATCTTATGACAAGCAAGGCCGTCGGCGAAAGCGTGCTGTTCGATATATGGCGCGAGGGCCGGAAAGCAAATATTCGGGCGAACGTCAAGAATTTCAAAGCCTCGGAGATGCTCGTGCCGTTTCATGAATTCGACAGACAGCCCGAGTATGTCGTCACGGCGGGATTCGTCCTGCAGAAGCTCACACGTGAGTACATGAAGGAGTTCGGCGACGACCTGGCGGGCGAGGCCCCTTCACACCTGTACCACTACTACCGCGACCTTGCCTTCAAACCCACCGACGAGCGCAGGGACGTGGTCATACTCAGCTACGTCCTGCCAGCCCCGATCAACCTGGGTTACACCGGTCTCGGCCAGATAGTCGTCGCCAAATTCAACGGCATGACGATACGTTCGGTCGCGGACATCCTCGAGGCTCAGAAGCTCAATCCCCAGTCCAAGTACGATGTGATCGAGTTTGAGCTCAACAGCCCGGCGATCGTCATCTCGCGTGAGCAGTTGCCCGCTGCCAATCAGTTTGTCAGCGGGAACTACGGAATCGAGAAACTGTCGAATGTCTACCCGTAGTTGACAAAGCAAGCCGAGCACTGTGTCTTGACCACAAGCACGCATCACACCGAGATGCTCGTTATTGCCTTGACTTAGAGGCGTCAGGGGGTATAATCATGTTGGGTGTGAAGCTTCCTGGCCGAAGCAACCGAGTGAAAGGGTGTGCAGTCGATTATGCTTGAGCTTATGCGCGTCTTGGGGGAATATCCTCGCATATCGCCAGCGCTGCCGGTATCGACATTTGTTTGAGAAACAGGTTGGATGAAATTTAATCGCATCGCTCTTGTGGCTGTCTTGGCGGTATTGCTGCCGTGCGGCGGTCTGTGGGCCCGGCCGATGACTGCGTATGACGCTGAGATGGTCGTGGCCGGCTGGCTCAAAGCCGCTCGGCAACCGCTCGGTGCGAACCTTGGCAGGCGAGTGACAGAAGTTGAGACTTTCACCGACGAGGCCGCCAGGGCGGCCTACTACATTGTTTATTTGCAGCCTTCGGGATTTGTGATCGTCTCGGCCGACGATTCGGTTGAGCCGATCATTGGCTTTGCCGATGACGGAACTTATGACCCTTCGTTCGACAGTCCGCTGGGGGCGTTGGTAACAAACGACCTCAACGGGCGAGTCGCGGCTGCTCGCGATACGTTTGCCCTCATGATGGATCTTGGGGCCGCGGCGCCCGACAGCCCTCAGGGCAAGTGGCGGCGCTTCATCGACCTTGCAGAGAATCCCGCAGACGGATTCGGGTTGCTGAGCCTGATGTGTGTCAGCGATATCCGCGTGATACCGCTGGTCCAAAGCAGGTGGGGTCAGGCGACTGCCTGCGGGTACGACGCCTACAACTACTATACGCCGGATCAGTACCCCTGCGGGTGTGTCGCGACGGCCCTGGCCCAGGTGATGCGTTACTACGAATATCCCACGGCGCAGATAGGCGTCAACGAATTTGCGATTCGTGTTACCGGCACGAGGGGGCAGAAGGCATACACGCGGGGAGGCGACGGTTTTGGCGGGCCCTACGTCTGGAGTGACATGGTGCTTCGGCCCGAGTCCAACTGTGGAGCATTGACTGAGGCGCAACGTCAGGCAATCGGCGGACTTTGTTATGATGCAGGTATCGCCGTCGAGATGGAGTACACGGCGACGGGCTCCGGAGCTTACATGCCCGATGCGAGAGACGCGCTGGTGACCACATTCCAGTACAGCAATGCCATCCTGGGGTATAATTTCGGCCAGGACATCCATGCAGGTATGAAAGAGATGATCAATCCGAATCTCGACGCCGGAGCCCCGGTCATCCTCGCTATTCTTGACGCGACTGATCTGAACGATGCGCACGCGGTGGTATGCGACGGCTACGGGTACGAATCCTCGACGCTGTACCACCATCTGAACATGGGCTGGCGGGGTGTCGATGATATCTGGTACAGTCTGCCCAATATCGACGCGTCACGGGCCAAATACACGGTGGTCTTCGGGTGCATTTACAACATTTCCCCATCGGGTTCGGGCGAGATAATCAGCGGGCGTGTCCTGGATCCCGGCGGCGACCCAATAGCCGGCGCCAGAGTCTTTGCCGAGCCTGGCGGGCGTTCGCCTCTGATCGCCTTGACCGATGACAGAGGGATCTACGCTCTTGAGAATCTGAACTCGAACACTGTCTACAAGCTGCAACCGAGCGCGGAAGGATACGTTTTTTCTAGCGAGCCTGTTGAGGTTGACGTGCTAAGCTCGACCGATGGGTCGCCCGAGTCAGGGAATCGTTGGGGGGTCGACTTTTACGCCGAGCAGGTTTTTGACCTGGCGGAGGCTGCGATTATTCATGTAGACGATGACGCCCTCGCCGATCCGGGCCCGGGTGAGCCGGTCCTGTCAGATCCGTACGAGGACGGCTCGGCCGAGCATCCCTTCGACGCCGTGCAGGAAGCCATCGACGCAGCCGTATCCGGTGACACAGTGCTCATTTTGGCCGGGACGTACAAGGGCGACGGCAACCGGGACCTGGATTTGCGAGGCAAGGCGATTACGGTTCGCAGCGCCGAGCCGAACGATCCGAGTCTTGTGATAATAGACTGCGACGCGACCGCGGACGACCCGCACAGGGGATTCTATTTCCACAGCTACGAAACGCCCGGATCGGTCCTCGAAGGTCTGACCGTGACAGGCGGATATCACGATCAGGGCGGCGGCATTTATTGCTCCGACTGCGCCAGGCCCACGGTGACAAACTGCGTATTCGCTGAGAACCGGGCCTTGCTTGGCGGCGGGATGTTTATCGACAGCAGCCCGACGTTGACCAACTGTGAGTTCAGCGACAACTCCGCCGACGGCGGTGGGGGGCTGTACAATGACGGCGATGCATCCGAGTGCAATCCGGTTCTGACCGACTGTACCTTCAGCGGCAACCGCGCGACCCACAACGGCGGCGCAGTATACAATCTGGGCCGGCGCGCCAAACCAACTTTGAGAAGCTGCGAATTCATCGGCAATTCCGTCTCCGGGGGCGGAGGCGGCGCGATCCGAAACAACATCTCGGGTAGTCCCACTCTGATCAATTGCCTTTTCGCGGGCAACTCCGCAGCCACCTCCGGCGGGGCGATTCGAAACTCCAATAGCGGCAACACGAAGCTGACCAATTGCACGTTCAGCGCAAATTCCGCCTCGAACGGGACCGCCTTCGCCTCTACGCCCGATGACGGCGACTCGCAGTCTCCGTGCGTGCTCCAGGTCGTCAACTGCATCTTCCGGGACGGCGGCGACGAGATCTACAACGACGACGGCTCGGTAATCAACGTCACCTTCAGCAACGTCCAGGACGGCGGCATCAGAGGCCCCTTCCCGGGCGAGGGCAACATTGACGCCGATCCTCGTTTCGCAGATTCCGACAACGGCGACTATCACCTCAAATCCAAAGCGGGGCGATGGGACATTGACACCCAGAGCTGGATACTCGACGAGACGACAAGTCCCTGTATAGACTCTGGAGATGCTACGATGGCCCTCGGCGCCGAGCCGGCTCCGAATGGTGGTGTCATCAATATGGGTGCATACGGCGGCACCGTCCGGGCGAGCAAGTCATTGTCGGGCTCGCTGTAGCTGCCAATCCCACAGAAACTACTCTTGCAGTGCTGCCTTCACCCGCTTGAGGTTCTCCAGGGTATCGGGGTCGTCGGGATCGACGCGCAGTGCTGCCTCAAACTGCGCCACCGCCTCGCGCAAACGCCCTTGTCCGGCGTACGCCGCGCCGAGGTTGTTGCGCGCCTCTGCATGGTCCGGCTCGAGGCGGACCGCCCGCTCCAGATGCAACTGGGCCTCGGCGAACTTCTGCTCTCTGCCGAGCGCCATCCCCAGCATATTGAGCGCGCCCACATGGTTGGGATTGATCTGAATCGTGCGTTGCAGCTCCGCCACGGCCTTAGTCCCGCGTCCGGTCTTCATCAGGATTCGCGCCAGGTTGAAATGCGCGTGCGTGAAGTCGGGCCTCAGTTGGATGGCCTTCTCGAATTGCGCCTGAGCTTCCTGCCGGCCCAGTCGCTCGTAGGTAACGCCCAGGTTGTTGTGTGCTCCGGCGTGTGTTGGATCCGCTTCGAGCGCCTGCTTGAACTGGGCCACGGCTTCCGCCAGCTTGCCCGTCTTCAGCAGCTCGGTGCCCATGCGGTTGTGTACGCGCGCGTAGTTGGGCTGGGCCTGGCCCAATGCTCTGGCGGCTGCGACGGCCTCGGCGTCACTTTGAGCAGAACGCGAAATCTCACGCGCCGGCGGAGCACGGCCGACGTTGAGATCGGCCAAGCTCCGCTTCAGTGCCTTGGCGGTGACGCGGCACCCTTCGGGTGAGGGATGGAGCTCGTCGCCGGAGCTGTAACGCAGCCGCGGATTCACCGCGCCGGCCGATTCGGCGCGGTGCCGCCCGAAGAAATCCGAGAGCCGGACCGACGGGATATCGTACATCGCTGCCAGATGCTCGACCACGAGTTGCTTGCTGCTCCCGGGCATGAAGCAGACGTCGGCGATGCGGTCATCCAGAAACCGCGGCCAGATGGCGATCAGCGGCTCAAATCCGTGACGGTCGGCGAGCTGGCGGTATCGGCGCAATCCCTCGGCCACATTATTGTCTCCGATGGCGTCCTGGTTCCAGCGCACGGGGTCCGCCTCGGCTCCGAAGCCAAACAGGTTCAACCGGATGCTGGCAAGGCGAAACAGGTGGGACCTGCGAAACAACGTCTTAACGAGAGCGGATCGATCAATCGTTCCGGCTAGAGGAAACGCCTCGCGGTTGAAGTTGTCGAAATCGTTCTCCACGAACACCAGAACGACTACGTCCGGATCGAATCGCAGCCCCTTGGTCTCCAGCAGTTCGACTTCGGCACGCGTGCAATACGCGCTGACGCCGAAGTTGAGGACCTCGGTCGATCCATCGGGGTAGAGATCTTCGAGCTGGCGAGAAATGGTTTCGGATTCGCGCAGCCCATAGCCCTCGACGACCGAATCTCCGAGCAGCAGGACCCGCCTGACGCCATCAGGTTTGCCGAGCGTGCGCTCGGTGTCGCGCTGCCCATGGGAGTTGGTCCGTTCATAGGTCTGGATGAAGTCCGGATCGTCACTGCGGCAGTTTGCTTTTAGCTCGAAGCCCAGGATCGGATTCGTCGAGCGCTTGTAAGTGCAGTCGTAGGAACCGAGCTGGATTGGCTTGATGCCTGGCGCCCGACCGAGGACTCGAACTATTGTCTCGCCCGCAAGCAGCGAGAGCAGGGTGGCACAAACCGCCACGGCCGGGCCGGCCAGCCGGCGAAGAAACGCTTGCGACCGTTGTTTTGATGACATGTTGCTTGTGCCCCAGTTATCTGCGCCATCATGTCGTCGGTTTGGCTCAGAAGCGACTCTGATGTCCACCGACAGGGGTAATTGTACCACGAGCCGGTAGGGTGTGCAACTTGTTGCACACGGGGTGAACGCACGCGGGCTGCAGCCGCGTGGGCAGGAAACCTGCCCACCCTACAAGCTGAGTCGACACAATAGGCATGACACGATTTCTTCTTATTTCGGGCATTTCTGTCTGATGTCATCCGAGAGATGTGCCGATGCATAATTCTGAGATTTTCCTTGACGGGAAGATGGTCAATTTGGTACAAATTAATACAGTGAAGCTTGTGGTTGTACGCCGATTACTGTGTTTTGGAAGAGGTGAGTTCGGGTGAAGATCAAATCATTATCGGTCGTTCCGATACAACTTGTCAGTTCTTTTCAAACTTTCTCTATTCCAATAGGAGGACTCTGTCATGTGTAAGAGACTAATTTGCTTAACCTCATTTGTTGTGGTGCTGGCTCTGGCCGGCAATGCCAGGGCTCAGCTCGACCCGGCTTCTGTTACCGACGGTCATGTCTACCTGTTTGAGGATGTCGGGGCCGATGTGCAGGATGATTCGGCCAATAGCCATACGTCCAATCTTATTGGAAGCCCCCAGGTCGCTGACGGCCTCAAGGGCAAGGCGTTGCAGTTCAACGGGACCAGTGACGGCGTTCATATCCCGGATGCAACTGCGATCAACCTCAGTACTAATCAGAATCGCACGGTGATTGCAATATTCAATTGTGCCGATGTGTCTAAATCTGAGAAACAGGTGGTGTATGAGGAAGGCGGCACCACCCGCGGGCTCGTCATATACGTCCATGAAGGTATGGTCTATGCCGGAGGATGGAACTTGAGCGATTATACACCAGAATGGACAGGTACGCATCACTCTGCGCCGATTGCTTCCAACGTATGGTATTCAGTTGCCATGGTCGTCCGAGATGCCGGCGCAGCTCAGGAAGAGGGCAAGTTCGAGATGTGGATGGACGGAGAGCTGATCGCCGTGGGCCCCGGCGGTCAATTGCAGAGCCGCTCGGATGACGTCGGCATCGGGCATCGAGTTTCAGAATCGAAATTTCACGATGGCAATGCCACGGGGGGCGGCAGTTATTTCGAGGGCATAATTGACGACGTGTGGATACTCAGCAATGCTGCGCTGACACAAGACGAGTTGCGTGGTTTCGCCGCTGAAGTGTGGCCTTTCGCCTTCGGCCCCACTCCGCCCGATGGCGGCTTCCTAATGGGCACATGGGGGAACCTCTTTTGGGCGCCGGGAGGCTTTGCCGTCACTCACGATGTATACGCTGGTGAGAATTTCGATGACGTTAGCAGCGGCGCCGGCGATACATTCATAGGCAATCAGGCCGGGACGGATCTCATCGTTGGCTTCCCCGGATTTCCTTTCCCGGATGGACTCGTCCCGGGTACGACTTACTACTGGCGGATTGATGAGGTTAACGACGCCAACGCGGACAGCCCGTGGAAGGGTGACGTCTGGAGCTTCTCGGTTCCGCCAAAGACAGCCTATGCCCCGGTCCCGGCTGACGGCGCCGAGTCTGTAGCCTTAGACGCAGAGCTTAACTGGACGGGAGGCTTTGAGGCGAAGCTGCACACCGTCTATTTCGGAGACAACTTTGACGATGTGAACAGTGCCGCTGGTGGTTCTCTTACGGGAGACCCTTTCTTCACACCCCCAGGTCCGCTCGAACTGGCCAAAACGTACTACTGGCGCGTTGACGAGTTCGATCCGCCGACCACGCACAAAGGTGAGGTCTGGAGCTTCACCGCAGAGGGCACCGCGGCCAACCCGTACCCGGCTAAGGGTGCTGTCGATGTATCGCCGACGCCGATTTTGAGATGGGCTGCGGGAAGTCTTGCCGCTTCACATGGGGTGTATTTCGGAGCGGATGCAGATGCCGTGAAGAATGCTGGCAAGACTTCGCCCGAGTACAAGGCAGCCGCGGCACTCGGCGAGGAGACTTATGACGCCGGCAGACTTGAACTGGAGACGACTTACTACTGGCGGATTGACGAAGTCAACAGCACCGAGCCAGGCAGTCCGTGGATCGGCAATGTCTGGAGCTTCACGACAGGCGATTTCCTTGTCGTCGATGATTTCGAGTCCTACGACGACATCGATCCGCTGCCCGGCGAACCGGGCGTCAACAGGATATTCGACAAGTGGATCGACGGTTTCGGAACCTTGACCAATGGCGCTCTGGTCGGCAATCCCCTTCCTCCATACGCCGAGACGACTATCGTTCACGGTGACGCCCAGTCAATGAATTATGCTTATGACAACGCAAACAAGACTTCTGAGGCTACCTTGACGCTGGTATATCCGCGTGACTGGACCGAGGAAGGCGTTGCAAAGCTGTCATTGTGGTTCCGCGGCTCCTCCGGCAATGCAGCCGACCGGATCTTTGTCGCTCTCGGTAATGCGGTGGTCTATCACGATGACGTGAGCGCAACCCAGCTTTCCGGATGGAACGAATGGGTCATTGACCTGACGCGCTTTGCGGGCGTGAACCTGACCAACGTCAATACCATTACCATTGGCATTGGCACCAAGAACAGCCCGGCAGCGGGTGGCACAGGCATGATGTACTTCGACGACATTCGGCTGCTTAGACCTGCTCCGGAACCGGAGCCGCAACTCTAGACTTTAGTTGATTCGATTGATTTGCACCATTTTGGGGTCTGTGCTGATTCGTTCGGCACAGGCCCCGTTTCGCTTATCGAAGCATTATCCGGAGAATCTTCTTGACAAAAAGGTAGTCAATTTGGTAGAAATAAATATGGTGAAGTTTGCGGTTGCTCGTGAACTGCTTTGTGTCGGAAGAGGTGAGTCCGAGTGAAGGTGAAATCATTATCGGTTGTTCCAACATAACTTAATTTTCTTTTTGAGAAGGAGGCCTGTCATGTGTAAGAGATCGATTTGTCTAATTTTTGTCTTTGTGGTGCTGGCTCTGGCCGGCAATGCCGCGGCTCAGCTCGATCCGGCTGCTGTTGACACAGGTCATGTATACCTGTTTGAAGACGTCACTGGTGCTCAGGTGCAAGACGATTCGGCAAACAGCATAGCGGGTACCATAGTGGGAGACCCGCAGGTAACCGCCGGCATCCGGGGCAACGCCCTGCAATTCGATGGAGTCGATGACGGTATCAGCCTCCCGGATTCCCAGTTTGTCAACGTAACCGGCGGCCCTTGGGCCAATCGTACTGTTGCTGCCATGTTCAAATGCGATGATGTTGACAAGCCGGGCAAACAGACAGTATTCGAGCAGGGTGGAACGACGCGTGGGATGACCATATACGTCAGTGAGGGGTTGGTCTATGGCGCCGCATGGAACCGGGCAGAATACAACTGGGATGGTGCATGGCTCACTGCTCCCGTCGAATCCGGCAATTGGTATGGAGTTGCGATAGTAATCAGAGACGGTGCTGAAGCAGTGGAGGATGACAAGTTTGAATTGTGGGTGAATGGGCAGTTAGTCGAAAAAGCTCCCGGCGGCCGCATGCACAATCACTCTAATGACAACGCCATAGGGTATACACTCCAGAACAACGTGTTTCATGATGGCAATGCTTCTCCTGCCGATGGTCACTATTTCGAAGGAGCAATTGACGAGGTCTGGATCCTGAGTTCTGCACTGACAGCAGCCGAGTTGGGTGGTTTTGCGGGTAAGGTATGGCCTTTCGCTCTTAGCCCCTCGCCAGCCGACGGTGGCTTCCTTCATGGCACATGGGGGAACCTTCTCTGGATGCCGGGAGGTTTTGCTGTCTCGCACGATGTGTATGTGGGTGGGAATCTCGATGATGTCGACAACGGCACCGGCGATACATTCGTGGGCAATCAGTCCACGACAGATCTCATTGTCGGCTTCCCCGGCTTTCCTTTCCCTGATGGGCTTGTCCCCGGTACGACCTACTACTGGCGCGTAGATGAGGTCAACGAGACCGAGCCTAACAGCCCCTGGAAAGGCGACGTCTGGAGCTTCGCGGTTCCGCCGAGGACAGCCTACGCCCCCGTCCCATCCAACGGCGCCGAGTCTGTGGCCGTGGATGAGCAGCTTACCTGGACGCCGGGCTTTGACGCGAAACTGCATACCGTCTACTTCGGCGACAACTTTGATGATGTCAGCAATGCTGCCGGTGGTCCTCTTCTGGGAGATCCCTTCTTCACACCGCCGGGTCCGCTCGAATTGGCCAAGACCTACTACTGGCGCGTTGACGAGTTCGATCCCCCCCTCACGCACAGGGGCGATGTCTGGAGCTTCACCATAGAGGGCACCGCGGCCGATCCGATCCCGGCCCAGGGTGCGGTGGGTGTGTCTCCGACGCCTTTTCTGAAATGGACTGCGGCAAGTCTTGCCGCTTCCCACGAAGTGTACCTGGGAGCGGATGCGGATGCCGTTGCGAATGCCGGCAAGACCTCGCCCGAGTACAAGGCAACCAAGGCACTCGGCGAGGAGAGCTATGACGCCGACAGACTTGAACTGGAGACGACTTACTACTGGCGCGTCGACGAAGTCAACAGCACCAATCCAGGCAGTCCGTGGATCGGTAATCTCTGGAGCTTTACGACGGGCGATTTCCTTGTCGTCGATGATTTCGAATCCTACGACGACGTTGACCCGCTCCCCGGTGAACCCGGCGTCAACAGGATATTCGACAAGTGGATCGACGGCTTCGGAACCTTGACAAACGGCGCTCTGATCGGCAATGCCCTGCCGCCCTATGCCGAAACGACGATCGTACATGGTGGCGCCCAGTCAATGAACTATGCCTACGACAACCTCGGAAACACCTCCGAGGCGACTTTGACGTTGGTATATCCGCGTGACTGGACCGAAGAAGGCGTTGCGAAGCTGTCATTGTGGTTCCGCGGTGCTTCTGGCAATGCAGCCGACCGGATGTTTGTCGCTCTTGGTAATGCGGTGGTCTATCACGATGACGCAAATGCAACGCAGATAACTGGATGGAACGAGTGGGTGATCGACCTGACGGCGTTTGCCGGCGTGAACCTCACCAATGTCAACTCGATTACCATTGGCATTGGCACCAGGGGCACCCTGGCCGCCGGTGGCACAGGCACGATGTACTTTGACGACATTCGGCTGATTCGGTAGTTTACATGGGAACCGCAGCCGGCCGAAGCGGCAGTTAACGTTTGACAACTCGGGGTGTATGCCGATCCGTTTGGTATAGGCCCCGTGTTTTTTGTCGATATACTTTCAGGAAAACTTTCTTGACACAGGGATGGCCGATTTGGTGCAAATGAATATGGTGAAGCATGTAGCTGAATATGGATTATCCTGTCTCTGAAAGGAGCAAGTTCGAGTGAATGTCCAATCGTTATCGGTCGTTCCGATACGAAAAATCGACTTTTTTCATACTTTTTCTATTCCTACAGAAGGACTCTATCATGTGTAAGAGATTGATTTGGCTAATTTTCGTTGTTGTGGTGCTGGCTCTGGCCGGCGATGCGGGGGCTCAGCTCGACCCGGCTGCTGTTACAGACGGTCACGTCTACCTGTTTGATGATGTAGGTGGCAATTTACCGGATGATTCGGCCAACAGCAATGCGGGCAATCTTATTGGAAGCCCCCAGATCGTTGCTGGTCTCAAAGGCAACGCGTTGCAGTTCAACGGTACCAGTGACGGCGTTCATCTCCCGGATTCGGCTATGATTGGCAATACAGGTACTCATCAGAATCGTACGGTGATTGCTATGTTCAATTGTGCCGATGTGTCCAAATCGGATAAACAGGTCGTTTTTGAAGAAGGAGGCTATACGCGTGGACTCACCATCTACGTGCATGACGGTCTGGCCTACGGCGCAGGATGGAACAAAGGGGGCGATTATAGTCCGGAATGGAGCCCCGGCGCCTTTATCTCCGCGCCCATCGGCTCCAATGAATGGCATGTGGTTGCCATAGTCCTCCGAGACGGCGGTGCCGGCCAGGAAGACGATAAGTTTGAGATGTGGATGGACGGAGTGCTGATCGGTAAGGGGCCCGGCGGCGAATTGAGGGGTCACTCCAACGACAACGGCATCGGTTATGCCAAAGAAAATGTCGTATTTCATGACGGTAACGGGAATGCCGACGGCCATTACTTCGAGGGCATGGTTGACGAGATTTGGATTCTGAATGTTGCTCTGACAGCAGGTGAGTTGGGTGGTTTTGCCGGTAAGGTATGGCCTTTCGCCGCCGGCCCGATCCCGGCCGATGGAGAAGTCTTTGAGGCCACATGGGCGAACCTTGCATGGAAACCGGGAGGTCTTGCGGTCTCGAGCGATGTGTATTTCGGGACGAGCTTCGACGATGTCAACAACGGTGCCGAAGGAACCTTTGCAGGTAATACTGCCTCCGATTTCCAGATAGTGGGCTTTCCGGGTTTCCCGGTCGCCGAAGGGCTTGCGCCCGGCACAACGTATTACTGGCGCGTCGATGCAATCAACGACGCCAATTCGGACAGCCCCTGGAAGGGCGACGTATGGAGCTTCACGGTTCCATCATTGACAGCCTATAACGCCGACCCGCCGGACGGAATGAGGTTCGTGGATTCGGATCTGACCCTCACCTGGATGGGAGGCTTCGGCGCAAAGTTCCACAACGTCTATTTCGGCGACAATTTCGATGAGGTAAGCAGTGCCGTCGGTGCTTTGCCGCTGGCCGATGCATCCTATAGTCCCGGAACACTCGAATTGGGTAAAACCTACTACTGGCGCATTGACGAGTTTGACGGTGCCGCATCGAACAAGGGGGATGTCTGGAGTTTCCGGGTCAAGCCCGACATTCCCATCGCAGACCCGGACCTCCTGTGCTGGTGGACGCTCGACGAGGGCCTGGGTACAGCCGTACTGGACTGGTCAGGCCATGGCCATGATGGTACATTCAGTGGTGAGCCCCAGTGGGTGGACGGCTATGATGGCAGTGCGCTGAAATTCGATGGTAGCGATGACTATGTCATCCACCAGTTGCCTGTAGCGCAGAACTTCGCGAATTTCACCGTTGCGTTGTGGGCGAGGGCTGATAGCCTGGGACAGGGGGAGTATATGAGCCCATTCAGCAGCCATACGCCCAACAGTTCCGGGATTCAGATTGACGTGGACGGAACCTACCCAGGCAACTACCGGACCAATCCTCCAGGAGGTACAACGTCGGCAAGATTCGGACCCGCGATCTTAGGTTGGGTCCACCTGGCTCTGGTCGGTCAGGGAACGACCGTGCAGTACTACTACAACGGCACCCTATCAACCACCGAAACCTTCGCGACTGACAACCTGCTGTTCAATGAGTTCATCATCGGCACCAGCAGAAACAACGTGAATCACCTTAATGGTGCGGTTGATGATCTTCGCGTCTACACACGGGCGCTGAGCCAGGAAGAGATCCAGCTTGTCATGCGAATTGACCCGTTGCGTGCCTGGAATTCGAGCCCGACAAACGGCTCAACGCCTGACATCGACACGGCTACACCTCTCACTTGGTCACCGGGAGACAGCGCATCCAGCCACGAGGTGTACTTCGGGCTCGATAAGGATGCCGTCGATAGCGCTGATTCGTCGGACGCCACAGGCATATATAGAGGTAGCCAGAACGGCACCAGCTTCACTCCCGCCGAAGGTGTCGAGTGGGGCGGCGGACCGTACTACTGGCGCATCGACGAGAACAATGCCAACGGTACAGTCACCAAGGGCAGAGTCTGGAGCTTCACCGTGGCGGACTTTATTCTCGTGGACGATTTCGAGAGCTTCACCGATGACGACGTAGCCAACGAAGCCATCTGGCAGCATTGGATCGATGGCTTCGGTGTTCCGACTAATGGCGCGCAGGCGAGCTATCTAGTGCCGCCGTATGCCGAGCAGGCGATTATCAACGGCGGCGGCCAGTCCATGCCGCTGTTCTATGACAACCGTGCCGGTGTGAGCAACTCCGAGGTCGAGCTGGCGCTTACCGCTGGGCGTGACTGGACCAAGAATGGCGTCGGAGTATTGTCGCTGTGGTTCAGAGGCTATCCGCCGTCGGTAGGCGGCTTCACAGAGGGTCCCGTCGGCACGTACACGATGACCGGCTCGGGCGCCGATATCTGGGGCACCGCTGATCAGTTCCACTATGCCTACAGGACCCTCACCGGCCCGGGCACGATTGTTGCCAGGGTCGACAGTCTTCAGAACACCCACAACTGGGCCAAGGCCGGTGTGATGATACGCGAGACGCTCAATTCCGACTCGAGGTATGCCTTTGCGCTTGTCTCAGCGGTCAGCGGCGTTGCCTTCCAGGGCCGCACGGACACCGGTGCCAGTGCTTTCGGCACCACCGAGGCCGGAATTGCTGCGCCGCATTGGGTCAAGCTGGAGCGCGACGTTGCGGGCAACTTTACCGTTTCCCATTCGACCAACGGTTCATCCTGGGTGCCGGTGCAGAACTCTGTGCCGACCAACATTCAGATGGCCTCGACCGTCTACATCGGCCTGGCTGTGACCAGCCATGACGCGGCCCTGACGTGTGAGGCGAAGTTCTCCAACGTGACGATGACCGGCACGGCCGGCCCGCAGTGGGCGAGCCAGGACATCGGCATACTCGGTAACAATGCCGAGCCGTTGTATGTCTCTCTGTCGAATGCCGGCGGCACACCCGCCGTGGTTGTCAACAGCGACGCCAACGCATCTGTCACTGATGTCTGGACCGAGTGGCTGATCGATCTGCAGCTCTTTGCTGATCAGGGCGTGAACTTGACCAACGTGGACAAGATCGCCATTGGCTTGGGAGCCACGGGCGATGCAAACGCAACCGGCGGCTCGGGGATGATGTTTATCGATGACGTCAGATTGCTTCGACCTGCTCCTTAGGAGACGCCATCCAATTAAGCGGCTGGTGAGATAGATTTACATCAAATCGGGGCCTGTACTGAATTAGTTCGGTACAGGCCCTGTTTCGTTTGTCGAAGTATTATCCGGAGAATCTTCTTGACAAAAAGGTAGTCAATTTGGTAAAAATAGATATGGTGAAGTCCGTGGTTGCTCACGAACTGTTCTGTGTCGGAAGAGGTGAACCCGAGTGAAGGTGAAATTATTATCGGTTGTTCCAACATAACTTAATTCTCTTTTTGAGAAGGAGGACTGTCATGTGTAAGAGATTGATTTGTTTAACCTCATTTGTTGTCGTGCTGGCTCTGGCGTTGGCCTTGGGCAGCAGCGCTTCGGCTGATTTGGCAGCCCACTGGAAATTCGATGAGGGTCAAGGCACGACGGCTCTTGATTCGTCCGGCAATGACTACCACGCGACTCTCATCGGCGACCCCGTGTGGGTGGACGGTTACGACGGCGGCGGGCTCAATACGGCCGATGGCGGCTATGGGGCCATTCAAGGCCTTTATTACGATACCACTCCCTTACCCGATACGACAGGACTGACCGTATGTGCCTGGATTCGGACAGAGAGTTCAGGCGGACAGTATATCGCGTCGTTTGACCGCAACGAGTACTGGCGTTTAGAGATCAACGGCAGCGGCGGCGGCCCCGGTCAGGTCGGCTGGGATGTGTACGATGATTCGGGACAAATCGATCATGGCAGCGAGACGCGCGTCGACGATGGCGAGTGGCACCACGTTGCCGGCGTTTATGACAACGGAACCATGACCATCTATATCGACGGCAATGCTGAGCCTTCGACCACGGGTGGTTCGACGTGGGGAAGATGGAGAAGCGTACGCTATGGTTTCATTGGCAAGAACTCGGAAGCGACGGCTTTCAACGATCCCGCTCCCAGCGGCAATCCAGTCGATGGAGACATCGACGACCTGCGCATTTACCACAATGCGCTGTCGCAGCTTGAGATAAGACTTCTGTCAGGCCATCTGGAGTCATACGAACCCGATCCTGCAGATGGAGTCATGTTCTCAGAGACGTGGGCGAATCTTTCGTGGGCGCCTGGTCCTCATGCGACATCACACGATGCGTATTTCAGCGACAGTTTCGACGATGTGAACGACGGCGCAGCCGAGGCGTTGCGGGCAAATCAGGTCACAACGATGCTGATTGTTGGATTTCCCGGATATGCCTTTCCAGAAGGTCTTGTACCCGGAACCACGTATTACTGGCGCATTGGCGATGTCGCGGCCGACGGCACAACGATAAAGGGCAACGTCTGGAGTTTCTGGATTCCTCCAACGAATGCCTATGCGCCGGCTCCCGGAAACGGCGAGCCCGCCGAGCCGACGGATGTTATTCTAAGCTGGTTGCCCGGAATGAACACTATCATGAGTGGCGTGTACTTCGGTACGGACGCCGACGAGGTGGCCAATGCGGCCGGCGCGCCGCCACACATGGAAACGACGTATGATCCCGGCCCGCTTGCGGCCGATACCGCGTACTATTGGCGCGTGGACACGTTCAACGGCTCCGAGTGGTTCACCGGCTCGGTGTGGAGTTTCAAAACAAGACCCGAAATACCGGCGACTGACCCGAATCTTGTAGCCTGGTGGAAGCTCGATGAAGGTGCCGGGACCACCGTGCTCGACTGGTCGGGACATGAGAACCACGGCAAACTCTTCGAGCTGGACGGGCTTCAATGGACGGCTCCCAACTGGCGGTACGAGGGCGACAAAGCCCTTACATTTGACGATGAGGGTTATGTCGCAATTGACAATATCAACTACAGCGGCGGCGGCCGTACGGAGGTCACGGTGTGCGCCTGGGTTCGTACCAGCGACCCGAACGGCCAGTATATTCTTTCATTCGACCGCAACGAATATTATCGCCTCCAGATCAACGGCGACGGTTCCGGTCCTGGCCAGGTGGGCTGGCAAGTCATGACCATCAATGCCGGCGTTGAACAACAGGTGGACTATGGCAGTGTCACGCGAGTGGATGACGGACTCTGGCACCATATCACCGGCGTGTTCGACCGCGGCAGATCGACGATCTTCATCGACGGCATCCCGGAACCTTCGGCCGTCGGGGGCCCGACCTACTGAATCGGCGACCTCGTCCGCTTTGGCTTGATCGGCGCCAACTCCGAAGCCACCGAGTTCAATGGCGACCGTGGTGACGGGACCGGAGTCACCGGCGATCTAGGTGATTTGCGCATCTACGACAGGGCCCTGACCCAGGAGGAAATCCTGGCGCTGATGCGGGGCGATCCCCTGGTGGCCTGGGATCTGAGGCCCACCAACGGTAGGATCACAGAAATCGACGACGTCACCTCGCTTAGTTGGAGAGCAGGCGACGGGGCGCCGCAACATGACGTCTATTTCGGCACGGACGCAGATGCCGTCGCCGCCGCCGATGCCTCCGACGCGACCGGTGTGTATCGTGGCCGCCAGGGCGGAATGGCCTATACCCCTCCTGAAGGCTTCGATTGGGGCCTGAGTCATCACTGGCGCATCGACGAGTTCAATGCAGATGGAACGATAGCCGCAGGACGAGTCCGGACAATTGAGGTCGCCGACTATCTCGTCGTGGATGATTTCGAGGATTACAACGATTACTCACCCGATGAGATATGGAATACATGGATCGACGGATTCGGCACCGCCAGCAACGGCGCCGTTTCAGGTTATGCGGATCCCGATTTCATGGCAGGAGAGCATTACGTTGAGACCGGGGCCGTTCAGAGCGGGCGCCAGTCGCTGCCTCTCTTCTTCGACACCAACTTCAAGTCCTCGGAGGCAGCCAGAACGTTTGCCCCTGCGAGTAACTGGACCGGCCACGGGGTCGAAGAGCTGTCGCTCTGGTACTTCGGCGATCCGTGCAATGTTGACGAGCGGATGTACGTGGCCGTTACCGGCGGCGCCTCGGCTGTTGTCTACAACGATGACCCGAACCTGGTAACGGACACCTGGACCGAATGGGTTATCCCATTGCAGACCCTCACCGACCAGGGCGTGAATCTGGCAAGTGTCACCAGCATCGCTCTCGGCTTCGGCACCAGAGGCAATGCAGCAACACCCGGCAGTTCAGGCGTGGTGTTCTTCGACGAGATCCGGTTGCGCCGAACCCCGGTCCCACCGGTCATCACGGTTGCTCCGCTCGGCAGCCTGGAGGCTGAACGGGATCCCGCCGACCCGGCTACGCTGACCGCGGTACTCAATATCAACGGTACTGATGCAAGCGTTTTGATCGTGGGGACGACCACGACTGATTTTGAGAAGCATGCAGGCCGCGAAGCAGTGCATGCGGACAACCTCGATCTGACCAGCTACGCAAGTCTGGATGATTCCACCGTCATACAGACGGTGTTTGCTCAGCCGGTGACCGCCATCTTCCTGATAGAAAGAGGCGCCAACGACAGCGGTTTCTTCCAGGCCCTCGATGCGGATGGCAATCCGACCGGCGAGATGGTTGCATTCACAGCGGCGGACTTCCAGCTCCCGGATGCGGGCTTGAAGATCGTCGGCCAGGATGCCGGCGGCATCGAGATTCAGTCCGATGTGCCGATTGGCGGTTTTGTGATCCTGCCGCCGGAGGGCGGCGTTCACAGCATTGACCCTGCAAGCATCTCGGCCATCCCGGCTCAATAGCATGCAGGAGACTGTTGTTGGCCAGGTTTCCTGCCGAGCAGGCAGATTGCCGGTTGACGATGATTAACAAGGACCGCGCGCGAAACATCGGACGCGGGCCTGTGCTATGTCGCATTGGCCAGCAGGGCGGGCACTCCGGTGGTCGTATATCACGATGATCCGAACGCGGTGCCAACAGACATCTTGGCCTATCGCGCTGGGCAAGTTTGCCGATCTGGGCATAGACCTGAGCAATGTCGACAAGATCGCCATCTGACTCGACAGGCAGGGCAATTCGACGGCGCCGGGCGCTTTGGTGCCTTTACTGATGTCGTCCCGTACAGGCTCCGTTTCCTGGATCGACAGGACCATCAGGACAATCTTCTTGACACAATGACAGCCCATGTGGTAAAAAGGAAGGTAGTGAAGCTTGCAGCCGCTCACGAACTGCATTGGATGGCTAAAGGTGGATTTGTGTGGATGATGAAGTCACTATCGATCATTTCAACTTGACTTTTCTTTGTTTGTGAAGGAGGACTATCATGAGCAGAAAACTGGCGTATTTCATCTCTTTTGTCCTTGTCTGTGGCCTGCACGCCTCCAATGCCGCCGGCCAGGACGAACATCTGGTTCTGCACTTGCCATTCGACGAAGGCAGCGGGACAGTGACCGAAGACAGAAGCGAGACAGGCCTCCAGGCGACACTTGAAGGCGACTATGACTGGACGACCGGCATGTTCGGTCAGGCTGTCGCGTTCACCGACGGACGGGCGGTATTGTCCGAGAGTGATCCTCTGGACCTGACCCAAATCACGGTGATGGCATGGGTCAATCCCGCGTCTATCGTGGCCACGCTTGCGAGCAATCACTGGGAGAATCTCAACTCGATCTATGGCAAGGCGGGCTCGGCCGGGGATGACTCAGTGGTCCTGTCATTGACCGGCGACGATGGCATTCACTTCTACGTCGACCAGGGCGCTAATAACAACCTGATAGTGGCGGATGCGGGAGTCCGGACGGGCGAGTGGCAACACGTTGCAGGAACGTATGACGGCACAGTGATGCGGGCCTTTCTCAATGGTGAGCAGATTGGGGAACTGGCCGTAACGGGCGACATCATCGCAAACCCGATCCTACCGACAGTCGGTGGCCGGTCGGATACTGCCGTATCGTTTGACGGAGCTATTGATGAGGTCAAGGTCTACAGCCAAGCCCTCACTGCGGACGAGATTCTGTCATCCATGGCGGGCAGCGAGGGATTACCGCTTGCGCGAACGCCCAATCCCCAGGAAGGTGCTGTTGTGGAAGCCACCTGGGCTAATCTCTCCTGGAAAGCCGGGGATTTTGCGGTCTCGCACGATCTCTACTTCGGAACTGCCTTCGATGACGTCAACGACGCTGCCGAGGGGACATTTGTGGGCAACCTGGGTGCGGCTTTCCAGGTAGTCGGATTTCCCGGCTTCCCAGCTCCGGATGGCCTGCAACCCGGCACGACCTATTACTGGAGAGTCGATGAGGTTAATGACGCCAATGCAGCCAGCCCGTGGAAGGGCGACGTCTGGAGTTTCTCGATTCCGCCCAAGAACGCCTATGCCCCTGTTCCGGCCGACGGCGCCGAGTCCGTGGCCCTGGACGCGGAGCTCAACTGGGCCGGAGGCTTCGGTGCGAAACTTCATACCGTCTATTTCAGCGACAATTTTGACGACGTGAACGCGGCTACCGGCGGGCCTCTTCAGGGAGATCCCTTCTTCACGCCCCCAAGCCCGCTCGAATTAGCCAAGACATACTACTGGCGCGTTGACGAGTTCGATCCCCCGAATACGTACAAGGGTGCAGTCTGGAGTTTCAGGGCTGAAGGCACCGCGGCCAACCCGGACCCGGCCAAGGGTGCGGTGGGTGTGTCTCCGACGCCTCTTCTGAAATGGACCGCGGGAAGTCTTGCCGCTTCGCACGAAGTGTATTTGGGAGCGGATGCAGAAGCCGTAAAGAATGCCGGCAAGACTTCGCCCGAGTACAAGGCAACCGCGGCACTCGGCGAGGAGATCTATGATGCCGGCAGACTTGAGTTGGAGACGACCTACCACTGGCGCATCGACGAAGTCAACAGCACCAGTCCGGGAAGTCCATGGATCGGCAACGTCTGGAGCTTTACCACGGGCGATTTCCTTGTCGTCGATGATTTCGAGTCCTACGATGACATTGATCCCTTGCCCGGTGAACCAGGCGCGAACAGAATATTCGACAAGTGGATTGATGGCTTCGGAACCTTGACCAATGGTGCTCTGGTCGGTAATCCCCTGCCGCCCTATGCCGAGCAGACTATCGTCCACGGTGGCGCCCAGTCAATGAACTATGCTTATGACAATGCAAACAAAACTTCAGAGGCTACCTTGACGCTGGTACATCCGCGTGACTGGACCGAAGAAGGCGTCACCAAGCTCATCCTGTGGTTCCGCGGCGCTTCCGGCAATGCGGCCGACCGGATATTTGTCGCTGCCGGCGGCACAGCCGTCGTCTACCACGATGACGCGAGCGCAACCCAGCTAACCGGTTGGACCGAGTGGGTCATCGATCTGACAACGTTTGGCGTAAACCTGACCAATGTCAATTCGATTACCATTGGCATTGGCACGAAGAACGTCCCGGCTCCGGATGGCGGCACAGGGACGATGCACTTCGACGACATCCGGCTGATTCGGTAGGTTTGACGGAATAGTCAAAGCGGTGTGCTCTTGAGCAACCGCGAGGTGTGAAATTTGGGGCCTGTACTGATTTGGTTGGTACAGGCCCCAGTTGTCTTTTCGTGCGTTCCTGCACAAATCCGAAACACAAAGGACTACGCTCTACTTTTTTGTTTCTTGTTCGGCGGGCACTAAGACTGTACGATAGTGCGGTTCGTTCTTTTGGTGCTCGAAGAATTCAGGAGGCCAACAAATGAGTGGGCAAATCAATCGCAGAGTGTTTCTTCGAAATGCAGGAGCTGTTGCCGCCGGACTTGGTGCTATCTCGGCGTCAGCTCGGCGGGGCGTTGCCGATGGCAGACAAACGAAGCGGTGGCGGACCGCCGTAGGACTCAACGGTTTCTCGTCGTCACGGAGATCGTACGGCTACAAGATGGAACTCGCTGACGTCTTGAAGCTCATCAAGAACTGCCGATACGACGGTGTCGAACTGGTCCCCTGGGGTGGACCCTACCCGGCGACGCCGGCCGAAGGGCGTGAACTCAAGAAACAATACGACGATCTGGGATTGCAGATTGTCTCTTTGCAGGCAAGGTCGCGGGGCGGCAGTTGCGGCAGTTCCGACCGCGCCAGACGCGAAAAGTACCTGTCCGATCTCAAGCGGCAGGTGGATCTGCTGCGGTCGTGGGATTGCGAGTTTGTCGGGGTCTGGTCGGGCGGTCGTCCGGGCCCGGGCAGCAAAGAATACTGCAAATGGACCGCCGAGACCTGGGCCCGCCTGACCGAGTACGCCGGCGAGCGGGGTATGTATGTAGTGACCGAACCCGAGCCGGTCAT
>Ga0255052_10000987_pt1 | contig 22040 bp, 18 predicted proteins | sample JV7_2_21_MG_FD_188632 | JGI IMG/M metagenome (GOLD analysis project Ga0255052, IMG submission 188632) | Seawater microbial communities from Jervis Inlet, British Columbia, Canada - JV7_2_21 | ecosystem: Environmental > Aquatic > Marine > Inlet | place: Canada: British Columbia | collected... | reverse complement strand
CATGCGCGGGAATCCGGAACGGGCGCGTTGCATCGCAGGGGACTCAGCCACGATCGGGGAAATGCGCGGACAATTTTCGGATTTGTTGCGCGCAGCAGAGAGCGATGAGGCTGACACGGCCAACGATTTTGCCGCGTACGTGGTCCGGCGTGCCGGGGTTGCGCTCGACATTGCTGAACGGCGCCTGCGAGGCAACCGTTACAAGGTGCCGCACTTTGTCGCGGACAGCATTCGGGCCAGCCCGAAATTCAACCGCGCCATGGAAAAGCTGGCGCAGGAACTCGGTAAGCCCGTCGCGGAATTGCACGAAGAAGCGAGTGGTTACATGAAAGAAATGGTTGCGCAGCCAAACTCTTTCTTCATCGACTGGATGGGCATGGTTACGCGCTCTATTGTATCGCTCGGCTACGGCAAAGAAATCGTTTGCAACGAGGCAGACATAGAACGAACGCGACAGATAATGCGTGACTATCCGACGGCCTTGCTCTGGACGCATAAGTCGCACGTCGATGGCATGGCGGTAATGTCGGTACTGTACGAGAATGACCTGCCTTCACCGCATTCGCTCGGTGGCATTAACATGGCATTCGGTGTAATGGGGGCCCTCGGGCGCAAGTCGGGTGTTATCTACATTCGCCGCACGTTTGCCGACAATCCCGTCTATAAGCTCGTGTTTCGCCATTACCTCGGTTACCTGATGGAGAAGCGGTTTCCCTTCAGCTGGGCGTTCGAGGGCACTCGATCGCGAGTCGGCAAACTGATGCCTCCTCGCTACGGGCTGATCAAATATGTTGTCGAAGCCGCGCACGCGACGCGTGCCAGCGACCTGCATTTTATCCCGGTGTCAATTAGCTACGACCTGATCGGTGAGGCTGCCGACTATGCGATGGAACAGGCTGGCCAGGAGAAGCGCCCCGAGTCATTGAGCTGGTTCTTGGGCTATGTGAAGAAACTGCGTGCGCCGATGGGCCAGGTTTACTTTGACCTCGGGGAGCCCGTTGTTATCAAGGGACCCACGCCCGCGCCGGACGACATGGACCTCTCGAAGACGGCATTTGAAATCGCTGTTCGGGTCAACAATATGACTCCGGTTACGTTTCCGTCGCTCGCGTGTATCGCATTGCTTAGCGCCGCGCCGAAGGCTCTGACGTTTAATGAATTCAGGTCCGCGGTTGGCGAATTGGTCGGTTGGCTGCGCAAGCGAAACATTCGCATGACTGACAATTTCGAGAAAGGCCACAATGAACAGCTGGCTGAATTGGCCGGCATCACGATCGATCGCGGCTTGATATCCAGATACGATGAGGGGGAGGAACCGGTTTACAGCCTTGCCGAAGACCGTTATCCGGTGGCGAGCTATTATCGCAACACGGTGGTTCACTATTTTGTGAACAAGGCGCTCATTGAGCTCGCCTGGATCGGCGTCCTCGATCGCGATAAGAAGTCGCGTGTCGATGCGTTTTGGGATGAAACGGAGCGCCTGCGCGACCTGTTCAAGTATGAATTTTTCTACTCGCCCAAGGATGAATTTCGCGAGCAGATCGATCAGGAATTGTTACTGTACGATAAGGCGTGGCAGTCGGCCCTGGCCGGTGACGAAGAAACGGCACTTGCGCTAATCGCCAGTATGCGGCCGCTCATCGCACACGCGAGTTTGCTGCCCTACGTCGAAGCGTACGGCATCGTGGCCCAGGTACTCGAACGCCTCGGGCCGGGCATGAGTGTCGACGAGAAAGAGTGCGTTGCCGCAGCCTTGAAGCTCGGCCAGCAACGATTCTTGCAGAGGCAGATCAGCAGCAAGGCGTCGATTGCCAAGCTGCTGTTCAGCAACGGGTATAAACTGTTCAGCAATCAGGACCTGACAAGTGATGGGGATTCGGCGGTAGTTGGGCGGCGCGCTGTGGTTGCGCGCGAATTTGCCGAATTGTCAGAGCGGCTCGCGCGCATACGCAAGCTCTCGCGAGCTACGAAGCCTAGAGATGGAGGATGAAGTGTTAAAGCAACTCAAAGCGCAGGATGCGGCATTCTTATATATGGAAACCAAAGACAACCTGACACACGTTACAGGTTTTGGCATTTACGATCCGGCGACTGCACCAGGCGGGCAGGTTCGTTTCAAAGATATTATTGCGCACGTGCGAAGCCGTCTTCACACGTCGCCCATTTTCAAACGGCGCCTCGTGCACGTGCCGTTCGAGCTCGATTACCCTTACTGGGCCGATGACCCGAACTTCGATCTCGAGTATCACATCCGGCATGCTGGATTGCCCAAACCGGCGGATTGGCGGCAACTGTGTATTCACATGGCTCGCTACCATTCGCGGCCGCTGGACATGAATCGTCCGCCGTGGGAGATGTACGTTCTCGAAGGCCTGGATAATGTCGAGGGCGTGTCGCCGGGTTCTTTTGCAGTCGTGACCAAGATCCATCACGTCGCTGTCGACGGTGCGTCCGCCATGCGTTTCTTTGCGGCGATAACAGACAGCGACGCGAACGGCACACCGGCGATCGACATTTCGGCGATCGAGACGCCGTTATGCAATGAACCGGGACTGCCCCGGATATTCGGGCGAGCCGTGGTCAACAACATGACGTCGCCGGTACGCATGGCGAATACCATCGTTCGTTCTTCGCCAATAATCGTCGGCATGGTCAAGAAAGCGCTAGAAAAAGATGAAAACGAAGACAGTGGAGTACCGGACACCCGATTCAACGTAAATGTGTCGTCGCACAAGATGTACGACGGGACCAAATTCAGTCTCGCCGACTTCAGGGAGATCCGCCAGCTTGTTCCGGGCGCCACGATCAACGACGTGGTGCTTGCCATCTGTGCTGGTGGGCTGCGGCGCTACCTCGAAGCGCATGACGAATTGCCTGAAGAACCGCTGGTTGCCTGGGTACCTATTAACGCGCGCATCAAGGGCAAAAGCGGCGACGCGTCAGGAAACAATATTACAGCTATGACGGCGGCGATTCATACGGATATTTCGGATCCGGTCGCACGACTTAAGGCGATCAAGGAAACAACGCAGCAGACCAAGGAAGCAAAATCCGGCGTGTCGGCGCGACTCATGACCGACATATCGCAACACGTGCCGTCCGCGACGCAAGTGCTTGCAGCCCGCCTGATCACCAGGGTCGGGACCGGGGCCCGGGTCTGCAACCTGTTCGTTTCCAACGTGCCGGGCCCGCAGGTCCCGATGTACATGGCGGGGGCGAAGCAGGTCAGTAACTACGCCATGGCTCCGCTCAACAATGGTATGGGCCTGTTTATCGCGACGCCCAGCTACAACGGCATTATCACATTTGGCGTAACGACAACGCGCGAGATCATGCCCGATATTGCTTTTTTCGTAGAATGCCTCAACGCGGCTTTCAACGATCTCTTGAATGCGACGAAAGACGCCAAGCCCCTAATTCACAAGACGGCGAGTACGCGGAAAAAGACGCAGAGAACGAAGCAAAGTCCGAAGTCGAAAGCGGCGCAAACGGGTGGAGTGAGCCGTGCATCATAGCGACGGTACGTTTGATTCCAGGAACGCTGAACAGGTTTACTGGCAGAGCTGGACTCCGGCAGAGTCCCCGCGAGCCGTGTTGCTACTTGTTCATGGCCTTGCCGAGCACAGCGGCCGCTACCAGGGTTTTGCCGAGTTTTTTACGTCGGCCGGTATTGCTGTGTATGCGCTCGATCATCCGGGCCATGGTCGTTCGGCTGGACATAAATGCCACATCGGACGGTTTGCCGATTTCACCGACACGCTGGATCAATACCTTGCGCTCGTTGAGAAAGCACAACCAGACGTACCCGTAATTCTCGTCGGGCACAGCATGGGCGGGCTGATCGCTGCGTCGTATCTTACTAAACGCCAGTCGAGATTTGCTGCTGCCGTACTGTCGGGGCCGGCAATTCGCGCGCCGCAACAACCGTCGCGCTTCGCGCTATTCATCATGCGAATTCTCGCGCGGTTATTTCCGCGGCTAGGGGTCTTGCAACTCGATTCCGCGGGCGTCAGCAGGAATCCGGATGTCGTCAGCAAGTATGACAGCGACCCGCTCGTGTTTCGCGGCAAGGTTACCGCTCGCCTTGCCGCCGAATTATTCTCGGAGATGGACAAGGTGCTGGCTGAGGCCGAGACGATTCACTTGCCGTTACTTATCCTGCATGGCGGATCGGACAGCCTCACGGACGTCGAGGGGTCGAAATCGCTACACGAAACTGTGAGCTCCGCGGACAAGAAAATTGTTGTATATGAGGGTCTCTACCACGAGATATTCAATGAACCCGAACGGATTGCCGTGATGACCGAAATGAAAGAGTGGCTCGAGACTCGCCTGGCAGACAGTGATGAACGCCAGGGCTCGGCGAGAGTGTCGGCATGAACCTGAAGACCGGCTTACTCGGGGGAGGTTCCTGGGGCACTACCGTCGCGGCACTGATTGCCAAAAACGCACCGGTCACATTGTGGGCGCGGGACGAGGCGATCGTAAACGAGATCAATACACAACACACAAACAAGAAATTTCTGCCTGATGCCGTGCTGCCAAAAGAGATATTCGCGACGAGCAGCATCGAGGAAGCGGTCGCGATGAAAGACGTCATCGTCATGGGCATTCCGTCGCAGTCTTTTCGTGGCGTTCTCGAGCAGATCAAGCCGTACGTTCGGCCCTGGGTGCCGATCATCAGTCTTAGCAAAGGCCTAGAGCTAAGCACAGGCAAACGCATGACCGAGCTGATCAATGACATTTTGCCCGGGCATCCCGCCGGCGTTCTGACAGGGCCGAATCTTGCGCGAGAGATCATGTCGGGGTATGCCGCGGCGAGTGTCATCGCGATGGACGACGAAGTCATCGTCAGGGAACTGCAAAAGCTTTTTCATAGCGGACTGTTTCGCGTCTATACCAACCACGATGTCATTGGCGCGGAGCTCGGCGGCGTGTTGAAGAACATCATTGCGATTGCCGCAGGCATGGGGGACGGTCAGGGTGCCGGAGAGAATACGCGATCGGCCGTTATTACCCGCGGATTGGCGGAGATCACGCGTTTGGGTGTTGCGATGGGCGGCGAGTTGCAGACATTTGCCGGGCTGGCCGGTACCGGAGACCTGATCGCAACCTGCACGAGTGCGCAGAGTCGTAATCGTACGGTTGGCTACGAACTTGGCAAGGGGCGGACGATTCAGGAAATTACCGATGAGATGTTCATGGTCGCCGAAGGCGTCAAGAGCGCACCGGCGGTCATGGCATTGGCGAAGAAATACGGTGTGGACATGCCCATCGCACAGGAGGTGTTCCAGGTCGTGCAGGACAAAAGCACGGCCGGCCGCGCTTTTCGCGGGCTTTTAAGAACGACCGCCGGCGCTGAATCGGATCCGGGATAATGGGACCGTTAAAAGGCTATCGCGTACTCGAACTCGCGGGGATCGGGCCAGGCCCCATGACTGGCATGATACTCGCGGACATGGGCGCCGACGTAATTCGTATTGAGCGCGCATCCAAAGATAATCCGGCTACCAGGACCGATCCGAGCTACCGTGGCAAACGATCGATCGCGCTCGATCTCAAGTCTACGGCAGGCATCGACGCGGTTTTGCGATTGGTCGAAACGGCTGATGTGATCACCGAGGGTTTTCGGCCGGGAGTAGTCGAGCGCCTTGGCCTCGGACCCGAACAGTGCATGCAGCGGAATCCGAAAATCGTCTATGGCCGCGTCACTGGCTGGGGACAAAGCGGTCCCTTGTCGCAGGCGGCCGGTCACGATATCAATTACATCGCGCTAACCGGTGCTCTTCACGCGATCGGTAATATGGGGGAAGCGCCGGTTCCGCCGTTGAATTTGATCGGTGACATGGGCGGTGGCGGCATGCTGCTGGCGCTCGGCATTATGGCCGCGTTGCTCGAGGCCCAGAAATCGGGTCAGGGACAGGTGGTCGATGCCGCGATGACGGATGGTTCTGCGCTGCTAATGTGGATGTTTCATGGCATGGTGGAGATGGGCTTTCATAACGCGGATTATCGCGGTGTCAATGTTTTAGACGGTGGCGCACATTTTTACAATTGCTACGAAACATCGGATCGCAAGCACGTGTCAATTGGATCGATTGAACCGCAATTCTATGCGCAGCTCATCGAATTGGCCGGGCTCGATGCCGATGTCTTCAGCAAGCAAATGGACCATGCGAGCTGGCCGAAACTTAAGCAAAAACTTGCAGCCGTGTTTAAAACAAAAACGCGCGACGAATGGTGCGAGGTTTTCGAGGGAACCGACGTATGTTTTGCACCGGTCCTTTCATTGAAGGAAGCACCGGGGCACCCGCACAACAAGGCGCGCGAAACCTACGTTACAGTGGATGACATGGTGCAGCCCGCGCCGGCACCGCGCTTCGAGCGCACGCCCTCAGAGGTTCGACACGGCAATCGGCCGCTGGGAAGCGACACCGAAACCGTACTTGCCGAAGCCGGATTCACGGCCGACGAGATTTCCTCGTTGCGCGAGAGCGGGTGTTTGACATGACCCTAACTACCGAAGTCTTCTCGCAGTATGTCTTTGAGGGTATCCACGCGCATGTTGTAGGGCGTCTTGATATCCTCGACAGCCTTGGACACCAGCTCTTTGGTCTCTTTAAAACCATCACGCAAGTTGTCGATCGCATTCTTGTTGAGTCGTGATGGAAGTTTGACGATTTCGATGAATTTGCCGGATTTCACGGTGTCACGGGCCGTTGCAAAATTTTCCCGGACCGTCTGGCCGGTGCGATCGCGCAGAATGTAACCAATATTGATGGTCACGTCCGAAATAGTGATCATACCGTCGATCAGTGCGCCAAGACTCAAATACTCCGCCGCGACGAGGTCGCGTTTCGCGACACCCAACCTGGCCTCGAGGACGTTCGCGAGGTGACGATAACGGCGCCGAACGCGCGTACCGAACAGCGGGTCGTCAACGTGCTCGAGGCCATCCTCGAGTTCCGCCCAATCATCATTGCCAAGTTTCTCGAGCGCTCGAGTGAATACGACATTGTCTTCGTCGTGCATGTGTTCTTCGTAGCCATCGACGAATTGCTTTAGATCACGCGACAACTTGCCGCGGCGTATGTTCTCGCCATTGTTGGCGCGCATCACCGTAAAATACAGCTTGTTACTGGTATCGTGGATATTGATATGGCCTTCGAGCAGCTTGTCGATGTACTTGCCGCTCTCGGGATCCACATCGCGCAAACGATCAAACATCAGATCTTCACGCGGGTGGTGATAGTCCTCAGGATACTCGTTAAGGTAGCGCAGCAGGTCCTGCAAGATATCGAGATCCACGTCGCCATCTTCATCGAGCAGCCGTTGCTGCTCGATCGCGATATCAATCAATGATTGAAAATACCGGTGCTCGTCCTGAAGTGTGCGTAGAAACTCGGGTACTTGTTGTGTCTCGTCTGTTTGAGTTCTTCTCACTGATCTGTCCACCATCGTTATAACTCCAAGCGGCTCAATATAGCCGCGCCCGTCGGTACGCCCGCACCTGCGGTTACCAACGCGTGATCAACGCCGGCCACCTGGTTAACCGAAGTTCCACGGAACTGCCTGACGATCTCAGCGACGCCATTCAGGCCTTCATAGTGTCGCGTGTCGTAGTTCTCGACCGGACGGATCCGTTCGATGGTTTCGCCGCCCAATTGTATTCTGCCGCTGAATTTTGCATTATAATTGCAAAATTCATTCAGATCGTCAAATCCGGATCAAAAAGCACATGGATACCCGATATAACGCAGAGCAACGCGAGCTTCGCCTGGAGCTGCGCAACTACTTCAAGAAGATAATGACCCCCGATGTCGTGGCCGAGGTGGTGGGCACGGAAGGCGGCCCGCGTTTCCGCGAGATCATCGCGAGGCTCGGGGAGGATGGCATCCTGACCCTCGGCTGGCCCGAGGAATTTGGCGGCAAGAACTACACAACGGTCGAGCAGCTGATCCTGTTCGAGGAGGCATGGTCGGCGCACACACCGTTTCCGCTAATTACGATTAACACGGTCGGACCGGCGATCATGAAATTTGGCACCGACGAGCAAAAGCAGTTCTTTCTGCCGAAGATCGCGGCGGGGCAGTGCATTTTCGCAGTCGGCTACACCGAAGCAGGTTCGGGTACGGATCTCGGATCATTGAAAATGCCGGCCGTACTCGATGGCGATGAGTATGTCGTAAACGGCAACAAGCTGTTCACGAGCTCGGGGCAGGATTGTGACTACGTGTGGCTGGCCGTGCGGACGAGCAAAGAGGGTAGACGACCGTCCGACGGTATTTCGATCCTGATCGTGGATGCCAGTGATCCAGGCTACACCAACGCGCCCATTCACACGGTGGGCGATATTGAAACGTCAATGACGTACTACGACAACATCCGCATTCCGAAGAACCGTCTAATGGGGGGCGTTAATGGCGGCTGGAAAGTCATCACCTCGCAGTTGAATCACGAGCGTGTGACGCTGGCGTCGATGACTGTCATCGGCGCGAAAGAATTTCGGCGTGTCGTCGGGTTGCTCGATGAGCGCTCGAAGGAAGGCGTTGGCCCACTCGCCGATCCGCTCGTGCGCGCCAAGGTCGGTGAATTGTACTGTCGCCTTGAGGCCATCGAGGTTTTGAACCTGCGCACGGCGACGCAGATCGAGGAGGGTAATCTCGATATCGCATTAGCTTCCGGGGTTAAGTTTCAGAATACATTAGAGTTAATTGAGATTTTGCGTGGATTACTCGACCTCGTCGGTGAGGATGCCCTGGTGCAATTCCCGAGCGAGGGAGCGATTTTTCACGGTGACCTGGAGCGAGACTATCGCAGTGGCCAGGTCAACACCGTCGGCGGCGGCGTCATGGAAGTGATGCGGTGCATGGTTGCCAATTTCGGCCTTGGAATGCCGAATACCATTGTCTGATAAGACGTCTGAGCAGGGACTACGGAGTTCGAAACCAATGGAATTTAGATTCAGCGAAGATCAACAGGCGATTGCAGATGCCGCGGAGCCGGTATTTACCGACCTGTGCGGCGACGAGACGATCAAGGATCTCAATGCCGGCGACAAACCCCTGCACACAGAGCTCTGGCAACAACTTGCCGAGTCCGGGATGCTCGGCCTGGTCGTCGATGAAGAATACGGCGGCTTGGGAATGACACTGGTAGAGCTGTGCCTGATCCTCGAGTTACAGGGCCGGTTCGTGGCACCAGTGCCCTTGATTCCGACGTTGGTCGAATGCGCGATGCCTGTGGGCCGAAGCGACAACGCCTCATTGAAAGAGAAAGTACTGCCCAATGTCGTCAGCGGCGAATTGATACTGAGTCCGGTGCGTCCGGCGGGTGGTTACGTCGTGACCGATGCATTGCGTGCGACACAAGTCGGCGATAGTTGGATGGTCAATGGCGTAAGCGGTCTCGTGCCCTACGCCGGCGTCGCCGACGGCTTTGTCGTATCGGCACCGACAGACGATGGCAATCTCGTCATATTTCATTGTGCGGCCGATGCGGATGGTATCGCCGTTACCACGCAACGCACGACCAGCGGTGAATTGGCTGGCTACGTGACATTCGATACGCACACCGTGTCGAGTGAACAGGTACTAGCAACGGGCGCCGCCGCTCGCGACATGGCTGAAAAACAGAAGCAGGATGCGTTTATTGGGCTAGCAGCGCTTCAAGTCGGGGTGCTCAGCGAGGGCCTCAGGCGCACGGCGGAATACGTTTCGCAACGCAAGCAATTCGGCCGGCCGCTGGGAGCATTCCAGGCTGTGTCGCAGCAAGCGGCCAATGCCTACATGTCGATAGAGTCTCTGCGTGGCGTCTATTGGCGTGCACTTGATGATATCGAGCATGATGAGGATGCGGCCTTGTCTGCGCGGGTCGCAAAGTTCTGGGTCGGCGAGGCCGGGCACATCGCGGCACACACGATACTGCACCTGCACGGTGGCATAGGGCAGGACATCGCTTATCCGGTGCACCGGTTCTTCCTCTGGGGCAAACACAACGAGCGTTACCTAGGAACACCGGAAGAGATAACCGTTGATGTGGGCACGCTGATTGCAGCGGACGCAGAGACCGTTATCAACGTCAACACTGCATAGGCGAACCGTGAGCAACGACTACGATACAGATGTTCTGATCGTCGGTTCCGGTGCCGGCGCATTGACCGCTGCGGTCACAGCCGCGCACGGCGGTGACCGGGTTCTGGTTGTCGAAAAAAGCGACCGCTACGGCGGCACATCGGCGATGTCGGGAGGTGGCATATGGATTCCCGCGAGTGAGAACGCCAAGCGGGCTGGCGCCGAGGACTCCACCGACGACGCATTTCTTTACATGAAAACGATGATCGGTGACCAGGTTTCTGACGAACGGATACGCAGGTTCGTGGAAGCGGCGCCTGAGATGCTCGAGTTTCTGCAGCAAAACACGCACGTTAATTACGATGCGATCCCCTACCCCGATTACTATACCGAGCAGCCCGGCGCGAAACGCGGGCACCGCACGCAGTCTCCCAGGGTATTCAACGGCGCCAGGATCGGCGACGACATGTACAAAATGCGGGAGCAACCTCCGGGGGCACTCGCGCAAGGCCGCTACACGATGAGTATCCCGGAGGCGCGCAAGTTCCTGACGCAGACACCGGGCTGGCGATTCACGCTGTTAAAGGTCGTAATCGCCTATTACCTCGATATTCACGGACGTATGAAGGGTAGGCGGTCACGCCGGCTTACACAGGGCAACGCGCTGGTTGGCACCTTGTATCTTTCTGCCAAGGAGCGCGGTACCGAGCTTTGGCTCAATGCCCCGATGACGTCATTGCTGAATAGGGATGGGCGAGTGACTGGCGCTGTCGTCGAGAAAGACGGACAGACGGTACATGTCAATGCGAAAGAGGCGGTCATACTCGCGGCCGGCGGTTTCGAAAGCAACAACGCGATGCGCGAACAATCACTTCCGCAGCCGACGAACGCTGACTGGACAGCGTCCCAGGAACACAACACGGGTGACGCGATCAAGGCGGCGATGGAACTTGGCGCCCAGACGGACCTGATGCAGCATGCCTGGTGGATACCGGTTGTGCATGTTCCCGGCTGGCCAAGGGCGATGGGAATCTTTGCCGAGCGCTCATTGCCCGGGCTCGTGATCGTCAACAAAGAGGGCAAGCGGTTTGCAAACGAAGCGCTGCCGTATCTTGAATCGGGTCACGCGATGTACGAAGCGGACTCGGTGCCTTCATGGGTAGTCTTCGACGCCAGCTTTCGCAAGAAATATCCGTTTGGTCCACTCGGTCCTGGTTGGGCGACACCTGACAAGTTCCTGCCGGGCAAGGTCAAGAAATTGGTTATCAAGGCAGACACCCTGGATGAAATAGCGGAACGTGCAGGGCTCGATGCGGCGGGTCTCAAGGATACGATTGCTCGTAACAATAAATTCGCGGAAACCGGGGTGGATACTGATTTTCATCGCGGTGAGAGCTACTACGATCGGTACTACGGCGATTCACGCAACGAACCGAATCCGTGCATTGCCAGGATCGGCGAAGCGCCTTACTACGCGTTGCCGTTGCATCCCGGGGATATAGGTACAAAGGGTGGATTGCTGACCGACGAAAACGCGCAGGTTCTCGATCAGTCAAGTGCGCCAATCGCCGGGCTGTATGCCATCGGCAATACGTCAGCTTCGGTGATGGGCGATAAGTACGTCGGCGCAGGTGCAACGCTGGGCCCGGCGATGGCCTTTGGGTATGTCGCAGCTCGTCACCTTACGGGAAACAGAAAATGAACAGACGTTTTGAAGACAAAGTCGTAATCGTAACGGGCAGCAGCTTTGGCATCGGGCGCGCAGCGGCCGAGGCGTTTGCAAGCGAAGGCGCTCACGTCGTGGTTTGTGCGCGTGGCCAGGAAAAACTCGACGAAGCTGCGACCGCGATCAGGGAAGCCGGAGGCAAAGTAACGGCGCTCGCGATTGACCTCAGTGACCTCGATGCGGTTGCGGCACTGATCAACGAAACGGCCAAAGAGCATGGTCGTCTTGACGTATTGGTCAACAACGCTGCGGTTACACGCCACGGCCCGATTACAACCATGAGCGTTGACAACTGGCGCAAGAATTTCTCTGTCACGGCGGACGCAACATTCGTTGGCACGCGCGAAGCAATGAAGATCATGATTAAGCAAGGCAACGGTGCAATCGTCAACGTGTCGTCTTCGTGCGGCTCGCGCGCAGCGATGGGCGTGGCAGGTTATTCGGCTGCGAAAGCCGCACTGACACAGTTCACGAGTTGCGCCGCTATGGAAGCGGCTGCTTACAACGTACGTATCAACACGGTAGTTCCAGGGTCGGTCGACACGCCGGCGAACCAGGCTGCTGCACAAGGCAACCAGGAAATCATAGACACACTTGAAGCGGCGATTCCGATGAGGCGCAGTGGCCGACCGGAAGAACTTGCCGCGGCGATACTGTTTCTCGCGAGTGACGAGGCGAGTTTCATCACGGGCGCCGAACTGCCTGTCGACGGTGGCAAACTCGCCGAACTTTACGTTCCTGCAGTGCTTAAGTAGAAATCTACGACGGCAGCGGCTGGCCGCTGTTCATCCAGACACCAGAGGCGGTGCCGATCAGTGCATCGCCGCACAGTACGAGTCCGTCAACGAAAACCATGTTGCGGCCGCGCCGCCGCACCGTGGCGGATGCGCGCAAAAAGTCGCCGTCACGAAAAGGTGCGCAAAAATTCGTCTGCATCGAAACCGTGACACAGACCTTGTCCGCCGCTTTTGACGCCGCGCGTCCCATCGATTCGTCGAGCAACGCCATCAGCGTGCCGCCGTGTCCGAACTCGCCGCCGCCACGCCCACCGTGGCGCTCGTCGACTTTGAGAGCTATCCAGTACTCAGATGAACCGTCGTCTCCTTCAATCTGCGCGACATGGTAAGGGCCGACATGTGTGCCAAAGCCCGAGTGTGTGGTGGCCAGTTCGAATTCGTCAGGAATGATCCGGCGGTCAGATCGTTTGCTGCTAGTCATCGCGTTGCAAGCTCAGGAACGCCGGAGGCTCACCGCCGCCGTGTACTTCCAGCGTCGCACCCGAAATGTACGCCGCATCCTCGGATGCTAGGTAAAGGCAAGCCTGGCCGATGTCTTCGGGCAGGGCCATCCGCTGCATCGGCATGCGCTTCTCGATTTTCTTAATTCCGTCCTCACCACCGTAATGCGCCTCGGATGCCTCGGTTCTTGCGAGACCCGCGATGATGACATTAACCCGCACATCGGGGGCCCATTCCTGCGCCAGCGAGCGAGTCAGGTTAACCAGACCGGCTTTCGCGGCGCCGTAGGCGGCGGTGCCGGGTGAGGGCCGAATCGCAGAGACACTTGCAATGTTGACGATCGAACCACCGCCCGTAGAGTGCATTGCAGCGTAGGCTTGCTGGCTCAGTACCGCCGGAGCAATCAGATTGAGGCGGATGATCGCCTCTGTAAATCTCGGTTTGGCGTCAGCCGCTGCGACCTCGGGACTGCCGCCGGCATTGTTGATGAGAACGTCAAGTCGGCCAGTGGCCTCAATGGCATGGTCGACAAGCGCCTGGCTGGACTCCGCGTCCCTGACGTCCGTGGCAACAAAAATTGCTTTGCGGCCGCCGGCCTCGGGCAGCGATTTCGGCTCATTGCGCCCGCAGATGAGTACGTTGGCGCCCGCGGAAAGAAATCGCTCCGCGATCCCGCGTCCGAGTCCGCGGCTGCCGCCGGTTACGATGACTGTTTTGTTGTTAAACGTCTGCATGTAAAAAGTACCGTTTTTCGCAAAAAATGTGTATAAAATTTGTTATAATGACTTAAGATTACCAAAATATTGTCACTATTCGTAATAATTCGATGTTTTAAGAAATGACTACCAACACCACCGGCGCCCGGGATTTGCGCGGCGCACTGGGTCAGTTTGCAACCGGTGTGACCGTAATAACAACAGTAGACGTCGACAATTCGCCAGTCGGGGTCACTGCATCGAGCTTCAACTCTGTGTCACTGGACCCGCCGCTGGTGTTGTGGTCGCTCGCGAAGACCGCGCGTTCGATGAAGGCATTCGAGGAGTCCGGCTATTTCTGTGTACACGTGCTCGGCGCCTCCCAGGAGGGGCTCTCGGCGCGTTTCGCAACGCCCGGTTCCGACAAATTTGCGGATCAGAAATGGACACCCGGGCACGGCGAAGTGCCGTTGCTGCCCGACTTTGCCGCACGATTTCAATGCAAAACGACGCATATGTACGAAGGCGGTGACCACCTGATATTCGTTGGCGAGGTCCTGGATTACGAGAAGTCCGACGAGCCGCCGCTCGTATTTCACGGTGGCCGCTACGCGCTTGCCAAAAGCAAGGGGCAGGGCGAGAAGCCCGGCGCGGCGGTGGATATTACGCACGGCACCTTCACCGAGAATTTCTTCCTGTACCTGATCGCGCGTGCTCACTTTCAGGCTTCAGCGCCGCTCCGTAAGGAATATGCCCGGGCGAATATCAATGAAGATGAATACCTGGCGCTCACGATGCTCGGTCTCGGCGGTCCATTGTCGCTGCAGGCACTGCAGGTCCGACTCGAGCATACAGGTCATACGCCGAGCCACGCGACGGTGACCAGCATGATCGATAAAGGCTATGTCACCGAGACCGTCGATGGCACGCAGTTCTCGATCACCGTCAAGGGGCGCGAGTTGTACCTGTCGTTGCTTGCCAAATCGAAGGCCATCGAAGAGGAACTGCTCGCGGAGTTTTCAGACGCCGAGATATCCGATGTCAGGAACTTCTTGCAGCGATTCATCAAGCGGACCGACCCCGGCATTCCTGATTTCTGGCAAGCCAACGGCAATGGATCCGGCTAGGTAGGGGTGTCGCCCGGCCATTTTTGCACTTATAATGCAAAATTAAGCGTTACAAGGCGCAGCATGGTTAATTCAGACGGTTTGGAGGGCAAAACGCCAGAGAACAACGGCGGTCGCCGTCGTGGCCGCACGCCCTCGATCAACCAGGAATTAATCAAGCAAGCGGTTCGCGATGTCGGCGACACCGCGGAGGTAACCATGCATGGCGTTGCCAGCGAACTGGGTGTCAATGTCACGACCTTATACCGACACACGGGCGGACTCGACGCGTTGCGACGCATCTACGCGTCGTACCTGTCGGAGCGCGTCGGCGACATGCCGTCGGCCTCTGGCAAGAGCTGGTACGAATGGCTGACCGGGCTCGCCGATTTCTACCGCGATGCCTTCATCGCCAATCCAGAATTGTTGCAATACGCGCAAGCGGCACTGGATCCCGAATTCGAACGGCTCGAGCAGGCGACTGAAATCCTCGCCGCATTCGGCTTTGTTCCGCGTGAGGCGGCGCGTGCGCATGCGTTTCTCGTCAACAACGTTGTGGGTTACGTGCACCAGGAGTTACAGACCCGCGCGGAGATCGCGGGCGGTTCCACGCCAACCTATGCGCGACTTGCCGAGACGCTGAAGAAAGGTGCGGAGTCGCTGCCAATGCTGAGCGCACTGAGTCTCGACGACGACGATTTCGATCTCGACACGAATTTCCGCTATTTCGTGACTTACACGATCGACGGTATTGCAACGCGCCCGGGTGCGCCAGCGGTGAAAGCGGAAACGTAAATGGCTGAGCAATTCGACATAGTCGTGATCGGGTCCGGAGCCGGTGCTCTGCTGGCCGCGGTGCGTGCCGCAACAGCAGGGGCAAGCGTGGTCATCCTCGAAAAGCAGAACCATATCGGTGGCACGACGGCGCGTTCCGGTGGTGGTATCTGGGTACCGAACAATCGCTTAATGAAAGACGCTGGTGTCGAAGACAGCGAAGCAGAGGCATTCGAATACATGCGAGCCGTGATCCCCGAGGATCAGGTCAGCGACGCGACGATTCGCATGTACATCGAGACCGTGCCGAAGATGCTCGAGTTCATGATGAGTGAGACCGACACCAGATACGTGCCCGTGCCCGGCTATGCCGATTACTATCCAGGTGTTCCCGGATGGAAACCGGGTTGTCGCACGATGGATTGCCTGCCCGTCGACGGTCGCAAGCTCGGTGATGACCTGTACAAACTGGAGCCGCTCCCGCCGCAAAGCAGGGCGCTCGGTAAGGTGCATATGAGTATTCTTGAGGGCGCGAAAATCCTGGCCCAGGCGCCGGGTGCGAGACGCACGATGGCTGCAGTCTTTCTGCGCTACTACCTCGATATCCCCGGCCGTCTGAAAGGCCGCATGGACCGGCGGCTGACGATGGGCAATGGGTTGGTCGGCGGGCTCTTGAGTGCCGTGAAACGGATCGGCATTCCGCTGCGCCTCGGTACACCCGTTGTGGAACTGATCTCGGACGGCAAGCGTGTGACCGGGGTGGTCACAGAAAGTGGCGACGGCCAGCGCGCGACTATCGACGTGGCCAAAGCCGTAATTGCCGCGGCCGGAGGTTTCGAGCACAACGATACGATGCGCGAGAAACACCTTCCGGGTCCGACCGATTCGAAGTGGTCAGCGGGTACCGCGGGAAATACCGGTGACCTGATCAGGGCAGGCAGGGATATCGGCGCCAGACTCGGGCTTATGAAAGAGGCCTGGTGGGGACCGGTCGTGCGTCGCGGGCGCCACCCGGTGGTCCTGTTTTCGGAAAAATCCAAGCCGCACCTGATCATCGTCGACGCGCAGGGCAAGCGCTTCATGAACGAGTCTATTACCTACAACTCGTATGGCGGATGCATGTATGAAGCAAAACTACGCGGCGTCGACTGTGTGCCGGCGTACGTCATTTTTGACGGGCAATACCGACGGAAATACCTTTTTGCAGGCCTTGTGCAATCGAGATTGTCACCTGACTGGATGAACAAAAAGTTGTTCGGCCCGAAGGGCATGTTGCAGAGAGCGGACACGCTCGGCGAGCTTGCGCACAAACTCGGTATCGATGCGGCAGGACTCGAGGCGACCGCGGAACGATTCGCGGGCTTTGCGCGCAATGGGGTCGACGAGGATTTCGGCCGTGGCAGCGACGATCATGACAGGATGTACGGCGACCATGAAGTCACGCCCAACCCTTGCCTGGGAGCGATCGATCAGCCGCCGTATTACGGCACCCGGCTTTATCCCGGCGATATAGGCACCAAAGGCGGGCTCGTCATCGATGACGATGCGCGCGTGCTTCGAGATGACGGTAGTCCGATAGAAGCCCTGTACGCAGCCGGCAATTGCACGGCTTCTATCATGGGCGACAAATATCCGGGTGCCGGCTGCACGATCGGCCCGGCGCTTACAATGGCGTACCGCGCCGCAAACCACGCGATGGGCCTCGAGGCCTGATCGCAGCAGATACGCAGATAAGGAAAGACGGAGAGGCAAATGGTATCCGCTACAGCGAAAGACTTCGATCTCGGAGAATTCACGTTCCCACGAGGGTGGTTCATGATCGCAGAGGCGTCGGAGCTCGAAAGCGGACCGTTGGCCGTACGATTTTTCGGTCAGGATTTCGCGCTCTATCGTGGCGAAAGCGGCCGTGTCGTTCTGCTCGACGCCTATTGCCCGCATATGGGCACGCATCTGACCGCGGGCCGGGGCGCATCGATCATTGCGAACAATGAACAGATCGAAGGCGACTCCATTCGATGCCCGTATCATGGCTGGCGCTTCGCGCCCGACGGCAATGCCGACGACATTCCGTATTTCGAGGGCCCCTGCCCGAAAGGTGCGAAGATCAAGTCGCACACTGTTGTCGAACAACTCGGTGCGATCCTTATGTGGCACGATCCGGAAGGTGGTGACCCGGACTACGATGCACCCAACCTCGAGGCCTGGGACGATCCACAGTGGGTCAACGGTACCTACGACCATCTCGGGGAACTCGCGATTCACCCACAGGAGATCATCGACAACATGGCCGACGCGCATCACCTTGGCCCGACGCATGGCGCACCCTGCGAGTACTTCGAAAACGAATATGACGGCCACACGTACTACCAGCGCCAGGGTGGCTTTCATCGTATGTACGATGCTCACCTGACAACACTGACCTGGTACACGGGTCCGGGCATGCTGATGTCGAAGCAACGATTCGGTGAAGCGAACGGCTACGAGTTCATATTCAATACGCCGGTCGACGATGGCCGTGTCAAAGCCTGGCACAACAACCTGTCACTGGCATCGAGCGCGAAACCGACCGAGGAGGAGATTGCGAATGCGAAACTCGCGCAGGAGGGCGCACTGGCGTCATTCGCGCAAGACTTCGAAATCTGGGCAAGTAAAAAACCGGCTTTGACCATTATGGCGCTGCCGGTGGAGCGGAATTTTCGCCGCGGCCGAATCTGGTACAAGCAATTCTACAACCCGCGTTCCGAGGCTGAAGCAATCCATGAGAAGATCGATGGCAAGCACTGCCTGAGTAATCTTCCGGGGCCGGGAGAACTCGCGCGGCAGCTCGAAGAGGAGTAACGCCAGGGGAGCGGTGATCAAGGTATGGCTCTGGAGTTGACAGGTCTGGACGGCAGGGTGGCCGTCGTCACGGGTGCCGGCCGCATGCGCAGCATCGGTCGCTCTATCGCCCTGGAACTGGCGAAGGGTGGCTGCGACGTTGTTACCACGGGAACCGGTCGCCCACCCGAACAATATCCCGACGACGAGAAAGAAGCCGGCTGGCGCGATATCGAGTCGGTTGCCGATGAAGTGCGCGAGTTCGGTCGACGTGCGTTACCGGTCGTGAGTAACGTCGCCGATCCTGATTCGGTCAGGGCTCTGGCGGATGAAGTCCTCACAGAAATGGGCAGGGTCGACTTCGTCATCAATAATGCCGGTGCGCCGCGCGCGGGTGATCGCGTGCCCGTCGTCGATGTCGACGCAGAAGTTTGGCGCAAGGTTATCGATGTCAACCTCAACGGCAGCTTTTATGTGAGCCAGGTATTCGGGCGCAAGCTCATCGCACAGGGCGAAGGCGGCGCGATCATCAACATCTCATCGGTAGGTGGCAAGTTGATGGCGCCGACAACGGCAGCGTATGCGGCGAGCAAGGCCGGCATCCACGCGTTGACTGCCGCGATGTCTGGTGAGGTCGGCGCGCACGGCATTCGCGTCAATGCGGTCTGTCCCGGCATCGTGAGCACTTCGAGACTGGACGATCTGACGCCAGAGCAGTGGGAAGGCATTATCGATACATATGTGCCCTTGAAGCGTGCCGGTGACCCAGCCGAAATCGGCACGATGGTCGCGTACTTGTGCTCTGATCAAGGCGCCTGGATCAGCGGGCAGCTTTATAGTGTGGACGGCGGCCAGCTGGCGGGACGATAAGAAAGCAGCGTCAGGACTTCCCGGCCATGCCGACCTGGGCGCCGGGTAGCAGCTCGCCAGTGGTGAAATCATAGAGACGATTCTTCGTTAGTTCGACGCCGGGCGGTGGCGCCGAGTCCTGCGGCACCATGTAGTCGGGCACCAGCGGGTGGCCCGGTTGCATCGCGTACTGGTTGAGGTCAGTAACGCCGTTTTCGTACAGGAAGGTGTCGTCGATACAGAAGTTGCCGCTGAACTCACGGCTCGGTTTGGTCACGATGCCGTGCGCGGCATCGGCCAAAATTTCGGGTTTGCGAAACTCTTTTACGAGGTCTTCGCCGCCGTGAATGACGGCGGATGGAGAGTAGATGCCGCAGCGCGGCCACAGGGTATTGACGGCAATGCCCTCGTCTTTCCACTCTGCCGCCCAACCGAGCGTGTACAAACTGATTGCGAATTTGGAAACCGTGTAGGCCGACGAATTCATGAACCAGACGGGATTCAGATCGAGCGGTGGTGCGAGGCCGAGAATATGCGGGTTGTCCGAATTCACCAGGTGTGGATAAGCGGCTTTGGCCAACAGAAAATACGCTCGCTCGTTGATGTCGAAGACGAGGTCGTGCCGCTTTGCGGAGAAATCAGCCGTGGGCTTTAGCCAGTAGGCACCCGCGTTATGAACAATGATGTCGATCGCACCGAAATGCTGAACGGCCTGCTCAATGGCAGCACGTATTCCTTCTTCGCTGCGCACGTAGAGTTTGATCGGTAAAGCATTGCCGCCCGCTTTCTCAACTGCCTCGGCCGTCTCGTAGATGGTGCCGGGCAAGAACGTGTGCGCTGTGTCCGATTTTGCGGCGATGACGATGTTTGCGCCATCGGCAGCGAATCGTTCGGCTATCGCGAGGCCAATACCGCGCGATGCGCCGGAAATAAACACAGTTTTGTTTTTCAGATTCATGATTTGGGTCCTTCAAGATCCGCCGGTGTAAAGGCATCACCGATAATTGTCTTGCCGTCAAGCGCCTTCAAGGGCCTCCCCGCCGCATGCAACAATTGGCGACTGTACGTCACCTGCCCAACCATGCTCTTGCTACACAACAGCAATGCCGCCTCAGCCATCATCTCTACCGGCTCCACCATGTCGGGACGACGCTCGGCAATGTCGCGCACATAATCGGCGCCGGTTGTGAGCACGATAGCCTCAGGCGCCAGGGTATTGATGCAGATACCATCACTCGCCACCTCATGTGCCAACGCCTGGCTGTAACGATCGAGCGCTGCTTTCGTGGCGCCATAAGCGCCGATTATGTGAGCCGCCACCTGCGAATCCGGATACGGCACTATTGGCTGTTTCACGGTGACGCTACTGATATTGAGTATCCAACCACCGCCTCGTTCTCGCATTGCAGGTATCGCCTGCTGAGCAAGATCAATTGGTGCGTTGACATTGAGATCAAACATCCAGTTGCGTTCTTCTGCAGTGACTTCGCTCGGCAATTTCATTTTTGAACCGGCGGCGTTGTTGACCAGGATATCCAGTGGCCCAAATGATTCGGCTGCGCGGGCGACCAAGCCTCTACGCGCTCCGGGATCACTTAGATCGGCAACGATGGCCGCTGCATTGCCGCCCGCTTGATTGATGGTGGCCACCGCGTCTTCGAGCGTGCCGGGGCGATTCTCATGCGCCCCGAGGCGCGAAGCGCACATCACGACCGATGCACCCTCGGCTGCAAACCGACTGGCGATTGCCAAACCTATGCCGCGGCTTGCCCCCGTAACCAGGGCGATCTTGTTGCCAAGTTCATGCATTTTTTTATCCGAATCAATAAGTGCGGTAGCGACGCTGCACATGGCGATGTCGCATCAAAATAGCAGCCTCACGTTGAGCCTGGTCCACACGAGGCGTATCTGCTGGCAAGTTCGCGGCAATATCGGCAAACGCAACTTTCTTCACATCTAAAGTCGGCCAGAGATCTTTTGGTGGTTGTTCTTTGTACGTATATCGCAACGCCAAATAGCCATGTGCCAGCCCAGTTGTGTCGATCCAATTGGCAAAACCCGGATCCCGATGGCAAACGACCCAGCGGTAGACCGGATCTTCACTAAATGACATCTGGCTGGCATTCAGGCTCGACTGATAGCTTTCAAAATCCAAAGATTCGCCCCATAAATTGGCAAGATGAAAGCCGAGAAAGCTCGGTTCAACAGGAACACTGGACTCGATAATCAGGGCCTCGTCTTCAGAGAGTTTATAAACACCGCCCGCATAGATATTGGTGCTCTGCCCGCCGCCAGTTGCAATACCCAGGGCATTTGGCGCATTCATATCATTGGTCGGCATGAACGGTTTGTCGGTACCGGTATCAATACCACCCGGCACCTTGCCATAGGTTTCAAGGGTCACCGCGTAAAATGCGTTCCAGAACCGCATCTGACCATTGGTGAGCCGCCCCACTTCATTCATCATTTCGATTGCGGCGGCCGAATTGACCGGGGGCCGTGGTGATTTTTCACAATCGACACGGAGGATTTCCAGATCGAGCACATCCTCCAACTGCCAATCGTGAAATAATTCACGGCAAGTCAGGTGCTGCCCCACATAGGTCTTACCCCTGCTTTCCCGTTTGCTGAGCATGAAATTGCCGTCGTAGCCCTCAGGTTTTTCCGGCGCAATCAATATTTCAAAACTACCATCATGCTCAACTTCGAGTGCATGACAATCGAGTGTACTGGTATTGATACGAGTGCCTGGTGCAAGCTCT